>Ga0163217_1051434_pt1 | contig 10080 bp, 14 predicted proteins | sample SynspAceP_FD_185933 | JGI IMG/M metagenome (GOLD analysis project Ga0163217, IMG submission 185933) | Saline lake microbial communities from Ace Lake in Antarctica - Synechococcus sp. Ace-P (PacBio error correction) | ecosystem: Environmental > Aquatic > Non-marine Saline and Alkaline > Saline ...
CCAAAAAAGGAAAGAGGGAGATTTTTTTCCCCCGGCAAAGCCTTTCCAACGGCCCCGGGGGCCCCCCCCTGGTCCGGCAAGGAGGGGCCCCTTCCTAAGGGGTTCCCCACAGAAGAAAGCAAACGCTTCAGGAATCCCCGCAAATGACCCCCCAAAACGGGACCCCTCGTCCCCCTGCTCGGCGGCCTGCTGCCTCCTCCCGGGGGATGCTGCTGTCGTTCCTGCTGCTTCGCCACCAGTTTTTGCGGCCGGGGCTGAAACGGCTTGACCCGGCCGCCGGTGCTGACTGGCCCCTGAGATAAGTTGGGGCCGCTCCACGGCCAATCGCCCGGGTCCCGCACCCTCCCCGTGGCTGAGACCGCTCCTCTCACGCCCTGCGCGGATGCCATCGACGAGGAGATGGCGCGTGAAATGAACACCGTCCTGTGTTTTCGGCGGAGGAACGTCGGCGAGTACGGCGGTTCCTACAAAAGTCACCAAGGGACCTCCACGAAGAAATACGGCCCCCCCCCCCCCCCCCCCCCCCCAAGTTTTTGGGGCGGGTGCTCGACACCTAGAGACCCGGATCGCCCGAAGAACAGCTTCACCGGCAATGGCCGCGGCGCCGCCCATGACCGGCCTGCGCGATCGTGGAAAGGCATGAACAATGGGCCTTCCTTGTTGCTCCGCCTTCAACCAGATCTCCAACCAACATGGGGATGCTGCGCTACACCAGCGGCGGCAACCTACAACGATCCCCACGGTGGTGCGAGGCCCCGCGGCGTGGGCCGCCCAGCTCGGGGGCGGAGCACAGCCAGCGCGCTGGAAAGGCGCCTTATTTCCACGCCGGTGCCCCGGGCATCAAAATCGTGGCGGTGAGCACCCCCACCAACAGCCCAAGGGCTGATGAAGGCCGCCATCCGCGACACCAACCCCTGTGCTCTTTCTTCGAGCAATGTGCTGCTCTCAAACCTCAGCGTAGGAACTGCCCCGAGGGGATTACATCTGCGCCCTTCGACCAGGCCGGGAGGTGGTGCGCGAAGGCCGCGACGTCAACGATTCCTCACCTACTTCGAGATGCGTCACCACTGCCTCAAAGGCCCGTCCAGCAAGCTCGAAGCCGAGGCGGTCGATGTGGAGCTGTTTTATCGAACCTGAATCAGCCTCAGCCCATTCGATCTCGAAAGACGATCAACGCGCTCGATCCGCAAGACCCACAAGGTTGATGGTGGTGGAGGAATGTATGAAAACCGGCCGGCATCGGTGCTGAGCTGATCGCCCTGAATCAACCGAGCACTGTTTCGATGATCTTCGATTGCCAAGCCCCTGCGGCTCTCCAGCAGGACATCCCCCTATCCCCCTACAAACGGCGCTTTGGGAGAAATTTGAGACGATTATCCAGCCCCCAACAGATCGTTAAGGGCCGCCACCCAAGCTAAGACCGGCGTTTTCTTGAGAATGGCACGCCCACAGGGGTGGGTTACGCTTGATCCGTGGCCCTGGCCCATTGCCGCTGCTGCGGTGCCTGGGCCTCCTGTCCCGCTCCAACTGGGCCTCCGACCTGCGCGGCGGCAGCCAGCTTCACCTTGCAGGTGAATGCCGCCGCGCCAATCACCCGGGTGGAACGGGAGCAGCTCGAGCCCGTGCAGCTTGGTGCTCGACCGGCGGGTCAACGGACTGGTGTGGCCCGAAATCCCACCCTCCAGACCGTCGGAAGAACGATCCAGCTGCTGCGCAGACTCCCCGGTGAGCAGGACCCCACCCGGGCCGCCAAGTTTCTCGGCAGCACGCAGCTCTGCTGGATTCGTGCCCAGCGCCAGGCAACCGAGCAGGAGAATGCAGGGGCTGCTACCCGCTCAAGCGCCCAGGCCGAGGCGGTTCTGGCGCGGCCTCGAGGGCCGAGGCCCGCCAGGTCCAGCCCCGGCTTTCTCCGCCGGGAACAGGAGCCTCCACCGGCTTTCCCGCCTTTCCCAGCGAAAGAGCTCGTTGCCGCCCTGACAGCCTCGGGGTGAGCGTCCCCGAAGGAGCCAGTTGAGGCCGAGGCAACTCAACGGTCCTGCTCGATGAGGTGAACCGCCGGGTCGTGGCTCTCTATGAACGCGGCGGCCCTCACCGGCAAGGATCTGGGTTACCGCCGGCCGCCAGCAACGCACAAAATGGCCCCGGCTGGACGTCACCCTGGGCTTCAACCAAGCAGGGCGGGAAGCCTTCGCCCCGACTCACCCCAGACCATTGGCCGGAGTGGGCGCGCCTGCTGGGCTCGTGCTGGAACGGTCCGCTCGCTCAGCGAGGCCAAGCGTCGGCCAGGAATTTGCTGGCTGCCGGCCACGCCGGCGGAGCGGCAGCATCACCGGCAAACTTCAAGAGCCGAAGAAAGGCCCGCGACCTCGAAGTGCAGCTGCGGGGGAGGCTCGCTTCCCCTGCCGGTCCGCGATCAATCGAGGTACCGCCCGTCGGGCCAACCCTCGGGCTGAGAACGTGCCCGCAGCCTGATCGCGGCCCATCTCACGGCCTGGCTCATGGTGGCGGTGTTCATGGTGGTGGTCTTCCGGCTGCCCAGGTGTGGTGGCGGTGATCCGCGCTCGCCCTTCCCTAACGCCCTGTTCACCTGGCGAATCTACGCGCTGATCCCGGTCCCACGCTCAACCCTGCCGGGGATCGCCGGTTTTCACTCTTGAGTGTGGGCATGGCGGTGGATGCCAACGTGCTGATCTTTGGAGCGGGTGAAAGGAGGAAGGCTACGGCGGGGCAACACCTTGATACCGCTCGAGGACAGCCGGTTTCTCCCTGGCCTCAGTTCGATTCTCGACGGCCACCCACCACCTTGATCAGTTGCGCGCCCTGTTCGGTCTCGGCACGGCCTGGTACAAAGGGTTTGGCCGTCACCCTGGCGATCGGCGTGCTGCTCAGCCTGTTTTCACCGCCCTCACGGTGACCCGCTCCCTGTTTGCGGCTGCTGATCGACCTAACCCCCTCGCTCAAGGCGCGCCGACCTACTTTCCGTAACCCGCTGGCCCAGCTTCGGCCTGACCGTTCCTTCCCCCAATGGCGCTGACTGGCCCCTTGTTTCGCATCAACCGCTAATCGCCGCCTCGCCTGGTCGGTTGTCCTCCGGGTTGTGCCTGCTCGCCCGGCTGGTCTGACGCTCTCCTGGCTCAACCCGGCGAAATTCGGGGGCGCCTTGCGTCCTGGCCCTTGTGACTTCACGGCGGCACCCAATCCAGTTGCAGCGCAGCTGGCGAAAGTCGCCTGCAGCACGATTCGAGCCCCGATCAGCTGGCGCCAGGCGCTCAGCGGAAACTTGAGCCCCTGCGGCTGAGGACTCCGTCCGCTCGCCCCAACCTGGATTCCGCCGCCTCCAGCTTGCCGATGAGAACCGCAACGGTGGTGCTGCGCCTGCGGTGCTCTCTCCGGCCCAGAACCCAGGCCCCCTGATCGAAACGGCCTCGGCGGCGTGCCTCGTCCCCTCCAGACCAGCGGCACGAGGTGACACGAATCGGCCGCAGCCTGGGCCGGCACCTGCTCAACGCCAGCACGCCTCGGTTGCTGGTCAGCTTCACCGGCATCGCCCTCTACATCAGCTTTCGCGTCAGCGCCCTGCTCGCTTTCTGGCCCTGCTCTTGCCTCGCCCCGACGTTGGGCTGAATCACCAACCGTCCCTGTTCGCCTGGCTGGGAAACTGCTCAGTGGCCTGCAGGTCGACTCAGCCTCTTCGCCGTCGCCCTGCTGAACGGTGGCCGCTACTCGGTTCAACGACACCGTGGTGGTATTCGACCGGAATCCGTGAACGTCAGCGCGACTGGCGGCGCTCGTGGTCGAGGACCGCAGGTGATGATGCCGTCGCCCGTCAATCTCACCCGCTCGGCCTACACCACGCTCACCACCCTGTTTGCCCTTGCTCGCCCTGATTTTCCTTCGGTGGCAGCACCCTGTTCTGGTTCGCGATCGCCCTTCGGTGGGCATCAGCGTGGCAGCTGGTCGGAGCATTCGCCATTGCTCCCACCCTGCTCGCGGTGATCAGCGGCGGCCAGCGGTGCCGAGCGGAGCCACGGAGAGGCCCAGGCCCCTCATCCCCGTTCCTGCTTGTGGCCCGCTGGCGTTTTTGGGATCTGCGCCTGGAGTTTGCGGCCTGCTAGGCGATCACTTCACCTGGACGAGCCTGGGTGCGGCGAGGGTCAGCAATTCCGCTGGCCATACGCGGTGCTGGCTTGCTGGCTCCGGCACTCTGGCGCCGCCACGCGCTTGCCTGGTGATCCCTAATCCCTAGCCGCCGTGGCTGGCTCCAGCGATCCATCACCTGCTCCACAGCACCCCGCTGGGCCAGATCACCTGCAGACACGGGTCAGACGCAGGGCAGCAGCACGCCGGGCAAGCCGAGCAGGGTCCGAGACTGAGCTGGGCCATCAGGGCCACCGTTGGCAGCAGGTATGACGGTGCGGCGCAGTAGCCAGTGGGGTGAGCACGAAACGCTTCGAAGTTTTGTAGGCAGCAGCCGCAGGATCAGCACCTGCACCAGCCTTGGCCGGTGGAAATCAGCAGGGCCACGCGCACAGCGGCAACAGGGTTTGGCGGCTGTGGGGCCATGGTGGGGAACGAAGGTGAGCAGGCCGCAGACCAGGCGCTGAGCAAAGGCCAGGGGCAAGCTGCAACAAACGCCGACCGGCCCAGGTGAGGGCCGAACACCACCAGGGCGGAGATCGTCATGCCGCCAAGCCAGCCGCCACGGCCTGGCGGCCAGTCATGGCAGCAAGCCGCTCAGGTCAGGACCCGGCAGAAGCGGGGCAATGCGGCGATCAACAATGCTGAATGGCTTGCGGGGATCGAGGGTCCAGCAGGCAGGGCCAGCAGACCCATCAAGCACCATCTGGGACCGTCGTGTTCGGCCGTGCTGGCCGGCCACGCCGAGCAAACTGGGGAGCCCAGGGGCTGGAGCCGCTCCCAGCGGCCCGGATCGAGCAACAGCTTGCCCAGGTTCTGGCAGGCCACGGAACTGGCCGGCCAGCTGCGCCCAGCCGCTGCAAGCAAGCACGGGCCCAGCTTGGTGAAACTCCATTGGCCTGCTGCACCAAGTTCGGGAAAAGCGCAAGTCCGAACAGCCTTCCAGCCGATCAGGCCAGCACTCAAGCACCAAGGGCGAGGGCGGCGGGCCCGGTTGAGGGGCAGCCGGCCGGCGCAGCAGCGTCCACCGGCACATCGAGGGCCACGGCCAGCACCACGCCCCGAACAGAATCAGAGCACCCAGCGCAGTTTCCCCGAGCAGCAGCCCCCAAGCACCACCAAGGCCATCATCCCCCAGCAGGGCGCGGCTGTTCAATATCGCGCTCAAACCGCTGCGTTTCCAGGGAATCGAGACGTCATGGAATTCATCACCGTAACCGGACCGACCACCTGCAGGCAAGAAACCGCCAGGGGCAGGGCCAGCAGCAGACCCAGGGGTCCGAACAGACACCGTGAACAGGAACTGGGGCCGAAGAGGGTCAGGCTCGGGGAGAAGCTTGAGCTGGTGCTGCATCACCGAGGGGTGATCACGTAGCCTCTCGAGAGCTGGATCAGTGTAGAGCCCCAGCACCGCCAGGGGCCCTTCCATGGGGCATGCGAAGCAGGGGCCCACGGAGATCGAAACACCTGTGCTCAAGTGGGCCAGACGTTTGGAATGAACGTTGAGGGCAGAACCGGCCAGCAGGGCATTTGGCTCACCACCAGCTTCAAACCCCCAGCAGCCATCAGGCCGATGCCCTGAGAGGAGAGCCACCGGCAGCAGGAACTGATCAGCACGCCCACCATCCAGTTGCTGAGGGCAGAGCCGCAGAGATCGAGCACCCGCCTGAAGCGGCGCCGATAGAAGACGGAACCATCACGCGCACAGCCACATCCCGGTAGGCCGTGGGGCTGCAAAACGGCCACCATCAGGCCTCACCGCCACCAACGAACAAAGAGCTGGATCAGGCAACCGCCGGAAGGTGCCGGCCAGGGCGCCCAGCAGGCGGCTCAGGCCGCAACCCAAGCCGCTGGCCCAGGGCGGCGGTGCCCTCACTGCTGGCCCGGCAGCAGCTGCTGCAAGCCAGCTCAATCCAAGGCGGCGTTTCTGACTGCCGTAAAGCCACTGGGGCGCCATGCCTGAGCGCCCCCGCGGCCATCTCAAGCAACAGCGCCCCCGCCGCTGCCGGCACCTTGGTGATCAACCTCACCGAACTGGGCGGCGAAAGGGGGGGATCAAATACGGTGACAGCCAGCAACCAGCAGCAACCAGCAGGCCACTCCAGGCTGAGCAGCAGGGCCGATCTGGCGTTCGTGCTGCCAGCGCACTGCTGGCCGCACGAAGCCCACCAGGGTGCAGAGGCGCCATCGCCAGGATGATGGCTGCCGCGGAGACAGCCTGGAACCACCACATCGCGCAAGGGCTCCAGACAAGGCGATGGCGGCAATGCGTGGCCGGCCAGTTCCAACCAGTTTGCCGAATTTTCAAGCCCTTCCTTGCTCCGCCTCCGTCTGCGGGCGCCTCGGTGGCTGATTTCGCGGCCTGATTCCTCTTTGCCCGGCGAAGCCGAGGCGCGTGGAACCGGCCGCGTAGCGGATCGGCGGAAGCGCTTATGGAACGCGAAGCGAAATTCGTCTTCGGTTTTCCCAGGTGAAGGTGGCTTCGAATGGCGCGCGCTTTGCCGTTCACGAACCGTGCATTGGACGCTCTAAATGGTGGCGGGTCACCAGTTCTGTCGCACCTTTCCTCATGCCAGAGGCAAGGAAGAACATGTGCCGGTGATTCCCCCATCGCCTCCGGTGCAGGGAGCGACTACGAGAGGGTCTACGTCGAAGACAAACAGGGCCTGGCCGGTCCGTCCATCGCGAAGCGGACTCACAGGCGATAGGTCCGGGAGAACTAACGGGCTCATTCCGACGGCCCACGAAAGTACTGAATCGCAAAGTCATCGGAGGTGGGCAGCAAAGGCTGATCCTAAGCACGCCAACTGATCTGGCCCTTCTGCAGCAATCTAGCTCGGCGTGCCTCAAGGTTCGCTAAAGCCGTCACTTATAATCAGCGCTGACCTTCGCCAGCCATTAAGCCTGTTTGTTTTGGCGGCCTTCGTGATGTAACGACACCAGGTCGTAATAGTCCAGCATCTGGGCAGGCGGGCGGCCGCAGTCCTCCGCCGGGCAATCGCCTCCAAGGGGCCCGCAAAACCGGGTGCGCTCCTGTCCCCGGTACCTTGCCGCGCCGGATCACGGGTCGATGGAACGCGGGGTCGGCCAGGGCGGCGCCCTGTTCGGCTGCCGTACACCGCCACGAGGCCGCCGCACCTGCTTCGTCGAGGGGGGCGGCGCAGCTCCAGCCGCGGTTGCTAGCCTGCATCTGCCGCCAGAGGCGCGGCGGGATCCGGCAGCGGACCCACCTGAACACTCTCGGCCTCAAGCCAGATTGGGCCGGCAGCCACGAAGGCCAACGAGCCTGGCGGCCAGGCGATTTTCGAAGTGTTTCGGTGCTCCGGCTGGGCGGCAGGCGAGGCCGCCGAAAGCTGCTGCCACGGTGATGGGCCAAGGGCCCTCGAGATCCACCACGCCGACGCCCGCGGCGCTCCATACTCCAGCAGCCAGGTCGGTCTTGCGCCGGTGCCGGTGCGGACAGCAGCCGAAGGGCCAGGCTTGCTTCGAATTGGCAGCCACCCAGTGGCGATACACATTGTAGCCCCTTCCAGGGCAGAACGCGGCAGGTGCCGATGTCCCTCGGCAGCCAGGCGAGGCTATTCGGCTGAACGCAGGCCCTCCGCGCCAGCATGGAGGCGCAACGCAGCCCGCGTTCCGGCCTCGCCCGCGGCACCGGCCTGGAGGGCCCTTAGGGCTTTCGCCCCGGTCGGCCAGGCGCGGACGCCCACCCGGGCCAGTCCCAGCATCACGCGCTGCTGACGACCGCCGTTGCCTTGTAGAGCGTGGCCGATCTCGGCCCGCTCATTCGTCCGCTGAACAGGGCAGGTTGTGGGGCTGCCGGGGAATGTGGCCACCGGGCGGTACTCGGCGGGGCTGCGGGCATCAACGATGGGCCGGCCGCGGAGCCAGGAAGGGCTTCGAGTCCGCCAGCCGCCTCCGCCACCAACCCGACCCCGGGACGCGTCCTGCCCTGACATAGTGGGCCAGCGCCAGCCCCGAATCAGCCGGCTGAAACGTCATGATCTCATGGACCCTCCGCCCCAGCACTCGAGTCAGTGCCGAACAGTGTTGTGCGGTTTTTGGGCCGGCTCCAACAGCAGCGCCGCAGCCATTCTGCCCCAAGCTCGAAGGGCGAGCCTGGGAGGTGCGGACCGCTTGGCTGTTGTGGCCTTGGTGGTCTCGTGCCACCGCGCGACGACTGGCCGCTGGCGCCCTGATCGCAAGCTGTTGCTGCCCGCGATAGGCCTGGGCAAGCGGCTTCTATCCCGCTATCCCCAGGGCTGGCTGGAGGTGGCCGAGTGCCGAAGGGCATACGATTAACGAGCCCCTGCAAAGCGCCCTGACCAGCAACCGCTTCGGGAAGCCGATCGACTCACCAGTGCCCTGCTCGCCGCCTCGCCGGCCCAAGCTCGGAGCAGCGGGGCTATGTCTAATTTTCAGCGAAGTGCCGGCGAATGCAGTGCGGTCGATCTGGTCAGCCTCGGCCGGCCTCTGGGTCTGTATTCGCTGGACGCTTCGGTTTTTCGGTGCAGGACGCACCTTTGCGCGGCGTCGGCGGCGCTGGCCCTGCTCTGGCCGAAAGCTGGGCTTGGAAAACCGGAGGCTGGACCCGTTTCGGGTCCTGGTCGCTGGGCTGAGGCCAATGCCGCTGATGCACGTGGGGGGTGCGCCTGAATCGATGCGTTGCCCTCTGCCATCCAGGTTTGCAACAGCGCCAACCCAGTTGAGCCTGAGTTGTTAGGTTCAACTTCAGTGAATCGGTGTGCCGGCGTTGATCAACCCCCCCACAGTTTTTCGCTGGACCGATTTCATCAAATTCCTCACCCTCCAGCCCTCCGGCCCCCTGCTGGAGTTGCTGCTGGAAGCCCAATGGCCAAGTCAGCGATCTGGCGATCCTGCATCTGGGCCTGCAGGAGGCCCTGGTGAATGCCGTGCGCCATGGCAATGGCAACGACCCCAACAAAATGCCTGCGCATTCGCCCGATCCTGCTTCGCCCCGTTGGATCCATCTGCAGATCCAGGATGAAGGCCCTCGGCGTTTCCGCTTTGATCGCCGTGCGCCGACCTTCCAGCCAGCCCGGAAAGCCTGTGTTTGCGGAGCGGGGTTTTTTCCCTGATTTCACACAACTGTTTTGATGATGTGGCGCTGAGCGGCTGGCCGTGGCAAACCGCTTGCAGCTCGCCTGCCAAGCTGCGGCCCGTTTTAACAACAGCGGGTTTTTAACGGCTGGTTCACGGCGTGGCTGGGGCAGCCCCCGGGTCCTTGAGAATCCGCCCTTCAGCAGGCCAGACATGTTTCCAAGCAGGGCGATGCTCCGCGCCTGCCCGCACCCGGCCAGTCGGTTTAGGGGAGCTGTTCGGCGCTGAGAGTTGCAACCCAAGGCCGCCGGCGATCTCTCGCGGCCAACGGCGCGGTTTCTGAGCTTTGAGCGCCATGCCAATCCGCGCTCCTCGAATCGCCAGCGCCTGTTGCAGCTCCTCCGGCCAGCTCCCCGGCTGCCCTCGGGGCCAGGCGGTTGGCTGGGGGCGGCTGGAGGGGAAGGTTTCAAGGGAGGAGCGTCACTGGAATCGCGGGAGGGGGCAAGGGATCCATCCCTGGCCGCCAATGCCCATGGTTTTGCGGCAACCCAAACCCGGCTCAACGTCCCGATGGCTGGTTGCACAGCCTCCGGTCCCTGCTGGCGGTGGTGGCCGTGGCGAAAAGGCTTCGGCCTCGCGAACACCAGCAGTGCGGCCCGCCGACTGCGTCAAACGTCCTGGAAGCCTGGGCCAACGGTTTGCTGGATTCCCCTGCCTCAGCCGCTTCGCAGCGGTTTTGCGCGAGGGGCAGGCCTCTGGAAGCCTGCGCGTTGGGGCGGCCGGCGGCATGCGCTGGCCTGGGGCTGGCCGGGTCGCTGAAATCCTGGGCCGATGGCCGAATCAGCGGCGGCTTTGCTCGCTCTCCCAGAAACCCGGGTCATG
>Ga0163217_1098336_pt1 | contig 10079 bp, 12 predicted proteins | sample SynspAceP_FD_185933 | JGI IMG/M metagenome (GOLD analysis project Ga0163217, IMG submission 185933) | Saline lake microbial communities from Ace Lake in Antarctica - Synechococcus sp. Ace-P (PacBio error correction) | ecosystem: Environmental > Aquatic > Non-marine Saline and Alkaline > Saline ...
AACCAAACAAAGGGAGGAAGAGGAAAAATCCGGTTAAAAACCTGCCTGGGCGGCCTGTGCCTTGCCCGCGGCTGGTTTTCTTGGGACGGAGGGAGACAGGGATCGCGGCCCTTGAACGCGCGGGCCGAGGGCGGCTGTTTTTTCGGTCCAGTGCCGAGGCGGCGGCCCCCGTTCATTCCCACTGCGATCCGGCAACCTTTCGGTGCTTGAGGCCTTGTGGGCGGAACTGTTCCCCCCCGTTGGCCGAGCCGAAGAGCCCAAGACAGCCCGTTAATCCTGACCAAAGGAATTAGCGGCCGCAGGATGTGATCTACGCGCGCGCCAATTGCGCCCTTGGTCGAAAGCGGCCCGCATACAAGTGTGCTGTTCAGCCTCCGAGATGTGAACCAATCAGGAAAAGATCCGGCCAGATGCGCCGCGATTTCGTGCCAATGTAGCCCACGAACTGCGGACCCCCCTGACGGCCCTTGATGGGTTTTTATCGAGACCCTGCAAGGCCGGTCGCGGGGGGGGGGGGAAAATTTGATCCTTGTGGCGCGCCCGTCCGTTTTCTGGCGATCATGGACACCGAAAAGCGCAGCGGATTGAACCGTCTGTGCGCGACTGCTCTGCGCTGAGTCAGGTCGAGGAATTGGAGCGGATGCGCCCCCGACACGCCGTTTGGAGCTGCGCGATCTGCTGTCTTGTCGTGCAGCGCAACCTTGCCCCGTGGCAGAGCGGTCTGGCACAACAATGCGCACCGAACTGGGCGAGGGTCCGGTGATGGTGGCGGCGATCCCGACCAGTTGCGGCCAAGGTTTTTCCCAACCTGATCGACGAACGCGATCAAATCGGGGGCCGCCCCCGGCCATATGTCACCATCGTCTGCGTGGCCCCCGAACGCGATCTTGGCCCTGCGCACGGATGCGGTGCGCGTCGAGGTGCGGCGACAAACGGGCCGGGGGATCGACGAGATCCATCATTCGCGCCTGCACCGAGCGGTTTCTACCGCGTCGGACAGCCACCGTTTCGCGCGAGATGGGAGGCAACGGGCTGGGGCGTGGCGATTTGGTAAAAACCTATCGTCAACCGCATCGCGGGCGGGCTGCGAATCGAACAGCACAGCGGGCAGGGCAGTTACCTTCAGCGTCAGCTGCCGTTCAGCCTGTAAAAGCTGAACCGCCAATCCTGCGGAATATATGAAAAATGAACGTCTGCACGAAAAAGCGGCGGCAAGCAGACCCGAGTGCGCAGCAATTTTTTGGAGCATATTCTGCGCCCGTCATGAACGGGGACAGGTAGAGTCACAAAAGCATTGCGTCGGGACTTGTAGAAGAGGCTTACGGGCCCGCAGTTTCGTAAGGCCGGTTAAACCGGAAACGGGAGCCCATCTTATGTTCCTTGCAACTGGCCGGTCTCGGCCATTGCCGATGGCCGCCGTATCGGCACCCCGCTGCGCGCCCCGCGATAACGTCAGGTAAACCTGCTCGTCCGACTGTGCTGCCTGTATTCCACGATCGTTTGCGGAAGCCTTGGCGAAATTCGTTCCGAACCCCGTCGTGGAAGGTGGTGGTTCGGGTGCCTGGCCGCGCAAAACTGTGCGTAGGTGTCGTGCACAAACCTGTGGATATCGCCAACTCCTCCTCGCGCATCACGCAAAAGACCTTGATGCCTGCGCCGCAAACGGTGTGACCGATGTGATTGAAGTCCGGTTTCGGCTTATGACGGCATTGTTATTGCCTCGGACGTGAACGGCCCCGCAATTCGCCTTCATCACCTGCGGATATCTATAACCTTGTCGTCTGGTCAGGTTGGCCGTTGACGGTGCGATCGTTCCGAACACCTTCACAAGTGGGCGGATTTCAAAACGCGGAGCTGCCCGCGCAGACATTCTGGTTCTGTCGCCCGGCAGCAAGCACGGCAACACGTGAAAGTGTTTGACGAGCGTGTGATCATCGCTGGCTGCACGGACACAGGCGCAATACTGAAACTGTTCCTCGCAGATGGCCTAACGGGCGACGTCGACCGGGCAAAAATCCCGCGCTGCCACGGTGCTGCACCACGTTGCGGTACAGTGGCGCGCGCAACGTGGAACATCGACGGCGACTACACCGGACGCCTCAGCGCTGGAGAAATGACAAAGACGCCATCGGCGTGTTCCGTTTGTCTTCTACAGACCAACACCGACACACTGCGCGTCGGCGACAATGGGTGGCATCGTACCGTCGACCGAAATCCATCGCTTCGGGTGAATACCCCGTGCTCGCGTCCGCGTTTTGTCTACCGTGAAAGCAGACATCTGGACGTGATCCCCGGGCCCTGCAGGAATACATCGGACTTCTTCGTGTCCGATGGACATGGCAGCCCAGTACGGGTCCGCTGGCAACAGTATGGTCTGGTGTCCGACCCCGAGCTGGCAGCGACACAGGAATGGTCGCCGAACCGTACCCCGATTGGGTCGTTGAACTGATCTGACTGAATCGGCTGGTACACGGATTTCATTTCCGGGGCCGGTCCACCTTCGACGCTTAGTGGCTAAGGAACAAGCATGTCCTTTTTTTTCTTCTTCTGACCGTTCTGGGCGTATTGACCATCGCAGGTATGTTCCTGGGGACGCGGACGCGCGATTGCCATCGGCACAAGGGAAAGTACACGCGATCTTCATTTCACTTCCGAAATTATTATGGCTGGCACGGCGCGATCATGGGCGGCCTTTGCCAGCTTTGGCCGTTCTGGTGGATTTGGCTGATCGCCGCAGCCCATGGTGATCGATGCAGCGGCTGTCGGGGTTTCTTTCCGCCGCTGAAATTCGAAAATAGGCAGTCAGCGTTCCTGAATCATGCAGATGTCCGGCGTGTGGCTGAGGGGCTTGATATAGCCGTCTCGCGCGGTGCGCTGAGTGGCGACGAGGCGATCGATATCCGCACCGGCGGTGACGCCTTCGGTCCGCGACGTTCTTGCAGGCGTGGGCGTGCCCTTGGGTCCTATGTCGACCCGCAGGTTCTCGAGGCGTCGCAGGCCTATAGGGTTTGGCTGGACAGGTCTTTGCTCGCAATATTATGGTATGAATTCGCCTCGTCGCGGGCTCTGGCTATGCTTTGCGGATCACCAACGTGCCTTCCGCGCGCGCCAACGGGTCGAGACAGTGGATGCTGGGCGTGCTGATGCTGGGCTCTCGACCATGCGCGATCCTGACGACAATTCGGAATTGTTGTTGTCGATGCTGTCGGACGATCCGTTTTTCCATCCATGTATCCCGTTGTGGGATTTCGTCTTGGTCCTGACATGGCAGTCGAACTTTCAGGGCCCAACAGCCAACTGGGTTTGCTGGCCGTTGCTCTGGGGCAGCTATATATCAGCTTGTCGCGAATGATCGTCGCGTGCCGACCGGCCTTTTTCACAGCCATCTATCTGGCGTGAATATGCCAGCCCGCGTGTGCGCTCTGTCCGTGAAAACCCCTGCGAGATTAATTGCGGGTATTCCGACGTTTGTGTTCGGTCTGTGTTCGCGCTGGTCAGCTGGTGGGTCCGTTCATCCGTGAGTTTCTGGATCGCGTCAGCCCACAGGTCTGGGCACCTCTGGTTCTTCGGTATGACTGCAGGGGCTTGTGATCGGGGTTTGAACAGTACCGTTTTATCTCGTCGCTGGGCCGACGACATAAATCAATGCCGGTTCGCAATCGCTGCGCGACGGGTTCTTACGGGCTGGGCGCCCCAAAAATCTGAAACCGTGCGACAGGTCATCCTGCCAGCCGCCTTGCCCGGTGTGGTAGGCGCCATCCTCTGGCTGCAAGCCGCGGCCCCCCATAGGCGAGACATGAATCGTGGTCATGGGGCAGGGGGGCCGGCAAGCACGGCCTGGATTGAACCCGTTGGCGATGACCACCCACCGTGAAAGATCGTCAGCCAGTTGACAGGTGAAACCGAGTCAACTCGCCCGAGACATTGGGTGGCTTTGCGCTTGGGTGAGCCTTTTCGTTGATCATCCTTGTGTCCTGAATTCTTCGCCCTTTGGGTCGTGCAAGGAAAATAACCGGGAGCAATACGAATGACCGATTTTACTTCAGCCAATGCCCCCGCAGCAAACCCGACCCGCAAAGGCAGCTCGCTCTGACGCAATCTGCACTGGTTCAAAAAACGTAACGCTGCGAAACGCGGTTCAAATCTACGGTATTGCGGCCATTTCTGTCAGCATTGTCGGTTCTTGCAAATAATGCTGTTGGACCATTTTCTCCGATGGCGTATCGGCCTTCAAGCAGGCAACAGTTCACCTTCCCGTGACATTGATGCCAACGGTGACCCGCAAGGTAATCGCGCACGGAACCGAGATGAGCGCGTGACAACCATCGGTTACACTAACCTGTGAACCAGGAAGTTGATTCGCTATCTGGAAGAGCGGCGGATTTCGGACGAGGGTGTTTGATGATCGCGAAATCGCAGCCTTCCATCTCGCGCGATACACCTGCAGACTGCCGCAATATGGTCCTGGCCATCCAAGAACTGTTGGGACAGACAATCCGCTTTGAGGCTTTGCGACTGGGCGATTGTGGATTACCTCAAGGGTCGCGTTGACGCCGCGCCAGCGCAGAGCGCGACACGAATATGCTCGGTCGCGCAACTGGACCTGACCGACCGTCTGATTGATGAGGTCAATTCGTCTGCCAAGTTCAACACGTCTTTCCTGCCAACCTGATGCGTCGGACGCGAGCGGCCCGAGGCGGCAGGTCTTGGTTTGTGGCCTGCAGATCGGCTCGGCCTAACATGATGGCGCTTGTAGCGATCATGGTGGCTGCCTTGGGGGTGGCCCGGCCTCGATCTTCTGGAGGAATTGCACCCAAGAAACGCGCTTGGAGCCGACCTGATCGAGGTGAAACATCTCGAACCTCGCGCAGTGCCGTCGATTGTCTACGGTATCGCTTGGCTCTGGCCATCTTCAATCAACTTTGCCAAAGTTACCGCAATCCGTCCGATGTCGTGCGGCTGGTGCTGACGTTATGACCTGCCAACCACAATCATTTGCCGACCCCGTGCCGCGATCCGTGCGGTGCCCAATCATCGGGACGCGGTCGCTGGGTGTGGGTGCATTCCAAAATGCAAACGGTGTTCCGACCATGTGCTGCCACTGGCCGCACCGGGCATCCTGAACAGGGACCATCCTCGGCGCCTTGCTGGCATTGGGGGAAAACCGCGGCCGCGTGCTGCTGATCGGGATGGTGGCCTTTGGCGAACTATCCGCTGGTCCGCTGTGAATGGCGGCTTTCTTGATCCGGCCACGGCGCTGCCGTTGCAGGTCTATCCTTGGCATACCGCGGTCCAGATCTGCTTTATCGAACGCTCGGCAGGTGCGATCATCGTCCTGCTGGCCTTTTGGTTGTCATGAACATCGTCGCATCAATCCTGCGGCGACGGTTGCAGCGGCGCTGGGTAACCCATGGAGACAGACAGAAAATGTATTGACGCGCCTATATCCGGAGACGAGAGTGACCCACAGAATGAAAAAATCACCGCACGCCGATGTGCAGGTCTTTCTTACGGAAGAAGCAGGCGCTCATTGAGTGAACGTGGATAATTCTCGACAATACGGTAACCGCCTTCATCGGCCCATCGGGTGCGGAAAAAAATCCACCTTCCTGCGCTGCCTGGAACGGATGAACGCCACTGTCCAAGCGGACCGCGTGCAAGGAGAGATCCTGCGGAACGGCGAGAATATCTATACAAATGCGCGTTGATCCGGTGCAGTTGCGGCGCAAGTTCGGATGGTGTTCCAGAAACCGGAACCCGTTTTCCAAAATCATCTATGACACGTGGCCGTATCGGCCCAAAATCCACGGCCTGACCCGCAAATAAGAGTTCCGAGATGGTGAAACCGTGGAACGTGCTCTGCGCCGCGCCGCGCTGTGGGAACGAGGTCAAGGACCGCCCTGCAGGAACCGGCGGCGACCGGAATTGTCGGGTGGCCAGCAGCAGCGCCTGTGCATCGCGCGCGCTGTGGCCACTGCCCGAAGGTGCCTACTGAATGGAGAACCATGCTCGCACTGGCCCGATTGCCCGCACAGGTCGAGGAGTTGATCGACGAATTGCGGCTAAGCTTTTGGTGTCATCGTGACCCATTCGATGCAATCAGGCCCGCCCGCGTCAGCCAGAAGAACGGCGTTCTTCCATCTCGGCAGCTCGTCGAATATGGGCGATAACCAACCACATCTTCCACCAATCCTCGGACCCAGCCCACCGAAAGCTACATTACGCCGGCCTGGTCGCTGATCTTGTTTTCGACCGGCGCGCCCGGTCAAGGGGCAGCGGAGCGTTCCACAGAACAAGGAAGCAAGACCCCAAATGTCGATAAAAGACGCAACATATTGCCTCGCCTTCGACCGCGGACCTTTTGAAGGCATTCAGGGCCAGAATATACAAGATGGGTGGTTTGGTCGAGGCCGCCATTCTAGACGCCGCCCAATCACTGGCCGAAGCGGGACGAGGACTGGCCGAGAAGGTCCGTGCCGGCGACCGCGTCATTGACGAGCTGGAAGAGCCTGATTCAACGAAACCGCCGCCGTGTCAATCGCGCTGCGCGCGCCCGCACCGCCATTGACCTGCTCGTGCGTCGGCTGTCGGTGATGAAGATCAGCGCCAATCTGAACGGATCGGGACTATGCCAAAGAATATGGCCAAGCGCACATTCCGTTCTGGTGCAGATGAGCCCGATCAACGGTCAGCCCGCCGCCTGCGCGCTGGCGCGCGAAGGTGCTAGCTGATGCTCAAGGATGCAAATTGGACGCCCTATATCCACCGCGACGCGGAACTGGCGCTGGACGTATCCAGACGGCGACCGCGATGTGGACAGATGTTACAATCGCTGTCTTCGTGAATTCCTGACTTCATGATGAAGACCCGCGTGCAATATCACCGCCTGTAAATGCATCTGCATTTCATCGCCAAGAATACCGAGCGCAATGGGTGATCACGTGACGTCATCGCCGAACAGGTGGTCTCTTGGTCACAGGCGAAGATGCCCGAGGATCAGCGCCCCAAGGTGACAACGTGTCCTTTCACCATGCCGGATGCGAAGCCTGCCGATGGCCGCCGATAACGACCGTTTGATTTGTCGAGGATGAACCCGCCCAACGCGAGGTTTGGCCTATAATCTGGAAGCCGAAGGTTTCCGTGTCAGCCGCGCCGCCCAATGGCGAGGAAGCCCTGTTGCTGGGCCGAGAAGGCCCGATCTGACTTGTGCTGGACTGGATGCTTGCCCATGTTCGGGATCGAGGTGTGTCGCCAGCCTCAAGAGCGCGCCGATCGCGGCTGGTCCAGTCATCATGCTGTCGGCCCGCTCGGAAGAGGTGGACGTGTGGCGCGGGCTGGAAACCGGGCGCGGATGACCTATGTCATCAAGCCCTATTTCCATTTTGTCGAGCTGATGGCCCGCGTGCGGCACAACCTGCGGGCCGCACAAGGCGTCCACCGTGGGTGGCGGCTGGAATATGCGATATCGTGCTGGACGCGAAAACCCACCGCGTGAACCCGTGATAAAGCCGCTCAAGCTGGGCGCGACCGAATTTCGCCTTGCCTGTCCACGCTTCAATGGAAAAACCGGCCGTGTCTGGAGCAGGGAGCAACTGTTGACCGCGTCTGGGGCCGCGACGAATCTTATGTCGATACCGCAACGGTCGATGGTGCATATCGTCGGCGCGCAAGGCGCTGAACCCGCACTGGCCGGGCCGATCGCTTGCGTACGGCGCGGCGCGGGTATTGCCTTGGGCTGAGCAGCCCGAACCGGACCCGGCAGGGGGCTTGTCTGCCCGCCCGCCGTTCCAGCCTTGCTGAACGTCCCCCCGAGATAATTGCAGCAAGCAGAAGAGGGAACGGCCATGCGTGGGCACAACGTACCCTCGTCGCCCGTCTGGGTGGCGAGCCAGTCCGCGGAAAAGGCCAAGCGCGCTGTCTTTGCGCCTTGGATTTGGGCCAGACCAGAATGAAATAGCTTCCTCCGTGTGCGGGTGGGGCGCAAAGGCATCACCAGCGACCGGCGGCCAGTCCTGCTCGGCCAGATAATCCGGTAGCAAGGCGATCACCCAACCCGTGCAGCGCGCTTGGGTGATGGTGGAAAAACTGGTCGGTAAAGCCGTCCTTGCGGTGGGCGTCTTTGGATACACTTGTGCTGGGCAAACCAGTCCCGGCCCATGCGCGGGGGCGCGTCTTCGATAGCAAGCAGGGCAACGCCCATCAGATCGGCTTGCGCGGCGCAGCGGGCGGCGCATGCCCAGATCCGGTGTGCACCCGGCACAACGGTTTCGGTCGCGCAGCAGCATAGATCGTGCCTGACAGTCGGCAGTCCCGGGAATAATGATCGCAGCATCAAAAGGTTGTGGTGGCAAAAGTTGAAAGGAGCCAGCCCGCGTACCAATGTTTGAATCGTCACCTCGGGATGGCAGGCGCGCGAACATCCGGCCAGACCGGACCAGCCAGCGGGCATCCGAGGTCGGCAGGATCGCCAGAATCTTAGCGTCCCCCGCAGCGTGGTTGCAACCCGCGAACCGCAAATGAAGTCCCTGCGCGATCTGGTGCAGCGCCTCGCCGCACTTCGCACATAGGCCGCGGGCAGGGGCGGTCAATGTCATCCGGCCGACTCAACGCGATGAATCAGCGGTCACGCCACTGTGTTTCCGAGCGTTTGCAACCTTTGCGGGCTGACGCGCTTTGGCGCAAAGCGACAGCTCTTCCGCACCGGTCGTGGCGCGCCCAAGACGGTCGAAATGAACAGCCTCGAGCGCGCGGTCAGCGACGCGATTGGAGGGCAGGAAACGGCCGGCGCGATCAATATGCGGTTACTCCCCATGTTGGAATGCGAAAACTATCGTTTCATTCAGGCATGGTTTTATGGATGTAAACTAATGGAAGATATCACAATCCTGCGCAGAAAATCAAATGATCTGCAATAGATCGAACCGCGCGGCACTACAGCAGCAATGAGGTCCCCGATGAACGAGATGAGCCGCCAAGCCCCGAAAACTGCGCGCCAAGGCTGCCCCGATCTGGGGCAGTTCGACGGGCCGATCCTTCCGTCTGGACGCCCAACTGACCGAGGGAAGAGCGTATGAAATGCGCGACTCTGCGCGCGCCCTATGCACAGGAAAGCTGCACCACGCGGTCTGAAAGCCCTCTTGCAGACGAGCTACCGATACCCGAAATATTTTCCGCGAAATGGGAGATGGCCTGCGGGGGGTCCACCACGCCCCGAAGGAAATAATGGCGGGGCTTGGAATCGGGCTATGTCCTTCCTACGGTCTGGCGCAGGCGAGGTCGAACGGTCGATTCGGGTACCGGTCGATGATGTCGTGCAATCCAGCCTCGTGATGTATCCGATTTTAATGCTACGGGTCCGAAGAGCCGGGCAAGAAATATCTTGCCGAAACTCGCACCGGCGAATGGATCGGTTGTTTCCGGTCTGACCGAACCGGATGCCGGATCTGACCGTCGGCGCAATGAAAACCCGCGCCGTCAAACCGAATGGCGCTATGTCATCACGGATCAAAGATTAGTGGAATTTTCCAACTCACCCATCGCGGATGTCCTTCGTGTCTGGGCAAATCCGACGCACATGGTGGGCAAGATCCGTGGCTTCGTGCTGAAAAGGGAATGAAGGGCCTAGCGCGCCGAAGATCGGCACATGCTAGATGAGCCTGCGCGCCTCGATCACCGGCGAGATCGTGATGACCAATGTGGGAAGTGGTGAAGACAGCGCTGTTGCCGCATGTCGAGGGCTGAAAGGTCCGTTCGGCTGTTCTGAAACCCGCGCCGGCTATGGCATCCAAGCTGGGGTGTGCTGGGGCGGCCGATTTCTGCTGGCACGCGGCAACGGCAATAGGTCTGGACCGCCACCAGTTAAGCGTCCGCTGGCGCAGACACAAGCTTGTTCCAGAAGAAACTGGCGATATGCAGACCGAAAATTGCACTGGGCCTGCAGGCTAGCCTGCAAGTGGGGCCCGTCTGAATGGAATGCGGGCCGAAAAGCCGCGCGCCGAGATGATCAGCATCTCGTCAAGCGCAACAAACTGTGGCAAGGCGCTGGATTCGCGCGCGAGACCGCGACATGCATGGCGGCA
>Ga0163217_1059130_pt1 | contig 10078 bp, 17 predicted proteins | sample SynspAceP_FD_185933 | JGI IMG/M metagenome (GOLD analysis project Ga0163217, IMG submission 185933) | Saline lake microbial communities from Ace Lake in Antarctica - Synechococcus sp. Ace-P (PacBio error correction) | ecosystem: Environmental > Aquatic > Non-marine Saline and Alkaline > Saline ...
CCAGGCCTTCCCCTAACTGCACACTCGTAACTGAATGCCATCCGTCTTCACTGGTATTTTTTTTGTTTCCCCAACTTGCTAGCACTACGTGGTGTGCCTTTAGGAGCTGGACTGCATATAGCCTTGCAAGCCCGTTGATAATGTGGCGAGCATTCCGTTGCTAACTGCTCGGAAGGATATTCGAGATACCCATTTCTCGCGGCTACAGCCGTATATTTAGGGTGATGCATGATTCTCTATACCTGCAATTGCTGGCATGCTGGTGTTTGAATGGGATAGAGAAATCCAAATACCAAGTTCCTCGGTCCGTTTTGTGGGCGCAAATTTAATCATTTCCTGGGAGGTGCAGTCCATATGCACCGTTCAGTCAGCTGGACTCATGCCCCGCCAGAAGAAGCCTGAAGCAACCCTGGGAAGACAAGGGCGTAAAATAACGCCCTGGCGGTTTATGTTGATTATACACGGGCATCATGTAAGGAAAATTTAGGTGCCGATTCTCACACATCGGCGGCACTGTTTGGAATGGCACTTCGAGCCTCAGCGCGCGCAGCGCTCGATGGTGTACTGCCCGCAGGACAATCAGGGCCGATAACGAAGTGGCGCGAAAGCCGAATGATAAGCGACCATCGAACGTCCTGCCTCGTGGAACCCGGAGTCTGGCCTGGTTTTGCCAAGCGCTCTGCCATCTTTGGACAAGGCGCACCTTTCGAGGACTAAGGTGCTCACGGGGTTATTCATGAATGCGCTCATGTTCGGCTGCTGCCTCAGACATGTGCCATATATTCTTCAGCTGGGGTTAAGATCGAAACACTCCGAATATTCTTAGCCTGTTTCCATGGACACGCGCCAGGAGTGGTGGTTTCGAGCCCGATCAAGCGGGCCTGCGATCTTCTCGCCAAGTTCGGTTTGCTATGCCCCGCGTACACTCGCTGGACGCAACGTGCTCACGATCGCATCGTGTGGTCGGCCGAACTGGTCGACGGCAATGAGTAAAGCAATGGGAGTCTGGGATGTTTATCTTCGCATACAGCGAAGATGCCAATGGCCAGTTCTCGAACAGCAACTATTAACCACAGTATGTCCGACTGCGTTGCTCGGGCGATGCGCTTGAACGGCTGGTGTATAACTTCTTGCCGTTCGCATGGTCCCTAGAGAGTCGCCCGCAAGCACAGGCCTTTTCGCCAGGCCTATATATGCCGCCCGCACGTTCCGTGGCCAACTCAGATGTAAAACGGCAGCGGCGCCGGCACTAACAAACAATGTCGCTGGCGGAAAGTCGGGAAACCGGAACCACGCTGTTTACCCCGCAAATGGCGACGGACATCCACGCTGTGGCGTCACCCCCGAGATGGCCTACCACTTTTCGCCGGCATCATGAAGCACGCCAAGGCCATCAGGCGGTGATCGCGCAACCGTCAACAGCTCAAGCCGCTGGTGCGCAAGGGTGCGATGTCCGGCCCGACCTGGGCCCCGGTATTCGCTGCTACGGCAATAACACCGCACCATATCGTTTGCGTATTCCCTCGAGGGCGGCGGTTGGAATTGCGTGCGTGGCGGATATCGCCTGCACCCTTACCTGGTGCGGCAATGATTTCCTGGCCCTGCCTGGAAGGTATCCGCGGAGGCGATGGGATCCCGTCAGCCGCACCGCGAGAAATCATGTTAACAACTACAGCGACAAGGAAGTGCGCGAGATGGGCATTGAGATTGCTGCCGCAGAACTGGGCGAGGCGATTGAATGCCCTTTGAAGCGACCTCTGTCCAAGCAGGTTTTCGGTGAGGCGAATGTTCGAAAGCTTCGTGGCAGTTCAAGCGCGGAAAGAGTTGGACCAGCCCTATCAACCCACGTTTCCGAGTGGGAAAATCCAGCGTTCCCTGAAAATTTCTTCTGATTTCATTGCGCCACAACAAGCTGGCGCGCCTTTTTGCTGTGCTTTACCTATAACAGCAACAGCCCATTTCCTCAGGAGTTGAAAAACATGCAAAAGCCTCTTCCCCTTTACCCGTCCGCCTCAGCGGTTTGCTTTAAAGGTGCGGTGCTGGGCCATGGCTGCCCCGGCGATCCAATGATGCCTTCTGCGGTACGCCCAGGAGCGTGCAGCTTCAAGATTGCCTGGAGCTCTACGCTGGCTGATTCCGGGAAGTACATCGAGAGTCCGGGATCATGACAAAAGTGGCGGACAAATACGGTATCGAAGTTCGAGATCTGCAGATCAATGACTATATCGGTCATCAACCAGTACACCGCGGTGAGTTTTTTGACGGCGTGTTGCCACCAGCATGGATGCACTGTCCTATTCCTTCCGCCGGTTGGCGTGGACACCACGGCGCTGATCGTCCGTGCGTACTCAATGGCAACGACGGCTTGGTAATGAAGGACAGCAGGATATCAAGGACCTCTCAAGGGCCAGGAAATCAATCTGGTTCAGCTTTGTCCTGTTTTCGCATTAATCTATTGGCAGGGCGTGGACAGCGTGGCATGAGCGAGCGTGATGTGACTGTGGTCAACACCGGGAGATGCGGCATACGGTGGCTGCTTCAGCACGCCAGGCGTGAGAGAACGTGGTGACTGGAACCCGCTACTCGATGACGTGGCGAAGATGCCGGGCGCAATCGCGTATTGACCTCTAGCAGATCCCAGGCATATCAAGGATCTGACTGTCGTCAACACCCAGACCCTGGCGGACAATCCCAAAACTGGGCAAGCCTGGTTCGGCGCCTGTTTTTCGAGTTGATGGCTGAAATGGGTACGATAGTGAAGCAGGTCAGATAAGCTTCGTGCGCTCTGGGCGAAGCTCTGGCAACGACCAGCCGGTATGAAGCACAACTTGGCGGTATGAAGAATGTTCTGGAACCGGCAGATGCCGTTGCCTTCATCTCCAGTGACGAAGCCGGTCGAGCCGATGGACAGTGTGCGCGGACTTCTCTCTCCTTCGAGAAGGGGCTACTCGGTGACGGTGCGCCTTCTGCCGATTTTCGTTGGATCAGCTTTCCCCCCGGTGACAAGACGCTGGGCGATGCGAATAATATCAAGCTGCGCTTGACGCTTTCCTACATCAAATGGGGCTGACGAACGCACTCTGATAAAGCCTCCACCATCTCGGCTGACTGGGTTGAGGTGGGTGAATGCGATTGCGAACACCCAGCGCCGTACAAAGAAGACGCCCGGAAAAACCCGCTTGAAAATCATCGAAGCCGCGCTGGTGCTGTTCAGACCGCAACGGTTTCTCGAATACACCCTGGCGATGATCGGCACCGAAGCCGTTTAACAGCGCGGCCTCATATACTGGGCATTTCAAGAACAACAGACTGATCTCTACCAGGCGTTCTCCGCCTGCTCGCAGGAGCCCCTCGAGCACACTGATCAATAATTGCCGCGCGGCGTGGCACGCAGGTGGAGCCATTGTCCCTTTGGGCGCGGCAGTGGTTGGCGTTTCTCGCAGGTGATATCTGGTTTCGCCAGTCCTTGAAATTCTGCTCGAACAAGAACCGAGCTGCCGAGGCGGTCGCGCCCACGCTTACAGCGTGAGCGGGAATTGAACGCGGCATATCATCGATAACCCTGGCGCGCTGATTGCCCAGGCGCAGGAGCTAAAGCAGATTTCCCTGCAACGCAGCCCACCGCCAAGCTGGGCCTGCTTTGGTGTATACCTTTACCTTATGGGGTGTACCAGAGTTTGGCGTTTGCTCCGGAGTTTTGTTCTGTCTCAAGCAGGAGGAGGAGTTCTTTTTGTACAGCGACCTGCATGGAATGCTGATGGCTGGGATTGACAGGCTGCAAAAGCATAAAAAGCCGGGGCTTGTGCCCCGGCTTTTGTGTTTCCTGAAACCGATTACTGCGTTTACGTGTGTGCTCGATTAATGGCGAAGTTGGCAAGGTGGCTCCTCAATCAGTTGCAGGCAGACCGAGAAAGCCTTGGGGTTTTACTTCAGACTGATGTCGCCAGCCTTGACTGCGTCGGGGAAGGTCCAACTTGGCGCAAGCAGGAATGCGGTCCAGGCGTACCCGGCGAGTATGCTGACGCCTGGAAATCGGGGTTTTCTGCAAGGCTGCCAGCCCGGTGTGTGGAGGTCGCGTTTTTCCAAGTTCAGGGCCGGTTGCTCGTCGTATCGGCTCAGTGTCCAGTTTGAATACCAGGTTTGCCCCTGCTTTTCTCCGCGTTCAAGCGCACGGCTAACAGGTCGAAGAACATGCCCGCTTCATGTGCTGCAGAAGGTCCGGGAAAGGGCATTGCCGCGTCGTTGGCTCTGCCGGCCCCTGACGCAATTCCTGGCGCGGTCAGATAGGCGCCGCCCAGGTACCTGCTTCAGCCTGATAACCCAGCTGCTGCTCCACGCGCATCGGCAACGATTTGCGCGCCGCCTTGTTCTGCTGCGGTCGGCAATACCGCCTGACTCATGACCCAGGCCACCAGCGGTATTCAGCCTTGCGTAGTCCGCGCGGCCTGCGCAGTACCTTGTCCATACCGCCCTATAATAGCTGATGGTTTTTTGGCAGCATTCTTGCTGTTGGCGGAGAGGGTCGAGGTTGGGCCGGGTTTGGCTCGTACCAGCCCATGTAGCGCTGGTAATGGCCCGGGCATTGTGCTTCAGGGTGCCGTAGTAGCCGCGCGCGTACCATTTTCCTGGTCGAGGCTTCTTGGGCAGCTTGATATTCTCCGCGATGTCGCCCGGCAATTGCCCTTGTTCATCATCCGTACCGACTGGTCGTGATGATCTTGTAACAGGTCGCGCTGCACGCGCGAAAGTGCTGTGCCTGCTCACGCTCCAAGATCGCCAGTGATGCTGGGCAATCAGAAAATGGCACGGTCGCCAAAGCGCTCCAACGCCTTGTCGATATAGTGGCGACCAGCGCGGCTGGCATCGCGAAATCGCCGCGCCGCGGATGTATAGATTGTTTGTGCAGGTGCTGGCTGGTGATTTCGGCGGTATTGACACCTTGAACTGCGGGAAATATCATCATTTCCGGATTCGGCCTCGGTACGCGTGGCCATCTGGAATTCATCTCGATGCCGTCGATGGTCAATGTAGCGTCATCCGGCACCGGTGTCGGTCGGTGCGATTCAGGGTCCACCGGACCGCTGGCCAGTGCCTTGGCCCAGGCCGGTATCCCATGGCACGCTCCCGGTGGCACCTGCGCGCCGATACTGGGTAGGGTGGCCGCGGCGGCTCATGGCGTTTGCCGGCATACACGTTTTCAAGAAACGGCGTGCTGATGAAACCATAGGGCGCATACACCCTTGACCTTGCTGCGCGCAGCTCGGCCTCAATCAATCCACGCCCTTAACGCCGAACGAAAGTGGTCGCTGGTTATGCGTGTAGAGCACTGCTACTACCCCGGTTTTCTGCGGGCGGTTCTGGTAGTAAGCTCCAACCGGCTTTGGCGGTGGGCCGGTGTCCAGCAGGCGGGTCGATATGATCAGCCCGGTCTTGCCCCTCGATGATGGTCAATGTTGGCCAGGTCCATCCGCGCGGGATCTGGTACATGCCTTCCAGTGACCGCGAACAGGCCATGTTAATCGCGTCAGTTGCCGCCTGACGCCAGAGGCCTGGATTGACCGTGTTCCGGCGCCACGACTTGCGTTCAGAAAAGCGTAAGCCCGCCATATTCCCAGGCCAGATGTCCGTCCTTGTCGTGACCTTGCTTCGGGCACTCAGCATAAAGCCACGCTTGGCCATCACATCAAGGCCTGGGTATTTGGCAAGGGCAGGGCGTCAGCACCGGCCTTGGTTTGCGCTCGCATAGTGAAGATTCGGCGTTTGGGTTATCTCGATGGCAGACAGGGCGCAGCCTCGCGGTCCCAGTGCAGGCCTGGTCAGCAAGTAGCGGGACGGTTAAGCATGGGTGAATGGACTACCAGCATTGTTATTGGATGCGAGAGATGCCTGAGTGGACTATAGAACAGAGACTTTGATATATCCAATGCATTTTTGGTGAGTTATCGATGCGCTTTATGCATTGCGACCGGCGTTTACACTGTTGTTGAAATTGTGCGCCTAAATCTGCCCACTAGGCCCGTTTATGCTGGAAAGCCTACCGGGCGGTCAGGACTGCATTTTTTCTCGAAGCCTTGCCCTTTAACTATAATCGCGTTCGCTTTCTCGACACCCGGCAGTTTGCGGCTGAATCGGCCACGACCAGAGGGGTAATGACTCCGTGATCAGAACCGCGTATTACCTGAATCGACAAGAGCAAGCTGCTGCGCAATCTGGAAAAGATTTGCCTATGTGCGCGAAACATTCCGGGGCCAAGGCCATTGCTGGCGCTGAAGTGTTTTGCCACCTGGGGTCGGTGTTTCGATCTGATGCAGCATATATGGATCGGACCACTTCTTCGGTCGCTGTATGAGGTCAAAACTCGGGCGCCTGAAGTTTGGCGGTGAAACCATGCCTACAGCGTTGCTTATGGCGATGATGAGATCGAGGAAGTGCTGGCACATCTCGGACAAGATCATCTCAACTCGATCCAGTCAGTTTGAGCGCTTTGCCGATGCTCCGATCTTGCCATGTACGCGGGCCTGCCGTTTTTGAACCAGGTGTCAGCAGCTCGAGTTTCTGAAATTGCCGATCCTTCACGGCCCTTCGCCGACTGGGCGAGTGGGACGCAAGAGAAATCGCCGATGTGATCGATCAGGTCTCCGGCTTCAATGATCACAACAACTGCGAGAACAGTGACTTTGGTCTGTATCGATCAGATGCTGGGCAGATTGAAGAGCGCTTTGGCGAGTTGCTTGACAGGTCCGAATGGGTCAGTCTGGGTGGCGGCATTCATTTCGACGCGCGAGGGGTTATCCGCTTGATGCGTTCTGCGCGCGGCTCAGCAGTTTTTTGCGAGCGCTACGGCGTGCAGCGTTTACCTGGAGCCTAGGCGAGGCGCGGCGATCAAATGAGTACTTCGCTGGACAGTTAATCGTGCTCGACTACCTGTAACCACGGCAAGCAAACTGGCCCAGTGTCGACAGCTCGATCGAGGCGCAACATCGCTTGATCTGCTGATCTATCGCCAGCCAGCGGAGATGGAGCCCTGCGAGGGCGAACATGGAGTACATTTGGGTTTTTTTTTTGTTGCGTGCAAGTCTGTCTGGCGGGCGATATTTTCGGTGAGTTCACTTCAACAAACCGCTGACGATTGGTGATCGCCTGTCGTTTATCGACGCCGCCGGTTACAACCATGGGTCACGAAGAACTGTTCATGGGGTGAAATTGCGTCCTTGCGTACGGCCAGCTTGATGGCGAGATTTGAACTGGTTCGCGAGTTCGGATTCGAAGATTTGTCAACGGCCTCTCCTGAGGTCGTTTAACCAGCTTTTCAAGGAGGCGTTTTCGAGGAAGAGACATGAAGAAAAAACGTTCTGATTATTGGTGCCGGTTGGTGTTGCCCAGCGTGGTCCGCGCACAGTGGGTGCGCAGCATAACGATGGTGCTGGGTATATTCATATTGTTCAACGTACTCTGGAAAAGATGCCAGCAACTGGTCGACAGCGTACGGGAAAAGGGCAGCCTCAAGGTTGCGGTGAATCAAGCGCACGCTCTGGATGCCCTCGATTATCGAGGCGACCAAGGCGCTGATTTGCCAAGACACGGTCGCAAATGTCAATCAATGTCGATAGGCTTTCGTCAATAATGTCCGTGCTGCGGCCTGTAAATCGGAAACCGGCGCGCCTTACCTCGACCCGGCATTCACGAAGACACCGAGCAAGATCTGCGAAACACCGCCCTGGGTAGCGCCAACTACGAGTGGAAGCGCGCCGCCGAGCTGTGCGAGCCAACGGCATTAACCGCGATTTTGGTGTCGGGCTTTGATCCGGGTGTAGTCAATGCCTATGCGGGCGCTGGCGGTCGAAGATTATTTCGACAGCGTCAGTGGATATCCGACATCATCCGATTATGCAACGCTGGGCAAGCACGGCAAGTATTTCGCACCACTTTGATCCGGAGATCACTTCGCGAATTTACCGGCACGTCCTGGTTCCTTGGCAGAACGCACCAGTGGGGTCAGCAACAGCATGTTCGAGGTTCAAACGACCGACGACCCCTGGCCAGTGGTGGGCGCACAGACCAGCTACATGACTGGGCCCATGATGAAGTGCACATGCTGTCCGCAGAACCTCAGGTGCCTCATGTGCGTTTCTGGGATGGGTTTGGTGAGCATTACAATGCAAATGTATTCACTGTGCTCAACAACCTCGGCTGCTCTCCGAGCAGCGGTGACCACCGCCGAAGGTCTGGAAGTGGTGCGCTGAAAGTGGTCAAGGCGGTGCTGCCGGATCCTCGTCGCTGGCGCCGAATTACCAAGGCTAGCAGACCTGCATCTCGGTGATCTGGTCAACGGGCAAGAGAAGACGGCGAGGATACGCGAGATCTTCATCTATACGTCGCTGATCATGCCGAGGCTTATGCAGGAAGCTCGGTAGCGCAGGGCATTTTCCTCCTACCGCAGGTGTGCACCGGTCGCAGCGTGCGCGCTGATTGCCTCGGGCCGAGTGGGATGTGCAAGAAGATGGCCAACGTCGAGGAGTTACCGCCCAAGCGTTTTCTCAAGCTGCTCACGACAATGGGACTGCCGACCCGCATTCCGAGATGAAGAGGGTGATCGCGCGACCTGGAATTTGATCCGATCGTGAGAACTAAAAAAGGCCAGCCGGGCCAACCGGTCTGGCACCTTTTTCATGGGCCGCGGCGGAGCTTACATTTTTTCGCCCAGGCGCGCGAGGATTTCGATCAGCGTGCCATCGAGCATCCTTTTGGCGTAGCCAACAAGTGTCGCCTTCGCGGTCACTGTCGTCGATGGCGCGGGCGTCTGGCTCACCGTCTCGCCTGCGTCAACTTATGGCTTTTGGGCAGACTTCTGGCCGACATGCCTGCCGCAAGCTCCATCTTCACCGATGTCAGTAGTAGTTTAAGCGGCGCTGCCGTTGGTCAGCTTCATCAGTACCGCGCCGACCGCCTGGCCCTGCAAGAAATGGTACTCGTCATCCTGGAACGGGATCGGCAGGAAGATCAAACTTCGCCCGGGGGGGAAAAGCCGATCTCGTCTACATAAAAATCCCGAGCCGGCCTGCAGGTTCGCTGACGCAAATACCCGCATGCGCCGAAGTTAGGACGCCACTGCATCGTCACTGCCACAAAATTCGATCAGAGTTGTGTCCAGGTCACGGCCAGGGACCGTGAGTTTCAAGCCGCGCTTGAATGCAGGCGGCGGGTACCGTGACCCGCCCCGGCGGCGAGTAATTCCAGCGCGTACTGATCAGGATCCTTGACGTAGAAAACCAGCTTGCGGGATTTTGCCGATAGTTTGCGGGTGGCTATCGGTAAAGCATCAGCACCACGTCGAGCCGCGCCCATCGGCGAGCGCATTGACCGCATTCATCCGCGGTCCTTTCGCCGGCTGCGCGCGGCCTATTTTACTTCCATCCAGCCCGTCACCGTAGAAAGCCCACCGCTGCTTTTCCAAGATCTTTCCCACACCGATACAGCGGCGCCGGTAGCGCGATGCTTGGCGATTTCCAGCAGCGTGCCATCGGCGTCGCTGGGCATACGGCCAGGCGTGCCTGGTTCGATCCGCTCTGATGAAGCTGCAGCTCGGCGCTGACGAGTCGCCCACGGGCGTCCCTGGATGGTCCGCGGTCATTGCCTGCGGGTAGGCCGGACGTCGAGTTTGCCAGCCTTGAACCGGTTTTATGCGGTGTAGTTGCGCACGCTGCCATGGGTGGGTCCCAGTTTCATCAAGCACACGCCGAGCTGCCGGGGTACGGGGAGGTCAGTATATATTGTCGTACTGCGCCAGGGATCTGCAGCAACTGACCTCTAGTTCAAAGCAGTATGTCCACGTAGAATCCCGGGCGTTTTTCAAGATCGTCTGACGCCAATAAACGGGAAGGCGGCCGAAGAATGATTCTGTGGCCGGGCAGGCTCGCCGACGATCTCGATCAGGTTGTGTGTCCAGGTCACGGCAAACCGGACCACCACATTGCCAAAGCGGCGGGGGGCTGTGCCTGCCCGGCGGGACGGGTGATGCGTCCGCCGGGCGCTGGTAAAGTCAGCGGCGCAGGCGCTGGGGTCCCTTGGCGTAGAAACG
>Ga0163217_1044663_pt1 | contig 10076 bp, 7 predicted proteins | sample SynspAceP_FD_185933 | JGI IMG/M metagenome (GOLD analysis project Ga0163217, IMG submission 185933) | Saline lake microbial communities from Ace Lake in Antarctica - Synechococcus sp. Ace-P (PacBio error correction) | ecosystem: Environmental > Aquatic > Non-marine Saline and Alkaline > Saline ...
GGCAATTAAGGCCTGGTTGATCAATTTATTCGTCGCTCCGATCAACTGGGGTACGGAAATAATTTAAAAACCTGGGGTTTTCATTTTTCAACTTCCATAATAGGTTCGCCTCCAAGCCTAGCCTATAGTCTAACAACTTTAAATCGATACCGATTTCTTTGAGTGGCCCTATTTCTGGTTTTGAACTTGCTATTCCTAAGGACACCATCTTTGGTAACATTACCTGGCACTTCCCCATCTGCAGTGGCACAAAAATAACTGCTGCAATTGGTCACGGGGGGCACTCATCTACCCGGCTGTGCACTGAGTTGTGCCCAAGCGGCACGCAATGCTCTTGCGCATACCCGGCATCCACGAAGGCATGGTAATACTATGGATACAAACACTGGAAAATGACAGCCTGAAGATTAGAAATAGGGAATTGTTTTTCCCGCGCACAGGTACTAGACCAGTATTTTCCATAAATGTCTCAAAAACAACATGTTATACCCTACTAGATACATTCCGTATATCCATTAAATCTCTTCTCACTAAACCAGCTTGCATAATTCACGTTCCAGGAACAGCATTGGAAATAGTAACAAGCCGGACTACCAAAGAAACTGGCTACATTGGACAAGGAATTATCGTAAATATTTTAATACTGGACGGCCTACAAAGGGAATTCACATCCCATGAATCATTGATTTTTTTATTATCAAGCCAGTATATAAATCAAAGTTGGTTTTCTTTATGTAATACTAATTCCTACTACCTTATTCCACCTTCCCTTTGGTCATGTTAGTTGCTAAAGCCGTTTGGCATTTCCTGCCCTCTGTATACTACTCTAGAATAGCGACCGTTTAGGACAAGGTCTTGGCAACGTCCCAAATCAAACTGGACATTTGGCAACGGTCCTGTCCCTTCAAGAACACCAAGGTATTTTCCATGACCAAAAATCAAGTGTTCTGCTTTTCCTTTGTATTTCAATGTTAATATCCTCTAAACAGGTAGCCAATAATCTTTAAGATCGATTAATATTGGACATCTGCAGCTTCATAACACTTCTACAACAGTGTTATACGGGCCACCACAACACAGGACCGGTTATCAGAACTAGTTGGGCACCCTATATTGCCTGACCTTAAGTTTAGGGGGACAATCTATAAACTGCCATTAAGATTAAATGATTGGCTCCAATCCGTATTGGGAACAATACTGTATTGTTCATATTCCTACCGAATCCTAAAATCGACCTTGGTCGTAATACCTGCCCACGGAAACATTATTGGTATAGGTAATCCCTGTTTGCAAGAAATCCGTGAGCCTAATGTCATAAGAGACCAAACGGACTGGCTGCCCAATTGTAATTGCATTGCACCCATTGTTCCCCTGCGTCCAATCCTGGACCCAGTTTCGTTTTCCTCCTCTTCAAAATTTGACAGTACCCCCCCTGCCAGGTCCAAATTTTGTTTGGTAATCTAATATATCCTATAAGCGAATCAAAGTTAACGGCAGGAACTTGCATATTGATATTCCTAGCCCCTTTTTTAACCACCGCCACCGGTACGTGTAGTAATCATAACCACTGCCATTCCCCGGCCCTAGACCCATTAAGCCCGCCGCACTTGACCCTTTTAGAATGAAACATTCAATATACTGAGGGAATCCCAAATCAGATATGGCATTTCCGCATATCAGCACCCTCAATAAAAATTATTAAGACTATTTACTATTGAAAACCATCACTACAAATAAGGGTTGGTTAATCACTACTAAGTGAGAGTAGCCACCCCTATGATCATTTTACGGAAGATCCGAGCCAAGACCATCCATTCTGAGAGATACTGACCCCTGTAACCTTCCCCCGCTAGTGAATTAAGAACTTCTCTTGTGGTGTTGATTTACAGGCATCCCCTCAACTCAAGAAAATGGATATATCCTAATAGGATTTCTTTCTCGTGATATACCCTAGTGCTGTAAGTAACTACTTTCATCAAGCCCGCAGCACTTCTCGTCTAGGTATCGTTAGATTAATTTGTTGATTAGCTGAAACCTCTTTAGTAGCACAAACCACATAAGAAAACAATTAAGAGGCATTGGTCATTACTGATGTTTTTAAGAGAAAGAATTACCATCAAAAATCAATTGTGTTCCCATTGTAGGCCCTTCACGATCACTCCTCCCGGTAAGGGTTCTCCGTTACTATCGATCAATAACTATACCAGAGATGTCTCTATTGCAAAACTCCAATGGTTCGGCTTTTACCTTGCTCCGCTGCGTCTCATCTCGATATTCCTCCATCCTGCTTTTGGGGTAAGGATTAACTGTCTGATTTAATCACCTAATAATCCGATTCGTTGCCCACCTAAAAGGCAAATCAAGCACCTCCGATAATTTGTTTTCTTTTTAAGGTGACAGTCTACTTTTCCTGTTAAGGTTAATTTGATTGCTCTCTGAAATAAATAATTCTAAACGCGGACCCATTTTCAATCTCCTCAGATTGGGCAAATGTAAGGTTAGCCTTCTAGGGTTAGTTTAGTTGTCTGAGAGTAGGAGTTTGCTTGGATTTTAAACAAGAAACTATATTAAAAGTGTTGTAATTTCAATTTTCAAGTCGCATTTTAGGATTGTTGCCATAGCAGCAAACACTTCAATTGAAGTAATTTTCATAATTTTTTGTAAAATGAATGTAAATGATTTTTTGATAACATTATTTATATTCACAAGTTCTTAGATCGGGGACATTGGTCTCAACAATTTCGATTTTTTTTGAATTTATTTGAAGGCTTTTTTCTCACTGGCGGTTGTTTATAATTAAATTGTATCTTAGTCGATATTATATCACGGTCCTTATTTATTTATATATTAAATGGATAAATTTTTCCTAATTGATTTCCCCATACGTCTCAAATACCTCATCTCCGTGCTAACCTAGCAATTCCAATTTAATCTCATTAATCGAAGGTATATTTTGGATAGACACATTGTAAAACTTCGCTCTAGCTTTTTGGCAATATGGAAAAAGAAGATTACGGAAATCCAGTTCCTCCATTAATCCCAACTGTATAGTTCTCACATCAACTTCTTCAACAGAAATGCTATAACCTGCTTTTATGCCATGAAACCCGTTTTGATCCCTAGGTTCGAACAATACTTGTCAAAGTGTAAGGGAAGTTATAGTATCTGATTATCCCATGCATTACCGAACTTCTACCAACACTTATTATTCTGCCAAATCTCGGGTTATAGGAAGATATATTAAAAATGGTACCCAAGACTTCATGCCACTTCAATCTGCAATGTACCTACAAAGGAGTGATCTTATTCCTTTGGCTACTATGAAATATGCTCCCTTCAATAAAAACCTCTCTATTCCAGATTCAGAATTTAAAGCGGGATATTCTATCCTTGGTTCCACGAATTAAGATGAACCAAGCGTGCCATCGGATAATTCAACCTCTAAACATTTTTCCAAAAGAATTCCAATTCAATTGTAATTAACTCCCTAATCTAACATGGATCCTACCATTTAGCTTTTTTGTTGTCCTATTGCACAACCCAATACTTTACCGTCAGGAAAAATTAATTTCTTGACTTTCTCCTCTCCATGGATAACCTTAACCTTCCCCGCCGATTTTAATTTAATAGGCGTTTCGGAAATAGGTATTTCAAATTCAGAACTTTGAAATTGATAGATCTAGGTAATAATTGCCATATAACCGGCAAATTGCAGCATACTTAAAATTTGATGTCTCACAAGGGAACACTGCTTTTAGAAGTTTCCATTTTCCCAAGAAGTTAACGCCCATTCCTTCATGCGTATCCAATCCTCCAAAAATATTAAAGCTTCTGAAACCAAATTTTATCATAAATTGAACCTATACAATTTCTCTTTCAACTTTTGGTCCAAACTTTTCAGTACATTCAACTGTCCAATTGTCCCAGAATCCAACGGAACTTTTTAAAACAATTTTAGAATTTTCTATACTTGACTATTTGATGCACTTTTATTATAAGTTTGATTAAAAACGGAAAGATAGGGTGACAATAATTTATGCTTTTTTTAAGAATTGAATCCAATATTGGAATATTAAATGAATTAAATACTATATATTTGAAAGCTACAAATCAAACCAATGCACAATTACTACCGGCTTGTTTTACAAGGCGGAAGATTGGAAAAAATTAATGCTTTACAACCTAAAATAACAAGCGGGAATTGAGGAAGCTTTAAGTGAAGCATTTCCATGTTGTGTTTACATTTCCTTCAAACATAGTTTAAGGGATAAAGAACATGCCGCAAAAGATAATGTGTCAAGATTTTTTATCTCATATTGGCAACGAAGGGCCTCGATTTCCATAACAACTTCGTTAAAAGCATATGCGATTGGGCCGTCTAATAAACTTGAGCTTGCTTTCATTGGAAAAAGCAAAAAAAGAAAAAGCCCCTCCTTGAAGAATTAAACACCCTGGATCGTATGATTACCCAAAATCGCCTGGAAACCCTCAATTCAAGGAAAAATGAAAATACTCTCAATTCTCTGAAGAGCCGTAAACCCAATTTTTATGTTCTGCCATTAGTGTATGGGCACGAAGTTATGCTGAAGATAAGGCAGAAACGAAACGGAATCTCAATCAAATACGGAGTAAAAACAAGATGAAAAGAGCATATCCTTCTTGAGAACTGAGGCAACCGAAAATATTTTTGAAGGCTTTTTCTATGTCAAACGATTATATGCATGTTGTTTTGGTAGACTACGAAACACCTTGGAAGTTGTAACAATAATTTTAACAGTCAAATTTTTGACTTAAAAGCTGATTTTCCTTGATTCCTCCTAGTTTATGATTCATTTTTTATTGATATCCTTATAATAGCCTGCCTTATTAATCCTCCACTAATGACAACAATTGTAGCCGAAGTCCAATTTGCTATTTTTCCATTCCATTTCCACCTTCAAAATTTCCTCTTGCCTTAATCCCTTTATACTTCCGCTATCTGTCTATTTCCTTTGGTAATAGCAGCAATAAATAAATAATATCCTTTTCGTGAGATTGCAATAGCTTTATGCAATGCCCGCAAGTAGTTTTCCAAAATTCCTTCGATCTGAAATGATTTGTCCTTTTATTCCGGTTGGAAACAGTCACCGCATTCTTCGCTTGATTGATTTGTGGGATAAATTAAATCGAACATATTAGTGGTGATTTGACTTGCCTAATATAACTTATTTACAGATCAAGTGCCTTTCCGAATTGAATAACACGTGCATAGAAAATTCTGTATGGCCATTGCTTTGCTCCACCTATCAAACCACCAGCCTGAAGCCATCTTTTGTCAGCGTATTCTTGCTGCCTCAAATCATGCAACATCTTCTTTTGTTATTTGGTTCGAAGGATAAAGCTCCGACAAATGTTGAAATATACAGATGTATGGCTCTACTCCTCAAAATCTTATAACCATTCTTTGAATGGTACATCTGCCACCAATCTCATTTTTGTAATCTTTACCCGCTTTAGTCTTAAAGCTACTTTCATTTCACTTTATACCTAAGATTTCTTCAGATTTTATACAAGCTTGAAACAATTCTCTAAAATTTGATTATCCCATAGTAGCAGAAATGTATTCGCATTGCCTTACCGTTCTGGATTAAACATAAGAAATTTCTGGAGGTAAGATGGTGACGTAGATAATTCTCCATCGCTTATTTTCTAATTAAAAACCAATGCAAATTTTGCAGCCCCCCTTTTCAGTACTGGATATGCAGGTAGTTCTAGATAATCTTATCCAAAGTTAAAAGTAGTAATGTCGCCTAAACTTAAAGATCATCCATAGGCCGCAAGGAAACATAAACGTTTGTTGAAGCTGAGAGTCCAAATCTTGAACTGAAGGAGATGGTTTCTGCCAAAATGGATTAAAACATGATGTGCATCCCCCATCTGACCCAAATAATTTTTGAGCAGTTTCCTTTACCGCCTTGGCAACTACAACATAAAAATTAGAGAGAGGCATCCAAAAGATATCTGATAAATGCAGTATATCGCAGGTCCATAATCTATCATTTGTATGATTAATGTTCAAAATGGAAATCAGGATTAACCCATGCGCTGCCCGCATTTCATCTTTTATCCAATACCTGTAGGTTTGCAGTGTATTTAGGCGTGTTGCCATGCTGAACTTGAGCCAACAAAAAATCGCCCGTATTGTAAAGAATAGCTTGTGTCAGATAATTGTCTATTATTCACCTAGCCGCGGCTTTCAAAGTAGTTTATCCGTAGAGGTTATTTCGATCTATTTCATATATCATTTAACTTTAAGGATAAGGTGTTAAATTGTTCGTATGTGTAGCAATATGCTTAGCCTTACCTTTTTCATAAGGTTCCGCACATTGCCCGTGTTAGAATCTTTATGAGTTTCAGTGTTGCTTGGTCAATAAGCCGGTCAAAATTGCAGTATGTTTACATTTAATTCTGTAGTATTTGTGTCATTACAACTAAGCGTAAACTTCACTTACGGTTTCATGTCTATCAGTTTCTGTTTCCACCGCCTACTTTTACCATCAACGGGAACTATGGCAATTTGCGTAGAAAATTTCATATGCAACCACACCTTCCACCAGAACCATCTACATTTCATTCAAACATCATTTTCATCGTCAAAAAATTTGCCTCACTATTGTTAAAATATTATCCTCATTCGATATCCTGTTCAATGTCCTTAAAACCGTCAACAATAAATAAAGTGGCACTTGTTTTTACGTTACAATGGAACTTTTAAAATGATAGAAGATGGCGTCATACCTCCCGCCGAAATAAAAGATTCTCTGACTAAGCGCTTACCATCAACTGAATAACTAACAGTAGTCATGCTTCATTCATAGAAAGGTCGCGTAGTAAGTCGGAGTTTTACTCTTATGATTAAAGCAATAAATAAATCGCCTAGCGCTCATATGGCCTTATATGAAGTTGGCTTAACCACCAAATTTCCCATACGGAGTCACGGCTTTCATCAAACTCTCCATTAAAATTTATTGCCTGAAATGGTTTATGTAGTGCTCACAGAACATTAGGATAGGTTGGATTTCTTCTGGTTTTACCTGCCCACACTAACTTTTCATCGTTTAAGTTGAGATGTTCCCTTTTCTATGTCCTAAAAACCCATTGCACCCATTCGTAGCCATTCCCGAAGAGCACGTGCGCCATACCAGTGCATTTGATTGGGGCTATATATCCACAGGAGCACTGATTTAGAGTTTTTTGGGGCATTAATAACAACTGTTGCCATTAATAATAGCGGTAAAAGTAATATTTTTTCATTTCATGTCCAGTTAATTCCGTAGTCACCCTAAGAACTAGCCCACCAATTGGCCATTGGGTACATAATCTTCGGACAGGACATTCAACCGTTTGCTTTTCCCCCACCTTGGCAACATTCATTTAAGATTTATCTTTTCGCTCTTTGCTAAAACCCTTTCATCGTATTCGGAATCCTTCTCTGCAAATCTAGCCCACCTCCAAAAGCATGTTTAACCAGTTCCTCCTAAGAGCTGTTGCTACCTTGGATGATCAAAAATTAATTGTTTTGTTCTGCTAATTAAGGTAAATGATCAAGCTCTTCCCTTCATCTCCAATAATGTATTAGCTTCATTCCTTTCTACGATAATGGAAAGAGTCACCCTTGAATTTAAAGTAATGTGGATATGCCAATACGAAAGGCCTAATCAAGTCAATGCTTTCTCCTTCAAAAGGGGCCGCAAACTTATTCCATCTACAATGTTTTCGGTTAAGGTCACATAATCTAACCAAACCAAAATAGGTCGATACAATCATTCCTATTACAGGAAACTCTTGTACTTACCACCATTTTTCAAAACCAAGGGAACTTAATAAAATAAGGCTCACGAATACCACCTTCCCATTGATACCCCTTTCCTCCCCTTGAAAGGAAAGTTACTAGTGGAGAGAAAGAAATATCCCCCGGACGCAACTCCTCCAATTATCTGAGTAAGATACAATGGATATTCCTCCAGCCCAGCATTTTTTATGGCATCCAAACAACCATCCAACCGCATCGTCCCATACTTCCTACAAGTCCGCATAAATAGGATTGCCTGCACAATATCGAATAGGTAAAAGAATTTTCCATTTTGTATCCCGCTCATCCGAGGGCCACTCCCAGAGCTTATCTCTATATTTTCTGCCATAATTTGAATCTGGTAGTTGAAATGGGCCGTTTGAACGGCATAGAACGAAAGAAAGGCAAAAGAAGTTGAATTCCTGTGCTGTTTAATAAAATCACGATCATTTTCACGGCATAGAACCCTAGCATGCGCATAGTAAGGATTTCCACCTGGACTTTGTTTTGGTATGTTTGGAGTTCACGTCACATAGGTGAAAAATATCCGCCCAACTGACTTCCGTTATCCGCAAGTCGAATTCCTTGTATTGATTTGGAAACTCATGATCCTCAGGATATGGAACCTTCCCGGCCTTAAATGCATGTTACTTGCAAAGAAGGTTTAATTAACCTTGTCTCCTTCCATGGTTGCTGCAAGTATATCCTTCTTCCGCACGGCAAGGCATTGCACTGTCCGACGCGTCGACCCGATATGTTATCGTGACGATGATGAGATGTCTCGGCAAGCTCACCAGATGCCCTTGCGTGCATGGAAACACTGAGGGACATGTCTGACAGTATACCCGCTGCATTCCATGGTCAGAGGAGCGGCAGGATGGATTGAGTCCACTTTCCCTAGGTCATCAGAACAGATGAGTCTGAATATTGCCTAGGGCTCAGAGAGGGGCGTTGACGGGGTACGGGGACATACATACGTAGCATTGTCGAAGAGTTCTATACACTTATCAGACAAGTAACATCTTTACGAGTCAGAGTCCGAGCGGGATAGCGATGCGTACCTGCCAGACTGAGTGAAGCTCGTCGGCATCCTACAGGCTCGGGCTACCCTTTCGGGCTGAACGCTGTTATGTCGCAGTATAAGTACGAGTCGCTGCTACTAGGTGCAGTGTGGGGTGAGGCGAGGTGAGTGCGGTGACCAGTAGGAGAGCGTCGCGCAGGTCATCTCTGATGGAGTGGGCGTCCTACAATTAATTTTACATGTTAGTGTTTCAATAAGGATTTTACTCCTGGATGCAACTTTAGATCCACTAGAGTCCAAGAATCAGTCAACTCACAATATACCCAACACAGGATCATTTAGGTTTTTTATTTTTGGGACGGGGATTTTTAGTTCTGAGTTGGACAACGCAGATCGACGGGTAGAGGAAACCTAGAGTCCAAGAAACTTAATAGGGGGGCGCAATGAATAAATGCCGTAAGGGAGATGCCAGTCATTCGTGTACGGGCAGCGAGCCAGACTGACGGATGAGAGATACTATAGACAGGACGATAGTTAGAAGTATGATAGATTATGACGGTATGCGTAGCGGTTGTAATTTTAGGCAAAGGTTTCGACCACCATAATGCTCCTTAATAATCAAATATACCAACTTTTAGGGGGATCATGACCTTGTAGCGCAAACGTTCCTCTTTAGAACCCTAATTGCTGGCGTTTCCCCCTTCGTCGCGTTTAGGGATGTTCTGGTTTCGGTATAATCATCTACCAACTGAGTACCAGTTATTTTTAATAATAATTCTTTTGGCTTCTACTTTAATATATTCCGTATACCATTGCATCATACGGCCGAACATTAGGGTTTCCCATAACATTGACCTATATCATATATTCTATAAACTACCGGTACGTTTTCCCAGACTCGCCTGGGAATTTGTTACCTCTGTAACTTCATAACCATATACTGGCCAACTGGCCTCTTGGTAGCGTGTATGGATTATAAATTCAGCGCGGACATTGAACCAAGGTTTGGTCATAAGCTAGCGCGTGGAAATTTCAAATTATCAAATCATGGTCTCTCCACCATCGCCGCACAGTAAAACAAATGGGCCCTTAGGTCTTCACACCTCTAATTGCAGTCCCATCTTCGATGGAAAAAGTTATGGGCCATTTCCGCGCAATCTTTCGCAACCATGTGATGCCATAGTTTTGCGCATATGAAACGAAGGAAATCCACGCCATCTTTTT
>Ga0163217_1066301_pt1 | contig 10076 bp, 13 predicted proteins | sample SynspAceP_FD_185933 | JGI IMG/M metagenome (GOLD analysis project Ga0163217, IMG submission 185933) | Saline lake microbial communities from Ace Lake in Antarctica - Synechococcus sp. Ace-P (PacBio error correction) | ecosystem: Environmental > Aquatic > Non-marine Saline and Alkaline > Saline ...
ATTTTGGTCGGCATCCGATAAAGCCGTCTGCGTTTTTGCTTGCTTTGTGCTCTTCCGCGACGTATGTTGGCAGAAGCGGCGATGGATTTCAGTGCGCAGCTGGCCAACGGAAGCGGCTGCGGAAATTGCTGCGGTGCTCGGGATGTTGTTGCAGCTTGAAGCTTGCTTCGGCAGCCAGGAATGGCCCGGGGGTGAACGCTTTCAAACCCACTTTGCCGCTGGCCACGGTGGGCGGTTTCGGTGAGCTGGTTGAGCGTGGTCGGTGTTATGGCATTGGTAACTTCCTTTTTTGTGGGTGGATAGGCTGCTGCGTTGGGTGCGCTTTAGGTGCGCGTTTTCTTATACCGGGCCTGTTTTTTCACGCTTGAACAGTTGCCCGTGGGGTCTCGCAAAGAGCTTTCAGCCCTCTGCGGTAACGTGAATGGGGGTTTTAAGGCTGGTTCTTCCAACGCTTGCCTGCCAGCGTTTTGGTGGGCGTGAGAAATCAAGCTTGGTGGGTGATCTCGACCTGGTTGGCTTTCGCCGATCTGGGCGGTATCGCAGCGTGAATAACGATTTGCCCTTTCTTGCCGTGCTCGACGAACGGCCAGCGGCGACATCGGATAGGCCGGCCCATCTGTTGGCGAATACGCCGGCGTTGAGGTTGGCAGATATAAGGTCGCGCCTGGTTCCGGTTTGCTTTCATGTGGGTGCTTCCATGTTGCTTTAGCTGATGCGGCCTATGCGCCCATGGAGTGCCTGGGCCCTGCGACGCGGGGTGTCGAGCCAGCGGGCGAGGTCGGGCAGGTACGTCACTCGCGGGCGCGCGGTTGGAGTCCCGTGCAGGCGGAGGGATGCAGGGCTACTTCGCCGTCTTGGATGAGGCGTAGCAGGTGTCTTGGTTCCCGGTTTGATGTGGGGCAAGGTGCTCGTGCGCAACTGCTCCCCGTGAGGTAGGGCAGGGTGTAGCGGCGTTTGAGTTGCCTTCAAGGGTGCTCATGCGACCCCCCTTTATGCGCACCAGCTCGACGATGGCCCTGGGGGCTGTTGCCGAAAACGGTTGAATCAGGTTGCGGCCGTCCAGCACCATGACCATCGAGGTTTTACCCTGGGCAGTTGGCGGGGGGCCACGGCGGAACTGTGTAACGGCGCGGTACTTGCGGCGGCGGGCTGCGTGCGTAGGCTTTGCCCGCAGTGCCAGATCGCTGCTTATGAGCAGGTCCCAGCCGGGTGAGGGCGTCTTGCCCTGCGGCCTGGCTTGGTCGCTGATACGGTGCTGGGTGCGCAGGTGCAGGGCGTGAGTTTGAGTGCGCGCGGGCGCTGTCGGACCAGGTGCATCATGCTGCTTGCTCCTGAAGTCTAGCTTTGCCTCACTTTCCCAGCGCCCCCGAGTTTCTGTTGGCCGAGCCAGAGCAGCCCGCGTGGAGTTGACCAGAGGTTTGGTAATACAGGCTGGCGCTTGGCCATTGTTCATCAGCGGGTTTTTGGCGTGCTGCTTGAGCCTTGATGACAGAGGCGGCCGGCGTCGATATCCGCGCTGGCGGGGGAGGCGGTTGTGGTCGAGATGCCGCGCTCTTTTGATGGTCGCGGGTCGAGGCCGGTTCTGGCGCGTGCGAAGCATCTTGGCGGCGTCGGCGGGAGGGTGAGGTTATGCATGGTGGCCCTGTGTCCCCTCGTGAGCCTGGCGCCGCCGCTCTGAATGCATGCCGCATGTAGTTTCGCGCCGATGGCAGCCAATATCGCGCGCAGGCTAGCTTCCGAAAAAGGTGATTACCTGAGCGCGCGAGCGTGCGCTCGATGTGCGCCTCATGGGCTCTCTGGCCGTATTAATGGCCCCTGCATAGGCCAGGTAAGGCCCAAATCTGAACGTCCATCAGGGATTTCGCGATGTACTCGAGTACTGCCGGGCGTTGGCGCCAATGCGCACGCTCCAGCCGCCCGTTGGCGCAGTCGTCTATCCACTGTTTTAACCTGATTGGTGAGCTGGTCAGCCGGTGCTTTGGGCAGCATCAGGGTGTGCCAGTTTTCCAGCCCGATCCGCAGGTGCAAGCGCACTTTTTCGGTTCGGGTGTATTTTGCAAGGGTGCCGTCGCGGGTTTGGTGCTGCGTCCTGGTTTCTGCTGGGCAAATCCAACACGGCTGTAGCTTGCCAGCACAGCGCACCTGGGTGGGCAGCAGCTGTTCGCTGAGGGCGGTGGAGCTGGCTATGCTGCGCGCCCTCCGCCGTTCCCGGGGTCGGTTGGGGTCGATCCAGCCGCCGTTGCCGGGGTCTTTGGGTGGGTTTTTGCTGTGCTGAATGCGGGTGATGCAGCCGCGAATGAAACTGCCAAAGCTCATTAAGATCCAGAAGCGATTCGGCATCGATTATCACTCTTGGCCTTGGTCCCCTGCGCTCTCCAGGTGTAAGGTTTTGCGAAGGTTCTACAAGGGAATGGGGCGGCAGGATTGTCACCACAACGACCACAGTGTAGGGCCGGTGCGAAAGCTGATGGGCTTCAACTAGGGCTGGGTTGGACAGTACTGCTGGATGGAGATTAAAGTACGGCATGGGGCCGAACTATGGTTTGGTTTGGTTTGCATTTCCGCGATCCCGGTGGTGGGGATACGCAACCAGTAAGAACGAATTGTTTTGACCTGTCACAACGAAACGTTGTTAACTACATGTCAATTACCCGCGATATGTTTTAATAGCTCCCGCGGCATTGTCCACATACGATTCGACCTTCAATTCGAGGTGCCCTATATCGGAAGTCGGTGGCCCCCTCTTCATCTGGGAATAGGGATTTATTCAGGTTTGTCACTACAAATTACCCAGCCCCTGGGTGTGGGACTGAAATAACGTTTAATGCTGATCTGGCCGTCAGGGTCGACACAAGTGCGTCAACTTTAACCGCTGATCGGGGGTGGGGGTCTGCGACTCATCCGATAAGCAACACATCACCATCAACGATTGTAAGGCCCATGTCATGCCTTCTGCATAAATCACCCGGAGCTTTCTGCTTTGAGATTCATCCTTTTCAGCCCAGTCCACCTTGAAAACAAGGTCTCCTTTGACTCTACGTGTCCTTTAATCAATAGCCGCTGCCGGCGCCTGCCTTTTGCTGTGTATTGAGGTTACCAAGCATATTGCGCCCTGGATTCACCGGTGCTTACTGAGGTTTTCAACCTCGCCAATAAGGTAGCCGCGGTTTGTCTTTAGGGCCTGCAGCGAAATTTTTTTTAAGATCGTCAAATGCTTGGCCTCGCGAACGTTCCATTTTCCGTAATTACCGATTCGAGCTGAGCGCTTTTTGCCTTCCATCCAACAGCTCGCCAAGTGCGCGCTTGCGAACGGAGGGATGCATGCCTCTCTGAGGTTTCTGATTCGATTGCCTAATGTATTCATCTGTCAATTATCACGAAATGTTTTGTTTGTGCGGTGCTTACTTATGGTGTTTGCGCCTCAAACAAAAGACGTTTGTTAGTCTCGCCTCATTGATAGAGGAACCTTTCTGAATCCGAATTGCTGAAATAACGTGCCGAGGGCAATCTGAGCCAACGCCGCTTTGTAGCAAACTGGGGCTGGTCGGCCAAGGTCGAATTAGCACTATGAGGTCCGGGCGCTAAGAAACCCCCGACTGATTGACAGCCGCGCATTGTTGAGCGCGCTCAACCTTTAGGCGCTACAGCACGCCTCGACGAATGTCTTTCCGCCCTACAGAACTAAACCAGGAGCCGCATGACATCACCCAGTATCCTACGCAGATGATTTTGGCATTGGGATGGGCTTTTTAAGTCGCTATTGCGCCAATACCGATCAGGGTCTGGTGCTGCAAGCGCGCTGAATCGGCAAAGCGTTCGAGAGCTATGCGCCACTGGATACTGAAACGGCTCTGGAAGCGCGGGGGTACTCATTCGGGTTCTCAACCACCAGACGCCCTGTTTTGCTTGTCGCGGTACACCTGTTGGTTGAATTCAACCTGCACCAGGGTTGGGCCTGCGTTGCTTGAGGCGGTAGAAAGTCCGGCCACTGAAGTCCAGTTCCATGGTGTCGGATAGCCGTTTTAAGCGAAGTGTCTTTTAAGCATGCCAACCGTGATCAATTCGCTAGGGTTCTGAGCCATGACAGGTTCCTCTGAAATAACAACAGCGGCCTCTGGTAAACCAGAGCCGCAAATACGGTGCCGGGAAGTGGTCCACGCCACCACAGACAGGTCACTCCCAGGCGTAACGACAACCACCATGCCGCAAGACCAAGCCATAAGCGGGTTAACCCGCGTCCCTTGGCTACGGCGTTACAGGGGATTTAACGCCATGAGTCGAGCTACTCAGTTGCCTATCCGGTGATTGCGCCGGACATTCATCAAAGCCATTTAACCTGCTAAGCCGTGGATTACAAGGGGCGCAGACGCGCCTGGCCTAATACGGTCGCGGTTGGATCCGGGCACCTTTCAGAAGAAGTAGCCTTTCCATACGACGCACAAGTGACCCTGCAGGAGTTCTGGCGGTGGTTGAGGCGACGGATGACCAGCGTATTGATTGATGCCTATGGCACGGCAGCGTGGCGGGTTTGTTCTTTCGGCCCTACCCCAGTGCCTGCGAACCCAACGAATGTTTGCGCGCTCTGGCAAGCTGCTGGCTGCTGAGGGGCGTTCTGTTGCCAGCCTGCATGATGGGGTGGCGACAAACGTAGGATCCGCCGAGGAGGTTGAAGACCTGGGAGGTGCACGGGCACAGGGTGATTGCGAAGGTGCTGGGCATTATGGCTGGGGCCCGGCAAGGCGATGGAGGGCACCGACAATGGGCTGATTTCTTCTGTGATGTAAGGGTCTGGAGCGACGCAGCAGATGGCTGGAATGATGCCTTCTGGCTGCGCGCCGTGCGAACGCTGAAAGGCCGGTGGTCGATCATCAAGTACTGCGAAAGCTGCGGCTGCGCTATTCCCCTCAAGCGCCGTGAAGCGCTGCCGGCGTGGATACGCTGCGTTGACTGCCAGCAGCTTCTAGAGATCTCGGGGGTGCGCCGTGGATAAGCAAACCCCTCCATTCAGGGCTGGCACAAGGGGGTATGCCGATGCCGGTGTGCCTGGGCGGCAAATAGACCTTGTGCGCTGACTTCTCGATGAAAGTGAGCAGGGAAGGCGCTGTTCTGGACGATGTGCTGGGTGGCGTTGTCGGTTGCATGACGGCGCAAGATCGGCGCAGAGCGACCCGTTATGCCCTGGAGCAGGTGACGGGTATACCTGAAAGGGCTGGAGCGCGCGGCCGCAAGAAAGCGAATAAGCGGCGTTGCGGTGGTTTGTGCGGGTGCTGTCAGGAGGTGGCCCCCATGGTGACAAGACGGGCATTGGGAGTGGACAGACGCGACCTGGAACCCGATAACGGGTTGTCCCGCGTGAGTGAGGGTTGCCGTAACTGCCTATGCGAGACGGTGGAGCGGGGCGGTTTAGAAGCCTGGGTTGCGTATGCGGGGCCTGATCGTCCAGGGCCGGGCAGTGGAATGGCCAGGTGCGGTTGCTGCCTGAGATCTGGACGCAGCCGTACCGCTGGTACGAAGCGCAAAGGCGCAATCTTTGTGAACAGTATGAGTGACCTGTTTCACGAGAATGTGCCCTTTGAGTTTATCGTCGGTGTTTTTTCGTTATGGGCGTCACCACGCGCCACACCCTACCAGATTCGACTAAGTCGGCCCGAGCGCATGCTGGCGTTCCTTGATTGGCTGGGTGAAGACCGACCGGCTTTATGACGATGAAAGGATCATGGACTACTGCCGCAAAGGGTTGGAGTGGACGCCGGCGCAACGGCGGGCGGGGTGGTACGACCAAACTGCGGGCCGGTTTGTGGCCGTATGAGAACGTTTGGCTTGGTTGTAGTGTTGAGGATCAGGCGGAACTGCTGATGAGCTGCATTCCCTTGTTTCTGGAAAGCGCCGGCGGCGGTGCGGTGGATAGTGGGCTGAGCCGTTGTTGGGTCATGTTGATATTGCTTGGGCGCTTGGTCCATCTTCGGGGGACGCTGCCGGGTTTTTCTGAGCTGGTGCTTTTCACCTGGCTTGGAAACAACTGAGACCACTTGATTGGGTTGTGGTGGGTGGTGAGTCCTGGTGCCAAGGCCCGGCCTAGCACCATCTGATTGGCGCGAATCGTTGCGTGACAGTGCGCTAAGCGCCGGTGTGCCTTTCCTGATTAAGCAGTGGGGCGAAATGGTCCGCCGCGTGGGGCCTGAGTCGATGGGTTATAAGCCTGTCGATGATGTTGCCCAGAATACGGCTGAAACGGTCTGGCGAGAACGGCCCGAACCTGGGCGCGGAAGGTGAAAACCAAGTGCATATGCAGCGTATCGGCAAGAAAGCCGCTGGGCCGCTTGCTGATGGCGTTCTGCATGACGGTTATCCGGGGGTTGGGCTGATGCCCCCTTGTTTCCCTGATCTGACGCTGGATTGACTTGGCTGGCATTTCTTGACTGCGTGTCTGCCGAACTGGGTCCAACGAGACGCGCGCGGGGTGGCGATGGGGTAAATCAAGCATGATTTGGTGAGAATGGTTTTTCGGCCTGGTCATCTTGGTAGCGCCGGAAATGCTCCAAAGTGGAACTGGAGAGTGAGTTTGAATAGCATCTGGAAATCCTGCAAGGGGTTCTGGTTGCTAAGGGCACGGTCACTAAAGGCAGTGTGATCAACTTTGGCTAAGGAAAAGGGCTGGACCCGTGAACGGCGTGAGCTGTCTGCTGCCTGGAAAAAAAAAGCGCCAGATGAAAAAGGATTAAGAAGCCAGGCGCTTGAAAACGCCAGGCGGAGCTGGAAGCGGATCAGGGCGCGTTTGCTGGCGATGCAACAGCGCGTGCAGGCCGCGACGATGCGATTGTTGGGCCTGAGTACACCAAAGCCGCGCGAGGAAAAGTGACTACCTGGCCGCGCAGCAGGTAAGTGCCTTTGGGGTGCACTTCATTACGCGGCTGTGGTGTTGAGTATTGATGACCAGCTGCACGCTTGGCGATCTGTGGCGGGTTTGATGATATCAAGCAGTTTCTTTGATAGCCTGCGAACCCGCCGCCCTGACCACCACAGTTTCATGATGCCTGAAGCTGGCCTTCATTGTGCCGCTGGGCGGATATTGATGGGGTGATCTGGTCGTTTCGTCGATCAGCCCGAGCGGTACCCAGCTGTTCCCGAAGTACGGCGCGCAAGTCGGAGTGCATGCATTGCATTGGTCGCTGGAAAGATGCCGAGGTGATTGGCTCTGGCTGAGGGCTTATTCCATCCTCAGCCGTTCTTTAATGGCGACTGAGTGGGCGCTGGTGATGAACTGGTTGATGTGGGCAACAATGGCGAAGGTGGCCAGGTGCCTGCGGGCGCGGTACCCCGAATGCGAGGCTGGTGTTGGCGGGTGATGAATGACCCGAAACCGGACGGCAAGAACCCTGGCCGCACTCAGGCGGAAAGCTGGTGGGGTGCTGAGTCTGGGTGTTGTGGTGGCGTTTCCCGGCGTGTGCCGAGCCCGAAGGTGGCGGCAATGACTGCGCGCAAGATTGACGAATATCTGCACTGCGAGTTCGGCTTGATGAGGTGCGGATCCAGCTGCTGAAGGCGGCGGCGAATGCAGCCCGGGCCGGCGCGGCAGGGGCCAGCCAGGCTGATGTGATGGCGGACTTCCCCCGGCCCCAGTTCTGGCGGCTGAGCCGCCGGCTCTGGAAACCGGGGCTGCCTACTGAGGGGGAAGGGGAGGGCTGGACGCTGGAAAGGGTGCTTGCACGCTTTGCGTTGTTGCATGGCGACCAAGGGTGGTTTTCGTCTGTACCGCGGCAAGGCGACTGTGAAGAAAAACCGGGTTGAGGCGATGCTGGGGCAGGCGCTGGCTAAAAGCCTGGTTGATCTGACCAATAAGAGTGATTGATGTGGACATGCTCGACGCCTGGAAGCGAAGGCGAAGCTGGGCGGCGCTTGCAGAAGGTGACGGGCGAGAAGGGCCCGGATGTGTTCTGGCGCTATGGTGTACCTAATGGTTCGCAGGATTATCTATGCCGGCAGTTGCGGCAGCGGTTGCCCTCGGGGCGCTGTGAAGCTTGGCGTTGGTGAAGCGTTCAGTGCTTGCAGAACTCCGAACCAGCGCCGGACAGATACCTGGGAGAAAATCTTGTAACTTTGGCCCGCGCATGACTCAGTGCCCTGCCTGATACCATCCAATACGTTTGAGGGCCTTGCCCCTTACCTCGAACCCCGATCATGAGTTGTGCGACTGGCATCGTGAAGCTGGTGCGGTTCTTGTGTAATGGCCAGGATGTGCGGTTGCACTGGCTGCTGTGCTTTCTGGCGTAAACCCGTTGCAGAAGTGGGCGCGAAGCCTGGACACGGCCCGGTGCTGATGCATTCGACATGGAAACGGCTCGGGGAAAGTCGTGCTGTCGATAAGGTGATGCGCGTGATCTATGGGGAGTATGCGCGACGGTGGGCAGGCCCGCAGTTGGAGTCCAGCTGGAGGCCCTGGCAGGCGAACAAGCTGTAATGGGCCTCTTTTGGAGAGGTGGGTAAGCCGCGACCGAGCGTTACAAACCAGAGTGGGCAAGATCAAGCACATGGTGACGGGCGCAACGGTGCGCATTGAGTCGAAGTTTTGTGAACGGCTGGGAAGGAGGCGAAACTATATGAAACGCTATCTTATTTCTGACAACGAGATTATGCCCTGGCCGATTGGCGAGAATGACGCGGATGTTGTGCCTGTGGCGGAGCGTACCCTGCCGCCAATGCGCAGCAAGCGCATCAAAGTGGGAGTTGGCCAATGGGTGGTATCGAGGCGTTCTACCTTTATCTGCTTGCAATACCCTACGGGTGACTTGACGAGCGCACGCGGCCGCCGCATCAACCCGCCCGGCAACGGCTGGTTGAGCTGAGTCCGGGCCAGCTGGGAAGTTTACTTTCAGTGGCGGGCAGGTGAGCTGGGCGGTGCCTTTTGGATATGTGCCTGGACTCAGGATCTGCAATGATCTGTTTTCTGGAGTGGTGTGCAAAGTCCTAAGAGCACTCGTTGAGCCGGTACGCCAAGTTCAGCCTGTTCCTGTCGACCAAGCCGGATACCTACAAGACCACCACGCCAGATCGGCTGTGGATGATCACACGGTCAGCGAAAGCATCGCTCGATGTTCTTTTACGCCTTCCCCGCCCGCCAACCTGAGCTGTCTGACTCGCGCAGGTGGGCAACAGGTGCCATGAAGTGCGCCTGGCTGCGGTGCGGGCAGGGTGGAAGCTGAGAAGTTGGAGAAGTGGCGGTTGGCTTGCAGCGCCGTTCCCCCCCCCCCCCTGGCCTGGATCTGGGGGCAAATGCTGCCGTTACAGTGCAAGGGTTTGCCTAGGCAAATGCGCTAGGGTTCGATTACCACGCCTAGCAACGCAAAAAACTTGCCCCAGATCATGGGTTTACGCCTCCGTCTAGGTTGCAACCGCTTACGGAGGCGCGGCGCGTAAAAAACATCAAAACAGCCTATAGGCGTTTTTTTTTCTCACGCAGCAAGGGAAATTAACCCTAACAACCCCTAGCAAAACCCTAACACTTAGATTAAAAAGATACTGATTTATAAGTTTTTAGGTTGCTAGGTTGGGTTAGGGTTTGGACGGTTTCGTACTAGGGTCTGATTTTAAGGGTAAGCCGAATGATTGAAGTGATTCGAAAGGGGCACTGATTGCTTTGGGGGCATGAGTTCCGGACGCGGGGCACTGTAGCGGCGTTTGCCCTGCACGTTGGAGAGAGGGTCTTGCCATCGATAACAAGGGCGTGTCAATCCGCAGTACGCTGGGCAGCGGGGGTGGGGTTGATGCTGTCACGCGCGCGAGTCCCGGTTAGCGGCGAGCGAGCGCTGTTGAGGCGGCGCTGAGTTATGCGATCTCGCCAGCCGGTGCCTGCCGGTGAGGCTGGCGGGCCAAGATGGGTGTTGAAACCTGATGTGAAGCTGCCCGCGGATGCGTTATGCGTCGTGGCTGACGTCCTATTGCCGTTGGTTGACATCAGATGAGCGGTATTGGCTTGGCGGAAGATGAGACCACGCACGGGGTGAAGCTGCAACCACCTGCACAGCGCGTTGAGCCTGTGCTAGCTTCGTGAACGCCTTGGCTAAGCGCGTTTGCCATCG
>Ga0163217_1089233_pt1 | contig 10076 bp, 16 predicted proteins | sample SynspAceP_FD_185933 | JGI IMG/M metagenome (GOLD analysis project Ga0163217, IMG submission 185933) | Saline lake microbial communities from Ace Lake in Antarctica - Synechococcus sp. Ace-P (PacBio error correction) | ecosystem: Environmental > Aquatic > Non-marine Saline and Alkaline > Saline ...
GACGATCGGTCTCGGAAAATCAAATTATAAAAGATGTCAGTTTTTGATATTAAAAAAGGGAGAAGATATTGGGGCTTTGGTTTTTAGGACTGTAGAAATCCAGGAGGATTGCCGAGGACAAAGGGATCCGGTGAGTGGAGACTGTAGGATCGCGCGTAGTGTTTGAGAGTAAAACAACAACTTTAAGAACCTCGCTGGAATAGTGGTAGGCAGCTCGTGTCAGAGAGCCGCAAGGGCTCGAAAAAAAGCCCGCGTATTGGCAAAGCACGCCGGGCCGGGTGACATAGGGGAAGCGCTCTTGTATTATCCTCAAGGAGAAACCCTGAACGATCTGAGAATCTGAACGCTAAAAATTCCTCTGTAGGCGGTCTGAGAGGTGCGCTTTAGGGGGTGTCCTGGGCCGCCGTACTACATCAAAACACTGCCCACGCATCGCCCGCCTTGACACCCAAAGACCATGTCCTGGAGGACCGGTATACACGTTAAACACGAAGACCACAGAGAGCGACTGCGGTGTTCACGCTGGTGCAATCTGGTATCTATCACGGCGGCTTGATGTACACCCTGCAGATGGGCGCAGGGAGGTTTGGCCAGGTCACACCTGCCGGGTATCCTTCGGCGCGGGAAAGCCGTCGTAGCGAATCAACAGCCGGCGATCCAACAGCTGGGTCTCTTCGGGTTCGCTCCAATTCCATATGCATGTCAGTAAGCAGCCCATCAATGACGTCCCCGGTCGGTGCATGGAGGGGAATGCACCTGGGCGGCGCCCTGGCTGGAATTCGAGTTGCAATGCGGGCAAAGTCTACCTAGCCGAACAATTTGCGGCCTCTTGCCGAAAGCATTGCGACATTATTGATGCCTACAACTCTGGCATTCGAGGGCGGCCCGATAGCACTGTCAAGGCGGGCGTCAAGAAGGATTCGTATATAAGGATTGGGAGGGGTGTCATCTCTGCCTGGCTCCATGGAGCCAAGGGCCATACTACGACTACGCAGTGCCGTGCTCTGGAAAATACCCTACGCACCGCAGAGCCGCCCTCGTGCGGTGGTACTGGCCAAGAGCCGCCAGTGGTCTGAGCTGTGCGGTGGGTCAACCTCCTGAGCGTGAAATGATCGGCCTCCACTCTGGATGGTCGCCGGGGTGGTGATCGACAGAAAACATGCTCCAGAGACGGGATTTCAGACCTCCATCGCAATGAAACGTGTTGCGCCAGGCATTAATCCGGACTGGATCTCGGTACCTGCTTTGGCCAGCTTGACGCGGGAGCAATTAGCCGCCGGACTGGTCTCGATGAAACAAAGAATTGGTTTAGTACAAGAAGGACGCCGCACCAGGCCATGCTTTTGGTTGTTCGGCGTTTGAGTATTCCGCACCAAAGGTGGAGGCGAGCCTATAAGGCGCCAGCCCAGGTGTCTCGGACGGCACATTGACTAGCGCCAGAGAGAAATCTCCAGATTCTGGGTACAGAACACCGAGTCTCCGGAAAGCATGCTCGAGTATGTACATTCATGCACAGCGACACCAGACTCATAGCGATGATCGGAGAACGTGTCTGGAGCGGCTGCTGGTTTTGCCACTCTTTCATACACCCATTAGCCTCACCAACAATTCCGGCCTGGAGCCCAATGCACTCACCGCCTGCGGCGATGCTCAGTTCTAGCTAGATCGATCCTTCTCAGCTAGTCTTAGACCCTGGCAGCCCGTGGGGCTCTAATCGACGGCGCGGCGTTGATGGGTAGGTTCGTCGAGCATGCTTCGGCCGGCCCGGAATGATAAGCCGCCAGAAAACGGCGAGCGCGGTCAGCAGGAATCGCTCGGCCCACTCTCCGCTAAACTGATTGCAGGAGGATCACTTTCTGGAATCAGCGCCATCAAGATCCTACGGACCAGGAGAAGCACAACTCGAGCAGAGAAGCCTTCGCCGTATGCGCCACATTATGAGTCGCGGAATCTAAATAACCTGCCGATGACCTCTCACATGCGAGAACCGTCCAGCGAGCACGATGTTACCAGCTGTTAAGGAAAATAAGGAATTTCTGCGATCTAGCCTGCACAGCTAGGACTGGCTATCTCACGCCTCACGCGAGGCGAGAGCGAGGCCAAGCTCGAGAGCGAGACCGGGCAGGACCAAGCATTCCAGCGGCAATTGCTTGGAGAGTTGGCCCTGAATCACTGTTTGGGCGAGTCGGTTGGTCTCTCATTCATTTATCCCACCGACCTCTGCTTAGAGAGGTCTTTCACCTTGACACCTTCCGACCGGGCCCAGGTGAGTCCCTGGATCGGGTGGAGGACTGCGACCTCAAGGAAGCCGGTTTTCAACCCGGCTTGATCTCCCTCGGATCAGCCGTTGCCGGCTGCTGGTGCTAGGAGGTCGCGGTGGCATGGAAAAGCCGCACGCTGGACCTTCACGTTTTCGCTACGAGAGCGCACCAGCCAGCGTAGCCGTCTCATGATGTGAGCTTTCAGCCATCTGCATCCCGGCGAGCTAGGTGGCGCGTGGGGGCCCGTGGGATCCGGCAAGACACCCTCGCCGGGCCCTGCGACTCGCATGGCTGATGTGTTGTCGCGCCGTACGCGGAGCTGAGTTATTTAATCGGATGGATGGTCGACGTCACCGACCTGGCGCTCTCCATAGACCTCCGCCGCCTGGTGGGCCCTGGTTGGCCCCAGGAGGGCTATCTGTTCACCACAGCCTCCCTGGCCGACAACATCTTTGCGTTGAGCGGAGCGATCCAGACGCCGACCTGGAAGAGTGGAATCGGGTGGACGCGGGAGCGCGTCTGGAGGCGACATCCGCGGCCTTCCCCGGACGGCTATCACAAGTCACTCCTAAGGATAAATGCAATCGAAACGGGGGATCACCCATACATAGCAGGCGGGCCAGCGGCAACGGCCGCCCTCGGCCGCGCCCTGAAAATGGTGGACGCCTCCGGCTGCTGGATGCTCGACGAAATATGCCCTGGCGAGCTTGTGACAATCAAACTACCAACGCCGCCGCGATTCTGACGTCGATCCGTGAACAACGCGACCTGCAACGATCCGTAGATGGTCAGCCACCAGCTCTCGCAGCGGCGGCCCTGTGAATCGGGGGGGAGTTTTAGTGGTCCCTTTTTTGGGGGGGGTTGTTTGGGGGCTCCCCTTCCCCTCGAAACCCGGGTAAAAAAAGACGGGGGGCACCGCCCTGGCTGCAACAAGGGCCGCCACCAAGGAGCTGCCTCGCTGAAACCCAGGCACCTACCGCCGCCTCTGGAGCAAGCGGCCAGAAGCCGAAGAGCAGCTGCAGGTTGGCCTGATCCACACCAAGACCAAGCCGATAACGGCGATCAAAACCGAATAGGACAGAACAACGAGTTTTGTGACGTGAGCGATCAGAGGCTCCAAACCGGCGCGCTTAGCTGGATCGATATGCCGTGTTTCACAAAAGCCAATGGAGACCACCAAGGCCCACAAATTAAAGTCCGGTGCCCCCCTCAAACCTTCGGCGACATCTACACCGGCCAGGTGCTGATACTGGAGGAGTGTGATAGCTTCGAGCATAGGCAGGACGGCACGGGCATGAGGCCTGATGGCCCTCGCCAAGCAAGACCCATATCTTTGCCCTGGTGCGCCTCCGTTGGCATGATCCTGGTGACTCTTCGCTGCCGGTTTCTGCTGTTGCGCCTTCAACCGACCACCTGCTGAACCCACGTCTCCCTGGAGTCGGCCGCCACAGGTTCGAAAACCCCCTGCCTAGGTCTTGGGCAGCAGCATTTTGCTCGGTGTTCGGATGTTTCTAATCACGGCCAGCAGCACCCAAAGGGAGGATCGTCACGGCCGAAGAAGCCCTGCCTGGGCGGCCCAGCCCGATCCAGCCCAACGGAAACCACCTCATCAAGGTGCTTGGGGTCGTGCCCTAAAGGCTGAACTGAACCCAATTCAACAAGGAGGTTCTTGTTCAGAGGACTCGGCTTGTACTGGGGGGCAGAGAAAGGGATTCTGGCGCCTTGCCCGTGTCCGATAGAAGCATCGGCGAGTTAGGATAATAATGCACCGCCGGCCATACGCGATTCTCCACCATACGAACGAGAGTCTGCTGCCGAGGCCGAACCCGGCCATACGAAGAGCGAGATGCGCAAGAGTGGTCTTGGAAACACCGAGCAGGTTGGGCTTTAACAGTCGATCGCTTCAAGCTGTTCATGGAGAATGCCACGACCACCGCGAACAGGCATGGCCTCCAGAGGCCATGACACCGGCCAGCCAGTACCGCTCCGGCGATCGCTGAACCCGCACGCCGACCACAGCTCAACCTCTGCCCGTCGATAGCTCTCACGCCGCCCGCCACTACCAGGGGCCAGCTCACTCGGCGCAGGTTTTTTGGAGACACATCACCACGGAAGATCGTGGCGGATCGTCCTTCTTCTTTGCGAAAACCCCATCACCGCTATACCTGGCGAGGCCTGGCAGCCGCTCCCTATTTGCTTCGCCCGGCCCAGCGGAGTGCGGGCTTCACGGCCTCCTTTTCCAGGGCAGTGGCTTCACTGACTGTCGGGCGCTCCAGAGGTCTGGGAGCAGTACGACTGGTCGGATCTGCAGCACTAGCGTGCATGCGCCAGCAAATCTCTAAACGACCACCCGGATCCGCCTCTTGAGTAGGATGTCAACCAGTTTCACGGCGCTGGTCCGAAGCCACTGCCTTGCTTCTCGGCTGCCGCCCAGGCGGCAACCCTGGCCGTACGGGCTCTCCCCTTGGTGGGACAGAACTAATCCACAGCCGCTGACAGTTTTCTCTGCCCGCAACCAGAGCAAGGTGAATTGTCGTACGCAACGAACGCCCCAAGGACGCGGCCCTGATTCTCCTGGAGAATCTGTCACCTACCTCATCCTGCTATTTCCGGGACACCTACCACCCTGCCCGGTGTGGCGCCTTAATGCAGCAACGAATTCCCTGCGCCTGATCACTCAGGGGCGATGAACTCCAACTGTTGGTAGCGTACTGCTGCCGAATTGCGGATTCAAGTGCCTCGGACAAAACCGAGATCCAGGTCTGGAGCGCTAGCATGGGCATTCCATACACCTGATTCGCTTAGACGGTGATTCTTCTGCTCGAGCAGGCCACCCTGGGCCATGGTTGTTTTAACGAGCCGCAATGAGTCTTACTGGGATGACCCGCAGACTTGACGGTGCCCGCGGAACCACCCTGATTGTGGAAGGAGGCGTCCGGCCCTGAGGGGCCCCTCGCCGCCACCACACGGATCCTCCCACTACAGCACGCAAGGCCACCGTACACTGCTCTGAAACCGTCTTGGATCTATCCCCCAGGGTCCAGACGCCAAGCGCCACCTCCACTACCTTTGCCAAAGGGTCACGTCGAGAGGCTCTATGGGCTGCTGGCCGTGCTGTTCCAGAGTTTCGGATGCCGAATGGATGGCAGGCGTCCCTGGAAGAAGTTGGGGCCTCAGGCCAACGGCAAGTGGTCGAAGCCCAATGCCACTGTCGGACCTCCAGTGCCTGGCGGGCGTCAGCCCGAGCTTGGGCGCCTCGCCCGCGTCTAGCCTGTCCCCAGTTTGCGGCTGCTGGCAACGCCCGCCTACGGCTCGGGGCTTAGTAACCAGAGGGCCTGGGGACGGAGAGCGGCTCACCACCAGGATCCTGCTGCAGGCTTGAAACGCCAGTCGCTATGGAGAAGTGGCTGCCCAGCCAGAGCTTGTGAGTACGCTATTAGCATTGTCATAACTCGGGGCGTCAGCGAGCAGCTTGGTAGCAGCACAGACACAGTTTGGGTGGAGAGTTAGGGGGTCGTGAGTTCAAATCCCGCCCGCTTCCTGACATTCACGGAGTTTCGCCAAGAGCTAATTTATTTGGTGATGCTCGTCTTTCCTTTATCACAGGCCTCACAGCAAGAGCAACTGCGGGGTTTTTTTATTATGAGTGGGTCAGAGCGTGTTGTCCGAGCTCTGCACTGCAACTGGGCGGAAGCTGCCGCACCACAGCAGGCCACCTCTTCCCCCATCGCCATCAACGGCGGCATTCATGACGTGCGCAATACTCCATCATTTCGCTGATTTCACGTGGCCGGCGAGGACTAGTTTGAGCCGGGGAAGACAAGACTAGGGGCCAGCGCGAGAGCGAAGGAGACGGGCCGCACATTTGACACTGGAAGTGGCACTGATACGGGGGGATAGTACTGGGCGATCGTCGAATTGAGGCTGCGCAAGGCCAGAGGTTTTCGAATCAGGCTGTGGTGCGACATCGACGTTGAATCAGAATCCAACTGGACCAAGCCCCTCGGCCAGGGGGACCGGTAGGTGAGGCCCAGGTCCATCTGCAGGGGGCGCTTTCCCTTTGAGCGCAGGCCAATAGAGCCGGTCAGAGCCCGGGTAGCGCAGCAGGGCGAGCTGAGAAACTCAAAACGAAACCCGCGCGCCTTTCGCCACTAGTCGCGTGTGCGGGAGCCACTGTGGGAGTCTTGGGTGAGAGCCAGGGCCTTGGACTGTGGGGAGTGCGTTCACGGTGAGATCAGGATGCATAGCTGTTATCTCAGACCCATCTATGCGTGATGAGGCACATCTGATCTCGAGATACGAAGCGAGTTGCGGTTAGCAGCCGTCCCGGCCCCGCTCATAACAACCGGCCTCGCCCCGGTTCCAGCCCCGGGCTGGGCCGGCAGTGGGGGCGCTGAATTCCAGTCCACGACGTATGAAAAGCCCAGGAGCGGTGCCGGGAGTAAAACTCCACGTAGCCCGCGCGAATCATGTCCAGGAGCGCATCGCCTCCATGGCAAATGCTCTGGGTGCACGAGAAAGGGACGAAGTCACGGAGCGGACAGCGCAAGTGTTTGGTCATGCGCTTCGATCTGCTGGGCGCTTTTGGAGAAAGACACCCATGCAGGTAGACTGCTCGGTAGATAGGCCTTCGATGCGATCGTCTGAAAGGGAACTGGGTGCAGACGGCAGGCCTGCCAGCCAGAGGCCGGCTGCCAGGTAGCCAGGGCCAGGCAGCGAGAGCACCACAGTCGGAACGAGCAAGTGCACGGACAGACGTGTAGGAGAGAGGCCCAGTACGGCCCAAAGCAAGCCAATCAAGCGGCCCGCCGGAACCAGCGCCCTGAGGACAGGCCGGTTGTTGAGGAGGCAATGCCACGGAAACAGAAAAAACGACAAGCCTTACCGCAGCATACCAGAATTGCAGCGCCGGCGTGCCGATCGGGTTCCATTAATATCACCTAGAATTATTTGGAAACAGCGAGTATTTGCGAATCTTGGTGTGAGCATGGGAGGAGGTTAACTCATGGCCACTCCGCACCCCGGCCACAGCACCGTGGACCCCAAAGGGCGAGCGGTCAACCTCACTACGCTCACAGAGGCGGCTGGGGCGGTTTTGCAGCCCCAAGGGTCATCAGTGCCAGAGAACATCCTTCAGCCCCTGCTGGCACGACAAGAGGTGGAGGCCGGTGACGACCCCCGCACTCAAGGGGCAAGCAGGGCAAATAGAGGGTAGCGAAAGTATCGCCGGCCCTTGCCCCCAGGTCACCTGTCACAAACGCAACGGCACAACGGAGTGATAGCAGCACCCGAAGAAAACGCCAAGGCTCGGATCAGATCCTGAGATCGAGCGCTGATCAACAACGGCAAGCAACCGGGCCCTGAGCCCAAGCGCAAGCCTGAGCCGGCTGGATCCAGAGCACACAAGATGGGCACGAACCTGAATCGCACAGCGCCAGTGCCATGGCCACCGCCACAGGGCCGCATGCTTCCAGGCCAGCGCTCAGCAAGCTATTCCGGTGACGATGTGCGCTCCGGACGGACATGGCCCGAGGGCGCCGGTAACAAGTCTGCGGCCATTTGGAGCACTGGCAGGCGACTCTGGAGCAAGCAGGCTGGCGCTGCAGGTACCACCGAGCGGCTTGTCATCGGCGAAGTTTGGTATAGTGTGCGCCTGCTTTAGACCACGCAATCTCCCACGCTGCGCTTTCCTAGGCCAGTCTCCGAATCTAGCTGGCCCTGGCAGTTGGACTGGCAGGCCTGCGGCGGTCACGCCCTCAGCATAGTTCGTCCAGTGCCCAGCCTCAGATGCACTCCTTTGCAGAGTCATGAGTGATATTCACCTTAATGCCCCGAGACGATTTCCTGACAAGTACTTTTTTTGCGTAGGTCCCGAGATTCCAGTCGCATGAGGACGCATGGCCTCGTATACGTGTCTCCGTGATATTATCGAGGGAATAGCGCAACCCCTATTGAGGCCCTTTGGCGGAAGGTTTCATGCAGGGTCCGTCAGTCGCTTGGGATCGATAGTATTATTATATTATCCAGCATCCTGCAGGAACAGATCCGGGCGCAGGCCCGGGATTTCAAGCCACTCAAACAACCGGGAGCGCATAGAGGAGAGCTGCCCACGAATCGGCGTGGATAACCTGGGAGAGCTACTGCACATCTGCAGCTTGGTCGAGCAAGCGTCGAGATAGGGGGCTCCGCGCAGGGTGGTGGGCCAGGTCCCTCAAGAGCCCGCTTGCGAGTCCCGGCTCAGTTTTGCCTATGAGCAGCGGTTAGACGGGTCTTACTGTTCATTGCCAGGGCAATCCTGGGCAGGACCCAGGGTGTAGCTCACACACTGCCCATCACTTTAGCAAATCACACTATCGAGATCAACGGCTGAGCCAGGTGCGGCGCGCCACCCATTGGGCAATGCGGCGGTCGCTCACCGCCGCCGGCACAACACCAGCGCCGCCTCGAACAGGCCAGGGCCGTTCGCAGCCGCCTTCAGCGTCATCCTTCCGCTGTCTGGTCATGGCTATTCGGGGTCCGATCGGCCAGCACCTTCAGCCTGCAGGTGGTCCGAGCCCTGCGGGTCTGGCGCTGATCAAGTCCTAGCGTGGCTGGCGCCGGCTGCTCTGAATATCAAGTGCTGTGGGTCTGTTGTCTTGGTTGGTCTGATTGCTGGATAGGTCTCTGCTTGGTTGGGTACAGCCATGGGCGAAGTGCATTGAAGCAATGGCCAAAGAACCGCTGAAAGCCGGCCTTCCATCCAATAGACACTCAACCGAGTTCTAGCACCTCACGATGCCCGTATAGGACCATGCGATGGCAGAGTCCGTTGAGCTTAATGGCCGGTCGTTCAGCAACAGGATCTCTCGAGTGCCGGTTCGTCCGCTAGGGGCCATCATACTGAAGCAGCTCACATAAAGCCTGACGATCTGGACTTGAGGGGGCAGGAGTCGATCGATCACTCGTCGTATGTAGCGCCGATTCAACTGCACCCAGAAGGCTGGGTCGAACTGGTGCGCGGATAAGCGAGGCACCGATCAGTATGGCATGTGGGGCGATGCAGACTTTAATACTCCTCAATCGCTGAAGGTGGAGGGGAAAGAATTGCTGGACCGATGCCCCCGGAAGGCAATCTGGCCGTCCCGCCCTGGGCTATGCGCGAACACCCACTCACCCGCCTTCGGTGCGGGAGGGATAACACGGCATTCTGATCTGGTGCTATTGGTCAAGGGGCTGGACACGGGGCCTTCTGAAGTCGTGCTTGGGTCATGGCCCCAGCCCCAGCCAGCACCCGGACCAATACAGAAAGTTCCTTGCGCCTGAACTTAGACGTGCCAAAACCAACGCCGTTTCCAGGCGCGGCGTCAGGATGCCCGCACTTGCTCCGCACCTGCCGCTCGAGACGGTTACTCAGCCGCCGGCCGCACAAATATCAACCTCCAGCCCCCACCGAACCCAGCCTGGGCCGAGCGAATCAGGCCCATAGAGCATACACCGACTCCTGAGGCCTTTTCAATAGCGGCGTGTTGCACCCGTCCAATCCAACGAACCAACCCCTGAGCGACTAGAGCAGGTAGTGTCGCAGCATACACGATGACAGGCCATTCCAAGGCGAGGGCATAGGTAATAGCCGAATGGCAGATCCAGCTCCGGCAATCACTTTTGAAATTCAATTCCCATAGATGCCTTGGCGATGAGGTGAGCGGGGGCGAAAATTGCTGGACACAATCGTGAGCGTTTTTCATCACTCCATGATTCATGCGATTGCCGGATGCTTTGAGCGAATGTAGCAATCGGAAACGGCAATCGCACTAGGTAGGCGCAGCAAGCTCGTTA
>Ga0163217_1116854_pt1 | contig 10076 bp, 7 predicted proteins | sample SynspAceP_FD_185933 | JGI IMG/M metagenome (GOLD analysis project Ga0163217, IMG submission 185933) | Saline lake microbial communities from Ace Lake in Antarctica - Synechococcus sp. Ace-P (PacBio error correction) | ecosystem: Environmental > Aquatic > Non-marine Saline and Alkaline > Saline ...
CAAACAGAGAGAGATCTCGGTGTCGCGAGGTTCGTTGGGCAGTTCGAGTTTTCGGCTGGCGGGTACTGCGGAACGCGTCGCCCAATTCACCCAGGGCAAACGTGGCGGTTCCGGTTAATCCGACCCTAACAAGAAACGGGATTCATCCCTTCGCGGGTGACGAATTTCCAACGCCAAAGACGGCCGTCGAAGGTCAATGTGGGGCAAAACGTCGGGAAAAATCGGTTCGGTCCTGGCGTTTTCTTCCCCCCATTAGATCGGGGCTAGTCGCGATACTGCTGCAATCAAAAATCCCCGTGATGATTCCAGCAAACACATTGGGAGGCGCGCGAGCCCCGGCGAAGCCGAGTGGAAAGGCGAACGCAGAAGCGAGCAAAAGGCAACCGAACAACAAGCAGAAGGCGGAAGGTCGAAACGTTATGTGTGCGGAAATACAAAACGAAAGAGGATTTGCGTTGCGTCCTGGCCAAGCGTGCGGTTTTCCCTTGGGACCTCAAATTTGGCCCATTGCCGCGTCCGATGTCGCGTCCGAGCGAGTAACCTGGAATCGTAGTCCTTTCACGGCACCGGATTTCACGGCGCCGCGAACTCCGACAATCTGTTCCTCGGCGTGCAACGCAAAAATGCGGTGCGTCGTCGACCCGGCGTTGTAAGGGACAAGTTTTCACGTGAGCGGGCAGCTCGTCCGAGCCAGTCCATCACGCGTCCGCGTCCGATAGCGAAATCGTTTAACGTCGTGCATCATCAAGTATTCGATCATTGGTCTCGCGGCGAATGGATTTTCGTGAAAACACGCAGCGTGTCGCGAAGTGCGATCGAGTGAGTAAAGCGTCGTGCAACGGGATGATGGTTTTCTCGGCCGCGATTGCTCGATCGCTATGAAGCACTTAAGCTCAAATTGACGTTCGGGACACCGCTCGTCGGCCATACGAAACGCATTGGCCGTTCAGGAAATTCCCGGACGGTAGGAAACGAGTAGACTCGCGGGGAACGAATTGAAATGATCGTGGCGCGGTCAGGACGATCGAGCGTCTCGAACAGATTCGTTGTTTCGTTAATGAACGGTTCCGCCATCCCCTGAAGACGATGTTGTCGAGCCGTGCCGGCCTTCGGCGACGAGCAATTGCCGTCGGCTGCAAAACCTGGTCGAGAATTCGTCGACCGGAGGTTTCTGCAATGCCCATGCGTCAGGTCGCCAGAAATCACATGCCGCGGGCGCATCCGATTTGACTCGACACGGCAGAGCGTCGTTCGTCCGCTCGCGATCCGCAAGATGAACCGCCTCAAAAATCAAGCCATCCCCGCATCGGTACGAAACAGGCAATTTCGGGCCCATCAATTTCAGAATCAAACCGCCGATACAACGTCAACGTGTGCCTGGCAACGAATGCGGCGCGGGAAAATCCGCTGAGCGCCTCCTGATCGGGGTAAAAACCCGTTTTGAACAAACGATTTTCGTAGGCTTTTCGAACGCATTGGGAATCGACTCGTCGCTCACGCCTGAGGTCGATCGACCTGCGAGGTGATCGAAAACGAAATGAGTTCGGAATAAGCGACACAGGGCGAAGGGAAGAAGAAAAGAGCAAGGATAGATTGCCCGTACCGCTCGGTTTTAATCACCGCGGCAGAAAAGGAAAGCCGGATGGAGGTTGGCCTATCAGTTATCCACAACGATCCGGACGGAATGTCAAGCGATTAAGCACGTCGTTCACTAATGGTTCGGTGAACCCACGTAGCAGCGTCTCTCTAGAACACTGAAATTTGCGAGTACTAGAGAGACTCGCCTACGTTGAGGTTTCTGCCGAACTTTCGCGAGGTACTTGATCCTGAAACCCTTCCAGGGCAAGAAGGGTGATAAGGAACGAACGCGTTGCCTGAGCACAGGAGAGCTTGAAATCTCCGCCGCAGTCGATAACGTCCCCGGTTTCATTCTTACGCCAACCGGACTGTCCGCATCGCAATCAGAAAACCGAGAACGTCTTGTCCGAACGCCGAGCACTGCGCATCCGGGTACGCGGGGCACGTGTTCAAACTGAAAAATGTCGATGTGGATTTGCCTCGCATGCACTGGTGGCTTCACCGGTATCGAGGGTCGGGAAATCGTCGCCTCAGCGTTCGGAACCCCTGTTCGCCGAATCGCCGCGGTACTTGGATCGTTTCCCCCCCTACGGCGCGGCGCTTGGATCGACCAATCGTCGAGGAACCGGACGTGGATACGAATTGAACGATTGCCCCTGCGTGCGTTACAACAGCAGCGGGGGGACCCGTGGCGCGATCTTCGGTCGGGAGCGTCCACGACGATCCCAACGTTGCGGATTCTGTATTCGCGTGAGGGAAATTATCCACGCGGGTCAGGAGAGTATTTTTGTATGGCGGACTCGTTTCGCCCAACACGCCCGAGGGGCGTGCCCACGCTGCATGGGAATCGGTCGTGTGTTTGAGGCGGCGGAGCGTTGCTGGTCCCCCGAATGATACGAAACACGATTCCGCGAAACTCGCCGTCGCCTGCTTGGCCGCACCGGCGTGGCAAGGGCAAACCTAACGCTAACATTCTCCTGGCACACTCGGGCACGATATCGACAAGCCGTGAAAAAACTGCACTTGAAAAACTCGCGATTGGCATTCTGTTCACTGACGAAACACCCACGGTGCCGGCTAACCCGGACTCGATTTGGAGCAGACCGCCGAGCTACCAGCGTGGATTCCCCGAGTTACCTTGGGCACGTTCCAACAGTGGCGCGGCGCTAGCCGTCCGCACTCCTTGGCGACGACGCAGAGCCACCGAACGAAGAACGTGTTTTCGCGGTTCATGGAAATTTCGCAGTGTCCCGGAGTGCGAGGGGTAAGATAAGCTCATATCGGGAAATCGCTTCGCGGTGAAGTTTGCCCTGGTTGGATATCGAGAGTTGTCCCAGTTGACGCTGACGGAATTGGCGGCGGCGTTGCGTGATGCCGCCGCAGCGAAACCGAAACAAACGAGTCGACATTCGAGAGGAAACGACTGTTCGCCAGCGATCGCCAGCGATTTTTGGCCCGCGTCGAGGCACTCACCGAACGCTCGGGTTGGGGGTAATCTGTCGTTGCAGGCGCAGCACACCGACGCTGTCAGCCGGGCGAAGCTGCAACGTTTGGAATTGGACCACTCGATCCGCCTCGCAATTGTATCGGTGTCTGTGGTCGTCTCGACGAAACCGTCGCTGGTTTGCATCCGGCCGAATACGCAGGCGTTGCTCGGGGCGCTCGTGACTCAACACGGCGGGTAACTCGTTGTTCGTGGTCGAGCACGACGTCACGTGATCCGGCACGCCGATGGATCGTGACGTCCGCCCGGACGCGGGCACTCATGAGGTGAGGTGATTTAACAGTGGCGCGATTCGCGGGTTTGAATAAACATCAAGGCGTCGACACGAATCGGTAATTAAAACGCAGCCGATCCGACGTGGCACGCACGCTGGCGGCTAACCGAGCGGATGGGTGGTAATTGCAGGGGATCACGACGCAACCAATCGAATGAATTGATGTTTCGTTTCCGATCTGGCGTGTTGACCCCCGGTGACGGGGTGTCGGGTCGGGTGCAAATCCAGCCTCCGTCAGTCAGGGCCTCGTCGAATTGGTCGCGAGATCCGCTGGGACAAGAAAAAAGACGGCGGACGCACGAATGGCGAATCGCTCTGTTGGAACGGGAATTGGATCATCGACGAGCGCAGATTGTCGGCGTAAGGATCCTGTGCGTTCGGTTGGTGAAGTTGGACCAAAAAACCGATCGGCGTACCCACGCGATCCAACCTCGCCGACGTACAACCGGGTTGTTCGAATCATGTGCGCAAGTTGTTCGCAATCGACTCGCAAGGCGAAATCCGGCGACGCTATGACGTCGGACGTTTTCGTTCAAACGTTGCCAAGGGCCGGTGTCCGAATTGCGAAGGAGCGGTGGTTCGTCAGTGTGGAGTTGTTGGTTCCTGCCGAGCGTTTTACACGCCCGTGCCCGGTTTGCCGTGGACAAGCGATAACCGACAAGACGTTGGAGATCACGTATAAGACAAAAACAATCTGCCGAGGTTCCTCGACCTGACCGTGGAATCGGCCATGAGTTCTTTGCCGAGGAACCTGCGGTCGCGCGCGCTTGACGCGTTGTTTGCAAGTCCGGTTTTGGGTACTGCGGTTGGGGCAACGGCGACGGAAGGTTACTCGGCGGCGAGGCACAACGCATCAACTGGCGAGCGAATTGCAAACGTGCCCAAGCGTGGCGGAACGCTTTATATTTTGGAATGAGCCGACGAAACGGGTTTGCATCCGCTGACCGTGAACGATGTTGATGAACGCAGCTCAACGGGTTTGGTGGACGCCGGCAGCACGGTCATGCATGGTCGAGGCACGACAGTGCAAGTCGCCCTCGTCAGAGCGACTGGATCATCGACTCGGGCCCGGTGGGGCGGGGGAGGAAGGCGGGCGGTGGTGGGCGGAGGTTCGCATCAAAATCGCCCGGATCGAAAACGAGTCGCCGGCACCGTTCTTGTTTCGAGGCGGGTGACACGACAGCGCAATTCTGATCCCACGTTCCTGACGCTATGTAAAGCCCTGTGTCAGCGTGGACGGCCTGGAGCTGTCCGGAAACGATGTTTTCCGGGACGGAGATTTTTGAGATGATTTTCGAAATTTGTCTTCGGACGGAATCTCTGCCGTCTGGGATAGGTATTTTTTGTCGCAAGAGGGCTGTTTTACTTCGCAGTTCGCCGCACTTTTTGGCTCATCCACGGAAAGCGTACGTATTCGAAACCTTTCGTTGCGTCGCTCAGATGGTACGATTGCGGCTCGCCCCAGGATGGTGGGTGGATATTTTCCCAGGCATGAACGGTGGTGTCCGCAATGATCTGTTGGAGGAACAGCGTTTTGGGTAGGCTGCTGCTGCCGGGAGAAACGGAAGGCAGCGCTGCTGGAAAGGCAACCTGCCAAGGGATTATCGTCGGTCGGGGGGGGGCGAACGAAGGGTGTCTCCGGCTGGCGGTCAGGGGTTTTTCTCTGCCGCCAGCATTTTCCCCGAGAGCAACGCAAGCACTTCCGGAATCAACCCACCGCCATGCTGGAAAATCAACATCCACCTGGACGCCTGTGAGACTCAACGCAATCAAGTTACCGCAAACGTACGCTTCCGTCGATGAGCCGGGCAAAGTCCGGTATCCGGACAGCCTCCTTAGGTGATCTAGAACCTGATCCAGGCTTCCAGCGGTCCAATTTTTCATTCGCAGCAAGCGTATAAAGAATCAAGTCCCGATACTGATCGCATTTTGGCGGCAATCGGGTAGGCAGAAGGCCAGGTGGAATATTCAGCGCCCATAGGTCAAGAACAGGGTAATGGGACATCTACCCGCTCGCGAAAAAGTTTGCCTTGTCCTCTGTCCCGCTCTGTCCCTCTGTCCGTGTGCCCGTCCCTCAGGTCCCCCGCTGTCTCCGGATGCGAAGTCCCAGTTCAACGCGCTGGGACGATGAGCAACGCTCCATCGCTTACGCGGCGAAGACATAGGACACCGAGAAGCGGGGGACGCGCAGACGAGCGAGGCGGAAGACACTACGACGAGCCCGATCAGCCAGGGACACAGTTCACGACAATTTCGTTATTCGCGCTCGGGAGACCTTAGAATTTCTTGTCGACAAACTGCTCTCTGTTGGGTCAACGTTCCAACACCTTCTGTTTACGATTCCCTGAAGCAAGCGCACCTCCACCATCCGACGCCCCAGAAGGAACGACCGCGGTTCAAACGTTCAAATCGTCCGGTGATCTGCTCTGCCCCTGACGGACCGCGGAAAACAACACGCTCGTCGTGGACTTATGACGCGATCGGGCGGATGACTTCGGATACAACGACGCGGCGATGCTCGGCAGCTTCCAAACATACGATGCCGTCGTAACCTGACCGGCGGCAAACCGATCGCAAACGGGCGATCATCCAGTCGGCTGTACGACAACCTGCAATCAAATGAACGAAGAGAAGCGGTACGATGGCACGACACTACTCGAAACTCCGCGATTCCGCTATCGATCAGGCCGGACGGATGACCAGCGTCAACAGGGCAACGAATTGGTCCTGACGTTTTCAATTACCGATGACCTCGATCGCCGCACACGGGTGATCCATGACTACCTCACGCTCACCGCGATGCGTACCTCAACCACCCTCAAGCGAATTCGACGCTCAACGACGGCGGACCCAAGTGGTCTCACCATTGCTTGACCAACTGACGGCCGATTCTGTGACCGATTATCTTAGCGACGCGCTGACCGCTATGATCGGTATCCAACAAATCCGGCGTGACCGTGGCAAGCGTCGGCGGACAAACGTATCGATCTGCGGCTACAACGCCGCGAACCAGTTCAGCACGATCAGTCGCTACGAAGACTTGAACGGCCACGACCTGTCGCCGCATCGGACTACTCGCTCCGACAACGCCGGTCGATTGACTGGACTGACGGCACAGCCAACCCGGCAGTCGTCCTGGCCGATTACGGATGGACTTCGATTCCGAGACGGCTCATCGCATCGACTTCCTCACCAACGGCATCGTCGATTACAACCCACGACGACACCCATCCAACTCACCGCCGCAACTACACTGACCACAGCAGGACAGACCCCGCCATCCGGCCAACGCAGTCCTACACGCTTTCGGACGCTCAACAGAAACCGAGACGACGGCCTCGACGAAGCACGGGATCGACAACCGTCTACTTTCCCGACGGCACGTATAATACTAATACGATGGCGAAGGGATCGACAAGGAAAACGCATATGCAGCGCGAGGAAACGACTACGCCTGGGATTTCCACAACAACCTGAGCGAAGTGACCGAGAAAGACGCCGCTGGTGTGACGGTCAAAAACGGTTCGTTAGCGGTTACTGACGGGCTGGATCACAAGATCTGGAAAGAGGTCACCGACGCCCTCGGCACGTCGTACAGAAGTCTATCGCTTACGACGACCGCGAGCGAGAAACGGTCGATGCCGGCGATTCGATAAATCTGCGTTTTCGACGGGCGCGGTGAAATCACCAACCCGCTACTCTAACGGCCCCGCCGTCGCATATCCTCGCCGACGAGCAGTCACCGTCCGCCGTCCACCGCTGCAACCCTCTGGCCGCTCACCGACCACTCGCCACCGTCCGCGACGTCGCCCCGAACGACCTGACCGTCACCGCACACGCACGGATCGCCAACGCACATTGTCTATGGAACCAGTTTCGTCAACGTATCAAGCGAAACCAGACGCCGCCGCGAACATCCCTGTTCGGCTACACCTGGACGCGAATGGGACAGTGGACATCGACTCCAACACAACGAGCCCGCTGTACGACCCGGCAACCGGGAACCTGATTAGTAAAGACCGCGATCGGTTGGCTGCGGGGATGCGTAATCTGTATGCGTATCGTGGGGTGGCCTGCGACGAAGTTCCGATCCGAATGGATTTATTGGTGGTGGGATGACGACTGGATCGAACTAGGCACTCGCCGGACTTCTCGGTTCCAAGTCAAAAACGTTCTAGAAGGTGCGGGTACTCGATCGTTGAAAAGCCCAGGTCGGAGTGTTCTCGACGCGATGTCCTATGTCGATCCGACCTCCTTGTCTGGCGCTCAACTCAGTCCTTACGCGGAGGCGAATTGAAGGCGAAAAACCCTTGGGTGATAGGCGGGCAGTCGGCTTGGATTCCTTCCTGGACACAAGCCCTAATAAGGGGGTTGTTAAGAGTTGTCGGCGCGATAGACGATGTCCGAATGAAGAACGTTTCCAAATACGACTGCCAGTCAACGCTAGGCCGCCCGCCAGGCCGCAGGATACACTGGTGGATTCGAAGGAAGCACGTCACCACCGAAAATCTGTCTGACCCCAGTGTGCTGCCCACATTTGCTGACACACTATTCGGGTAATATAAAGCCGCTTTTGCAAGCGAAATTCGAGGTGCTGGCTCGGCGCTGCGACCTGACCCACCTATGGGCAATGCACGCACATATTGGGATTTTTCCCCCCCCGCCGAAAGAGACAGCCCTTCCCCCCTGTTTTTTCCGGCGAGTGTCGTCAATGAGTGGATGTCATTATCAATGATAACGTAATGCCTATACAATGGATATCAAGCCCAGCGGCCATGACAGCGTCTCTAAACAGAGTAATGGGGATCGTAGTTATATTCTGCTTTAAACGCTTGCCGCAAAAAACGGAGGAGCATGGATGGCTTGGACGCAAGTATATGGTTGCATTCATGGAAGACCCAAGATTGCGGATCAGCTCTCGAAGTTTTCGTTCTGAACTTTATGCGTGCAGATCGCCACAAAATAGAAAGCGATATGGTTTTCGGTTTTTTGTCATGAAGTTCCGTCAATAACAAAAACCGAGAAGTTGAGTCACGATGGAAGTACATCAACATACTTCAAAAAAGGTGTGTACGACGATCAGGAGCTTACCAGGCATTCGCAAAGGGCTTAACTCGCATTCTTGATTCAATTGCATTTTTACAAGAACAAAATTATTCAGTATCGCATTGAGCTTTCACGTGCCCTTCAAATGTCCGTTGAAGATGGTGCTCTATGGAACTGGCATTGAGGATTTTGAGTGAAGGCAAGGCAATTCGTCGATAATGCCGACTTCCGATGCGAGGCCGTGCTGATCACGGAAGGCTGAAATTTCCTGGCAACGTATCGGTCACGATAGTGCTGCACTCGAGTGATTTTCCGTTTGGCTCGTCCGAGGAAAAAGTCACGTAATTGACACGAGAGCGAGCCTTCACTAGATGACCGGCTGGATATTTGGGGTGAAGATTGTTGGGCAGTCGACAAAATCCGGAATTTTCTCATTCATGTGGCTGAGCACCAAAACGTATCGGCCACGATGCCAGCTGCGGCTAGAATAGTTCTGTATGTGAACGAACAGTTTAAGCGGGAGAAATCAAATGGTCCAGAAGATAATCTAAGGCGAATCTATGGGTCAGGTCTGTGAAAAACAAAGGTGCGGGTGTCGTTCCCAAGCCGCGCAAGCGTTGTAAGCAGCATTAGTCGCCCCTGGTGGCTGAAATCCGGGGATATATTGGCTTGGCGGATCTGGGCTTTGGCGGTTAGATTGCGGTGAATCAATGGGAAGAAGTTCTCGCATCCTATTCGTTTTACGTGCCGCAAGGACGTCCCTGTCCGAATGTCCGCTGGTGCCCCCACGCGGGAGGGCTCGGGGATTTCATCCGCTCGTTGTTCTTGCCAACGGATAAATCAAGGTGTCCGTACCTTTTAAAGCAAGCATCTGCACCGGGGTCCGAGTTTAATCGTAGCCGAAAGCTGCTGGGGAGCGGTGAAACCCGGGAAGGGCATCTTGGGCGGGGTGAATGCGATGGCCAAATGTGTCCGAGGCGGTGCTTTCGATGCTTCTCTGGGGTCAGGCTCGCGTTTGCGGCTTGAAGGGATCTTATTTATGGTGGAAAACTTGGTATATCGGAGCGGGCGGCCATATCCAGTTTCGGCCTACGATCATCTGCATCAATAACGAAGAAAGGCTGGTGCGACCGGCGGGGCGCTGCTCGAAACTCGCGATTTTCCGGTATGATTCAGGCGGACGTGATGACGCAGCGTCGCAACAGCAACGAATTGATCTGTGACGTTCGAATTACGATGACCTCGGATCGCCGCACGCGTGATCCATGACTACCTCCGCTCACCGCGATGCGATACCTGTAACACACCTCAGCGATTCGATCTCATACGATCGGTCGGACCCAAGTGTCCACCCTCCTGACCATGACGGCCGATTCCGTGACAATGTATTCTTACGACGGCGCTGGACCGATGACCGGTACGAACAAACGGGGTGAACCGGCGGGCAACGCGTCGCGACAAACGTATCGAGTTCGCCTACAAACGCCGCCAACCCAGTTCAGCACGATCAGTACAGCTACGAAGATCTAACAGCCACGAGCTTGGTCGCGCGTCGACTACACGTTCGACCACGCCGACGCTTGACGCGGACTAACCCACAGTCAACCGGGCAACGTCCTGTGCCGATACGGTTGACGTTCGATACCGTGCGACGGCTAACCAAATCGACTTCGC
>Ga0163217_1000113_pt1 | contig 10075 bp, 13 predicted proteins | sample SynspAceP_FD_185933 | JGI IMG/M metagenome (GOLD analysis project Ga0163217, IMG submission 185933) | Saline lake microbial communities from Ace Lake in Antarctica - Synechococcus sp. Ace-P (PacBio error correction) | ecosystem: Environmental > Aquatic > Non-marine Saline and Alkaline > Saline ...
CACCTACCTCGACGGCAAGCTTTACAGCGGAGATCTATCCACGACAATCCCAGGACGCGGAAGGGATGACGCAACTTTTTCAAGCAGTTCTCCTTCCCCGGCCACATCGCAGCCACGCACCCGAAACGCCCGGCTCGATCCATGAGGGCGGGAACCTCGGTTACGTTCTCTCCCACCCTGTGGCGCCGTCTTCGACAACCCCGACCTGATCGCCCTGGCCTGCGTCGGTGATGGCGAGCCGAAACCGCCCTTTGGCCACCTCCGGCACATCAACAAGTCCTCAACCCGATCAGCGACGGCGCCGTGCTGCCCGTGCTGCATCCTGAAACGGCTACAAGATCGCCAACCCCCGCCTGCTGGCCCGGATCGGCCACCAGGAGTCGTGGAGCATCTGAGCGGGCTACACATCAATTACTTCGTCATACGGTCGTAGTCCCTGCGCATACCATGCGCTCACCGTCCCGGCTGGACACGAACCGGCACTGAACTGAAGAGCTCCTGGCGGGAAAACCGCTCAGGACAGGAGTTCCCTGATCCGCCAACTGATCCCCGAGTGTTTGGCAGCAGCGGCAACCGCAGTCCCGTCGATCGCGCAAGCGATGGCGGGCACCCTGAGTCTTCCTCAATACCGCTGCGCCGCGGCAGTGCAGAGCGTGAGCAAGCGGCCGCCGGCGCTTGGCCAGACACTCAACAGCAAGGCAGGCGGAAACGGCGCTGAATGCGGCGGATCTGATTGGATTCGGGCATCCTGCTGAGCTATTACCAGCAGCAGGAGCCCCTGCATCAAGCTGTCCGTCAAGCTCTTTGGACCAGACCGCTGCGCAGCTGATCACCTCACCGATCTTGCATCGCCGGGTCTTCTGGCTGCTGGGGAAATCCAGGTGATCCCCGCTCCTGTCGGCTCAGAACCAAACCTGCTGGGGCCGTCAGCCGCGGTGGCATCGAGCAATCAACCTGCTTCGGGAGATTCGCCCGCATTTGCTGAACTCAATCACCGCTATGCCGATCTTACCCGGCGATTTGCCGATCTCAACCTTGGTGACGCCTCGGAACGGCTGGAAATGTTGCCGAGATCCCTCAGCCTGGACAGCGACTTCGATATCTACCCGGCGTTCCGGCTGGAACCATTCTGCCGCGTTCCGATCGGCTGACTCTTGCATCAAGCAGGCGAATTCCAGGCCTCCAGGCACGGACCTGCCAAAGGCATCTTCCAGAGCTGGGACTACCGCATTGGTGCTGGTGCAGCGTAACTTACGAAGGAGACGTGTGCCTGGCATTGGAACGTCTGAGCATCCAGCATCTGAATTGGCCCGATGACACAAGACCGGGGAACGAATCAATATCGTGGCGGATCAAAAGGCCAACATCAGCTCGCACGTTGAGGGAGCGCAGATCAGCCGTTGCCAAACGAGGTGCTCCGAGCCACGCGTCGCGGTGGGGCAAGACAGCCAAAAGCAGAAGGCCATGCCTGTAACCCAGCAAGGGTGACGCGACCCAGCCCTTGCAAATGATCAAACTCGCTAAATCGTTAAGAGTCTGTCACCAAGGCATTCCTGTCCCCAAAGTGGTCATGTCATCAGAAACAAGCTTCTTCAGGGCTCATTGCTCCATTTTCAATGAAAAACTGCTCCGCCAATCTCACTGCTGGCCCAGCAGCATTGATGCGCTGGCGCCTCTGCCCCGCCAAATCTTCATTCACAGACGAAGACAACCGGGCGGATCCACCAAACCTTGTGGCGCTCTGCACAACCCAGCACCGTGACTAACGTTGGTTCAGTCGTTCCGTCCCTATTGATGAAACCCAGCTCCACGATCTGCGGCTGCGGCTGCTGGTGCAGCAGGAAAGCGCAGCGCAAATCGCCCGTAGGCCAGCCCGCCGAACTGGAACCTTCTGGTGCAGGCACGCTGCTCTGCTGGTTGGCCCTGGCTCTCCGAAGCCCATGAAGATCAGGCCTCAGAGGCCGAGCGTCATGGGGGCGACTGGGGCAGGCCATGGGTTGGTTTGGCCGATTCGATGCGTTTGCGGGACGTGCTCCAAGTGGTGAGTTCGATCGAAAATCCCTCTGCCAGCCGCCCAGGAGCAACCTCCCACCACCGCTTGGAAGAAGGAGAGGGTGGGAAGCCGATCCGTCCTGGTCTGCCTGAATCGCTGAAAGCCTGCGCCAGCAATGCCATGAATGGAACCCGAAGGAAAATAGGGAGCTCGGTGCCCTGAAGAGCCCTGCCAATGGTCCGATTGTCAGCGTTTTATATCGGGAACATGACCGACTAACCGCGAACAGTGCCACGCTGCGCCAGCAGCGGAGCTCACTGGGTCTTGCGTTGCAGTCGTTTCGCACCCTGCAGGCCGGGTGTGGAGGAGCTGCAGAAGAACACGGGAGGATGAAAGTGAGGCCACCGCGCCGCGCTTCGATCATGCCAGCGGAGTCCGGCGGCCTCCGGCGCTGGTGCCGCTGCCCTGGCGCAGCAGCCCCTGCTTCCCCAGCGCACAGCCGCTGACGAACCCGACGAGTTCCACAGGCGATTGCCGATCTCGAAAACATCAACGCCCATCTGTTCTCGATCGAAGCGCTGATGGAGCGCATCTTCGATGTGCGGGTCCGGAGGAAGTGGAGCAGAAATTCCCGCGAGTGGCCGGCGACTGCACCCGATCCGCCTCAATGCTGACCGCTTGCGGCTCCATCGCCCTGCTGCATCAACCCCTGAACCTGGCCTGATCGTAAGTTTAGCACGCCGGACAGAGTCGATTGATCATCCCTCCTCGTCGGCGGGGAAACCACCAACCAAAGCAAAAGGCTCCAGCCAGGGCCAGCCGTCTCGGCCAGTTCGGACTGAAATCAGGTGTCGTTTTCGCCGATCCCACCCGTCAGGGGCGAATCACATCACACCGCCCAGGCCTTGCCGCCATCGCCGGCCGATGCCGCTGCAGCAGCCTGTGCAGAAAACCTCCGGGCCAGCGCGGCCCCCAGGCATCGGTTTGGTTGCCTTGCGTGCCTCGCGCAGCTGGCGCATGTCCACCGCTGAGACCCGAGAGCCCCGCAGCCCACTCTCCTTCTGCAGCTTGCCCCGCTCCAATCCTCGACCGTTCAGGCCGGCCGCGGAGCTGGTGCAAGCAGCAACCCGGATCCCCTGAGCGCTGCGACTGCCATCACCAAGCCCCTTCTAAAGGGGGTAGCCCATCGTGGTTCGATGCTGCGCCCATGCGCGGATCGCCGCCAGCGAGCAGCCGGCGCCCAAAGGTGGCAGCTGATCAGCTCAGTCCGGACGAAAATGGTGAATTGGCCGTGCCTGGCCATCACCACCCTCGCTATGCTGCTGGTGGTTTGAGGCCATGGAACAGAAAGCGGCGCAAGGCCCGCCAGAGCGCCAGGACTTCCGCACCGGCATAGGGAGCAGCCGGCCCAAGGTGCCTGTAAAACCGGTGTCGAAGCAGGCCCACTGGGGCATGGTGCCGGAACGCCAACTGGCCGCAGCCCAAGCGATTGCGAGCCAGGGCGCCGGCTTGTGGGTAGCGCGCCAGGGGGATGAGGGCGCTGGAGCTCCTCTTCCACCGCCGGTGTGATCAACGTCGGGGTCGTGAGACCAGTCGCCGCCTGCACCACCCGGTGGGGCGGCCCAGACCGATCCGCTCCAACCAGGGCGACAGGGCCTCAGGCAGCCAGGCATCCAAGGCCCAAGCAGCGGCCCGTCACCTCCTTGCCCGGATTCGAAGCTGGAGCTCTGCTGCCAAGAGTGTCGCCCGCCGGCACGATCAGGGCGGACCTTGATGCTGGAGCTCCCCAGATTGCAAGACGAGCACCAATCCAACAGCCGGATCAGGCTTCTCAATGCTGTCGCTGTTTCCATGCTGTCGCCATCCCCATCGGATGGCAACAACTTGATCGTGACGGCGGAAGGCATCGGCCGCCAGATGCGCGTGGCGTACTCGCGATACGAGCGGTCAGAGGAGAAGTTAGCGCTGCGGCCGCATTCCAGCAAGCGACATCCGATTCCATTGCCCTCGCGTCCGCCCAGGCGGCGGCTGCCGCGTCCTGGGCGGCGAAGGTAATCGGCGGAAGTTCGGCGAACAGGAAAGAAGGGAATCTGGCCCCCCCGGGCGGGGCCCCCCCGGGTGAGGTTGTCCCCAGCAAGGGCTTTGAACCAACTCCACCATCGTTCCATTGCTGAATGACCGAGCTTGATCCAAGTGCAAGCACTCCGGCAATTCGGGGATCTCACCGATCAAGTCCCAGGGGCGTAGCCGCCACCCCGAGGCTTCCGATCTCCTCGGTGGTCTTGCCGAACAAGGAAGAGTCTCCCGCTCCACCTGCTCGCGAATTTCCACCATCGCCCCGTTCGAGGGTACCCGATCGTTGAGGGCACCATTCATGGCAAAATTTCATATTTTCCGGTGCCGGACCTCCAGGCGGCGGTGGAGATCTGACTCGGAGAGATCCGTGGCCGGATAGACCGCTCCCCAGCTTGACACTGTAATCAGGTAGAAAAACCAACCCGCAAGGGCCGCCCTTCCATATCGGAATCGGAGTTCACCATATTCGGCGACGCCGTTGATTGAGCGAATGATCAAATTTTGCCAGGATAATAGCCAGGTGCTGCCTTACCACCGAAAGACAACGGTGCGGGGGGGCTTGGCCAATCGGCCCCGTGCCGTCTTGATGCGCAGGTACTGAACGATCACCCTTGCAGGCATTGAGGTGCTGGCGCTTGTATTCGTGGAATGCGCTTGACTGCACATCGACAGCGAGGGGGATCCACCAACAGGCGCTCTGGCGGTGGAATGTAATCGGAAAGCCGCGTTTAAGCAGCCATTTTTGGTCTGTCCCAGCGCTCCCAAAAACGCCTGGATCTGATGCACGAAGGGCCGGTCAGCTTCTTTCGATCCGGACAGGGACTCCCAGTTCTCGAGAGCCCATGGGCGATTCCCGCCCCACTAGGGGGTGCCGGAATACCTGGCCGAGCCCAACTGGCCCACAAGTCAGTCTCGCGCAGCAACGGATTGGGCCAGGGCGATCCAGCGCCTGGGCGTGACGCATTGGTGACCGTTGACCATTGACTTGTTCAGGCCAGAGGTGCGTAGTCAGGAACAGCTGGGTGCGCACGAGTTCGCTGTGCAGGGCCGCCACCCCGTTGAAGTGGTGAGAGCCACCTGCCAAGTTGGCGCATCCGCACCTGCCTTGTGCGCCTTCGTCCGATGATCGACACACTGCGCAGGACCGATCATTGCCGGGGTACTTGAAGGCGCACCTTGTTGCAGGAAGCGTCGGTGATCTCAAAGATTCCCAACTCCAGGTGCGGGCAGCAAGGCTGCGAACAGAATCAAAAGGCCCCTTCTCCAGGGCCTCCGGCAGCAGGTGTGGTTGTGTAGCCAGCGAGCGGGGTGGTGATCGACCAGGCCTCCTTCCCGCTCAGGTGCTTCTCATCGAGCAGCAGCCGCATCAGCTCGGCGACGGCGATCGAGGGATGGGTGTCGTTGAGCTGCACCCGCCCAGTATCGAATCGTGACGGGCAACTGGCGCAGATCGAGGCTGCGGCCGCATGTCTGGAGGTCTGCAGCTCACAAAGAGTGGCTGCTGCCTTGAGCCCGCAGCGCCGGCCCTCCGCGGTGCCGTCATGGGTAGACCACCTTGGGAGAGTTCTCTCATGCTCAACCTTCTCCTGCACGGCCCGTCGTAATCGCCGTGTTGAAGGCGTAGAAATCGTAAAGTTCGGTGGTTCAAGCCCGCCACAAAGCGCAGCCGGTTGCAGGTGTTTTGAACCTGTACCTCAGCACCGGCACAGTCGTGGGGGATGCCCGATCGCATGTTCGCCGGGAATCCAGCGACGCCGCTCGTGGCCCCGTTCATCGCGGTAGACCTCGGTGTGGCCCGCCGAAGCCCAATAGCAGCCTGATCAGGGTGCGGCAAGTTCCCTAGGGCCAGCCGCCTTGAGCCATTTGTCGGTGACCTCCACCTGCCAGCCATCACGGAATCAGCTTGAATCGAAATGATGCCGAACTCGTTAGGCGGATCCGTAGCCCGTGCGGGGATCTCCAGGCTGGGAAGGGATCGAGATAACAGGTCCGCAAGACGGCCGAGACCGGCCGTTCCCCAGCCCCGGCTCTTCTTCCACTTCAGGATCGACTTCAAAATCGGTTGATGCCGAAGCGTTGCAACGCTCTGGAAGCCGCTTTCGCGGATGCGAAGCATCAGCAGGTTGTTGCCCAAAGCTGCGACCGATCAGGAACTCGCCCGAGAGTAGGCCACCACCCGGCTGGGCGTGGCGCTGATCGCTTCGATTTTCCCCGCGGGTAGCGGGTCATCACCCTTCCGCGACCGCCTAGCTGAGCGGGCCCAGGTAAGAAAGTCCGCGTGGTGGGTTGTCCGTCGGTGGCGAGCTTGCCGATAAGCGGTGAAAACAGGTTGGGCTCCTCTCGGTCATGGCCCTCTCGATAGCAACCCGGTCCGGCCCCTGAGCCGAATGCGCCTCCTTTCGTCCCTTGGAGCAGCCCGCGGGTGGGGCCAAGGATCCAAGTTGACGGGGACGGGCCTATCGCTGATAGGGGGCCCATGGAGAAACGGGGGCTTGGCAAAAAGGGGAAAGGAAAACGGGGCCCCCCCGGGGTAAAGACCTTTAGCCGGCCGCCTGCGGTGCCAGCCCTCCCAGGCCCCCCCAGGCGCCAACCGGTGGTGGATTTCGCAGAAAGTTCCATGCCCCAATGGCGATGTGGGGCCAAAATGGGCCACGGTTGGGGCCCCCCCGGAAGGAATCCTCCCCTCCTTCCATGCGCTCCCCTTGACAGGGGCAGCGGCGGGACCCAGCGATGCGCCAGACCCGGTCCCCGATCAAGTCCGATCACCAGGTTGAAGCGGTCCCGATCTTGGTTGTTCATCGCCCACTCCCATGGGTGGTTGATGTTGGCCCCTTTTCCTTTGTAGCCGCGCACATGCTATTGGCTGGGGTTTGGGGTGCGGCCCGGTAGGGGCCAATACCCGGGTGAAAAAAATCAGAGCCCCCCCCACGGATAGCCCCCGTTGGAATTTGAAAAGACACCGGCTTTTGTTCCCCCCCCGGTGGTGAACCCATGGCTTTTTGTCCGGACATCGCCGATCCCCGACCAGCCCCGTGGGATGCTTCGCTCGGGCCCGCAGAGGGGCGCGAAACCAGCTTGAACCCCACGTTTCCCCCAAGCCACCCCGGAATTCCTCGCAAGGGTTCCCGGGCTCCGCGGGGTGCAGGAAATCTTCCCAAGGCCGCCAGCCCCAAACCCTCCCTTGGGGTGGGAATGGTCCCGCCGGCGCAAGGCCATCGCACGCCACATCGGGTTTCATGTCCGGCCCTCCTTCGCCGCGGTTCCCCAATCGGTTTGCTGCCCCCAGCTCCGCAAAGGCCGGATGCCCTTGGCCCACAATTGCTGGCGGGGCCCCGCGTGCTTCCGATGGGTTGGGAGGTATTGAAGGTTGTGTCCTTCTGGCCATTGTCCCCCAGAAATCATGAAATGTGCCCACACGTTCGTTCCAGGAACGCCCTCCTTGGCCCCACGCTAGCGCCGGCTGTTTTGGCATCGGCGCCCGGCAGATAAACCCGCAGACCAACCGCCCCCGCTTCCGCTGTGGGGCCCCCGGCCCCCAGGTCCCGATGAGCCCGCGGGTCCTTGGTGGGTGGAAGCCCCGTTGTTGGAAATCCTGCCGCCCCCCAGACCCGGGAGGAGATCAGGCCAGTTCCCAGCACCGATTCGGTGGCCGCGCCCAGGGGGCCCCCCGGTGGTGGATCCAGGAGATTCCAAGCCCCCATTTGGCGTGCCTTGGTTTTGGAACAATCGGAGCCGATCAACGTGGGCGAAGGCCTCGTAGGGGGTGGAAGAAGCCGGTGGGGCCGATACCGGTGAAAGAAGGTAAGCCCGCCCTCCATCCATTCCACCAGTGGGGTTGGGGTGGCCCCCCCGAGACAATCTCCCAACCAACCCCGCCGTTGCGGCCCAAGCCCGCCCTACCCCGCCCCCGCCCCAATCTTCCCCGGCAAGCAGCTTTCCCTCCATCCACACCTTCTTGACCCCCCTTCAGACCCATATAAATCGCCCCTTGTTTTTAAGGCCCGATGGAGGCGGGTTTCATCCGGGGCCGAACACCCCGCCAAAAATCCCTCCGGCGGAATTGCCCGGGACGATTGGGTGGGGTTCCGCCGCGCCAGTTTCCAACCGAGCGGGTAGGTTGGTGTTCTCCGTGCTCGCCTCCCTTGGTCCCCGGTGGCTCCACCGGCACCGCCATCAGGCCCCCTCGATGGTGGGGGGGCAGGCGCCAGCCTGCGGGGCCCGCAAGAAAGGCCCCGCCATTGCCCCCTATGCAGGGCCCCTCAGAATCCATCCCGCCCTTTGGGAGGCCCCTTGGGGGGCCCGAAGGGCCTGGAAGCGGCCCCATCAAGGTTGCCCCGCCGCATCGAACAGTTTTCGGTTCCCGGGCGCTAAGCGTCAGCCAGCAGGGTCCCTCGAAGCCAATCTTGGCAAGCTGCTTTCGGGATTCCCCTTGTCTGGGGGCGCCCGGCCCATAAGCGGGGCCCAACCCTGGTGGCGAGCGGCCCAAGAAAAAAAAGCCTCCCAAGTTTTCTTGGGCCATGCCAGTTCCGCTGGGGGCCCCGCCAAGCCCCCTTTGGTGGAGCCGCAAGCCACGATCATAAATCGGCAGGGCCCGGGCCCCGCAACCGGCCCCCCCTCACCGCTACGGGCCCGGCGCCCCTGCTGGGCGGGATCCGCCAGGGAATCTGGGCCTGGAACGTGCCCGTAATCCCGCAATCCCGCCCGGACGGCCTCGGCCCTGGTGGCCATCCGCCTGCGGCCCTCAATTGGCCCCCTCAGACCGAACCAGCGGATTCCCCCAGCCCGTATGCCCCGGCATCAGAATGCCCTGCCAGCGCTCCTTGGTGCCCGATCCGGCCAGCCAAAGGCCTGGGGGTTGGGGGCCGACTTGTAGCCGTTTCAAGGTGCAAGCAGGGCAGCCACGGGCCGGCCTCCGCCCGTTCGCCGGTATCGCGGGTTTTAGAAAAGGAAAAACCTTGGTTTTTTGAATGAGATTGCCAGGAGAGGTGGCCAATAAGGGCCCGTTTTTCGGCCTTGGCGCCTCGCATCCACCCGGACGCAAGGGCGCAGGGCGATGCCAAAAAAAGGTCGCCGGGGTTGTGCGGAGAAGAGCGGCGCGGGCGCACAGTAGGGCAGGTGCGGGAGAAGCAACGTAAGCGCGAATGTTTCAACCCAGCCCGTCAAAAAATGGATACTAGGCCCGGGCCGTTATCCCCGGGGGTGCATAAAGTGGCCCTTGAGCCCGATTGTGGCCGGTGGGAGGAAGGGATAAGAGATGCTATTGAAAAAAGGCTGCCCGGCAATCCCCGCCGCCCTTTTCCTGCCCGTCCCCCTGGTGAAAAATATCTTGTCCCCTCGCGCGATGGTATCCGTATGCCGCCTTTGTAAAAAAAAGGCACGGCCCGTGCCTGAGGAAGGTAGGGGTTGGGCCGGAGCAACCGGCTGGGGCCGCAAACCAAATGGCACAATAGGGCCCTCCGAGCAAAGGTAGACTACAAATGGGTCGAGATCTCGGTTAGCCCCCTGGATTGCCAAAGCCCGGTTTGGCTTGGTGGAGGGGCCCAGATGAACGCCTGACCCAGGAACCTCGAGCGCCAGTTGGCCGAGGCATAAGCCGTTTCTGATGTGCCCTTCCACTGGGACAGAGCCGGGTTTTGTCGCGCATAAGACCAAGGGGGGCTTGTTGTTCGCCTGGGCAAGGTAGATCCAGAATGTCCACAAAGCTCCAGGGTTAGTGGCCCCGCGCGCCCAAAACAAGGCATGGCCGGCACGCCAGTGCGCATGAAGAGTTTCCTCTGTGAGCTCCCCCCAGGGAGGCCCCCCTGATTTTCGCGGAAGATCTCCGGTGGTGGGAGGCGCCTTTTTTAGTCAAAATGGGTAATAAAATGGAGCAGGGCCAGAGGGGAGAAAAACAGGTTTTGGAATCCCAGGCTTTGGTCTTCGGCTCAAAGGCCCTTAGAAATCAACTTTTGGCAAAACCGGGGTTCATTTGGAGCTTTTCAAGCAATCCCTGGCGGAGGCCGCCTG
>Ga0163217_1019928_pt1 | contig 10075 bp, 6 predicted proteins | sample SynspAceP_FD_185933 | JGI IMG/M metagenome (GOLD analysis project Ga0163217, IMG submission 185933) | Saline lake microbial communities from Ace Lake in Antarctica - Synechococcus sp. Ace-P (PacBio error correction) | ecosystem: Environmental > Aquatic > Non-marine Saline and Alkaline > Saline ...
AGGAGAGAGAGGATAAACGAGAGTGCAACACCCCTGATAGAGTGGGCTCCAAATAGGACAACGAAAAAGACACACTCGAAGCACCCTCTCTTATCTGAGGGAATTTTGGGTGCCTTTCCCCGCTGCCAGATCTCCCCTAGTAATTCTTTTATTTACTTTCTACTGCTATCTATTTTCTTTTTAATGGTCGCTCATTTGGAGAATCCGTTTTTTGTGCTTAGAAATGCCTTGATTTAAATCAATTCTTGTTGGTCACATAATTCTTCCTACACAATTCTCCTTTTTCTCTTTTCCTGTTTTGGAATCGGTTTCCTATTCTAACAAATCTTTGAGGGCCTTTTTACGTCACACCCTTCTTTGCTCAGGCAGCTGCGCAATCCTTTCATATTTAAACGCTTCAATCAAGCTTGTTGAGCTTTTTCTGTTTGCTCAGCCTCCCATAATCGTAGGTCCCTCTTATCGATTTGGATTCTGGGCCAATATATAATCCCTTCTCTATATCGAGCTTTTTATATATAAAACGTGTGATTCGGGTGACCAGATTTTTTGTGTCAATTTTAAAATTCTGTTAACCATTAATCCGAGTCCGGGCTGAGTTACTTGTCTGTGTCTTAATGTATACCGAAAAAAGAAGGGGAATAAGTTGTAAAATAAGAAGCGCGGGCTGCCTAATTACCGTGAGTAAAGCTGGAATAAGCTGAATCTTTCTATATAATTGTAGACTTTCATTTTCCTCTAAAAAGTGCAGCGGTGTTGAAATGAGTGTCAGAGTCAAGTTGGGATGACGTTTTCAACTTGTATTCTAAATTTGAGCGAAAAAACTTAACTTTTACCAATTAGCTCACACGGTAGCGTTGTGAAGATGTCCTGAAATGATATTTTTTCAAATATATCTCTCTATCCAAAAATGTATATCTTCTACATCTAATGCAATGGTGTTGTGTTCTTGGCATCATAACTCTTGAAGAGAAGAAGAACGTCCTGCATATCATGTTGTCAGAAATTGTGTTAGCTCTGTGACCTTCCAGCACTTATACTGAGGCGCATCCTGAACCGGCACGAATCAGGTGAAGATTTGAATCGCTTACTGGAAAACACAACCGCCCTTGGAAGGTGTGAGTGAGTAAGCGATTGTTATGGCGATGGATTCTCCATAAATTGCTAAAATTTGACCTGAACTAGTTCAAGCCGAGTATTAACGTCTGATAAATTATTCTTTGATTGTTTCTGGTTAAAGAAATTGGCAAGGACCCTCCTACCGAATCATTGAAAGATAAATTGTCTACCGAATAGAAGAGGTCTTGACCAAAATATAATTGATATTTAGTTCCTGTGAAGCCTATACTTGATTGAACAAAGCTTTGAAATAACAAAAAGACTAATCCCCAAGAAAGTGGGATTAATAGCCGTTTTATTGGTCGTTCATATGCTTGATTTTTCGGATATGAGTGTACGGTTCGCTGATTCCTAGATCTAACTGCGGCAATATTTTCCTTATTATTATGCTGTCGAAGTGCTCTTAAGTAGATTTCCTGCGCTTTTTCTCAAGAGAAAGCGAATCTATCATTCCTCTCTGTGGAGGATATCCCCCTCGATACGGAGTCTATACTAGGTTCTTCGGAGTTTCCAGAATTATTTCTACTGAGGTCATAACGAGTGGAACAGCGTAATTGAGCTTCGATGGCTCTGGGGGTTCTTTGTCGCAAGATGAAAGTTTCCATAACTCCTCGAATAAGACTTTGGTGCTTTGCATAAATTGGGAGGGTTTGAGGGCCCATTTGCTTGTAGCTATCTAGAACTAGCGCTTTTCTACGATATCATTCATAATCTCGCTTCCATAAATCAAAAAGCACTTTAAATAAAGAAGATCCCGCTGCGGAAATAGTCTGAGCTCTCTTTTCCCATAACAGAAGCGTCATTGAGAGATGTGGCTAGAGACCCATAATAGGCTGAGTGTCCACACTCTCATAGATATTCGCAGAGTATTTTATAAGCTGCCTGAATGTTCCCCGGAAATACATTTGCCTCCCTATCCACATGAATAGCTTAACGTGATATTTTTTCAGAAAAATCAGAAGTGAATTTCTCTAAATAGGTAGAAAACGTCTTATCTCCTCGCTCACGAAGTGGTGGAAACGAAAATTAGAACAGCCGGGTATTAAGCGATAGTAAAGATCCTCCTCTGCGAAATCTTCCTTTTCAACAGTTTGAGCAAATTGAAGCCATTTGCGTTCAGTGATTACGCGCCACGTTGTGTCTTAAGGACTTTTCGAAGATCCTACTTGATAAATTCTCCATTTCCATAGCTCCGTAGATACAAGAGGTAGTAACAGATTTTCATCCAAAAAGATGGAGCGCGCACCATCGCGTAAACTTCAAATATCCTTTACGGGCTTCCAATTGACCCCAGTAAAATAGAACCTTTCTCATATGGCCAAAAGCTCGGAGTCTAATTGGCCTTCTGAATCGCTATCCACAAAGAGCGATGAATGCTAGAATTCAAAGAAAATCTTTCGATGAAAACTTTCCTTTCCAGATCCGCTTTCTCCCTGTTCAAGCACGGTCATTAAGTCGGTAGGAGATGCCTTGCTACATGAGCGACTTGAAGTCGCTAGTGATTGCAATCCAGGTGGGTGGCCTATTTCCTAGATTCCAAACGGCCTGTTTGACATAACTTTGATTTTCTTGGAGGCACTGCTTCATAGCTGAAGCGGATTTACTCTCTAGCACTTCCCGAATAGGCGTCACGAGGTGTAAACTAGTCAAATGATATCGGACTTTGAGGGTAGTCTATAGTCACCATAGGTACAACTATTGCAGAATTGATCCGACTTTCAAATCAAAAAATCGGATTTTTTGGAAGTTTCCTGTCTAAAAAAGGATCAAACTTGCTCTTCTTTCCTAAGTGCAAGTTGATTTCTTTCAAAACAAATTTCGCTTTGTGGTATGGATCACTTCAGCGAGGCCTCCCTTGATTTTTAACCTCCAAAGAATAACTCAAATCGGCATATATTTTTTAGCAGCCAAGGTCCCTGGTCGCATAACGCGGAATTAAATATGGTACATAGTATAATGCGAAGAAAATCCATGAAACTTCACAAGCCCAATGTCAGAGCTGATGTGGAAGTCTGATGTGGGTATCATTGTGTTCCCTCTTGCGTTTCGTCGGAGCAGAAAATCCATAATCAATAAATCTGAAGAGATGCCACACATTCTTTCCACCTAGAAATATTCTCTGACTTTTTAGAAACTCTTTCTCAAATACCAATTAGATCTATCATATGTCGGTTCAATCAGCATTTGAACCAGGCTAAGTGGATGTATTTGCAGATATTATCATAACTTCCTTGATCTGTTAAGTGAGAGTACCTCAGTCGGTAGATGATCCTTTTGGATGAGATAGTAGACAAGAAGCACGCGGACGCGGCAGCCATGTGCAACTACGCAAAGAGCAGTTACGCCCATTTCCAATTAAATTGCAAAATATGATCGCTTTTGACAGTCTCCTGCCTTCTTTTTTTATTCAGACCCTCAGCTTTGTTTTTCTCCTTCAGCAGATGACCATTTGTAGCTATCTAAAACATTTTGTACCTAGAAAGGGTGACTTCGTTTGATAGCCAAGATCAACTAATTCCTGTGCTTCCTTACACGATTAGCAAAAAAGTGATAAGCGACTCTACGTTCTCTACTCTCTGGTAAATGGTCAACCTGGCGACGCAAAATGAGCACGATGTTGTCACATCCACTGGCATGATCAGAGATATAAATGCTATACACCATTTCCAGTTTAAGCCAAACAAGAACAATGGTTAATGCAAGTTTCCCTTCCCTAGAAAGGAAGGTGTTAACCCTCATAAGATGAGCGCATTCCTTCTTTCGTCAAATAATACGTGCGATATTTGTAATTGAGGTTTTTGGAAGAGTCTTTCGGTAAGCATCTGACATAGCAACATAGATCTACACTAGCTTTTTCCTCTTCCAAGGCGAAGCTTTGCTTTCAACGCCAGCCATGCAGCTAGCACTTCCGATCGTTCTATTCTGGAACCTTGACGTTTTGCTTTAATTGGAATAGGTAACTGAGTAAAGATGCGACTTATCGAACTGTGAGCTCAGCTTTTCACGTATTGAGCAAGGGGGTTATTTTGAAAAGAATTGACATCTCGCTTCAATAGAAATCAAGATAGTGTGTCAAAAGCCATTCTCCCTCATATGATTAGAAAGGCCCAATACAATCGTCAGAATCTGAAGAAAATTCATGTGCGCAGAACTGGCTCCTGATGTAACTTGTCGATGTAAAGGCCTTTTTTTGAGGCTTAACCAGTCAAGATTCTGTTTGAGTGGTATTGAAATTTCACATGCTAATGCCTTCCTCTAACAGAAGTAATAGTCAATGATCTTTTAATCAAAGTTCTCCATTTATAATTTTTTGTATTGATTGCGAAATTGAAGAAAACTGCGGACAAAAATGGCAAGACAGTATAGGTATTACTGATATCAAAGCTGGAACCAAGCCGGAATCCAATAAAAGATTTTAACTACAGACTATTTCCCGGAAAAGAGGATTTTGATTGGCTCTCCGCACACAACTCCTGACTACCTCGACTGTATTGAGATTTCCAGTCCCGACAACTCGATAAGTCGAATTGGTAAAGGGGTAAATAATACTTGGTCTAGAGAAGATTCAAATGGTGCCATTATTTTGAATCGCAAGAGAGCTCAAGGATGTGCACTGAAAGTTCGAACTTCGGTCTGTTGGGTGAAATCTGAAAAATTTGATTTTGAGAGTCACGTTCGTCCTTATTATCTCTGCTTCGTATCTAGATCTTAGTGAATCAAATTCTTTTAAGTATTTGACGCGAGTCCTTTCTTAAGCTCCTCCAAATGTGATAAGTCATTGCTTCAACATGTATTTTTCTGCACTGATTGACTTCTGACTACGATGAGGCTGAACTTCAGAAGCTGGATTCCTCGCACTGATATTGAAATAAATGGAGGTCCTACCACCAAATTTCTTGATCAGCAGAATGAGCACACGAAAAACTGTTTCTGATCTGACCCATTAGGATTCCAAGAACTTTCATCTTCACGCAGTCACTTTTCCAATTCCATAAAACTCCGCGATCGTAAATATTTCCAAGAAAAAGCCTCCGCATATCTTCAGGTAGGATTACTGCTTTCCGTTTGCTTATTGAGAATCCGAAGCTGTCCCTTTCAAGAAAATTTATTATAAGAAGACCCCTGCAAGAAATATTTAGTCCTGTTTTCCCCTCTTGATTTGGCTCTGATTTGGTTTGGCAATCAAATAGGACAGACTAAAACCAAACGTATTTTCACCCGAGACATGCCAAGAACGATAGGTAAAGAGCTCCTCACTCTAAATGAAAGTGGGCTCATCTAAACCTAAAATCAGTGTAATTTCATTAGAAGATGCCCCTCTCTTAATCTGGTACTGATCTTCTTTGTATATCGTCCAAATAGGTTTAATCATGACGAAAAATTAAGATGCGGACCATTTTTTCAAACCGCTAAAGTACTTGTAATTGAGCATCGAGCAGAGAGAAACTCCGCTACTTTCGGGCTTTCGTAACTAGCGGCTGTCATGACAACCCCCTTATACTTCTATTTCCTCCTATCACGCAAGGGTTTGCTCTCGCCATCTATGGGATTGAGTCCAAGTTGCCCTCAACCGGAAGCATAGAAAATGCTAATCCACATGTCCGATCATCGGATGTATTCTTGTTGGAGGAGGAATGCATTGGATTAGAAGAAAGCTATTCAAGACTCTCGCACCAGCGACGTATAAATGGTTGAGTTCAGCCAAACCTAATCTAAAGTAATATCTGATTTCATAATTCTTGTCGCGAAAGGATTTTAAGCACAAGAAAAAAGAGGGATTCATAGAACCCTCCTCCATCTTAATACTATGTTAAATTCCTACTACTACGAGAGGCTTCAATGCACAGATCTCATTAAAAGAATACTGTGTTGTGAGATAAATTAGATCTGTTCGGCTTTGGTCCAAATCAGTGAGCTCGTCAACCATAGAAAGTCCCCATGGAGTCCGTCCGAGTATTAAATTCCTGCCGTTGGCCATTACAAATCTCCATTTATTCCACTTTTAGACGAAGAAGCTGGAAATTTGATGTTTTTAGTTTATGCCTCCTCATGGTAAGTGTTACCCCGCGCTGATCCAATGAGTAGGATTTGCAGGGCTTATCGAAGATCTCAACTTTGGCTGTGTTACTGTAGAAAATTGCTCCTGAATTCGCGATGATTGCAAATCGGAGGATGAGAACGATTTCACTTTCATGAATTTCCGAAATGTTCGGTGGGTGTTACCCCATCGAAGAAATCAGCAGATTGCAAATGACTCCAAAGTTTACCGAGCTAGTTTCTTCTCAAGTTTCTTGCATGTCCCTCGATTTCAATCCGGAGAAGTCGAAAGTGAATTGCCAACCCTTGATATTCTTCCCACACGTATGACGGATAGCATTCCTTCTGTAACGCTGGAATTGTTTCCAAAATGCTGAAACTCTGCAGGCTTGTATCCTCTCCTCCAATTTGAGTGGAAGTTTGATCAATAGTATAAAGTTTTTCCTTCTGTTTGCGGCACTTCCCTGAAGCCTCTGAGGTCTCTACGGGTGGAAGCTGGTACAGCGAGAGAGCGATTCATCCCGGCAGTCGATAGGAATGGAAATCTCGGATTAAGTTTATCTAATTCTCATGTCTTCAAAAAGCAGTGCTTTGTAAGTCTTGAACATTAAATGTAATAGAGATCATTGTAACCTGGAAAATGTCCTAAAATTAAAAGTCACTTCGCATGAGAGAAAAAATAATTTAGAGCAAATACTTTTTTATATCAACTAATAAATGTAAAATATGACCTATTAACTTCCAGTAAAGTAAGGTAAAAAAGTCCATTGATTGCGATCTGTCCTGTTGGATGCATCCTAATGCCACTGCGATAGGCGATGTCCAAATTAGGAGAATTGTAACGTTTGGTTAAATGCCGGGATCCGAAGGCGAATGTCAATGAAAATCTCGCATAGAAAATGAACGAACATTCAATGTGATGGAGCAGTGATTCACGTACATACAAGAGGGCTGGTAACCATATATTGGAATCAATCTCCTATAAGCAACAACAATGCTATTGTGCATGTTGCACATCAATGATCGAGTCTTAATTGGAATGGGTCGAATCCGTGATGGATGGAGCAAATTATCCACTCCAAAACTCTGATTATTGCAGCTGGACAGTGTCTTGGCTTAATACGGTCGTGGAAGCAAAATTCAATCTATGCAGGAATGCCTGCAAAAAATAGAAGATAATGCCAGAGAATGGAAAGAAGTGAATTTCTAGTATATGCAAAAAATTATCCCATGATTACCGGTACGCGATCTTGTTTAAAGGACAATAATAACTATCCTATTCTTGTAATAAGTTTTTTGCTTTATAGATTATTAGTGCTTTTCAATTTTTTTTTTAGATAAATTTTCCAATAAATTTGTTGTGATGGCCAGTTTTTATATGTTTTTCATTTTTTTCTTTCGAAAGGCATGTTTAAAAATTTCTAATTAATCTTAGGAGGCAGAAGCATAATTGTCCTAGTCCGTATTTAATTTCTCTTACGTGTCAATTCGCTGAATGAAAAATACGAATTCCCGCCAGAGGTCGTCCTTGATTTAAAAGTTTGGCTATTCTGCTAAGGGCCGCTTATTCTGACGAGTTTCTGGATATGAAGCCGCAGAGATGCGACATAGCCTTATATTAGATGTCTTCTATTATTTCGATATTCCATATATGGGTGATCTACACCTTATTGTTCATTCAACTTTTGAATTTTTATGAAGATACCCGTATCCAGCTTTTTTGGGTGTCGGGATCTTTAATTTTTCGATTTTTTGAAAATTTTGACTATTTACAAGTCATGAATTCCAAATTTTCCAGATTATTCCTATCCCTTTTTGTATTCAGCTCCGTCATTTTTTCAACATAGTGTCCCTAAATGGATTTGGTATGGTATTGTGATCACCGTTGAGTCATATTGGTGCAAAGTAAAAAAGATTCTCAGAAACCAAAAGACAAAGGCTTACTGTAGACATGTCCTTGGAAAATCGTAGGTAGGTATTCCTATCTTCTTTGGCTTTGAAGCAAAAAGAGTAAGAAACTTATTGACCTAATCAAAGGTTAAACTCCTATAAACCTAACAGTCTAGAAAGAAGAATAATTCAAGTGGTTCTCCCCTCATCTTACCGCGGGATATGTTTAAATGCTCTTTGTTTTTGAGGCCATGCAGGATAATAGCCGTAGATTATTTCCGACTTCAAAAAGGCTCTTAATCACGAAAATCGAGATATTCGGGATTAATCGAATCAGCCCAGAGGATAATCCGAGGCAAGGGCTAATTCAAAATTTATTGCCCAGATAGTGAATGAAATCGCTGCTAGCTTTTTACAATAGAAATAGATCCACCTTCATCAGCCGGAATCCAAAAATCCATGTAGCCTTATACAAAATGATTTGGTACAATGAGGTTGTTGAGCTGTGATCAGGTCATACATCTCGTGCTAAGGTTTGTCATGGCGGATGCAGTTTGGTGCTATCATGCGTAATTTTCGCTTATCCGCACACGGATAATGTTTAGCCATTTGCTTTAGCATGTCTGAGCATTTTGATATTTCGAACGCTTCATCAATGGACGGGTATCAGCACGACGACCATTTTCTATAATGAGTCCTTTGAATAACTGCCTGGCTTACGAATGGGTGAACTTTGAACATTGACATTGTACTGGGACTTCCCCAATTGGGATATCTGTCTAGATGCAAACCTAAATTCCATGAGAAACCTTAAAATCAAAATCAATCATTGGCTGGATATCAGACAAAAACCAGAATCAAATTGGCCAGTTTGGAAGGCGAATGTTCCCACATTATCTTAGTCGTATCAAAATCTCAATATATCGGTAATGGAATTTCACAAAACAGAAAAAAAAAATAGTAATAGCTTTTCGGATGGAGGATACGTTCCTCAACATTTATAGACGAGTTAAATCAAAAAGAGAAAAGGAAATCAATGCAGAAAGCTGTAATGATTCGGAAGAAGTCAAGCCAGAAACGAACTTCTGATTACACGTAAATCGATCGAATTCTCAAGCGGTGCCTTTTTAATAGAGCTTTTACTTGAAAAAACGCCGCAATTACTCGTACCCAGCTGTAAATCAACAATTCCATTTTGGTGGATGCCGATGAATAATTTTCATAAGCCTAGCAAGACCAGCTTGGGATCCCACTTTCCAAAAAACGGTGATTTTAAGCCATCCTGCGCAACACACCCAGATGTGATACAACTTCAAGGAACCTAAAGCTACCTTTAGATGGTAGGGATTGTTTAATTATATTGGATTTCCAGCTAGAGAGAAGCGAAGAGTTCAGGTGTGGAATGGAAGAATTCTATCGTTTGAGGATAAAGAGAGTTTTGTCCTGAATATCAATCGCAACTACAGGTCAATAGGATGATGCTTCCAAGATAGAAGAGTCATTACTCATTGTTTATGAGGGATAAAGCTGTGGAAGACATTTCCTATATGAGCCTAGAACCCGCAATCACCTTAGAGTAATGTCAGTTGGAATAGACTCCGTCCTTCCAAAAAACTAAATTCGCAAACAATTAAGAGACTATTTGAGTGTACTATCCCGACTTTGTTCAAAGTTGGGATACGATTTTAAAAATACGGTAGAATTTGCGCAAGTAAAAGATGGTATTCCTTATGTGCCATTGTATTTTGAAACCAGCGCCAGATGCAGATGTAAACTCTGTGGGTCAGCGAGAATTTACAGATGGGTAGTGGAAGAAGCAAGATCAAAAATGGCCATCGCGCCTACGCACAAAGCCCAAAAAACCACGGGAAAAAACAAATCTCACAATCGTGGGGCAACATTTCATGAGAGACTACTATTTGGATTCAAGCAAAAGATTCTAAATCTAGATTTTTAAAAACATAACTGCAATTGTTTTGAGAGAAAGCTTCCAAAATTTTTACCCTAGAGTAGAGGGAGTATCAAATTATTG
>Ga0163217_1118344_pt1 | contig 10075 bp, 9 predicted proteins | sample SynspAceP_FD_185933 | JGI IMG/M metagenome (GOLD analysis project Ga0163217, IMG submission 185933) | Saline lake microbial communities from Ace Lake in Antarctica - Synechococcus sp. Ace-P (PacBio error correction) | ecosystem: Environmental > Aquatic > Non-marine Saline and Alkaline > Saline ...
CACCAACACAAGAGGAAAAGACAATTTTAAAAAATTTTTTTTTATTTCAAAAATGTAAAAAAAGTTTTATGTTTTTTTTTTTTATTAAATGGGGCCCAAAAAAACCGAATCAATTACAAGGATTCCGGCATTTTCCCGCTTATCTGAAAGAACCACAAATCCCTTTATTTTTTTGGGGTAATAAATACTTTTGACTCAAGTAATGTGGGAAATGAAACTCATTGGATGCTTGGTAAACCGATTTTGCCGATATATTTTAAAGCAAAAACCGTTGATCGTAACCGATCCATTCTTTTCTGCAACAGCGATATTTTACCGATCTTCCATCTGCAGTGTCCCTAAGTTTTTTTTTTCCATTGAGAATAACCGATATCCTTCCTTTTTTGATATACTCTCCTAAGACACATGGTAAAACTCTAAGATATTCTCTAAGCTTTCCGCTGATTTTTCACTGGCTTGACCAATTCAAATCCAATAGTTTCCTGCCGGAAGTGCATCAAAATGCGTCTGTCCGTGGGAAGCGAGACTGGTGAATAGGCCCTTACGTTAGAAAAGTTACTAATCGACATAAGCGGCAAGCTTTTAGGTCAAGTCCACCTAGTGTGGGTGGTGATCTAGGTGATCCGCGTTACCTTGTACCACATAGGATTTTAGATATCATTATCCCACACACTGCAGGACGTGTCCCAGATTGGTGTGGTTAGCATTAGCCGATAGTGGCTTTCTGTTTCGGGTCCGTTGGGAGCCCTCCGCAAGCCCTTATGCCTGCCGAAGGCGCAATATCAGTAATAAACTAGTAAAGGTGATTTTTTCATAATTGTGTTAGTAATTCAAGTTGAAATATTTGTTAGATAAAATTTTTGAAGTGATTTTTTACAGTGTTTTTAAATTTCGATGTAAAAGCCTATGTATATATAATTTAAAGAGATAAACTGTTCCTGAAAATATTTAATCAATCCAAATCCGGTATTTAGTTTTAAAGAGTCTCAGTAAATGCATATTTTAAAAATAATCACTTATTTACTTTTTTAATCCAGAATATTTTACATGATAAAGAGACAGTGAATTTTTAAAACATTAAAAAAAGAATAAAGATATGTTGTTATCCTATATTTTAAATTCCTGTAGTTTTGAAAAAATATTCGACATGGTATGGTTTTCAAAAGCCCTGTAAATACCGGCGATTAACTTCCATGATCTTTTTTAGCCACAATTTCCAGAAAATATGGAGCGTGTGAGCTTAAAGAGAAGTTTGCTGCGCAATCGATTCGCCAGAAGCCATTTACAGTTAAGATTCTTTTCAACTATTGGTTAGGGAAAAAATTGCTTAGCTCTCTATCAAAGGTCCTGCATGGTGGTTTTTCTGATTTCGGAAGAAGGAAAAGCAGTCTCTCTGCCATCGAATTGGTCCAGGCTATTGATGGGGAATGCTATTTTCAAAGGATGTTGGTCTTGGGTTTTCCAAGAGTCGTTCCGAAGAGACGGCCTTGTGCGCTTCACCACAAATCACAGCGGATCCGAGATCATCTACCCGGTACTGATGAATGAACTACCAACTTTAAAGATATGGCACAAGAATCCAGGTGGGTGTGAGCTACCTAAAAAATTTAGATGAAGCGCATAAATTTTTAACCAATAAAGACTCAGGTCCAATGGAGGCAATAGCAAATAAAAAAAGTAGGAGATATAGTAGCAGGCAATTTTTAAGGTCTGGCGAAAGTATTTTTCTAACTATGGTATTGATTTCTGGCTGCAAAGGGTGGATCAAGCTGTTCGGAAGGTTTGTCAAAAGCCGAGGCCTGAATATCGAACGAAGTTGTCGAAGAAAGGTGCAGACGTGGCGATAAAAAAACACGGACGATTACAAACTACCAAGTCAATGGGGATGAGTAAGCTGGTGAATCAACATCGTGCAGGTGCATCAACAAATATGTGGAGGACACTAATCCCGGCAGTGACATCTTTACTTGGATAAAATTCGGATGAAAGTGCATGGCTTGAATCATCCTGAGCTGAAGCATCAAAAAAGAATTGTTTTTTGGGGCAGCCGATGCTTTGACTCTCATATGAAAAAGGAGGAGTTTAATAACTTTTTTCCATATGTGAAAGCCATGGAAGAGTTCCAAATTAAAGCAATTCAGCCTTGTCGCCTGCCGCATTTCGGGAGCCATTGGATAATCCATTGCGATGAGGAGCTGAGCAGTGATATCGGAGGGGAGAAACAAGATTCCTGCCAGAATCCGCGGCAGTTGAGCCAAATTAGATTACACACCGCCATCCGAATGCTTGCCAGACGTTATATAGTTGCCTTCTCCATGGTTGAAGGAATTTGAAAATGATGCTACACACGCATATCCAATTTAGAGACCACAATATTCTTTTTCCTCTGGCAAAAGATAATCTATTCAAGAACTGAATAACTAATAGGTGCTGATGAAAAGGCATCTAAACCCCTTAATATTTCAATATTTCCTTCCTGAAGAATTTTCAACTCTCTTGGAGGAGATGGGCCGTTTGGTTTTTTTCTTTATTTAGCCTCAATTGCTAGTCCTATTGATGCGAAGCATTTACATGTGATGGATGTTCCGCTATGAATTATAGAAATAATTCTCATGCCCACATCTCATGGTGGCCTATACTTTGTGTTGGGGTTTTAATTGATGCTGATTGGCTTGGAAAAAAAAAATTTTAAAGTTTCCCTTTTCCCCCCTTTTCCCCTTTTAAAAAAAATTTCCCAAAAAAGGCCCCAAGAAAAAAAAAAAAAAAGGGGATTTCAAAAAAGGGGGTTTATAAAAAGAAATTTGGTGGGCTTTTTTTCTTTTCTCGCAATTATTTTCAGTGTTAGGGAGCTAGTATTCATTTTTTCCAGTTCCAAGGCTATGGCATGGTGAGTATCAGCTTCTCCACATACTACATGATACTGGAAACCTACGGATTTGCTATAAGATCCTCCGTCATGGTCAGGCTATTAGGAAAGACGATTTGGTTGTAAGGTTTAATTCGTCTGGCTAATTCAGTTTTTCTGTTTGATTTTCATCAACCTTGGGCTTGTGGGCTTTGGGGCCATCATGTTCTCAAGTGGGTAGACATGCATGAGCTCTACTTCATGAGTATAACAATTCGGTTTCTTCATTTCCAACTCAATGGATGGTTTGTGCTAGGGGTTTTTGGGTTTAGTGGGTCTTGCTGTAAGAAAAGCAAGGTCATACGCTAGAAGTCGCTGCTGCCATGGAAACTGCCCATGGGACTATTGTAGTGTTGACTTTTCCGCCTTAGCCGTCAACTTGGGCCGAGCCTTCTTTATGGCTTTTTCGTGGCAAATGGATTGGCAGTTGAGCCTGGCCAGCTTTTAAGCCTAACGTATGGACGTTATTTCCCTCTTTTCAAGGAGCTTTAAAAAAAAATGAGCTTCCCCGGTGACTAAGCAGTGTTGCTCCGTTCGGCTTTGCTTAGTCTATTTAGTAAAGGGGCTTTTGCAAGCCTTATTAGTCCTTCCTCAAAATTGGCGGTGATGTCTACACGATCCGAATGTATGTGAAATTCGGGTTTTCTACATCTCGTCTTGTTAGGGATATGAGTTTTGGATTAGGGTCGCTAGCTGTCGCTAAGGGTTGGATCACATGAACACAAATGGCTCAATTTTGGAATGGTTTTAAGGTCTTTTTACTGGATTTGTGGTTTTTTTTCCGGATGCGCCTAACTGTTTTTACATGGGAACACTCATCTGGGGCAGACCTTGGATTTTCTAGCCCAATTCATCGTCATATGGCTATTCATAGCATCCTCATTCTTGGACCTATCGGCAACCTCGGAATCTTTGGCTCATTTCTTAAATTACAACTAATCAAACTCATCTTAAAATCCATCAAAAAAATCAATCAATTTAACCCGTTCAAAAAATCAGACTATGAAAAAATTCATTCATTATGTCTACTGGGTATCCTAGGGATACTCATGACTTCATGTGGAGTGAGGCAGCTTCCTTCCGATAGTAGCAACTCTGGCCGCAGATCAGTCCCAGTAGAATGAAATGTTGAAACCACCGCATCCTAAAGGGTCGGAGCGAATCCAAAAGAGTGTAATTCGGGCTGGTGTACGATCCGGCATTGGCAGAAACTGGGCCAAGCCATCGTGGATAATGGAAGTGGTAACTGCTTGCCATCAGCTTGAAATATAAGCGACTGTCGGTCCTGGATTTCAAGGAGTCACGTAATCGCCGCAGACCGGAGTGGATCCCTGAAGTATGATCACCAATGTCGATGTATGCTGTCAGGATCCTGTAGGCTCAACAGCTTCTGGAAAGACATGTCTTACGCGGATTGCCTAACCAAAACAATCACTATGGATGATTGGGCACGTGGGCATTCTGGAATTTTTCAGACAAAGAAGAAACCAATAGCAGGTGGAGCGGGATGCTGCATTCTTAAGTGATTTTTAAATAACTAATTTCTACTTAAATATGAAACCAAGATGTAAATGGCTCTTGGCTGTTGGCTTGACGCCGCGGTCTCAGCATCAACGCTGTAAGCCTGAAAAGTGCAAAAAACTGCTATTTTCCCTGGCGATGCTGCTCCAAGAAGTTATGTAGCACCAGGTTGATCACGAAATGAATTTTCCTAACATTCGTCTCTGGTGGATTTAACGGACAGATCTTCTGTCGTGGGATTACCTCCGGAAGAAGTTCTTAAAGATCTACCTGTATTCTCTGTATAAAACATGCCCTGTAAAATGGCTATGGGTACTCGGAAGCGAGTCCAAGCTATGCTCAAATACCGTCAAATGGATTTGTGCCGCTGGGACTGATATGCAACCACATTCCCGGGCCCCTATTCTCCACACGAATGCAGAGCAATGACGCAAGATGGGCTTTTGCCATGGTAACAATACTCCCTCGAATCCGCTGCGGGTGGACTTGACGTTACCTTCCCAAAACCGTGGAAATCATAAGAGATTGCCGAAATTTCGGCCAGGTAATCACTCCGTTCTCCATTTTTACCCAAAATACGGGTATGTGGTGGCAGGTACTCGTTTCTCGGTCCTGTTAGGGGATAATAAAGGATGTTTCGAATAGATAGCTATAAGGAGAACTTCAAAGGACATAATCTCCTATATCTGGTGTCGATCTAAATCAGTGAAATGATATTTCATTTCCAGAAAAGTTGAGGCCCCTTTCAACTTTGACTTGGCAAGAGCGGTAAAAAAATTAAAAATCCTCATGGGATGGTTTTTCTTCTTCTACTTATAACTCGGAGATGGCTGTCACATCTCTTAGTTGGAAAAGTGAATCTTCTCAAAAGGATAAGGATTACATCATGGCGATCAAATTGGAGAAAAATAGCTGAAGAGTACGTGTCAAAGATGGTAAAGGAACCTAAGAAGAAAGGTAAAGGAATATGCGCAACAATACGTGGAGTGAAGAAAAACTCATCTCGGCGACTTCTGTAATCAAAAGAAAGGTTCTAGTTCTTCGATCCCGAAAATCTTGAAAGACTTGGTGTACTTTAATCCCATGTCCTAAATCTCCAAAAACATGCGTACCGATACAGATCCAACTGGGGGAGTTATTATTGGTAGTGTAAGCTCGCCCAGCGATCTTCCTGTGTTTTCTTTTACCAAAATGCTTAAAGCTAATTGAAAATAAAGATTTCGAAGGAGACCTGAGTGGAATGGCCAGTTCTGAAGTACGAGTCTGTACAAGCTTCATGGTGAAGTTGAAAAAGCCAGGATTGGGTCCTTTGCAACAGAATTTGACGGGAAAAGTAGGATTGCCTATACTTCCACTGTTTTGTCCTCTTCCTGAGATCGTAAAGTGGAACATTGAGACCCTACAAGTAGTAGATCCGTGTACCTACATGTATTATTCTGTCGTCCTTGAGTAATTCGCTGGTGGAGCCTACTGGTCAGGCCTCATGGTAAATTACATGGTCGCGTATAATAAAGATCACAAAAGATCGCTAACCTGCCAACTGTCCTGAAGCTACGCTCATTCTGCAACAGCTTTATGACATCTTCAGGGGACAAAAATTGCAGCTGTTGCTCGATTTCCCAACCATAGGTGAGCCTCACTATGCTGAGGCAAATTTCCTGCCAGTTTGAATCAAAGACAGGCCAAGTTCAAATTCTACCCGAGATTGAGAAAATGATGAAATCCTTTGCACTTAAGGGAAATCAAAGATGACGCGTCGAACGGAAAGGGAAATGAAAGTTTCACGTGTACATGACATCCATTCGGTTCCAATTCCGTCCTGAATAATATTGAAGGATATTCGTAGGAGATGAGGTGGTATTTTCAGTCACCAATCCTCGAGCAGGACTGGGATGTGCCTCACGGATTTGGCGGTCAAAAGGAGCTCGCACTAGCCGAAACTCCTAATCATGCCAAGGAGAGACTTCTACACTCAAGTGGAATTCCTGAAGAAAGAAGGTGTTTTATCCACATTCTATTGCAACTGACTTTTGGCTATGCCTTACAGCCAAAGAGGATCAAGGATATAATGGCGGCGTAACTGCCAAAGGGTCTAACGTTCCTTTGAAATTCTCCACCGGAGGATCTAACCTATTCCAAGATTCCTCCACATATTACCGTCGTTTCCTCCATGGATCATCGACGGTATTTATCCACAAAACCTCATGAAGACCCTAAGTTTTTCGAAAGATTGATGATCCCTGCTGGCAGCCCTAGCATCATTACCCCGCTTTATTTTACGCCGCTGTGGCAAGATCAGTCTTGGGACTACCTCAATACCCCTGAACGGCCTGAATATGAAAATATGGGGATGGATCCACCTCAGTGGAAATGTTGATCAGAGGATCAAATGGAGTCAATCATTACATTCGGAATGAATACATCGGGATGAAATGTTTCGCTGAGTTTCAGTACCTCATTTATGTTTATAGGGGCACTCGCATTGGCTTAATGGTGGTAGTTGGCTTTTTAATTAAATAGGTAAAAGGTGGTCCTTTGTACGGGTTTTTTGGGTTGATTTCTGTTTCCCGGTGCATTGGTACTAGTAAATATGTACCCCCTCTCGGGATATGAATAATGGACAACGGGTTTACTTCTGATTACCTAAGGCCCGCTAGTCAAGTGGAAGGAAAATGAGCTACGCAACCTCCATTGATTGGATATAAGGAGCTTCTGAATTTCTAGCCTATTCTGGACCTGTACCGGAAGCTGGATTCTTCATCGGAGCACCGCGCTGCTTTTGCTAAGCAATCGTCAGAGACCGTATGGAGAAACCTCCAAAATTTAAAATCACATTACCCACTAAATCATTATCTCAATGATCGCATATTTTTTTTCTCTAATGCGCTATCCTTTGTTTTTTGGCAAGTTGCTCTGCTGATCTCCAAGACCATAGTTCTACTGGACAAGATGGATGTCATCATTGTAAAATGACTCTTGATGGATCAAAGTACGGTTCAGAGCTGGTGAAAACTGAAAAAAGGCAAAGTGTTCATTTTTTTGAACGAATGCATTTTGAAACTGCCAGCTGAATTTTAGATTCGGGATGAAGGGCAGGGGCAGGAATACAAACATAATTTTAGTGACTGACTACCTCAACGAAGGAATATTGATCGAGCTAAAGATGCTTTTTATTTAAATCAGAACAATTTAAGACAACCATGGCCATCAGATTGTGGGCTTTTAAATGATTACGCTTATTGAAGGAAACAGAAAATATGCAGATGGAGGCATCTACTACCTAGCTTGGGGGTGCGAGTAGTCACTCAGATTTTTAAGTAAAATCTCAAAACGAGCTAACCATGGAAAATTTTCAACTGTTTACTTTTCTTTTTGCTTTGATACTCGCTTTGGACTTTCGAATCTGCGCCTAGCTTTAAGGTGATTCGGCTATCTCCAAAAGATAATGTCCAACAAGCTATTGATCAAGGCTGCCTGCAGGAAGACTCCTCTTATTTTTTTCCTCCAGGAACCTATTCGTTTGAATGCAATCATTTATTCGCAAAGCCGCTCCTTAATTGGTCAATAGATTTATCCCATTCTAGATGGGGAAGGCAAAGGAAATATACTCCTTGTCCGCTGCTGAAAATGTTGACGATTCAAAGGTTTTAATAAATTAATCAATACGAGGGAGTCAAACATGGAATGACTCCGCGGCTATGAAGTTCCTTTGATTCCAAAAACTGTATTATTCGAGAACATATTTGGAACCAGACTTTCTTTGGGCTAACATTTTTCCAACTCGAGCAATCTTACCGATTATTAATAATACGATCCCAATACCGTAATGCTATCGCGCGAGTTTGAAACGTAGGGGAATGGCATCATCCTCTGAAGTGTAAAAAAAACCCTTTTAGTCGGAAATAATAAAAGTTTCAGGTCATCGTGACGGACACTCTACCTGAGTTCACGACAGACACAGCAAGTCAAAAGGAAATTTCGTCGAGAAAAATATGCGCTACTGCCACATTTCATGTTTGCCCATTGAAAATAGCTACATCAGAAATACCCTTTAAAAAATAACGGAGCCGGAGTTGCCGTGATGTACACCAATAATGTTATTGATGCAGGAAAACGATTTGAAGAAACTGGGGTGCTATGTGCTTAGCGGTGTATTTAACTTTAAGATATCAATGATAGCCGCGTCATTGACAATGTCTTTCGGGTGAAAAATACCACCGGAATCTACACAATGGAGGGAAGCCAGTAGAAATCGAATTTACGGGCAATGAATTCAGAGGAAATGGATGGGCACTGAAAGCTCATGGCAAACTGCGATCAGAAATAATTTTTAACAAGGTAATAAATTTTGTAACAAAACACCTTTGCATGAGCTCTAATGGCTCGGGGTGGTTCCTCATACAATTCAATCAAAACTATTTGGGACATAAATATGGAAGGGCTATGATCTCAATAAAGATCGATAGGCCGATGTGCCTTTCGCCCCATCAACTTATATAGTGTATCGTCGAAAAAAATCCCGGCAGCAGTCATGCTGTGGAAGGGTTTCAATGTCACACTTTTGGATCGCATGGAAAAGATCCTGCCCACACCTCACTCCCGATCAAAATTGAATCGATTCATCCCCAAGAAATTGAAAGCTTATGATCTTAGTTAATTCTATTTCTAAGAAATTGGTAAACATCCAGTCTATAAAGACTTTAAGCTCCGATTTGAAATTAGGTAACAAGCTAACGCCATCATGGGGCCTAATGGAAGTTGGTAAAACCACGCCTAACTCCATCTATACTTGGTATGGTCTTGCCAGACTCAAGGTGAAATTCTGGTAAAAAAGCGAATCGTCAAGGAAAGACGAATGCCCTATAGTAAAAATGATTGGTTATATGCCTCAAGATAGGCCGCTATCACTGCACAATATGAAGATTGGGCAGTTGTTTGACATGATGAAAGACATGCGGCCTGAAATCAAGAAATATGATATGGAGGCTAATCAGGCTTATGAACTGGAAAGTCTTAAAGAATAAAGCAAATGGGAACCCTTTCAGGAGGAACGAAGGCAAAAGGTTCAGTGCAGCCTTGGCTTTTTCCTTTTCAAAAATCCCCTGAAATCTTAATTCTTGACGAGCCTAACTGCTGGTCTGGTATCCAATCGCTGTCGAGATTTCTGAAAGCTAAGATCAAAAAAGAATCACCTGCGGGGAAGCTTATTTCTCATTACCTCTCACATATTCTGAACGATCTCGAAGAAGCTTACGGGATCATGCCGATTTATTTTTTCGAAGGTTGGAAGTGTTTTTCCATGATACCATTGACCAGTCTAAAGGAGATAGACTGGTGAGGCTCGATTCTCTCAACCTGCCATAAGCCCAAAACTCATCAATGGTCCCTTAAAAAAAAAAATCCAAAATATAGATTTGACTGCATGCTTAAGCTCGATAAATACGCCCTCTAACGATATTCTCAAGTCTAGGATTTGCCAATCATCTACAACCTTCTTCTCCCCGTCTTGATAGCGGATTTCCGATTTATCAGATTTTCCGATGACCTGAGCAAAGTCTCCCCTGAGCCTGATGAATATCATGGATTATGATCGTGCCCCTCAATTTCGAGCGGTGTTTTTGCGACTACTCATTTCTACAATAATACTAG
>Ga0163217_1020761_pt1 | contig 10074 bp, 18 predicted proteins | sample SynspAceP_FD_185933 | JGI IMG/M metagenome (GOLD analysis project Ga0163217, IMG submission 185933) | Saline lake microbial communities from Ace Lake in Antarctica - Synechococcus sp. Ace-P (PacBio error correction) | ecosystem: Environmental > Aquatic > Non-marine Saline and Alkaline > Saline ...
GGAGAGAGAATAGCCGATGCTCTTGCCTTGCCGCTGGGGGATCCCTCCACCTTCGAGCCACGCAAGCTTTTCTCCCTCCGCCCGACGAAGAAGCCCGCCCAAAGATTCCGATCCAGATTCCCCCTCGGCCCCCGCAAACGCCCCGTTTGAAAAATGCTCCCAGCAGCCGGTTCGCCGGGGTTGGGAAAACCGAGCTCTTCGCCGAATCGAAATCCCGGCTTTTCAACAAGTGGGCCCACCAACTCGGCTTTGGTTGGGGCCAACGCCCGCCCTTCGGCCCGGAGGCCAAAGCTGGATACCCGGCGGAAGGCTCATTTCCACACGGGATCGAATGGCTTCAGGGGGGCCTTCAGTTTGGCGGAGTGGCGCTGCTTTGCCACCCAGATCAGCAGGACAACGCCGAAAGCCAGCCTGGTAGCCGACGAAAACAACCAGGTGCTTTGTGGGTCTGGAGGAAACCGCAGCAACCAGGCGATCTGCCACCAGGACAACCAACCGCGCCGCCCGCGATCCCCACCAAGCATGGATACCGGCCCGAGAACCGCATCAGCGGCAAAAGCCGTCCTCAGCTCCACCAGCCGCGGCCAGGCTGATGGCCCGGGAATACCCAGCAGGAAAAGGAGAAACGGGCGGCGTCGGCAAACGGCCGCCTACCATCGATAAAGGACGCCGTTCAGCGTGCTGCCCGAACGGGAAAGACCCGGGGAATCACCGCCAGAGCCTGGGCCAATGCCCACCAGGGCCCCCATCGATGGCCCTCACCTGGGGGGCAGGTTCCCGACGCCGGCGCCCAACGCTTTCGGCCAGGGCCAGCAGGCAGGGCCATCAAGAATCGAACGATGCGATCGAGGCTGATCCCGCGCAGGGCAGAGGTTTCGTAGCCCGGCAAAAGCCCTGATCGCCAGCCCGCCCACCAGGATCGGCAGGGTGCCGATCAGCATCGCCTGGCCAAGCGCGAGCTGAGAGGGATCGGTCCAATCCGCCCTGCTGCCAGGCCGGCTGATGCATGGATCACGGCGGCCAGATCAACGGCGGAAGTAAATGATCACCGCGCCGGATGCTGCCCTCAACTGGATGACCGCCGTGACGGCCAACCGGGATCACCCCAGCCCAGCAGTCAAACCGGCACACCTTGAGATGGGCCGTGCTGCTGATCGGCAGAAACTCCCGTGAGCCCCCTGAATCCACTCCCCAGCACCTATGGCAGCCAGCACGCTCAGAAGCGCCAGCCGCTGGCGGGAGATGGCGGCAGGCAATCGGGATTGAGAATCCAAAGCGATCTGACGCCTATGGCCCCGAACCCATGCCATCTGGAGCAAGCCAACTGGCGCAGCCTTCCACGTCGCAGGGAGCGGTCCCTTAAGGTGCTTACCTTCCTTCAATACATGTTGGTGAGCGGGGTTCCAGTCACCTACCGCAAGACCGAGGACAGCCTGACGATTCGCTGAACCTTGCCGCCGACAAAGGAGCGCAAACGGATTCATGGCGTCTCGTGCTGTCGCCGCTGCACTGATCGTGGTTGCCGGTGTTCCCCTGCAGCCCCCTGGGTTGCGGCTGCAAGCCCTTTAGTGGCGCGGTTTTCACCGCTGCCTGCTGGGCGGGGCCCTTCGGCTTAGCAATCAATGGTCGCGGTCCTGGCGCCAGAATCGCCTTCTCCTGGTGGGCTTTTTCGGGCAGCTGGCTGGGGGGGGGGTGTTCTGTTCTTGGGCTGGTTCCGCTGCATCCGCTCCTGCATCTCTGCCGATCCGAAGCCTCCGCCTTCCCTGGCCATAGCCCGGCCTGAGGGGGCGCTGGCACCTGCCTCCTGCTTTTTAATCTGCTTCCCTGCTGGGCAACGGCCTGCCACCGATGCGGCCATTGGCCCTCACCGGGGTGCATGCCGTCTGGCCCCTGGTCCTTGCACGCCTCGCTCGCCGATGCGCCCCTGTTGCGTTGCTGAAGCGCCGCAGGTGCTGCAATCCCTTCGCCTTGCTCGTGGTGGCGGGGCTTCGCCGCCGGGCTTCATGGCCCCTGGGGCCGCCGCTGCGGCGGAAGATGCGCGGCCGGTCCCGCGCAGCCCTGGTCATGACCCTGGCCTCGATGCCTGTTCCTGATGGCGGCCTTTGCTCGCCCCCAGTTCAGTGGCTGATCTGAAAAGCCTGGCTTTGAAAGAAACTGCGAACTAGAGCGGGCTGAGAGGGACAGCGGCAGCCTGCTGGTAAAGCCGTTGCTTGTCCGCCTGGGGGCCCATGCAAGGATATTTGATGAAAGGCTGGTGCCCCTGGCCTGATAGCGGCGTGCCTCTGGCCGGCCTGCTTCTTTCCCTGTTTCCTTACCTCCGCCGCTCAGGCCGCAGACGCCGAAATCGGTGACGACAAGATTGCCTCCGCCCAGGGGCAGTGGATCTCAAACAATTCCCAGTTTCGAAGCTCCGCATTTCCTGGCAGGTATCCAACCTGGCCGCAAGAATCGTGAATCAGTGGCCCTACGAATCGACGATGACGTGCTCAGCCTCGATATCTGACCGAAGCGTCAGAAAGGAACTGTTCGATAAAGTATCGCGAATGAAATTTCATCATCAGCCGTCTTCAATCGCCCATCAACGAAGGCTTGATCGCACAACAACGCGTCTATCCGTTGAGCCCTAAGCTCCAGCTCCCGCCTTGAGGGCGGCAATGGCCTGCGGACGCTCGATCTCAAACCGCTCCTGGCCAAGCCATTGGGAATGTGGTGGTGGTCGGTGGCGGCGCGCCGGCTGATGACAGCTGCCTGGAACTTCCCGTGCTTGCGGGGTTGTTGATCAAGCAAGACACGAGCACCGCTTCTCGCCAGCCGCTTGGGCCCGGGGGGCATCGGGCGGCGGTACCAGGCGGAAGACAGCTTCACGAGCCACGCCAAGACACCTCAGGCGGTGCCGGTCATCTGCGATCCCAGGCCGTTGAGCCTGCTCGTTCGTCAGGGCGCCGGAACTGTGTTGGAGCGCTTGCTGCAGCTCGGTCATGGCGTTTCGAATCGCAGCAAATGGGGAGTCTGAGCACCACCTTGGAAGGCCCCGCCCACAGCCAGCGCCGGGTGCTGCAATGCCCAGGACCGCACCGGCGGAGCCCTGGTGGAAACCGCCCTCGAGCGGAGGCCAAGCGGCGCCCGCTGCTGAGCAGCGCCAGGGCCTTGCTGGCCCTGAAACTCTGGTCGAACGGGGCCGCTGCCAGGGTCTGCAGTTCGTGGCCGCAGTGCGCTGGTCCTGCGGTCCCGGGCCGTGGTGCTCGCCCAGGCGGCGGCCGGCCACCTGTTCGAGAACACCGACCAACGCCGGCCCAGGCCAACACCGGCGACGGGGTGCGATGGCCTGGCAAGCCGGCGCCCAAGGTGCGCGATCCGAATTCGTTCAAGTTCCACCCGACCGCCTTGATGCTGGCGGGCGCTCCCCAACTTTCCTGATCTCGAAGCGGTGAGGGGCGAGGCGCCCGGCTGTGACCACAGCGGCCAGAGCCCGTGGCCAGCTGGCGGGGGGAATCTGCCCCTCGCGATAGGTTCAGCCGCGCCCCTGGGTGCGAACCATGCAGAGCAAAAGGTGGACCAGCTCTGGCTCGATCTGCCGGCCGATCGGCGACGCGCGATTGGAACGGCAAGTTCCCCACGCATCCCTGGAGCCGCTGCCGGAGCTTGGCCTGGAGCACTGATCCACCACCGCCGATTCCCGAATGCCACCGGCGGCGCATTATGGATGGGCGCGTCAAGCACAGATCCAGCGCCGGCCAACCAGCCCTGCCGGGGCTCTATGCGTCGGAAAGTGGCCCTGCACGGAGTGCATGGTGCCAATCGCCTGCCACAATATCGCTGATGGAATGCCTGGGTTTTGCGCGGCGCAGCTGGGCGGGTTGACCCCTGGCAGACCCGACGGGCCAACCACTGCCGAGTCCCAGCCGTGGGCGGCCGCATCTGAAACACTGCACCGAGGCCCAGGCCCATGGCCCCGTGGACGGGACAACGCGCCATCGCCGCCAAGATCGGCGGCGCTGCGGCGGCGCTGCGGCGGGGTGGCCGGGTCGACGTTGTGGCAGCGAGCTGCGCCAGGCCTCGCGGACCACTGCGGCTCGAGAAGCTCGAACTGGAAGCAGACCTCTGCTTGCGCGAAGCTGGAACAAGCTCGAACCCGGCCAGCGCTGGCCCTCAGCCCAGCCCCAGCCGCCGCCGCGCTGGAGCCGCTCCGGCCTGCGGCAGATGCCTGACGCCTGGCGCCATCCTGCTGGTTGGAAGCCGCCGAAGTTCCGGCGAAGCCGTGGGGCACTTCCGCACCGAATTGGCCGCCAGCACCCCAGCCCGTTCTGGGCAGCGCCAACACGGTTCAGCAAAAAGACGCTGCGAATTCAGACCGCCGCCCTCGGCCAATCAGCAGCCCTAGGAGGGATCGGCGGGCTTGAAGCCGCTCAGCTCAGCCAGCCGAGCCAGGGGCTTGACGCCTGAAATCCCAGGCGGCCGTTGATCTCCAGCTGGGGAAGCCCTGATGTCTTCTGATCGCCACAGCGCTTCTGGCTGTCACCCCGTCGGCAGCGCACTAACGATGGTGAGATGCTTGTAAGGCCTCCTGCCGAACATCTCTTTCTGCTCGTGGCAATGGGGGCACCGTAGGTCCGAATACATCACGGCCGGTGGCCTGAGATGCTCAGCCAAAGCCACGGTCGCCGGGGTGCTGGCACTCATCAACCACGGCCGGGTGCCCACGGAGTTGACAGGGCCGCCGCCGACGACGAGGCGGCCCACCCAGCCCCAACCGACCCACCACCAGGGCCAGAACTCACGGCGCGGAAGATGAGCTGGCCACGTCGGGCAATCCCCGCCGATCAGGCTGAGAAACGAACAGCGCCACACTCAAGAAACCGCCGAGAGCAAACGCAGAAAAAAGCAGAAGGCCTGGATCTTGAAGACCAGCAGTCCCATCAGCAGCAGGCTGAAGGACCGCCATGCCAACCGCTGCCAGAACAGGCCCTCACCAGCCTCAGCGCCGAGAGATTGCCCGTTCTCACTCCTTCCAGAACCAGCGCAGCAAGGCCCATCACACCAACACGAGGCGGGTGTAGGGCCAAGAAATAGCCGAACAGGGAGAGCGCTGGCCCAGCACATTCCCCAGACGCTGTGAGCACCTTGTCCGCAGCCCTCGGCACCACCCGGGCAGTGAGCGGCCGATCAGCCCCAGCGCTTGAGGGTGAATCGCGCCGGTGTCCGATCGCACCGATCGTGGCCAGAACCGCCAATCAGGACGCGGATCAGCGCCGGCCGGTTTCGTTACGGCGGCGGCTGCCCAGTCCGTCTGGTGAGTCGGGTGTTGGTCAAAGAAAAGGAACCGTAATGTTGGAATGTGGCAGGACCCGTTTGGACCACTGGATTGTTGCGGATCGCCTCCTGGTCGGAGCGCTCTGGAAGCGCCGCCCACCCGGGCCGGATCCACGGGTCGCTCGATCAGCCCATCCTCTTTCATCTCGTGCCGGCCGATTCAACCCCATCGCAGTGGGGAAACTCAGCGCGGCGAATTCCGATCTCGAGGCGCCGCTGCCGATCAGCACGGGGGCGGCCCCTGGCCGCCGCGTGCCCGCTCCAGATCAAAACGGCGGGCCGTGGGCTGGCGTGGCCCACACCAGAAACGAATCAACCCCATCAGCCCCAACCACGCCTGGAGTTACATCGCCACGGCTTTCGGCCATGCCAGCGGTGCCAGCGGAGAACCCTGCTTGAACGAGCACATCGGCGAGAATCAGAACCGATTCGGCGGCCCAGCAGGCGCCTGCGGCGCAACAGTCGGCGGCCTGCCCCTGATCACGCCCTGGTCGGTCACGCAGGCTCCGCTGAAGCACATTCACCCCGCAGGAAACGGGCCCCAACTCACCGGGCGATCGCCAGCCGCCCGAGAGGGGATCGTTGCCGCAGCAACGTTGATGCCCAGGGGCAGGGGCGTGGCCGCCGCCACGCTGGTGGGCGATCCGGTCCATGGCGGCCACCCGGTTTCCGCCGGCCCGTTCCGTCGCCAGAACGGCCATCTCCGAAGTTCTCGACAAATCAGGCATGCGGCGCCGCCCTCGCGTAGGCCGGGCAATCGGCGAGGGCCGCCGCCAGCACCCGCCCCGAAATCAACCGCACCAGCCAGGCGACCCCCGGCAACGGCTGCAGATGCAGCCACCCCAATGCAAAGGGCAACGCAGTGGGAACAGGCCCTGCCAGCGGCAGCGGCGGGACAGGGGCTGGGGCGTAGATCTCATAGGGGTCCCATTCCGGCCCCTGGGCTCGATCGTTCGATGAGCAAAACCGCAAAAAGCAAGCACACTGTGGCCTTTTGCGCACCTGGGCTGCGAGAAAATCGCGGTTCGACAACCGAGCACATGCTCGGCTGCTGGCCTACTCGGCGGCTACGGCAGTCAAGCGCCGACAGAGAACGAGGCGCCCTGGTGGTGGTGAACACCTGCATTCATCCCAGGAGGCCCGGGAAGAGGTCCGGTGCGCACCTTGGTCGAGCTTGGCCGAAAAGGGCAAAGGAACTGAATCATCGGCCGGCTGCCTCGCCCAGCATTTTCCAGGAGGAAATTGCTTCGAATGCATTGCCCAGGCCAAAAGCGATCGTGGGCACCGGTGACCTACCAGCACATCGTGGAGGTGCTGAGCGGGTGGAGGCTGGCGAGCGGTCAACCGGGTGGAGCAAGCCGAGGCCCACCTTCGTGGGCCGACGAACACCCTGCCCCACGCTACCGCAACCACCCCGAGGCGGTCGCCTACCTGACAGTGGCCGAGGGCTGCCGACTACCGCTGCGCCTTCTGCACATACCGAAGCTGCGCGGCGACCAGCGCTCCCGGCCGATCGCAGTCGATCGTGGGCGGAAGCCCCCCACCAGCTGGGCGGCCCAAGGCGTCCAAGAGCTGATCCTGATCAGCCAGATCACCACCAATTACGGCCTGACATCCTAACGGCAAGCCCCGCCTGGCCGACCTGCCTGCGGCGCCCTCGTGCGAGGTGGAGAATCCCCTGGATCCGGGTGCCATTACGCCTATCCCCCCACCGGCCTGAACTCCCGACGTGCTCAACGCCCCGGGAGGTGCCAATGTGCTGCCAAAACTAAAAAAAAAAAAAAAAAACCTACCTCGATCTCCCCCTTGCAGCACAGCAGCACGCTCCGGTGTCAAGGCGATGACCGCCCCTGGCAGGCCAACGTCAACGGGCGCTGCTCGATCGCATCCGCGCCCAGCTGCCCGAGGCCGTTGCTGCGCCCACCTTCATACGTCGCCTTCCCGGGCGAACCGAGGAACAGTTCGAGCAACACTGCTGGCCTCGTTGAAGAACAGAAAGTTCGACCATGTCCCCGGCGGTGTTCACCTTTTTCTTCAGAAGAGGACCGCTCGCCGCTGATGCTGCCCGATCAGGTTCACGGCCTTGGTGGCCGGATCGAGCGGCGCAACCGCTTGATGGATACTTCAGCAACCGATGCGGCGCGGCCCGCACGCAGCTGGGTCGGCCGCTCGTTTGATGTTGCTTGATCGAAACAGGAAAACCAGCAGTGGCGAGAATGCGGGACGCTGCGCCGCTTCGCTTCCCGAGGTGGATGGGGAAAAGTGCGGGTCCAGGTGGCGAAGGCGGCCTCTGCGCCAGCCCCTGGCGCCTGTGCCGGCGCGCATCACCGCCTCCGACCGACCTAACCGAACCTGAGCGGTGCTGGTGGGCAGCAAAGCAATGGTGGCCATCGTCAGGGGACGCGGTTGAAGGGACTGATCCTGCTGGCCATGAGCGGGCCAGGCTGGTGATGACCTTCCTGAATCGCCTGGTGCTGCCCCGGAACCGCTTGGGCTGGGATCAGATCAACTTGAATGCCTTCTGAGCACGGTGGAGAGCAGGAAGGCCGTGACCAAGCCCCCAGCCCAACAGACCGAGAAAGAGCACGAGCCCATGGTCGCCCAAAAGACACACAACCCCGTCATTAGAGCAAAGAGGCTCTGATTCCGGGGGGGAGCGCCTAAGTGACCGTCAATCAGCACGGGATACCGACCGCACCTGGGATAAGGGTGGGTCCCCGTGGTCATCACTCCCCGTGAACGGCAATGGCGCACCCTGCTCATCTACCGGAATCCCGAAGACATTCTGGGAGCTACGAAAAGATCCTCGAGCTCGTCAATCGCAAGGTGTTGCTGCCGCCCCTGGGCCAGGTCCACCGTGGCGGCCCCTGTTGCCCAGACTGGGAGTTCAAGCTCGCTGAATACGCAACGTCAGGGGAGGGTCACCGAAAGCCCGAGTGGAAACTGGGCGGACTGGTGGATCCTATTCCGGATGATCGTGCAGAAGGCCGACATGGCGCGTGCAGATGGCAAGGCCAAGCAACGGGGCCTGGCCGGTGGCCGTGGGCCGGGCCGTTCGCCAGCTCCACCCCGAATGCTCTGAGCTGGATTTTGCCGATTTCAAGACCTTGACCGAAGGCGAAATCACCCTGTGCCGCTGTTCTTCGAAGCGATCGAGAAGGGGGAAACCAAGCCGCTTCAGCTCCGAAGGCGAGAAGCCGATGTCACCGCAAAACGGCCGATCCCCGCTTCGATCTTCTTGAGCTCGATGCCCTATGACTCGAGTCGGTGCAGTTCTCGAGGGGTTTGTTCCCTTCCAATGCAAGTTCTGCGACATCATGTTCTTTACAGTGGCCGCAAACCGCGCACAAAAACGCCAGAGCAACTGTGGCGAACTTCATATCTCTACGATCTGGGCTGGCGCCGTTCATCTTCCTGTCGACGACAACTTCAATCGGCAACAAAACGCAGAACGCCCAAGTTGCTGTTGCCATGCATTCAAGGAATGGCCAGATTGAGCACGGCTACCCCTCAGCTTCGTCCACCGCAAGGCCTCAGTCGACTTGGCCTCAGAACGAGGAGATGATGTTAATGATGGCGGAAAAGCCGCTCGACAGCGTTTTCCTGGGCATCGAAACCCCCGAACGAAGGCAGCCTGGAAAGGCCAAGAAGCTGCAAGCATGCGCAGCTCTCTGGAGATCCGTTGATCGCCATCAACCTCCTACGGAATCCGGGTGATGGCGATCATTCATCGGCTTCGATGGGCGAGAAAGACGGGAGCCGGCCCAGCGGATGCGTTGAATTCGTCAGCCGCACCGGAATCCTGCCGCGATGTATGGGCATGCTGCAGGCATCCTGCCGAACAACCGGCCTCTGGCAATCGCCTCGAGAAGAGGGCCGGCTGTGCAGACAAATCCTCGGCCCAAGGGCGTCAACGCAAGACCAACCTGCTCAAACTCGTGCCGACCCGGCCGTCAGGGAGAATCGCCACACCGAGTACGTTGTCGACGCCCTTCTGCGCCTCTAATGACCCAACGCCTACATGGACCGGGTTTGTATCACTAACTACCTGAAGGTGGGCGAGCCGCGCTGGCAAAAAAGTTCTCAAGCCCGCCGAATGCAAAGCCAAGCTTCCGCAGCTGGACATGTGCGCGCTCTGGCATTTCGTCTGGCGGCAGGGAATCAAGCGCGACACCCGCGGCCGCTTCTGGCGCTACATGTTCGGCAATTGCCCGCAAAAAATCCCTCCCCAGCTCGAGCAATTCCTCGTGGTGCTGGCCCACAACGAGCACTTCATGGAATACCCGCAGTGTGGTCACCAATGGAAATCGAAGGTCAGCTCAGAGCCCTTGCCTCCCGAGCTGCGCCGGCTACCGCAGACGTCAAAGAGCTGCAACCGGTCTGGATCAGCTGGTCCGAACTTCCGGTCTGAACTTTACCGTTCTGAGCGGTCTCAGACCTGGATGTAGGGCCGGCCTTGCCCTGCAGGCACCGCTCGGATCTCTGGCATTCCCCTGCCTGAGATAAAGGGCGGTGGTCGAGACGCTGATCGGCAAGGGGCATACGGGCCGTCGCGATCAGCTGAATGCCCAGTTCCTTTGCCGTAACGGCCGCGTATACATACGCCGCTGCCGGCAAGCGCATCGCCCGCCGCGGCAAGCTCATAGACCTCGCCGGAGTCCGGTCGGTGGCGAGCCCCTGGCCATTGATGCCATTGCCGTAGTGCTCGGCAATCATAGTTTCACACCAGCCGGCCGCCGGGTCCAGCTTGAATCAAGAGGTAGC
>Ga0163217_1031818_pt1 | contig 10074 bp, 1 predicted proteins | sample SynspAceP_FD_185933 | JGI IMG/M metagenome (GOLD analysis project Ga0163217, IMG submission 185933) | Saline lake microbial communities from Ace Lake in Antarctica - Synechococcus sp. Ace-P (PacBio error correction) | ecosystem: Environmental > Aquatic > Non-marine Saline and Alkaline > Saline ...
ACCAAAAAAGGAAAAGGGAGGAAAGGGGATTTCACTTTGAGGTTTTTAAAAAAAAAGCGGGTTTTTAAAATTTTAAAATTCCCGTTCATATTAATTGGTTAAAAAGTACTCAGTAATTCCCCTTTGGTGGGAAGTTTTTTTTAAATTAATCCATTTCTTAAAGCCAAATTCAACGATTTTGGCGTAATTTTTAATAATAGCCAATAAGACTTTTTTCGTTAACAATGAAATTTAATTATCTAACAACAGTGGTGGTTGCAAAGTATTTTTTAATCAAATAAAAAACTATTTTTCTCCCCATTTATTAAATTTCCTGATTCCCAAACCTTCCAATTTTATCCAATTCACCATTTTTTAAATATAAATAAAAAATTTTTAAAAAAGGTTTTCCCCCTCTTTGTTTAGGCAACCATTTCTCGCATTCCTGGTTTCCATTCTTCGAATGTATCCTTCTCCGCATACAAAGGTTTCCATCATCATTAAACTCCCTCTATGAAAAAACAATCAACGGTTTTTGCTCGGCAATCTTTAGTCCTTTTGCCCAAATAGCCCCCGTTTGTCATGATATTGGTTTTCATAACAACCATTTTGTTTTCCCATTTTTTATAAAGACTTGGAAAAACAACTAGCCAATTACTATGAAATAAACTTGTAACATTGGCAAACTGTCCCTCACGTGTCTAAAAGAACCGGTGTGTTTCCTTGCCCACAAAACTATAAAATTGTGATTTAATAAATTTATAGTTTAAGATTTGTTCATTTTTAAAGCTACCTCCTTTAGCTTTCCAGCCTTCCCCTCAGTATTAATTAAATTCAGTTTTTTGTCCTAATGCTGATTGGAGTGGAGTTTGTCTATAAAATGAATTTAATTAGGTTTTGCTCATAATTTAAGTAAATATCTTTAACGGTTTAAATCTGATTTCTCCCACCGCATATAATAAAAAGGATCACCAAACCATTGGCAAGTTGTAAATTTTGGGTCTACCCTGCTCCATGAAAAAATTGCATAATTCACAGGGTCATAATAGCAACTGCATAACAAACTGCATTACCCCAACTTCCTTTAAATTAGGGTCTTGCACCTTTTGACAGCAAATAGCTTTACCTATTTCAATCTGATTTCCATGCCAACTGCTGTGGCTAATTCAAGTAATATAATTGTTTCAGGAATATTCAAGTCGGCTATGGAAAGTCAATGGGCGGGATTAAGTCTATCAAAATCCCCCTTTTTCCAACATCCAAATAATCCGCTTTTCAATAGGAATTGGAAGGAAGTTTTGTATTTCCAATGTTACTGTTTCTTAACTTGTACCATTTTCATATTTTCGTTTTAACCCAACCCAAATGAATATGAAAATTAAAGAACAAAAATAACAATAGTCCCTTATAAGTTAGTTTCTATTGTATCTTTTAATTGGCTACAGCGTAGTGAAGGAATAGTTGCGTGATTAAGGAACTAGCTTCCTAAAAAATGGAAACGAACCGGAGGAAAATCCGTAGGACTTTACAAGCAGTTCATACCTAGCAATAATTTTTACAATTCTTGAACGAATTCCTCCTTCGGTTCGGAAGCTTTGTAGCTAAAGTAACAAGTTTTAACTTTCGAAATGAAAATAATAAAACGATTAATCAGTATTAAAAAAAAAAGTAAAACCAATTTTTCGGAGGAGCCTTTAACGGAAGTAAAAGGTCTTTAAGCGTATTGTAAAGCCAAAAAAGGTCACCCATAAGATGCCATTAGCAACCATCGAATCTTGAATTGACCCGGCACCACAAAACAGTCACTTATGCTTGAAAAGGATTACAAACATGAGAAAGAAAAAAGACCGGCCTTAAACGTTTCTAATCAGGAGTTCACATCGTTTCGTTCAATTTTTTACCCAAAGGGTTAACTCGAAGAAGCATTATGGAACTTTAAGCAGCAGTTGGAAAAAAGAAAAATTACCAAAAGTTGCAAGGCTGAATTAAGACACAAGTTTAGCTATTTTAAAACCAACGAAAGACACCGGCTCTTTTTACATCGTAGATGCCCGACTGTAAAAAAGGAAAATTGCATACCATTTACTATTAATGAAAGAGGTCCTCTCAATAAAATTGGAAAGAACTCTGCAAAGATAAATTGAATTGACAAATGAGTTAAGTTAAAATTAATACTGCAAAGGAACACCCATACAACACGCCTAAATGAAGTAACTTCTAAAAAAACAAAGGAATGGCTTGGCAAGATAAGCATATCAAATGGAAATAGATCAACCTAAAATTAATCGCCAAAATAAAGGCATTGTGAAAAGATCTCCATCTAGATCAAACACCAATTTCTTAAGACCAAATTGCAGCTTTCCCATAGTGCTGAAACTTCGTCAACAGAGTATTCCATTTTGGCTATCGGCAAACGAATACTTAGTTATTGTGTTGTTTTTATTAATTTTCTAAATTCAATTCCATAGTCATGAAAAATCCCTAAATTCTTTCCGGATGAACTGTGTCCACTGCTACTGGCATATGCCAGCATTCGTCTTTTTGTGGAAAAAACACCTTTCAATCCCATTCTTTAAACTGATTTACGTAAGCTTGAAAAGACGTTAAGTCTTCTGTAAGTGTCGATGAAAAATGATATTTTCCTTGTACTGTTCGTAAGTTACTTGTTTTGTTTTTTCCAAAGCGCTTCTCATACTCCCGTGAAGGCAATTTAATTAGCTAAATCTCCTGAACAGAATGAGTCGACCGATGATATAATTTAAAGAGTCAATAGAGTAGTCTTGTGGTTAACTCTTCTAAAATCCCTGTTTAATTAAAAAGTGCTTTCATAAGAACAACTGTTGCTTTTGACGTAAGGTTATGTTTAAGTTCATCGAAACTGTCCTGACTCAACCTTGCTTCAGAACACTGGCTTGAACGAAGGAAGTTGGCTGCCTAATACAAAAAACATCACTCTTTTTCCTGTAATTGCTGAACCAGTATTTCATCTGTTATGGCTGACTGACAAACAATCAGTTCTGTTTGGCATTCTTTAGTTGAACATGAACACAGTCCTTATTGCCCTTTCATTTGACAAGCAAACACAGTAACATCATAAATTAACAGTACTCTCCATTTAATTTTTGGACTCTCTTTTAATAACCCAACGGTTAGTATAAGAGCAGTAGCGGATTTAAATGCACTGACCTTCGGATAGCAAGATACTTAATTAAAATAAAAACGTTCAAGTATCACCGCAAACCGCTTATTGCTTTAATAGATTGTTGTCATGCCGTTTTCTCCTATTCCCATATGGTAAAGTTTGTTGCTTTGAAGTCTTTAGTAAACTTTTGGTGATACTGTTTCTGTTTCAAGGCTGCGAAATAAAAAGCAGAATTTTTTCGGCTACGAATTGTCAATTCTTTTCCTCTTGTCAACGGTAAATTTTTGATGTACAGTTTTAGCGATGCGTCTATTTCCCCTTGTTAAAAAAGCACTTTCTATAAACTACCCGCATCTACCTTGCTGGAAAAGGCACCTGCTACTCTGTTCTGGGGCTGCCATATGTGCAAAGCATCTCCTAAAGTAAAATTCTATTTTTTTACCACTTTTTCGGCCGCAAATCCCCAATAAACTGATGTGTGAATACTTTCCGTATTTAGTTCTGTTTCCCTAAAATTTTTTAAAGTAGGTTTAAAATCAATATAACTGGTCAATAAAAAGGCAAAAACCATTTCGGGCAATCTTTTGAATTCTCGGTACAACTGTCCTGTTTTTTGTTGTTTTCCTACTTCCGATTCTGGCATTGCCATATTAACACACAATTTCCATACAGGAACCTTGGTTTGCCCCGAATAACAAGGAAATCCCAAGGGTTTCCAGTATCGAATTTCCATTAATAGTCTTAACTACCCGCTTGGTGGAATAATTGATTTTTAATCGTAGAAAGAACCGTCCCCATAAAGTATAGCCTGCATATTGAGGACTGCAGCCGTAAATTTTCCGAATTGGTTTTGAATTTCTCCTCTGCACGCAATAACTAAGTCAAATCCTTGAAAGTTTACCTGAATTTTTTATATGGGTTTTAGACTTTGCAGGATGGTGTAATTCTGTATTCACACACACCGAATTTTACCAAAGATTTAGCGTAAACCCTTCATAAATTTTTCCACAAATTCGCCATAAGAATGTCCGTGATTACGAATGCCGTTTTGAATAGCTTCCTGTTGGTAAAATATTTGAAGTAATTGAAATATCAACTGAAACCTAAAGCTCCACCACGATTTTGAAATCCTTCTGAAAATGCATTCAAAAACGGTTACTGTCAAAACCAAAGCCGATTGAGCACATGGCCTCACTCAATCCGCCTATAGAGCAACCATTTACTGCTACTTTTAGGTTTGGACGTTTCATTTTTTAAAGATGGGTAGCGTTGTTGAGTTTGACCCCAAAGCCTCTTGAAGTTATAACCAATACAATACCATAATTGCTGGCACTGATAATCTCAATAGGTCGCCAAATCATTTTGGTGAGCAATAAGGGCTAATGTTCCGTTGAAAAAGAATCCCTGCATACGGTCCAATTCTTTTAGCCATTTTGATTCGCTTTTACATTACCAAAGGATGGTTAAAAAGTGAAATTACCGCCATAAATTGGGTTAGCCCTAAAAGTGGGTGTAAAACCATCTTGGAAATTGTAACGGGCAGAAAATGGTCCTTGAAATTCTTGAAAATTCAAGAAGTAGCGAGAGCCCCACCAAGGTACAATTACAGCCCAAAGACCTGTGTGATTCCGAAAATTAGTTTGTTTTTGTTAACTGGGCTTTGCTATTAAAATTAGATAGTGCAAAGGTGCCTATAAATTGAAATGGATGCACATCCGAGCTAGAGTCTGAAGGCACATGAAGTGAGAAAACAAAGTCATTAGAGCACGAATTACTGACTGCTTTTTGTACTAAATTTGCGAACACACAGAGGTGATATTCAAGGTTGTCATTCCCATATGACATATGAGCTACAGTCAATGCAGAGAGCTGTGGAACACGCTGTAAAAATTCAGATATTTTTCAGCGAATGTTCATATCTGCTCTTCGGCAGTGGAGTGTTAAACTTCGCTAATTAATCGGCGCTTGCATAAAACAAGGCTCTTTCGCAAAGTTCTAAAAAAGTTCAAATTTGAGGCTGTGGGATTTAAGTATCTGGTTGTTTTTTCAAAACTAATTGTAGGATTAAACTATCTTCCATGCTTCACAAACATCGAGCTGGTTGCTGATAAGATATAGCTATAGGGTCAGAATCCACCAACCATGCCATAGCAAGAGAAATCGTGTTTTTCGTGTCCGTCATTACCGAATTACAAAGCTTTAAATGTTCCCTTGAACAACATAAACTCGTATTTAGCTATAAAGTCCGGGTTGGATAATAATTGGTCTTTTTTTTGAACCTTACGTTCCGTGAAATGAGAAAACAAAAAAATCACCTCTTTTTTCTGTGGAGAAGAATGCTTTTCGATTAGTTGATTTTGCCAATGAGGAATGTTCTGTCATTTATGTTCCTTTTCTGTCGTGTTCTCAAATGCATACAACGACCCGTATATGATAGTTGGGCGTTAGTATAAAAGTATATTTCGATTAATAAATAGCAAAAACCTGCGAAGGACTTTACGAAATTTATTTGTCGTCCCGTAAATCCGAGTAGATTTTGCGGGCGTCCAAACTGGCAAAATAACGTAACCTGCTATTGCCCCAATTACATAATATACCATGTTAGCAAAAAGTTATTGTTCTTGAGTCAATAACTCAGCAAGATAATACTCGAGTCAAATTATAAGTCCATTTACACAGAAATAAGCGATAAATTGAAATGTAAAGCTGCGATTTTGTTTTGTTTAAAATCCTAAACTGATGAAGTTTGGGAAGTTAATAGTTAGGCACTTTTTTGAGTTAAATACTAAGTCAAACCTGTTTGCAATGAAGTGCCATAACATACACTTCTTGGCAGAAGTGTAGATTACAGTTTATTGGTCAAAGCGAGTAGTGCAATATGACTTTTCGTAAATCGCCAAATTGAAAAGCCCACCAATTGACTGAATTTTTAATTTGTTCAATAATCTACTGATGAAGTTAGCGAGTCAATTAGTTTTTTAGATTTGGATTTGGCAAGAAGTCATTTACGCAGATATACTGAAGTACCAAATTTGGAACGCAAAAGTTGACTGATTTTTTCTGCTAAAAATCTGAACCCGATGAAGTTGGCGAAGTCATTAGTTTTTTGCAATCGATGTCCTAGTAAGGATCCATTAACAGAAAGTATCATTTAAGTATTCATATTTTAGGAAATTGCCCCAATAATTAAAAGCCCATTTAAAGACTGTTTATTTAAACCAATAATTTCCGATTGCTATGATCGAAACAAACAAATTCATATAACTAAAAGTATACAGCGAATTAGAATGCTTTATCTTCAAGTTTTCTTCTGTTTTATGTTTGGGCTTTATATCTTCCTTTTCTCTTTTTGTGTAAGTCTACAACATTGAAAAAATAACAGCTTCTCATCTTGTATATCGACATCAAGTTCCATGAGACCTTTTGATTTACCCGAAATATTTTTTTGTAAATTGCAGCCTCTAAAAGTTTTGCTGCGTAAATTCAAGTCCTTGCCCTATTACTTTTTATATAACTCTCCGTAAGAACTTATCACTTAAATAAAAAATCCAATATAGCTTCTTCGAGTTTTTTTCATCTTCTTGCCTATTGATAATTCTGTGATTTCTTCATCTGCCCATTTTGGAAATTTTTGCTTAACGCCCATGTGATTGGATTGGAGCTAAGTAACAAGTAATGTAATCAGTACCAATAACAAAAACCGGCTGGGATTTGCAAGATTTTTTTTGTCGTCCGTAAAATCCCGAGAGGATTTGTGACCGTCAAAATAGCACCACGCTAACCTAACTACCTAAAACCCAATGAAATTTAACATTGTGTTATGGGCTTTTTTTATTTTAATAGCCTTGTTTTTCAGACTGTAAGTTGGGTCTGGTTCTCATCCCCTTACGATAAATAAGTAGAGCCAAATAGCTTTTAAATTGACAACGTGAATTAGCTGATTTTGTTGGTTCAAAATCTACTTTGCAAAAAGTTGGCGAAGTCAGAAAGTTATTGAGTTTATGAATAGTTTCCTAAGTCAAGACCGTTGCAGCGAAGCTGGAAATAAGATGCAGTTTACAGAAATGTAATATTGGTTTGTAGTCAAAAATAGAAGCCAAAGTAGACTTTTGTAAGTTGTCTTTAATTGAAATGCTGCTAACTCCGATTTTTTTTGCAAAAAATCTACCTGCCAAAGTTGGCGATTCCATTTGGTATGTAAGTTTCAACTGCTAAAAACGGAAGTGATGTTGTAGCAAATTTTGCAGAGATGGAAATCAAATAGTTTATAGTCCCAGCCCGATCAATTAAAGGCTGTGAAAGTTTAAATTTTAAGTAAATTACTTAACCCACTTAATATCTTGCTAAGATGAAATTAAAGTTTCTGATTCTCTTTGTAATATTCATTTCAAATTGATGTAAGGATCCATTTTTTGGTGAGTTTAAAAAAGTTTTAAGTCAATGTGATAAAGTTCACTTTTAAGTAAATACCAGTAAAGACCTTTTAAAACTAACAGTTCATTATGCTCCTACACCTTATTAAACAAATAAATCACTAAATACTCTCCTTTTAAATGGGTAGAGTCAAAATCTGAATTACTTCTAACTTGAATATCAATAATTTCGTATTCGCACCGCCCCCAAAACCGTCATCACAGTCAAAGCATAAGATATGGCTTAATGCCCCAAATCCTTAAATATGATGTATATGCTAAATCATCGGGAAAATATTTCTAACCTAATTAACTGGTTTGTAGCTATTTCTAAGAAGATTCCTCATTGAAATGAAAGAAAAGTTTTAAAAAATTTCAACCTCTATTGCAACCAAGAAACAATAGTTTGTAGTATAAAAAAATACTATCAAAGTGAATTCTTTTTTCATCTTTTTATTTTTTAATGTGATCGCTATTTGCCCCATAACGCTAAACGCTTAAGAAAACGTATCCCGTAGGGCATGTTTTTTAGCGATTGGTTATGGGCTTTTTATTTAGGTAATTGTTTGCCATTCTTCAAACAAAAATCATCTGAGATTTCTTGTTCCATGCTCATTAACTAAGTCTCTTCTCTCTTTTACGCAAACTTCATAGAATGCAAATCTTTCATGTAATCTCCATTTTCATCAACCCTCCAACTGATTCAATCTGTCCATTTTCCAAATACCTGTCCAAATTTTTATTCTATCATGCTTCTTGCTCCAATAGCTCTCAAGTAGAAGTTGACCGTTGTTATGGCCAAGAAAGTCGTTTGCCAACTAAATCATCAGTTCTATATGTCGATAATCTTTTTTTTGCCCGTTTTCATACCAACTCTTCCCATCAGACCATTTTTCTTCGTTTTTATAGATACCTTTTACTTTTATCTTTCATTATTCATAATAATCTGTAAAAGTGTCCCCGTTATCAGGTGGGTTTAGTCTATTCTGTCTGATTTCTTTTCTGTTTGAAATATTGGTTACTGAAATCTTCTTTATTAAGAAAATAGGAACTTTTTTATACTCGGCTTAATAATCTTTATTTCTATCTGAATCAGAAATAAGCCATATCCATCCCAAGTCCTTTAGGTACAGGGTCCATTGGCTTCTCAATGTTACTATTACCCTAATTTGAGCAATGCGTCATAGTTTTCCAAGTTAGTAGATTCCAATAGTAATCCAAGATTGCAAAGGGTGTTTCTTCGTATCGACTTTTCTTTCCTTCATACCACTTTTCGTGAAAATATTTTCGGAATATTTTATCTTTTTCGTTTTCTGTCAATAAAATGGAAACGTAATGTTTAAACGATGTCATTAATAAAAGTTTAGTGCTACTTGCTGAATCACTCTTGACTTCCAAATAGCAATTGGCAACCCTTAATTTTCTGGAGGCTGTTAAAATTTCTCATTGCCAACGTCCAAAATAGTGTTGGAAAATATAAATCGTCATTTTTTGTTCAAAATTTTTGCTGTATCGACCTTACATCCATTGTTAGTAATTTTTTATTTCTATCTCGCCTGGATATTGGTAAAACTTGACCACGAAGAAGTTTAAAATTGAGAAGGAAATTAATATTGTTCGTATGGTGTTCTTTCATTTGTTTTTTCTAATTGCCATAACGCCCAAATTGGTTGCGTTATGGAGGTAGTAAAGATACAATTTGCTTAAAAACTAATAGTAAAAATCGCAGAGCGATCTTTTGGTGAGCATTTTCCTTTTCTACAAAATTCGCTTGCGAATTTTAGCGGAGTATCAAAAGTATAACTTTCTTAACCTACTGACCTCACTATCGCACTAATATTTAATGTTATGGGCTTTTTTTTATTTTTTTTATCAGTCTTGTTTTTCTAGTCTGTCAACCCTCAGTTTGGTTGTCAGTCCATGCGTTTATGTAAATTGAGCCCACAACAAGCTGCTTACTTGAAAAGCTGAAAGTTTGCTGATTTGTTAGTTCAAAATCTACTTTTGATATAGTTGGCGAAGTCCACAGCTAGAGTAAAGAAGTCTGTGGAGTAGGTGCGTATGTGTTTTGTTAACTTCTATTTAATTTTAGTTTAATTATATGGTAATTAATTTTGATAATTATCTCTTGATGATATTTGAAATAGAATTAGGATTCTTCATAGAAAATTGCATTGTAATAAGGATCCAAATTTTGCTCTTTACTGGATTTTTTCTTACAACAATATTTTAAGCTTAAGCATTATATTTTTGCTGCTTTAGTCTAAACCCTTCTAAAGGTCGCGTATACCATCAAGGTTCTAATTGTTATCTAAAAAGGTCTTCAATCCAAAGTCATATCATCAACTAGTCTTTGAAATTCTTCCCATTCGAATCTGTGATTTTAATTTGTAATTATTTACACTCAAATAAACTGTCATTGACCGATATTCATTTAAACGGATAAAGCGGATAATCAAGTCTGGATTTTAAATTTTTCAAATTTTAATAGATTTTTCACAGTTCAAAAAGCTGAGTAATACATAAAATGGAATGCCGAAG
>Ga0163217_1080143_pt1 | contig 10074 bp, 6 predicted proteins | sample SynspAceP_FD_185933 | JGI IMG/M metagenome (GOLD analysis project Ga0163217, IMG submission 185933) | Saline lake microbial communities from Ace Lake in Antarctica - Synechococcus sp. Ace-P (PacBio error correction) | ecosystem: Environmental > Aquatic > Non-marine Saline and Alkaline > Saline ...
CCGAAAAAAAGAAAAGAGGGAAAAAAAAAAATTTCCCCCGCCCGGCGGGGCGGATGCCGAAACCATAAAATGGTTGGTAAAATCCGCTTTGGCGAGTGTTGATGCCCAGCAGAACCCAATCGGGTTTTCGGCGGTCAGCAATTGCCGGCGCGCACAAGCCATCCCAAAGGGTGGTGAATTTTTGCAAGAAAAGGGAGACGCCCGGCCGAGTGAATCAGCGGCCGAGAAGGCGAAATAGATCAGCGCCCAATACGGGATAGATGATCCGCAATTGGGATCAATAAGCCCAGCAACACGCCGGAAATCGAGACCCGCGAAAGGCTTTCGGGGCAGAGGTCCGGGATCGGGGTTGGCACCTCGTAGAAGTACTTGAATCACCTCTTGCAGCTAACGATCGACCAGACCGAAAGTCCCAAGGATCTGGTCCGCGTGGGGGCGTTTTTGTTAGAAGTGTTTTGAATCAAACTCCGCGTTCCATGACAATAGCCGATGACGAAGCTGGATCGGCCACGCAAAGAGGCTGCGACAGGGAACCGACATCCAGCAGCCCCACGCACCGGCTGCAATCGCCCGAACACCTTTTTGAATATACAAGCACGTTCTTCGATTTCGGGTTGCCCAAACGTCGGTACTAGAGATTTCGCGGCCTTTGTGGCTAGGTTGAAATCTTGCTTAGGTCCACAGCACAGAATGTGCGCCGATCATGAACAATGCCGTGGGCAAAGTTGACGACACCCAAGGTGCCAAGATCAGGGTCAGACCAGCGCGATGGAGCGCCATAAGCTGAACCTTTGTCCAACCCGTTAGAAGTTTTGCAAAAGAATGGGCGTCCATGCGCGGTGCCCTCAAATTTTTAAGAAGTGAAAGAACGGAAAAATTTCCGCCGGCAAGGTATGGCAGCGGGAGCCCCCCGCCTAGACTTGGATTAAGCGCCGGGGTTTACATTGTCCGCCAACGCGCGCCTGCAAACATCGGTTGGTCGACGTCATAGGTGACTTTGCTGCTTGGTGTGACTTTTCGACGATTTCCACGAGTCGAATTTCGTTTCTCGGGTTTCTCTTTCCGCGGCACAACCACAACGTCCTAAAGCACTGTGGTCGCCAGCAAGGTACAAGCGGTTTTGACCGTTGCCTCAGGCCGTCAAATTCGTAAACCCTCGAGGGCTTCGACAACGGCGCACATGGGTTGAACGACCCGGCCACGTGCATACGGCATAGCATAAAGCAGCTGTCTGCGGCGTAGCATGTTCCTGAGCTGCCCTGGCTAGGGTGGGAAGGCGTACTTTTCGCCAAAAGGCCTTAACAAAGGCGTATGTCCCTTTGTAGCGTGCCTTTTTCGTTCTCTGTAGCTTCCATCCCAGTTCTGCGAACCAACGAATACCGGTGATGTTCTTCTACCTGCACCACGGGCCATCACTTCGGAGTAAGAGCGGTACAAGATTTCCGAAAGCTTCTGCCCGTTAACCTGCTTTCGCGCAGAACGAAACTGAACCGCGTTTGGTCAAAGAGTTTAACCATGTTCCGACCGTAGTGGTTCAGAACGCAGAACATCGGCACGAGTTAGGACAGGTTGCGATATAAGGACCTGAGAGTCCAGTCGCGGCGCGCGGTGTGCGCCGTCGTTGATTGTTTCCAGCCCATGGCTTGGTGCTGCCTGGATCGATTCTTGCTGTGTCCGCCCCATGTAATGTCGGCTGTCCAGGCTTGTTATATTCCTTGCGGTCATCGGCCATATTCGGTTCTAAGCCCGGTGCCCAATCGCGGCCAGCAGACATATATTGGCGTTAAAGAAGTGACGGAGCCATTGGCCTTCTTTGTCTTGACAGGTAGTGTCGTTCGAGTGGGGTCAGCCGCCATAATAAGATAAGCAGCCACCTCTTGGCAGAGACCTGAACAGCAACAGCCACGCCGAGGAACGAAGCCGCCGAAGATCATGAATTGCCGCGCCGTCTTGTCTGGATCAAATCGACCTGCGCCGAACTGCCGCGGGCCCGCGTACAGATTTGGTCTGTGTATCACCGGTAACGAACTGGACTTCTTGCCCATGATACCGTACCTTCCAGCGCCTAGAGCTGAAGGTTTGCATTCGCATGCCGCCGTCGCCATCGCCGTTCAGGCTGCTCGATGCCGAGCTCGAAGCGCGCAGTTCGTCAGCACCGCTTCGTGCCGCGGTAGAGGTGGCTCTGATTGTGGCTAAACCGTTAAAGCCAGCGTCCACCGTGTCGCCTCGTGTGGCGCGTTTCCGTAAAACCTGAATGCCTGCGGCAGGCGCTAGATACGTCGCAAGTGCCAGACCAGCACCGGCAGCGAGCGGCCGGTTGATCACTGCCGCGACGCGTCAAGTTAGAAAAATTGTCATGTATTTCCTCCAAATGTTTGTAAACCACGGGCCCCGATTATTTTTCCGGGTCCATGATGCGCACAGATGGTTGCAATAATGATATGAAGAGGAAATGCAAAACCGTATCAAATAACAAGCCCTGTATAAAACAACTGATTTCTGTAAATATATTCGCAGAGGCCTAGGGGGATTTGTAAATTTAATTGTATTGCAGGCGCTGAAAGGCCCCGTTGAGTCATGCGGTATACATCCGGCGGCTGTGTCGCATGACCCGCGATGCGTTGACGCGGCAGTCCGCATCCGCAGCGGCGGGTTGATGGCCAAGGTGCAAACAGGCAGGCTGATTCTGGCCAATTAGCGGATCGGGCATTCGGCAGCTATCTGAACTTACATCGAACCACGGCGTCAGAACTGTTCGGCGGGAAACTGCTGCTGGAACATCGCAGGCGGCCGCTTGTCGGGTGTGGATAGCCGACGGTGCGTGACCGAAGTGGGCCGAAAGCGTCCTTGATTGCACCCTGCGCGACGGCTGCGGATGATTGCGCGGGCTGAGCGGGCCAGAGGTGAAGCGCGCCGACGAATTGCCGGACGTTTTTCCCGGTTTGGGCCGATGTGCTGGCCAGACGCGCCAACGCCGGATCGCCACGCTGAAACGCAACCGTCGGACGCTGACGGTACGACCGTTTGGCCCATGCCGCATGCTGGCGGCCTCTATGCACGAACTGCTGACCACCGCGGCGGCGATCCGGTCCAACCGCGTCGATCCTTGCCCCGATTACCAAGACGCTTTGAACCCGAATGGGCGCTGACGGGGTTTCACATCAACACATCGATCAGGACAGGCCGCCGCTTGCCGGATAGGCGCGTCAGCGCGCTTGTAAGGGGTACCTGAGGCCGACAGCACCGAGATCACCCGCGCCACCTTCTCGCAAGAGGAGGTCCCGAGCGTTTCTGGCCGCGTCCACCGCTATCGTTCTTGCAACGCGCTGTAGGTCACGGGATTGGGGATTGCAGGGGCCATCGAGACGTTGATCCAGGCCGCCCCGACCTGCAAAGCGTTGCTGCACGGCAGTAGTCGCGCGCGATGTTTTTACAGCAGCATTTCAATTCGATGCAAGAGGGCTGGGCCGATTGCCCGGGCTGACCGCAAGCACATCCGGTCACTAGGTGCCGGACGCCGTCGACTTTGCCTGCGCGCCTACGGCAGCCCGTGGCGCGTGTTGTTGGCCGCCGATGGCGACGGTGCCCGGGACGTGGGCCGCAGGAAGGACTGGGTCGGTTTGCGAAAACCGCGGGTCGGGTAACGTTTGATCTTTCGATCAAAATTCCCATCGACGGGTTTGTCGTGCGCCGCTTTGGCGCTGTGCTTGCACGCTGGTGGCCCGTTGGTTACAGCGTCTTGGGCCAGCCCCGGCATGGTGCACGAATACAACGGTGCGCGCCTGGGGCGGGATTATGCGTCGTTGAGTTGGTTTATGCGTACATGCGAACCCCATGAGCGTGCGCGATTACAACCGCGATGCCTTTTGCTGCAGTCGGTCATGTTGATCTACCCGCCAGCCCGAACGTAGCCTTGCACGATTGGTCGGTGCCACGTGGCCGGGTTTGTCCGCGCAACCGAATGTCCGCGCACGCCGCGAGCCGTCATCTTGATCTGAGGTGTAATATGGGCTGGGTAAAGGCCTTTTGACAGGGCAGGGTTTTTCCGTGCATCTGCCTCTCGGCCGTAACCAAGGATGCCTGCGTTATAATGCGACCAGTGCGCCACAGGGAGGGATGTTTTTGCCTAATAGGCAAAGCACGTCGTTGCTCGGTAGAATGATCGAGACGTAACTTCGCGAGGCGATATCGATTTTATTGGCTCGCGAAGGCTGGCGGTCGAAACGCTGGCCTAACGGGGGCCACGGCTTGTTCGAGGTCATCCCGCATGCCAGTCCCGATCTGGTGATGCTGGACTGTGATGCTGCCCGGGTAAAAGCGGTTTTCGAAATCCTTATAGAGCTAGCGCGCGGACGCTAGCGCTGGCTGATCTGCCTATTCTGATGGCTGACCGCTCGCTGGCCAGACGCCGCGAACCGCGAAATCGCTGCTATGAGGCGCGTGCGTCAGCTCGTTTATGACCAAGACCTTTCTCTAATGCCGATATGCTGGCGGCCGTGCGCGAATCTTCACACAGCTTGCAGGGCAACCGCAGAAGCATGATGTAAACGCTTGCCCGGCCCTGCCGCTGTTTCTTGAACGGCGGAGCTTACTGAGGTTTTCGCCGCATGATGGACGCCGCCATCTGCCGCCTGCGTGCGCTGCTGGTGCTGGGGTTACGTGGATCGGTACCGGCTTTTTGTGGCCGGTGCAAGATACCTCTGCGGGGGCGATGCTGTCCCGATGTCACTGCGGAGCTCGCGGCTTATGGTCTTTTTTTGGCGGTTTGGCTGATAACGGCGATCGGCCTTTTTTGCCCTGCTTTTTTGCTTGGGCTGTTTGCGGGGTCTGGGCGGCCATGCACGCCGCGTCAAATCGAAGCCGTGAGCCCCACCAAAGGCCGATGCGCTGCTCGCCCGGCCTGGCAACCAGCCTGCGTAATGCCCCCGCCTGCTTTGGGCGGCTTCTCTGCCTCTGAGGCCGGAATGTGGTGGGGCTCGTTTTGCCCCGCTGGGCGTTTTTGCCCGCTGCCCCCAACGCGGGCTCGCTCCCCCGCCCCCGCGGGCGTGGAGACCTGGCTGTTGCGCTCGCCTCTGGTCTACGGACACGCTGTCGCTGTCGACTCTATTGGCAGCCGCGTTGGACGTTGTTGACTGGTGCGCGTCGGTTCTATGGCGCGCGGCCGCGGATAGGGCTGGAATGTCCGTGACGAACTCTATCTTTCGGCCGTCGCGTGTTGCCTGAGTAATACGGCTGTGGTGGATGGGTTGCGCGGGTGTTGGTTGCGCACCTTCGGGGTGGCGGGTCCTTTATCGCGGTGTTGTATTGCCGTGCGGTCCGGGCGGGATGCCTTAATTTCCTTCGCGCGCTCGCCAGTAGGGCCCGGGAAAATCTTGTTAAGCCTCTTGGCTGCAGGTATTGTGGTCAGTCATCCGGGGAGTTTCATCGCGGGTGACCGCCGGGGTGATATTTTGTGCAGGGGCTGCAACTTACAGCTTCCTGACTCGCCTTCCCTTACCCCGGTGGGCTTGCGGGGTCGTTCTTTCGATCGTATTCGTTCTATCGGCTTCATGCTGCCGAGGGGGCGCGCAGCCACACGGACCTGGGCGCTGCCCAGCATCCAATGGGAGGGCCTCGGCACGGGTGCGGGGTTTGGGCATTGTTCGCCTGCAGGGTCGCGGGGGGTTGGCGACTTTGGCGCTGCTTCGACCCTGTTGTGGTTCGGACAATCCTCGTAAGCTTTTGTTTAAGGCGCCAACGAACGGCCACTCAGCGTGGCGTGGTTCATCGCTCATCTGCAAGCTACAGAAGCGGTGGTCAAAGGCTGCCTCGCACTCGCGGTGGGTCGGTTGTTGCGTTCGTGGGTTTCTGGGTGGGTGCTAAGTTGGTGCGTGTCGAACAGACCTTGGTGCATGATTGAACCGTCCCGGCGATCGGGCAGTGGCAGGCTCGAGGGGCGCCGGTGACCGCGTTGACGCTTGTCTGGCCGCTGCGGCCTTTATCTGCCTGTCCGCGCATGTTCAGGTGCCTTGGGCGTGTGAGAAGCGACGAGCGCCATTTGGCAGACCGACCAGCTGGCTTTCCGCTTGGTATCTTCGAACCATCGCGTGAATTCGCAGTTGGGTGGCCTGTCTCGTCTCGTGCCGGGATTGGGCCGGTGCGTCGGCCTCTCGGGCGATTGTTCCTTCCTGCCCGAAAGGGTCGAACCTGATTGGTGTCTAGTCTGAGGCCTGCCGCTGAGTCTCGCAGGGGGCAGATAATTCTTGCGTCCGCGATTTCGTATTCGCTTCTCGTGGGTTCTTCCTCTGCGCAGCACCTCGGCTTAGGTGGATTTGCTGGACACTGGCGCTGTCGACAATGGTGAGCAATCCCAATCGTTATGCATGCCTGGGCGGTGACACCCTATGGACAAAAAACGGTTCCAGTCTGGCCAGTCGGCGGACGTGGGCGGTGGCTATGGGTGTGTGATCCCTCGTGTCCGCTCCGCCGCCGGGTTGTCGGATCCACCAGCCGGTGGACGTGAAGGCCTCAGAGGGGCCCAACCGTCGATGGATTTGCGCCGCTTCCCGACCTGCTGTGAGTCTTGCTCATTGCCAATCCTGCGCTCGCTTGGCACGGTCTGCGGCGAGGTGCGCGGCTGGCTGCGCGGCGATCCGGACGGCACTCTCTGGGGTCATTCGGGGGAGTGGCGGCGTTGTTGCCTTCGCTGCGTCCGGTGGGGGCCGGGCCCATTTGCATGGCGTGCGGTGCATTGCGGAGCGCGGAGGGGCGGATCGTGCGGGCTGACGCATCCGCTTCTGGCGTTGATGGGTGCGTGGATGACTGAGTGGCCTGTTGCAAAAGTTCGTTTTGGGCGCAGGGCGCGCTGGGTGGCGCCTACCGGGGCTTTTTCAGCGAGGGGTTAGTCCTCGGGCTGGCTTTCAGTCGGCTGGGGGACCGAGGCTTATTTGGGGACAAATGACGTAGGATCCGACCATGGTGTATCGCGTTCGTGCCTGCGAGCTTTCCGATTAATCAACGACTTGTGGCTTTTTGTCACCGTGTCCCTCACTTTCCTGCCCGTTAGAACGGCTGCCAAGTGCGCAATGGCGTGAATACTCTTTGACCCATTCATGCCGTGCGCCGCGAATGTGCGCAGGTCGGCTCGCGGCTGGAGCGAGCATGTAATATAGGCACACGCGGTTTTTGGCGCGAGGGAGGCGAGGCCTTATTTAGGCGGCATAGCGCAGTTGCAAGAGGAGGAAACACGATGCGCCCTCTACCGAAGATTCACCGGCGATTGTTGCAGGCGCTATAGAGGCGCCGAGCTCGCAGCATCCTGTGGGTTGAGTGGCCGACACGCGCAGGGCATGGTGGGCGCAAACTGGTGGCGGGCTCTGTTTTCGGTTCAGTGATCTGCCTCGCTGGTGCGGACGAATCGGCGCAAGATGCTGGAAATCCACCGCGTGGGCGAATCAGATATCCGTGCTGCATTGGACAGATACCGGGCTGGCCGATACTGCGCAGCGCCCAATGTACTGAGCTGAGCCAACTGATCACAAGTGCAAAGATCACGCTGTGTTCTCTAGAGCCAGATCAGCCTTCTATCGAATTGGCACTGCCCAGGTGTGAGTCTCTATCCGTGGCGCGGCATTCGTTGGTGCACGAGGTTTTGGGTTGCGCCGAATGGCTCGGAAAGCGTTCCGCCGGAAAAAAGACCGCGCTTATTCCGCGTCGCATTTATTGGCCTCATGAAATACTCCGGCTTTACGACGCTATGTGGATATGCTTGCGGTGTGACGTGTCTGTGCGTTGAAAACGTCGAGGTCTTCAGCGGTTTGTGAATCGTCAGAGCGCTGCGGCGGGTTTTTGGCCGGATGGTGGTGTGGACGTTTCTAGGCGGTGTCCTATCACAGCTGCGGGCGGCCGAATAACGGCGCTGGATCAAGTTGATTGATCGGGATCGCGCGGGTGAAGATATTCGTGCTGGGATAGCGTCTGATCGTTTGGTCAGGTTTTTCAGTAAAACTGTTATTTTACGAAATGCCTTACATTGAAACATTGGTATTTCCGCTGTGGCGATGACCCGCAGCTGTCCATGACACGGGCTTGTCCATCACCGTTGGCGCCTGTGGTCATCATCGTATTGATTGCCGCTGAGTTAGATCATTGGTCGTAGTATCTGACGGTTTCTCGGCCGCTTCGCAGGGCCTGATTTTTGAAAATTTCCAGGATTCGTTACCGGGCGCCATTAGGCTCGCGGTGTCGAAAGTTGGTGGGCGCGCTTGCCTGAGGCCGCTGGTTTGCTTTGCCGGATGATTGACTCAGCGGCTTAGAGGGACAGTGGTAGGCGTACTGCTCAGTTGATTGTCTCGGGCGCCCGATCCGTGTTGAGCTGCCGATGCCGCAGGACTGACGGTTTCAGAGCCGGGGGTGTTGTCGTTCCCGGCTTTCCTCGATCGCATGCTAAAGCAGATCTTTCTCCGTATACTTTTCGCGTGCATCTTGAGGATTGCAGGCCAGCGGTTAAATGGATTTTATTTCCGACACTGGATGGTGATGATGTAGAGTTTAAGCGTGCTGTGGTGGGTTCGGCATATTTGCGTCTCATAATGCGCCGCATATTCCTGGCTCGTCGTAAGTACGGACGCAACGAGTGGCCCTCTTGGTGGCGGCTGGCTCTTAGGCCGTGAGGGCGTGCGCTGATAGCACGTCTGCGTCAATGACGGGCTCAGTCGGGGGGAGTCGCCGCGCACGGGGGCCGGCTTCTACGCTAGGCGGTGTCAGGGCGCTGTTCGTGGCTAAGGCTGACGCCAGAGGCGAATGTTCACAGCCTCGGCACCGTGTGCAAAGCGCGAATAGACAACGATCTTAGTCGCTGTCTGTTCGACCGATTTCGCGCTCTGTGGGCCAGAGTTGACGTCCCGGGGTTCTACTCGTTCCTCGACTGGTGTACGCCTCCTGAGAGCACGGGCTGAAACCCCCAGTCGGGCGAGGTCCTGCGGCGGCTTGAAGCCGCATGGTGAGTGGGCTGCGGGGAACCTCGTCGCGAGGCGGTTAGCGCCACTCACGAATTAGCAGGTGAGTCCGCCGTGCCTGCGTTTTTGATAGCGCCATATCGGGACGGTCGAAATTGAGGGGAGCATAGAAGCGGGTTAGTTTATTCGAATATCCCCTAGCTTGATTTTATCCACCGTGGGCCCGCGGTGTGATCCAGAAGTACCGCCGCTCGCTTTGGGGGCGAGTCATCATGGCTGGCCAGGCGGAGTGAACCGGAGGGCTCGATGCGCAATCGCTAACTGCCCAGCGGCCTAACGCCATCAAATACGGCGGCGAGCTGACGCCTATGCGCCGGACGCGGTCGGGCACAGCCACCAATCCAGCCGTCGCAACAGCTGACTGTCTTCGATCATTCAGGCTCGACGATCCAAGCGCGGCCATCGGGCGGGCACGGGCGAAGTCACCGACTGTAACAGGGTCGTACGGGTACGGCATCCGCCCGGGATGCCCATCGCGCATCCAAGGCAGAATGGCCCGTGGCGCCATTGTTATCACAAGGCTATATGTCGGGTCCGCTCCGCCAACAGATAACCAATAACCCTGACTCTGTCCCGAGTATCTCGTATTAAATTGCGCAGCCAGGGGATATACCCCGTTCCGGTGCCGGAAGATCGAAGAGCGCCCGCAAGACCGGGGCAATCATGTGTACCCGAATCTCCAAGGCCCTCGACAGAAGCTGCGCAGAGAGGACGACGAACCTATCAGAGGCCTCACCGCGCGAATAATGAGCCAACGTGGAGACAGCGCGTGGGCATCAGCCGCGAACAATGTCCGGTCATAACTGCGTGGTCCGTGACCGTGCGCCGTTGCAATGAGCGGGCCATCCGATCTAGACGCAACCTCCGTTTACGGTCCAACGCGAGGCTCCAAAGGGTTTTCGGTCGAGGTGGTTCTGGGCGCTGAGTCGGTGGCCAAGGCCTGGATTGCTCGCGGGAAATTGAACAACCTCAGGTTCAGCGTCGCCAAAAGAGAGCTTTGCGTGTGGCCCTAAGTGCCTCGCGCTGGCGCCTGACCGCCCTGTCACATCGAAGCCCGCCCACGACAGCCCTGGCACCC
>Ga0163217_1098482_pt1 | contig 10074 bp, 12 predicted proteins | sample SynspAceP_FD_185933 | JGI IMG/M metagenome (GOLD analysis project Ga0163217, IMG submission 185933) | Saline lake microbial communities from Ace Lake in Antarctica - Synechococcus sp. Ace-P (PacBio error correction) | ecosystem: Environmental > Aquatic > Non-marine Saline and Alkaline > Saline ...
AATCCCGTTCATTGGCCTGATGCCGAAGTCACATTCAAACCAGCCACCGACTCTGATGTAAACATTCAGACTGAGCACACTAGAAAAGCAGAAGCGCAAAACAATCGCACAGGCCAAGACAAAGGGCAACAGGTCGCCATGACAACACAAACAGGCAGAATGAGCTTTCGATTGCGCCGCACAGTAAACCAAGCAGCAACAACAAGGATCGCCAAAAATCACAAGGTCAACAATACAGGCAGGCCGAGGTTAGTCCAGTGCTAGGCGGCTTCTGCCGAGGCACAATCGCGGTTTTCAGGAGCAAGAATTCGTCAGAGAATAGCTGCGCAGAAGAGACTACCTCCTGTCAGGGCAATCGCCAATGCGACATTTCCGGGGTCAGGCCAGGCCGTGATCTCGACCGAGCGGGCCTTGTTTCCTCGCGTTTGAGTTTCTGGGCAATGCGCGTTCTTCCATGTCAGAAAACTTCGCACATCGGGACATGTCGCCATTGGGAGGCTTGGACAAGATGTTTTCCAAGATCAGTAGGATCGTTCACGGATCTGTAGTGGGAAGATCTGCACTCGTATGAGGTATCGTTGATGAAAAAGACCCACGCTGCGAACGTCAAGACACAGCACGACCTTCCCCAGACGGGTGATATTCACCCCAGATAGACGCTCGGAGGTCCGGTTCAACCTCGAAAAAGCTGTGGCAGGGTGGTTTTTATATTCAGCCGGACTGCCCATCGCAGGTTCTGTTGCATCTGCTGCACCAGTTCTCCGCTGCAACGAAAGCTGTCTAGTTGTTTTTCCGGTGATTGCAAAGCTCAAGTCCGGCCCGCTGCCGCGATACCAGCGAGTTGGGCTGGATCACGAGCACGCACGCCAACCACATTTGCCAGATTACGGTTCACATCCCGCGTACGATATCCTGCTGGTGCGGTCAGCGCTGGTCCCAATTGGCCAAGGTATAACAACAAAGCACGGGTTGGACGCACCAAAACCGGTGATCGAGAAAGATATTGGTCATCTCGCAACTTTCGCGCAACGGCAACATAGCATTTCTTCGAATCTCGAGGCAGTTTTGAGCTGGTATAAGTTCAGCGATACCCCCGTGGGCGGCGGTCACGACGTCAGGATACAGCGCGATCCTCGCGCGGGGTTTAGTTTCCTGCCGGATTATCCGCCGCAAGCCATGATCGCAGTCAAAGCCAAAAGGCGCAACCACACGGACGACCATCGGTGCGTCAGTGCGCACTTGTCCAGTGTTTTGGCATGACCCGGCGCAGGCGGTCGAAGCCGACCCATCGGACGCGTGGCGCGGCTTGTTCGTTTTTGCGTCGTTAACGGTCAACAGACGGACTTGCCGCACTCGGCGCAGGGTCAGGGCCACGAACCGAGACAGCATAAACGGCATGCGCAAGCGTAAAAGCCGAACTCTCGGAACAATCCGCCTGCCTGTCGGGCAGGAGACAGGGGAATGAACACGTTGGCGGCAGTGTCGCGGTCGTTGTCACATAAGCAAAAAAACACCTGATGCGATGCCCAAACAGCGCCGCACGCGGCCCCATCCCTTCCGGCGAACGGCGCACATGTTCTCAGCACCAAAATGGCGTCATCCACCACATAACAGTGGGCCAGAACAAGCGCCAGCAAAGTCAGGATATTGATCGAAACCCGACTATAAATTTGCGGCAGCGTACCGAATCGCGAACAGGAAAGGGTCAGTTGTCGGGATCACAGCGTGGCCCACGCCAGTTCGCGCGAAAGACAAAGATCACAGCCACAACAATCGCAATCGCCAGCACCTAATGTGGTGATCACTTCCCTTGGATCGAACCATTGTGAACGACCGCGTCGTCCGACGTGATGAATATCTTAACATCATCGGCAATACTCCTGCACTGCTTCAATTAGCCTCATGCCACCCGATGAAATATCCAGGTGTTGCTGGTCGCTGCGACGGATAGGCCCATCTTTCCGATGCCGCTTTCGCATTCGCACGCCAACACGTTTCAACTTCGGGCCGGACAAGCGCGGTTACGCGTGCGACATCGCCGATGACAACATTCCGGGTCAGCTCAGGCTCGATGCTATCGGGGGTGATCCACTGTAGCGTTTGTTCGGACGTTGATTGACTGGCGAACTCCATCCAGATCACCGGCCGGCACATCAAAGGCAACGTGCCAAGGGCACGCGTCATGTCAAAGGGTCAAGCGCGGTGCCAGTTCAGCTGATTGATATCCACGCGAAAATGGCTTCGGGCCGTCACCGTAAATCTGCAAAATCGCCACACCGGGGATGAGATCCAAAGCCGATCCTCGACTATCGCGCACAAGCTGCGTCAAATCCTGCGGCGAACGGGGTTTTCCGAGTCCACGGCGGATACGATGACCGCATCGGCATTTAGCGTCGGCTTTTCACGATCCGGGCGTATCCGCATCATCGGGCAAGTCGTTTGCGATCCGCGCCACAGCATCGCGGGTATGGTTGCGGCCCGTCCAGATCGACCCCGTCAGTGATTCCAGGTCACGCGGCTGACGTCGTATCGCGACTCGGAGAAATCGACGATCACGCCGGACCGGCACACGCACCATTCGATCCGTCCGGTCGTTCCTGATCAACCGTTTCCGGCGACCGCCCACTGAAATTTGGTTGTGACAGTGAAACGGAACGATCCACCAGGCAGTTCACGTACTTCGACTCCGAAAGTCTGCGGCCAGACCTTTGCGATCACGATCAAGCGCTCGAGCCAAATGCCAAAATGGGGCGGCGACGAAAACGGCTGTTCCTAGCCGTGTGGGCGCAGGCTTGACGGGTTTTTCATAATTCGTCTCACATCTTAAAGGCGCGCCGGGGCCGAGGCGGTCGGAGCGCGCGGCAGAAGCGTCGGGTGGCCGAAAACTACATCCGCAACGCCGGGCGCAGCGTGCTGCAACGCCTTCAATGAACGACTTCGTCGGCTTCGACAAGCTCGCCCTCACACATCGCAAAACGCGTTTCCGAATTGCGCTGCCGGATCACACGGGCACGCGGTTGGACCTTTCGTCCGCACAGCATAGAAAGAATCTGCGCTTGACCATTGCACAGCCAACGCAATCGACCGAGGGAAACGCTTTGGCTGCGAATCCATTTTCACCTCAAAGGCCAATCCTTCGAGCAGCCCGTCATTGCTGTTGTCCACCACCAGCCTGCACCCTCAAGGTGCGGTGGCCCGATCCACAACGCTGTCGATGCGCCGTCAAGCTTGCCCGAACAGGTAAGGCAGCCCGACATTGATCGCACCTGACATCCATTCACTGCTTCAGCGAGTCCTATGCCGTTTCGAGCACCCCGAAAATCAATTGTGATCTGCGACCGGTCTGTCAACGCGCCGATCACGTCTGCACCGCAGACGATTCGACTTCAACGCGACCAGCCGCAGCCAGCCGAAATCGGAGCGGTCACAACGGTCTGGTCAGATCGACCTCTGCTGCCGGATGCGAGTGTTGCAATTTGTACAGCCAGTTGCGCCCCGCGGGATACGACACCGCAGTGACCGCCCCGGATCGCCAAGCCTGGGTTACGCGCTGCAATTCGTCCCTCGCAATCTCCGCCTGGATCAGGCGCGCCGCTCAATGAGCGACACTTCAACACGGTCCTCAAGCGGACCATGACATCCCTCATCAACATACTGGCCTGACACGATTCGACCGCCCGCACCTGCCTGTCCCGCTCGGCGCGCAAGCTGACCGAGCGCAGCGCGCGGCCATTCGCCGATTGCGCTTGACACCTGGCTCAATATTTCATGCCCTCAGGTGGCCCATCACAACTTTTGGTCGGTTCCACCTGGCCGAACCCGAAGCCGCCCGCTGTGCCGTGGCAGCACCGTTCGATGCTAGCAAGATGCGTTAACCCAGACGGGTCAGCACAGGCTGTGCAGCTTGGTACAAAGGCGATCCAGACGACAAGAGCGACACAAAGGGCCACTATGGAAAAGCAGCAATCTGTTTTGGCACGCGACATTCGTCTCCTCAAGGACGATCTTTGGGACAGGTGGTCACATCAGGTGTAACGGCAAACATGCGGTATCTGGACGGTGTTTCTAGGAAAACTGAATGGATTAAGTAACTTTTGTCCGAATTAGGCAACGAGGCAACGCACTAAAAGAGATGTATGAAACACATATACGTTAAATGACCCGCACAAAGCTGTGCGGGTCATCATCCCACAGGCTTGTGAGGTTTTGATTTAAACCAATTCGCCTACTGCTTCAGCGCGTCGCGGATATCAAATCAGGATGTCCAGTTGCTTGGCGCTGCAGGCGCAGCAGGTGCAGCCGGGCTTCTTGTCGCCCGAGTCACGTGCGCGTTTGACCGCTTTGACGAGCATGAAAAGACAAAAGGCAACGATCAGAAAAGTTGATAAGCATGATGAACGGTCCGTATGCAAAGACCGCAGCCCCGCTCTTCCGCGGCCGTTATCGAGGAGTATCAGCCAATGCCAAGAAGCACATACATCCGGAAAAGTCGATCATCCACCATGAACAGGCTGATGAAAGGGTTGATGAGGTCTGGCAACATCGAGCTAACGATTGCCGTAAAAGCAGCACGATGAATAATGCGACGGCATGGTCCAGTGAACATTGCACGCGGAACAGGGGCAAAACTCGGGCAGTTGAGGTTTGCGGGACACGTCGTTGTTGCGTCGAATTGAATCATCTGGTTGTGGTGGGGATTCCCAAGCCTGGCGATTTCTGTTCTTACATCGCGCATGGTCCAAAGCACCCTCTCATGCCTCGATGATTGTCAATTCGATCTGAAAAGCACTTGTTGCTGGAAAACGCTTGGCGAAGTTGCGTCCTGAAGCAGACCATCGCCGAACAACGCGATGAGAAATTTTCCCGCTGAAAGGTACGAGGGCCGGCGGAATTATCAAGCCGGCAAGCTAGGCGAATGGAAAAGAGGCCAGCAAGAGAAAGGCCTGCCCGGGTGGTGCCGGGAAGCGCCGGGGACGCGCAGAAGAAACACGCACCGGAACATCGTCGAGATCGTGTCATCGGAAGCGAAGTTCCCGGAGGGCTCCCGTTTCAAAGGGTATCAAGATTTTCTCGTTCAGGCTGTGCTGCAGCCCGCGGGTGATCCGGTTCGGCGTGAGCGCTGGATTCACGCGGATGACGCGCGTGGTGGCACGCTGCCTCGGACGGCATCGACGGCCATTTCGGGCCACATCTGCGCCGCTTATCCGTTCTTGCCCAGTATCATCAGGGCAGGTCACTGTGGCGCGGGAATGGTCCACGCTGCTTGAACGCGATCCGGCATCCGCAATCTCCAAGCGCGCAAGGGTGGTGCGGTTTCTGATCGCTGGAAAGACAGCTTCGTGGGAGGAAGCGCGCGATGTTGTTGCGCGCCGGCCTTGAAAGGGGGGGGGCGGCTGCTGGGTGACGGTCGATGATACGGGGCGCGTCACAAGGCCAGAAATGGGTCCTGCACCAGATCGCAATGATCACTTCGCCTGTTTGGCACGACGGCTCGAAGAGCCCGGTTGAACTTCCTTGAACTGGCTAGGCGCCGGTTGGAGATTAACGTGATCAATGCGAAGGCGCTTTGCCTATATGCGTCCGCCGTTCACATCAGCAGTCCGGCAATCGGCTGCTGGCCGAAGCGGACCGACAAGCATTCTGCCGATCAGGCAGCCTGGCAGGCGCATCTGGACGGCTTGGCATCAAAGCGCGCTCAAGGTCAGCGCCCGATCCACGCAGATTGCCACCGGAGGGCGCGGCTTTTTGGGGCAGCGTCAACGGGCATGGCCTGCTTTGGGGCGAACAGTGATCGTCAGCGACGATTGCCGGCCGTTCAATGTCGGCCAGCACGCATTATGCTGGGTCACGCAGAACGGCTTGTCCATAACTCAACACCTTCACCGGCAGCACCGGGCTCGCCCAGACAGCAACAAGTAAGCTGATCTGGCGCTACTACGACGCCCTCAGGCGTAATTGCGGATCCGACCTAAAAAACGCGCCCCGCGGGTTGTCCTGCGAGCCCGCTTCGACGGATATTCGGCGCCCGCAGCGGCTTTGTCACTCTCGACAGGCTGCTGGCGCGATGCAATGCCAACAAGACAGAACTGGTTGATGGTGTCGACGCCCCGCGGATACCGCTCACAACCAAGGTTCCGAAACGACATTCGGTGCCAGGTCAACCAAACGCAGGTCAGTGGTGGCACCCGCAGCGATAATCGCCGGATTGCGCGACACATTCCTGTCGCTGGTCAAGACATCAAACAACTGGTGGTCTCTTCTGGGACATCTCGCGACAATTGACATCAGCGGAGCCCAGCCGTACCATAACTTGCCCAAATCGTCGCCAACGCTGCCAAGTTTGAGCAAACAATAAGGCACAGCGCAGCAAACGCATAGCGGGCCATGTTGCCCCGCAGTTTTGCTCCTGTTTACGGTGCACGCGCAATGAAGTCCTGAATTCTTTTATCATTTATCTCTCTCGTGCAGGAATTATCGCGATGTTGGAGGCTACTGGTCGCGGAAATCCGGCACTCCATATGCGTCAGCAACCTTGAGGACGCCAATCGGAGCGGAGAATGTTCAGCATAGGAACTTCGGGGAAATTCAACATAATATCACTGCAAAGACGACGATTGCAGTGAACGGCGCGAACCCGCAACGCGCATCACACGGCGCGTAGTGCAGCCGCCATAGACAATGGGGCCTACAACCGACCACGAGGTTTTTTGAATAATGCAATTAAACTGGAGTTTTGTGGAGCCTAGGGGATGAACCCCTGACGTTTGCATGCATGCAAAGCGCTCTCCCAGCTGAGCTAAGGCCCATCTTGTCAGCCCTTCAGGCTGTCGCGGTTCTTAGGCAATGGTCGGGGCGGTCAAGCGGAAAAAATACCGCCCGCAACCAGTGGTTTGTTTCGATTTGTCGTCGTCCTGCCGGAACGGAGTGTCTGCCAGACATCGAGGGAGACATTGTCATCCTCGTCATCGTCAACAGATATCAATCGATCACATCGACTTCAATCTTCGTCAGTACGTCTTCATCTGCTCGCAGAATCGACGACTTCATTTTCTTCTGTCGTGCGTCTCGGCAATCGCTTGCAATCATGCGGCTCTTGCTGATATCGAATTCCACGACTCGCCTTGTAGGGGCTGACGATCGGGCTCTTGTTCAGTATAAAAACGCTTACCAGTGGTCGGGCCAGACGCGTTTTACCCATTCTTCTTGGGCATGGATATCACTTTCAAATCTTGTTTTGGTCGAAGACGGCCACTGCATAAGATCAAGCGTGTTCAAAGGCTTTTAAACGCTTCGGATCGCCTGCTTGGGAAGGGAATATGGACAGCAATTTCCTGCCGGCAACCCCCGGTCGCCATCACGCTTCGGAAAACGCGCAGGCGCGCGGATTTCGCCTACGCATTCTCGCGGCTTGACGGACGTGTGCACTGAACTTGCCGCTGCGCACCAGCGAACCGCGAGGCGCTCGCCTTTTGCCAGGAAAAGGCAGACTGGCTTCCGCCGCCACCTGCAACGATCAGCTGCTCACCGCGGGATCGGTATCAAAGCGGCGATATAACCCTTCGAGGGCAGATATGCGAATCGCCAGGGAGCGGGGCGTCCTGGTAAGTGCCCCGAACGGCGCTCTGCCTGCTGGTCCCGCGCACCTGAACGGGCAGCAGCGCGTATGAGCAGGCTTTTCTCAACAACGCGCGCGCAGGCTGCGCAGCCCTCGGATCATATGCGCGCGCTTGGGGCTGCCCTAATGCACGCCTGACCTTGCCGCGATACACGGTCGGCTGGGGGGTCGTGCACGAGACGGGGCCCTGAATGTATTCCTGCGGCTCATTATGGCCCTTGCCGAGTGCTGACCTAGTTGCCGCCCATGAGGTGGCCATCTTTGCCGAGATGAACCATTCCGATGCTTCTGGAGGTCGTGCGCGATCTCTACGGCGTTTACGCACTCGCCGCTGGTTGCGCGACAAGGGCGGAGAATCTGCACCGCTTTTCGCTTGGCGACCTGATCATCAATTGACCTTTCCCGTGATTTGTGATCACATGAAGGCAATTGTTGAAGCGGAGCACCGCGCCCCGATCGCACAAATGCCCATGAACCGGTTTTTCGCGGGCTGCGCAGCAGATTTGCACGGCGATATCGAACGGGGGCAGGCGCTGACACTGCGGGGGCAATCGGCAAGGAATACGGGGTGTTCGATGACACCTGCCCGCGAATCCGTGCGCCGTCTTGTGGGCCGAAGGGGCTTGACGCTGTTCCTCGTCAGGGCGCGGTGTCACGTCGAACTCAGCAATGACGGATCGAGGAGCTTGCGGCCTGCGGGTCGCTCATCGAGGTGGAGTTGGCCAGTTCGGCGGCCTGCCGCGCGCATTGGCGTTGAATCGAACGATTGCAGACCATCGAAACGCCGCTGTTCGGCGACGCTGCGATGCCGACAGGATGCGGTGGCTATATCGGACAAATCTGGATTCCTCGCACGCTTTATCTGCGCGGCAGCCCCTGCGATGCTGGCGATGGCCGACACGCTGGTTGCAAATGGGGCCAACGATGCGGGCGCTCTATGTGCGGGCTCAAACGCCAGGACCGCCGCATTTCACCGGCTGAATCATCGCGGCGTTGAAAGAGGGGATGCACCGGACTGAGGCTGGCTGTGCGTCGGACGTGACGCAAGGCATTGAAATGCTGGCAAGCTGACGGTTTTAGCAGCCAGTTCCCTTGCGGCCCCATCTCGAGATATTTTTCGCCGCCGGTCTTCGACCAGTTTCTTTGCTGCAGGTCAATCAACTCTGCAGCATAGCGGTGACCGCGTCCAACCGCCTTGATGCTGGCGTGTTTGTCGCGATGCGCCACCCCCACGGGTCAGGGATACACGATCCGCGAACACCAGTTTTCTTGAATCCTGCGGGTGACGCAATGGCTTCGGCGCTTCAATCACGCTCTTTTCGGAATCCTTCACAGGATTCGACGCGCAAACCTCAGGGCTGATCAGGAATAGACCGAGTGTTTCAGCATGCGACAACGGTTCGCCGTGGCAAAGGCACAGCACGCCTGATCCACCCTCGCCGATGATGACACTGATAGCGGACTGCCGTCTGCAGACATTTCTCGGTCGATCGCGCAATAGCTTCCTGATGGCCAGCTTCCTTCGCGCACCTTGCCCGGGATAGGCGCCGGGCGTATCGACAGCGTGGATACGGGCAGGCCGAACTGTGCGCCATACCATCAACGGATCGCCTTGCGATACCCTCGGGCCGGCATGCCGAAATTCCGCGCGATGCGGCTTTTGGTGTCATACCCTTTTCAATGGCCGATTACCACTGACAGGAAAATATCATTGATCGCGCAAGCCGCCATCACGGCATGATCACGGCAAAGTTCAAGGTCACAGCCCAGCGGTGTGTACTCGGTGAACAGGAGCCTCGATGTAATCCTTGCAATGCGGACGGTCCTGGATGCCGCGCTAACTGGCATTTGCGCATGGGACAGACCTTTGTAAAGCGAGACCAGCAGATCGGCGGCTTTCTTGTCCAGCGCCGCGCCTCGTTTCGATATCCATCTTTTCGTATTTCTGCGAGCCCATGGCGCGCAGTTCCTCGGCCTGCCTTCATCTCGCAGGGGGCGTTCGAAATCGAAGGTAATGTGGCATCGCGCACGTCCGCCTGTAAACGTGAGGTATATGGCCGTCGGGCGCGGATGCAAACGGGGTCGTGCAATCCGGTCTGGGCAGCTTTCATCCAGACGCGCAGATCGCCGGATCAGAGACGCAACCAAGAATGGACGCCATGCTCCAGTTGAAGGCGCGCCAAGCGGTCGGTTGGACAGGAACGCGGCGCATCTGCTGCCATAAGTGTCCATGTACTGACGCGGAAGGCAGGTTGATCAGGGCAAAGACCAGCGCCTCCAGGATCGCCACCGTGGACCTGTCAGGCGCGTAAAGCGTGATGGCGTCAGCGCATTTGCCAGGCTTCGGGTTTACCCCATTTGGAACAAGTGTGCCTGTAAAAATGTAACGGTTTTGCGCCGACCGCGCGGCATCGGAGGAAGGCATGGGGCGATTTTCCAATGCTCAGCAAAGTAATAAA
>Ga0163217_1105699_pt1 | contig 10074 bp, 11 predicted proteins | sample SynspAceP_FD_185933 | JGI IMG/M metagenome (GOLD analysis project Ga0163217, IMG submission 185933) | Saline lake microbial communities from Ace Lake in Antarctica - Synechococcus sp. Ace-P (PacBio error correction) | ecosystem: Environmental > Aquatic > Non-marine Saline and Alkaline > Saline ...
TTCCTCCTCCACGCACTGGCCCACCAGAGCTTCCCAAGCACGCGTGAACCATCTGCCGAGATGGCACCTGGGTAGGGACTGCTCGATGGGGTGGCGGCGACGCCGAATCGGCCAGCACTACCGCCAGTCCGGAATTCTGCCATCCCCACTATCAGTGCTCAGGGATTCTAGCAACCACACGCACAAAATCGGCTGCTGCTCGGCCGCGGGGATCAGCCAACCCAGCAACGGAAGCCGCCGCCATGCACACAGCAACAAATCGCGCGAGGTAAATAACAAGCGGCCCTGCTCCAGCAAGGCCTGCCGTTGCTGCCCACAATGCTGGGCGCACCCGATCAAAGAACAATCGCCAGCAACTGCCAGTGGAGGCATCTGCGAACGGTCACCGATCACCACGGGCCAGCCGCGGGTGCCGCGTTTGAGGCCAATGCCGGCGGCCAGGGGCAGGCAGCAACCACATGACAATCATCGTCCAAACAACAGCTTCCCAGCTCCGTTCTCACCAGCCTAAACGACGCGGCCAGACATGCCCAGTGAGCGCGAGGGCGTTGAGCACACAGCCAGGGCAAGGTGCCGCGCGTGTGTCCAATCACCACCGGACAGCGCCAACAACAGCCGGGCGATCAAAGGTCACCCACGTTGCTGGCCGTTCCGCCTGGGCAGACACCACCCACCAGGAATCAAAGCCCCACGCGCCAGGGGCGGCCCAGCCCAGACCCAGGCCAGCGCTGCGGCCAGCAGGGGCATCACGCTGAACTGGCCGATCACGCCGAGAGCGACCGGCCGCGGACGGCGGAGCACCCGCCGAAATCGGCCGGCTGCAGCTTTCCAGGGCCCCATGCCGAGCATGATCACCCCCAGGGCCAGCAACGATGAGAGGGCCCTTGCAGCAGGTGAAGCAGCCAGGGGAACGGCAGCTGCCAGCACAAAACCCCCAGCAGGGATCAAAGCGGGAACAAGCAGTGTGAAATCGCTTGCCAAGCACTGGACAAACCTTCTCGAAGTAGACGGGAATCTACCAAAAAGCTCCCAGCCGCTGGGCGCTCAGCGCTCCAACATCTGCCAAGAAGCTCCACTTCGCTTCTTCGAAGGCCTGCTTGCAGGCGCTCACAAAATGCTCGTGATCCTCCACGCCCTGCCAGTGCCGTCGTGCAAGGAGGCTGCTGTGTAGTCCCACCGACGTTGTTCAGCTGACAAAGGGGTGTGAGGTCGCCAGGGTCGGAAGTGTCACACGCGTTCCCAAGACCTCGAGCACTCACTCATTGCATAGCCACAAAGCCTCGAATTCGGCCCTGCACTCCGACAACCTGGGGAACATCAAGTCGGGAAACGGCTCATCCGGCCGGCATTCTCGATGAAGGCGTGCCACTCAAGCCCTTGCAGCACAAGCCGGGATTCAGCCTGCGTACGGCCTACAAGTGCTCTCCAGGTTTCCGAAGCAGCGCGGCGACAGGTATGCGCACTGGCGGATCGGACGGAGTGTCAGCCCGCAGCCAGCGGCGGACGCTCGATCCGCAGCAATACTCCAGCAGGCTGTAGACCATGCGGCACCAGCAGCTGCACTGCCAGTCACGCCAGCATCGCCAGGGCTCTCTGTACGCCCCTTCATCCACCAGTCTGGCTCCGGCTCATGAAGGGCCCTGGGCCTGGACGCCTGAAAGAACCTTGACCCCATAACTCTTGTTCGTCGCTACCAGTGGAGCGCCCCGGGGACATGATCCATGTCGACAATCAAAACAGCTGGCCAGGTTGAGCGGGTTCGGCCACCGCATCAAACGCGAGACCGTCGTCAAGGTGCCCTCCCGACGAGGTGCCCCGCTACGAGAAGTACGATAAATTCTCTCGCAGAGTCAAGTATTCCGAACGCCCAACCTCGCCTGGCTTATCGCAGTCGAGTGCTGCCGCAGACGAGGAGCAGAAGGCGACCAACCCTTGGCTTCCTGACGCGCGTGCCCGTCTAGGTATGGTTATTCCTCTGAAACAGGTGGATCACCTGTCGCGCGGATCCTCTTCGGACAACGGCCCCTCCTATCGCTCGGATGAACTGGCGGAAAGCCTGGTCGGTGCTGGATCTTAAGCCGCATCCGCACCAAAGCCCTACACCCCGCAGACCAACGGCAAAGGCCGAAAGGTTCATCCAAAACATTCTTGTCCGGAATGGGCCTATGGTGAATTCGCCTACCAAACATCGGATGAAACGCACCGCTTGCTACCCCCCTATCTGGGGAAATTCTATAACGCAGCAGGGTGTGGCCACATGGCTCTCGGTGGCTCTCAACTCCTCAGCAATGCCTCCAGCGCTGCCTGATCGCTTGAATGTTACCTGGTGAGAAAGCAACAGCTAGCTGATCGCAAAGCTGCGCAGATTCTCGACGCGTAGCGATAGCGCTGGTCGCGCCGTGGGTCGATCATCACGGGCGAGCAGACGATCGCTCGCTCAGCTGACGGCCAAGGTCTTGGCTGGAAGCGGTGGGCCACATCGGGAAATTGAAACCGCACCTAGCTGCATCACCTACCATCAGGGCGCGAGTTGGCGAAGAAATTCAGACACGAGATCCACAGCCACCGAATTCATTGGATCTTGCCCACTTGTGTGGGCCATTGCTGTCATAAGGCTAAGCGGTGCAGGAGAAGACGTACTCAGCAGATTTCAGCACAATGTGATCCAACCAAGGGCTTCGCTTCCAGCCTGCAAGACAAACGCCTTTGACTTCTTCAGTCTTCCCTCTAACCATTTTGTTCTGTTGATCTTCGCAACGCTGTCGGATCTTGGCCAGAACTCAAGCTTGATTGTTTGTCGTCGGTTGGATTGTAAGACGAATCCAGGTTTCCGCCAGGGCATAATCAGTCTGCAATCGAAGAAACGGGTCTCAGCTCAACAAAACTGGGAGACGCGCTTTTTTTCCGCCAGCGCCTGCCAGGACCTTGTTCTGCCCACCACTACAACACCCGCATCGTCGGCGATGGTCGCGCACGAGTGCCCATGTGGCGCCCCAGGGCGCTCGCGAGGCCGCCCAGCCATCGAACTCGCGCAAGATTCCCAGCAGCAGCCTTGCGCCCATCGACATCCTGAAGTTTCAGCGTCGAGCGAGGTTGGCTTCCAAATCTGTTGATAGGCAACTGGCTTCGATCGTGCCGATCAGCCGGACTCTCGATCACATCGCCGTGCCGTCCAGGCGCATTGTGCCAATGATCCCGATAACCCAACGGCAGAGCAATCCTCCAGGTCTCGTCGCGAACACCCAAACCGGGCAGGGCAATGGCCAGGCTGTAAGCCGCCTGCCGCCGTGGCGCACCCAGGCCACTCGCTCACAGTGGCCATCGCTCGAATCCATCCCAGTGCCGCAAGGCTTCACGACCATCCGCCCAGGCGCGCCCAGGTCGTAAACCCTCAAAGGCGGCCCCAGCTGGGCGATCAGCTTGAGGTGGTCGGCGCTCAAGGGCACGATCAAGCGCCTGGTGTCAACACGTGGTCAATAATCGTCGCTGTGATCTGTCCCTGGAAGGAAAATACCGAAGGGTGCCATGCCGGTAGCCCGCTCATGCATTCGATCAATGGAAACTCCTTGGAATGGCTACCTTGAACGTAAGCCATCCGAGGCCCAGAGCGCCCACCAAACATCTGCTTGGCTTGCCGGGACCTACTGATTCCGTTTCAGCGCTCCATACATCTTCCAAAAGCTCCACTTCGCCCCGAAGTCTGCTGCAGGCGGCTGACGAATCGCTCGTGATTCTCCAATGCCCTGCCAGTCGTCGATAACGGCAGGCCAAGCTGGTCGCAGCTGCGCAAGGTGCTCCGGCGCGTAGCGGTACCTGCTCGGCCCCATCGACAGGGCGAAGGCCAACCATGGCCCGCAACCAGCACGTGGCGGGCCAGCGATGGCCGGCGCTGAGGCGTCTCGGCGGCCGGTCGTAGATGTCGAAGGCTTCCCCGTCCCATCTCCTCCCAGGGCGTGATCACGGTAACGGGCGCGCGGGTAGGCGGGCCAGTTCATCACCAGGAAACTGCAACAGGCCAAGCAGAGGCATCGGGTGCTCCGACCACCACCTGAAGGACCCGCTCCTCGCCTCCCACATCCTGCGAAGGCTGCGAGCCCGTTTGAAGGTGATCGGCAGTGTTTGTTATCTGACAGGGTTGAAAGAGAAGCACTGCCAGCGCCAAGCCTGTGCCTTCGTCGTCTTCGGCCAACGCTTCGAGACGGCGATGCGGGTTTCGTTCCAGTCCGGGGAATGGCCAGCTGGCCGCGCCCTTGGCAGCGCCATCGAGCACCACCAGCGCTTGTTCCGCTGCGCTGCGGTCAGCAGGTGGCTTGGGGCCCACAATCGCGCGCGGTGCTGGGCCAGCTGAGGCTGGCTGGCGTCGAACTGGCCCAGGTAGTGTCTGTTTTCCATCTATCGCCGCGGCATTCCGGCGGATCTGCGCAGGGCGGGGTGGCCCATCGCGGGCGCCGCGTTCCACGGCAGTGGCGCTCCAACGCAGCCGCAGCCCCCTGGCTCCGCCCAGTGCGGTCCTTAACAGCGCGCGGGATCAGCCACGAACTGGCCATCAGCTGTGCGCCGAGCAAATCGACTCACCGCTCCGCCAAGGCGTCTGGTTTCAGCTTGGCGGCGGCAGGCGATTGGCCCTCAGCTCGGCACCGCTTGCTGGAATCACCCCGATCACGGCGCCTGGTGCTGGTCGGAGCAGCGATCCATCACGCCATCACCAGGTACAATCACAGGAAAGCGATCAGCCAGCACTGCGAGGCCTGGGGCCGGATCGGCCCTCGGCAGAAATCGCTCCGGAAATTAGGCTTTGGCGCTGGTTTGCCTTCCATCTCGCAGATCAGAGCTTATGCGTTGCGCGAATCCACGTAAGGTGCAAGGAGCCGGGCGATCGCCGCCAGGCGCTTGCGCACCTCCTGGGCGGCTTGCTGGCCCCCTCCGCAGCAGCCAGGCTAAGCGCGAGGCGCCGCTGCTATCCACGGCATGGCCGCTGGCTCAGCTTTCGGATCAGCAGTTCGGCGAGCACAGGCGCCCCCGAGGGCTTCAACAAAGGTTGCGGCGTTTGAGGGTGCGCTGCCGCTGCGAGGCGGTCCCACGACGATGCTGCGATCATCGCCTTGATCCAGCCCGGCCAAGCAAAACGGGCCGGAATGCGCATGGCTTCGAGATTGGCGCGTGTTGAACGGATCAATGCTTGCCGCTTCACGGAACCTGGATGGGTTTCCGTCTGTCTCACTGGGGAACTAAAGCATCCAGGTGAGAACAAACGCAGGAGGAAACAGATCATGACCCTTGGCAATTCGATCAGAAAGGCGGATGGACTTGGGATAATGATCAGCCTGCACATCACCAAGCCAGTCACGCCGCGCTGCCAATCCGCCATATTGGGCAAGCTTGAATTGAAGGACTATTGTGGAAAGCGTGGCCTTGGAGACATAAAGCGCTGCCTCAGGTGACATCACCATATACCCCACAGGATCTACGGTCCCTGCGTCAGTACGATAATTGTTGAGCAGTACAATATTACACACAGAAATCGGGAAATCTCGATATACAATCTGGATATCGATAACTATCTGGGTCAACTTCAATCCGGATCAAAGGCCAGAACACTTAATGCAACCCATAGAGTTTTCCCGCGCTCAGGCTGTTGTTTTGGTGATGACACCCTCGAATCTATCACACGTTACCAACGTCCAGCCCAACAGAGGCCCCGCCATCTTGCCCCGGTTTGCTGGGTCTGATGATTGCAGAGGGTGCCCCACGCAGAACAGTCTAAATCGGTGATGCCTTCTCTTAGCCGTCGGTCCCATGCTCTTCATACTTGCTCGCCCTCGAAGACAGCGCAGTTGCAAGTAACAAAATGACACAAGAGACGGGCCCCTGAGCGCCTTGGCGCGGTGTTGCTGAGCCCTGCTGGCGGCGCCTTTTCTTGCGATGGAGGTAATGGGCTTTGATCCTTGAAACCTTTTGCCGCCATCCAAAGAGCGAAAGCCCAGCTGCAGCGCCTGAGGCCACTAATGCCCGCGCCCTGGAGATCGATCCGCCCCAAGCTCCATGATCGTCGCGGGATTTTGCCCATTGTTTCGGCGCTGAGGCGACGGCGCGATTTTTGTTCGCGCGTATGAACGCCTACATCCCCGAAACCTCCGAAGCGGCAAAGCCGGGGTGCCGGGGCCTGGCGAGCCCCAGGGCGACGATGCGTTCTTTCGCCCCTGGACCAGCTGCTCATACGCGCTGCCTTCACCGGCGCTAGCGTTGGGCTGGGATTTTCGTCTATCTCTATCAGAGAGCGCAAAGGGAGAGCGCCATGCACAGACAGGTGATAACGCCCAAGTCCCCGCTATTCGGACTGTGTCATGACATGGAACCACGTGATACGGGCTATGAAAACCGACAGGGCCCGGTGAGTATTGCCCTGGGTGCGTTCAGTTGGCCTGAACAACAAGCGACGCCAATTTGGGATGGCGTCATTGACGAACGTTCTGATCCATGAAGTGGGTCTGTAACACGTGTTCAAATGCACGGGCAAACCCAATCATCAATCCTCGTTACGAATAGAACTCGGTAGGAATGAAGGTCAGTTTTTGCCACTTATGGCGGGGCCCCCGTGAGCACCTATACGGGGCGGTTGAACCCGGAGGTTCCGCCTTTTGACCCGGGAGCCCCTCGCATCTGCCTGGTTCCAACCGCGGAGCCCGTTTACCGGACCGGAAAGGGCCCCGCCCCCATTCCCTGTAGGGGGCCGCGTGCCGGAATTTCTAGGCCCCTGCCGGGAAGGCGATTTTCGGTAGGCCGAGCTCGAAAGCCAATTGAACTAGGCCCCAATGGCCGCCAAGAAACACATCGTGCAGGAAGATTTTGCCCCGCCGTCAGCTCCAAAAACCCGTTAGCCGGACCGCCGCGGCAAAAGACCCAGAACAGAACTCAACACCCGATTCTCCTGACCCGCGAGTCCTTGCGATGCAATGGGTGGATCCCGCCTTCGTTGGTTTTTCTAGAGCAACGGCGAACGCCCAAGAGGATGGACAAAAGTTCACCCAGGATTGGCCCCCCAGATTTTTTGCAGGCCTACTGGCCTCGGCAGGGCAGGCCCAGGGGCAGATCGGAGCACTTTTGCCATCGGGCCCACCCTTAGGCCACCCCAGATCGTGCCCCCAGTGCCAAAGGGCCAATAGTGATTATTCGTAAGGTTGAGTGCCAGCCACATTTTAGCTGAAGAGATAATCCGATCCGACCTAAGCTTAACACGGTCCACTCGTGACCTAACGGCGTTTTCTACTCTAATGTTGGTGTGGGGCCCCTCACAGTGCCATCGGCCGAGTCGCTAGGTCCTGCCGGCCGTATCCCCCCGCCCCCCCGGGCCGGGCGTGAAAAAAACCAGCCTGCAAACCTGCCCCTCCGGCGGAAAGCCCCATGGGGCAAGGCCGTTGGGGGCTTGAATTGGGCGTTGTTGGCTGCTTAGGCGGGCTTAACCCCCGCAAAATGGGTGGCGCAGGCGCCCAGGCCTTGTAGGCGAGGAAGCCCCCGGCTACAAAAAGCCGTGATATCCAGCACGGTGTCATAAAAACTTGCCACTTAGCCCGGAAATGATGTTTTCACGGCAGCCGCAGCGCTGCATCTGGCCCAGCAGGAATGTCCACTAAGCTGTGGGCGAAGTGGCATGCTATGCGCGGCTGCCTTCCCGGTTATGATCCCGGGGGAACCACCCCTTCTCGGGGGGGATGCAGAGATGGGGGTCTCTCTCCTGGCGGCCCGGACTTTGTTCCTCCCATCACCGTCTTGGGCTCCCGCGCTCGCCAACTCTGGTCCGGGAGGGACTGGGGGCGAAAACCTGTCCAGGGTGCGCGAGCGCGCGGGACCGTGCCACCCACGCTGCGTCGGGAGCTTGGCCCTGGTGGGGTGGCCTGCGTGACAAAATGGCCACGCCGTGCCTCCGGGGATTTCGCCCCGGCTTTCTGTCCTGCCGCCCTGATCGTGATGCTCGGCCAACTGCCCCGTGGTGCGGCTAACGCGCCGCCAGTCCCTTTGATTTCGAAGCAGCTCGGTACAGCCCGCCCAGTTCGGCAACCTTTCCCTTTCTGTTAAAGCGCGGCTTATTTGGTGGGGTCCTCTCCTTTGTGCGCCGCACGGTGGTGCGTCTGGGTCAAGCCTAGCGGCTGCTCTGGATTGCCTTGTGCGATCACCGCTTGGTGCCTGGTGATGCTGGCGCTGGGACTGGCCGGCCCGCTTTGATCGCTCTCGCTGCTGGGGCCGATGTTTGGTGGTTGGTGGCGGGAGGCGGCATCGTGTCCCCGATCGGTTTGGCCTGCCGATGCAGCTTTCCCCTGCCGCGGCTGGCCAGGCCCTCAGCCCTCACCGGATTTTCTGCAAGCAGGAAGGGTACCCGCCGCGCCTGGTGGCCCTTGTCGTCTGGCTTGCCGGACACCTCCCAGGTGCGCTGGCGCTCTCCCTGCTGCGCCCCTTATGCCCTGATGCTGGCGGCCCTGGTGCGGGGCCTACACCGGGGTGGACATCAGCGCATGACCACCGCGTCGCCTCTCGGCGCCATGCGCAGTCGCTTCGGGCCAGGCAGTCAGCTGGGCTCTGGACACCTGCGGTTGGCGGGCTGGTGATTTGCCTGGCGGAGACGTCCCTATCAATGGGCTCGTCTAAGCGTGGCTCCGGCTCAGCCGCTCCGGCCCCCGGGGGCGATGGCTTTCAAGCCTCTGCTGGTGGCGTCCGCTGCTTGCCACCGCGCTTCGTGCTGCCTGCCTAGTAGGATGGCGCGTTGGGCTGCTGGCCGGGGCGGCGGCCTCACTGGGCTGGCCGGTTTTCTACCCAGGGGACGCCCGGACACACAAGAAGAAGCAGGAGGTAAGACTAGAACGACGCGTGATATTATTCTGTCTCTCTAACCGCCACGGGCCTGAAACCTCATACGCTCAGGCAACACAGCTGGCGCTTTGCCCCTGCCTGCACTATACTTCTATCTCGCGGGCGGAGCGCGTGGGTCATCATGAAAATCCCCTCGTCTCTGTCCTCGGCGGCTTCGATCCCTGCCCGCGCCGCCGCCTCGCCCCCCTTCAGCGGCTGCCGCTGCCCTCACCTGTCGCTATCGGTGGTGTGCCGGCCCTACCTGTCGTGTTCGTGACATCAACGAGCGACTGACAACTGCCTGCTGGGGGCCGCCTACGCGCTCGAAGAACCAGCGCCGTGTCAAGCTTCCAACTGCCTGGTGCCCGCACCTTGTTGCTGGCGGGCATCTGGCACCCCTGCTCAATTCCGAAGCTGGGACAACCCCGCCCGCCTGGCCGAAGGGAATGGCGGCTGCGCTGGCGCTGTCCTGCTGCCGCTCGCCTTGCTCATCATGTGGCGGCCGCCCTGGATCGGTGTGCTGCTGTTCGCCTCGCTGGTTCCCTCGCCAGCGCCTGGCCTCTTTGTGCGTTTCACATCTGGTGCCTGCCGCGGCTGGCCATCGTCTGTTGTCGCATCCTGCTACGCCGCGAGCGGTGGAGCCAGCTTTGGCGGCATCAAGCCTCAACGACGGCGTCGCTCGCTCTGCCCCAGCCCTGCCGCCCCGTGCGGACATGCCCCCTGGTGGCAAGGTGCGCGCGGCTGCTTGGGCCGTTGCTGATATCGCGATCGGCGCTCCGGCGGCCTGAATCACGATTCGATGAGCCTGGGGGCCGTGCTGTCGGCCCCTGGCCTGCAGCAGTGCCGGCGGATCAACAGGCGCCTGTCGCCAATCGCTGCAGCCCGCATTGTTCGCGGCGCCTGCCGCACACCCCTTTCTGCTCGGTATTTGTGTTCAACGCTGCAGGGCAATCCCGCCACCCTGCCTGGCTGCTCACCGGTCGGCATTCGCGGCGGCCATCGGCCCATGGCTCGGAGGCCATCAGCTGGAACGAAGCCCAGCCAGCAGCGTTCAGGGTTCAGGCGCTCTCCTCCCCAGCCACGATCAACGGCACCAAAAAGGCGGTCGCTGGTCGGGTGGATCCTTGAATGCTCCAGCAACCTCCACCTGCTTCAGGGCGGATGCGCAGCAGCTCGAAGTGCTCAGCAGCGGGGTATCGACGGCCAACTCCGCTGGAATACGCGTGGGATCCC
>Ga0163217_1043673_pt1 | contig 10072 bp, 10 predicted proteins | sample SynspAceP_FD_185933 | JGI IMG/M metagenome (GOLD analysis project Ga0163217, IMG submission 185933) | Saline lake microbial communities from Ace Lake in Antarctica - Synechococcus sp. Ace-P (PacBio error correction) | ecosystem: Environmental > Aquatic > Non-marine Saline and Alkaline > Saline ...
CGCACGATGAGGGAGGAAGTCCCAGATATTTCTTGAGATTTAAGTAAAGGCTATAGCAGCAAAGGTGGACAACGAGTTCCACACTAAATGAGATCGTGTCGCAATTTGCTTGTGCAGGGTAGCTGAAAGGGAGCTCACGGGTGAAATGTACATCTGCCGACGGAGGCGCGGCGAGAAAGAAAGTTCTATTCGAGCTGCGAGACCGTGGAAGAGGGGTCGCTCTGCGGTTCGGCACAGCTATGGGACATCAAACGGTCCCAAAAGCACTCGGTACTGATCAGCTTCCCAAGATGCTGAAGGACAATGTCAAAAAGCTAAGTTCCCGGAAGGAATCCGGTGGAAGAGTTCCTTTCAAAAAGGCTTAGTGGTCCAGTAAGTACTTACCAATTGTAGGCAACTTTCCCTTGGACCTTCAAGCTGGTATGGGAATACTTGTGGTACAACACGAAGGGACCTATAGAAAGAGCCATGACAGAAAAATGGCAACGTTATAGTCAACAAGATCGACACCCGAGCAGCAGGAGTAAGGAAAGCACATCCGCTGCTCGACTGTTAAGCGTACCGAGAAGCTCCAAACTATTCGTGAAGTCATAAAAGCCGCGAAAAAAATTGCTATAAATAATCACAAAGGCCAGCATATGCTGGCTTTTTTGTTACATTTATAAAGTCTTGAGCTCAATAGATTCACCTGAAGAATGCGCATTCCAGCCAGCCTCCTTACCTAGGGTTCGCTTGGTAGTAGCTGGAGTTTTGTAAAAATAATTGCACAATTAGGGGCTCATTACAATCCAGTACTTGCCACATCATTATGCGCGGTGTGCCAGCCTGCATCGCAACACCCTTTTTGTGGGCTCCATATCCGATCAAAAAGTAATTTTCCCGCGACCCAACTGAGCTCTTCGGATCTCTGTTGCACAATAAAGCATCTTCCGAGATAAATCCGCTTTCCCCCTTCCCGAGGTAGAATTCCGATAGTATAAATCGCCGTTCATATTTTACCTGTACCCTCTTATTCTCACAACAAAAAAAATCCATAGGCGGGATTTCGGCCGGAAGCCGTCCTTTCCATCAGTCGAACTGGTATTGAAATGACTTCTTCGGGCAATTTTTTCTCAATAAACACGAGTTCGTGTGGATTAACTCTAAAATACTGGCAGGTCCCTCGATTTTTCAGCTCGAATTTCGAAAACATTTGATGGGGTTGATTTGAATTTGGGATTATGAAAACTAAGGAAAACGCTAAAATTTTAGCCAAAACCAAAGAGATTATGTATATAGCGATTGAATGCAGGTAATTCATAAATACGTCAGCTTTTGCCCCTTTATGACCAAAACCGCGACCGGCAAACCGATGGAAAAATCAATTCCGATTGAAACAAATTTGTGATACCCTCCCAATCAGCTCAGCAAGCAAGGTAACCACACTCTATTTTCTTAGACATTGGGAAATTGGGACCATCAGAATCGCCAAGATCGGATATTCAGTTCAGTGGTTCCCCGAAACCAACAAAGTAATTAACAGTGACTTTTGCAAAACTTTTTAGGGAAAAACCCTACTCCCTCATTTCTCGAAAAGCTATCCTAAACTTCCCATCAAAAACCAATCGACCCTCAGGAGAGTAGGACCCGATTTGAGACTTGTGTAATCGTCAATGGCGGCTTTTTCAGAGAAACTCAAAAGAATCCAGTCCATCCTATAAAAGATTTTGGGTAACCAAAGCACCATCACTTTTACCGGTACGGGTTACCTCCACACTAAGCATGGCGAAGTACTTCAGCCTGGCTGTGCAAATGAGTTGGTCCCACTCGAGTCAAAAACAAGCTTCCATCGAGCACAAAATCTCTTTTTTCAAAATTAACCTCCAAACCCCGGAAGTTGCCGCGTGAACAGTGCCCCTAGTCGCGATCCGGAAAAAAAACGGTCATGGTGCCAAGCCACGCAGCGCTGAGAGCACTTGGGTAAATCAGGCTACAGGCAGCTTAACTCAAGGGACATGATCAAGACGGGTACCGTAAGCTCAACTGGATTTATAGGGGTAACTTGCCCACGGGAGGACTCTCTGCTGTTTTGAATCCTCTGAATCAAGTCCTTGATGAGGTGGCACCCGAATCTCACGCTGAAAGGCTTGAGATATTGATTACACTGGCAAACGTCCAATCAGGAAATCAATACCGGATCAAAACGAACTAGTCCATATATTTTGCTCGGGCAATTAGCGGCATACTTTCCATTTCTCGTTGGGCACAGGGACTTCCTGGATAATCTCCAACTTTACCTTCTATGGTCATACATCAGCTTGAAAATCGCAGATGCGGTGGCCAATCTCCATTTTCAGGATATGGGCCGACATGCCAATCAGTCCTCCTGCCTTCACTTTTTGTCCATTCTCTCAAAACGATCCAACCGTCTAAGTCAAACTCTGCGCCAATACGATCGAATAAGATGCAATTCGCCCACCCAGTTCAATGCTTCCAGACAATCAAGGTTGAGCGCCATAATCCCGACATAATGCCTCTTATTGTCCCTGAATAGAATGAATTTTCATCCTTCACAGGGTGCTATCACTGGCCGCACCCCCGCCTGCGCATCCAATATCTACTGCCAAGAATGGATTGTTACGAAAATCCAGACCTCCGAAATCTCAAATCGCTCGCTTCGGCGCCTGTTAAAAATCCGCCCGGTAGTGCGTCTAGCATAGCCCGCCACTCCTGGTAGTTTTTCCCCAGCCCTTCGAACTGACAAACGAGCGAAACTGGAATCGAATTTTAGTTTTTCCAAACCACTGGTTTCTAATTCTTTATTTGCGAGGGGCCTAAAACAAGTTCATTGAATTTTTCACTGTAAGGGCTCTCCATAAACGGGAAGAGAGAGAAATCAAAGGCTTTCCAATGCATTTCCGAAGCCATTTAAAAAAACATTATTACCAAGCACTGCAAATCATCAGACAAGAGCTTACTCATTGTCAAGTTCATTCCTGATCGTTGTTTTAGCTAAAAAAGAAATCCCACTTTTCGACCATGGAAGAACCCACTTCCCTTCCTGTGACAACCAAGGAGTTCGTTGCCGGCAGTACCGATATACGAAAAATCTTTTATTCTAAAATAAAAGCATGCCCAATCCTCACACTTGCGCCTCCACCATTGGCACGAAATGGCCGTCGCTGTGAGATTATTTCAAATGTTGAAGAAAGCTATTCAGGAAAGTCGGATGCTTTCGAAAGCTAAGTGGGGCGCGCACCAATGCGTACATGAAACTGCATCCACTGAGAACAAGAGAAAAAAAAGGCGTTTGGCGCACAAACCACCATAGTAGCGGCCAAATCATGCAGCTGCATCTTGCCAGAGGCGGCAACTGAGCGGAATCCAAGACTCCATATCGTAGCCCTCAAACAACACTCCGGCGAGAGATCACAAACAAAAGAAAGCCGTCCAAAGGATATGCGAAGAGGTGGAAATCATCCGAGTGTGACCGGATTCTTAAAGCACGGAGGAAAACTACACTAAAAGCAGTAGTTGGAGCGACACCTGGCGGCAACATTTATTCCTCCCTTATGACTTTTGGATGTTGATCGAAGGGCAGGGCGCCAAGGCGTTCGCGCTTATTTAAGAAATTCCACGACGGAGCATCGGATGACTTGGAAGATCATCATACTGACTCCATTGGGTGAGCCCGGAGGAATTATTAGGGGAACTGCCCTGCTAAACGCAGTCATCTGGGATGCCACGACAGAGCGAAGGGTGATGGAGCTGAGCACCCCGACTCAGGCGTGCTTATGACGGCTTACCGCTCTTTTCAGGCTGGTGAATCAATTCCCCTCAGACTAGACCCCAAAGACGCACTTCGCCAGGACGGCCGTTTGACCTCGTGTTGCGTGCTTTTTGAATTTTTCAAGCTGTCACCAGAGAGTATGTGCAGATATATTTGCGCAGACCCACAGATCATCGCCGCCATGCGCCTTGATCTTATGACGGATGAAGAATAATCAAATTAGAGCCTTCCTGCGCTGTGCCGCTTGCCCGCTTGTACTCGCCAATACATAGGGGAGACGCTTTGCTTGGAAAGAGTTTGAATCAATTCATGACGCGTGGCAAAGGTGGATTTACGGGAAAAGTGCCTTTTTTGAAAGGATTATTGACAACTTGAAACAGAAATCACCCCATATCAACCCTTCTTATCCCATTAAGCCAACAGTGATTCAAGCTACTGGTTTTTGTCCACTAGTACCCTTCAGGTACACCGTCCACATTCAATTATTTGCAGTCCTGTTGAAACACGAACTAAACTGGACACATCAAAACACCAATAATTCGAGCGCCTTCCGAATTTTTCTTCTGGCATCAATGCGGCTGGATCTCGGCTCTCTGGCGAGCAACTCTCTTTGGACAATTGAAAAACTAATTGTTCTTTTGATTTCTTCTGGTTCATTTCTTATTCTGGATTCTCTGTAAATAACTACTATGAATCGCCGCTAAAAAAAAACTTACTTTCCTATCAACCCGTCAGTAGCGATGGTCTGACTAGCTTAAACGGTTACATCCCTACGGCATCGAATTCCCAACATATCCATTCTCTCGCAAAGGCCTGTTGACCTGATTTCTCCAAAACCGACAATTCCAAACTTGGGCGGAAATAGAATCAGGCCATAAAACTTTGTCGGAGCGGCGCACCCACTTCTGCTATACTGGTGATGGGTAAAATGTGAATGACTGAGCTCAGAGCTTCTTTAAATTGAAAGGCCCTAGCTCTGGAACACCGAGATCTATTCTCATCTGGTTTCCTCTCATATTTTCATTTCCGTACAGTTTTGAAGGTCTTGCCTGTAAAGATTGCTGGTACGACCACAATACGTCCAGATCGTAAAGGAAAACCAAACGAACCAATATTGAATTCATTTTTTCTCGCCGCAATCGCGCAGATTTCCCAGCGTCGGAAATTGAGATCCGGCAAACTTCATCCAGTGCTGGCTACGCTTTGATCAAAAGCGCTACTACGCAAGATGACGGTTGTTTCACCGGACGTTCTTTATTGGCAGCTTTAATTCCAACTCCATGCCTTGGGACAATGTCCATCCTTTTTTTTTCCCAAATAGTAATGGAGGAATTCCTCGTTTGACTTACTCATGCGAGCGCACTGCCAATTCGGATCGATTCAGAAAAGCAGGTCCTGCAGGTTTATTAAACAGCGATATCTCTTTATTACCTCGGCTTCTTTTTCATCTGTCTATTGATTGCTTTTCTCCTTTCAGAAATGGCATTTTCCAACATCTCTTTCACCAATCGATCCCCTCCCGAGACCTGTACCTTCACAAAGAGATGATCAAATCTGTTCGCGTCACTATTGTATTTCGCCAAAGGAGCAAATTCTTAATCCTTTCTTCCAGGATCAGATTTCTTTTCTATTTTTTCTTTCTACTTCCACAATCGGATGAGTTTTCCGTTTTTGGAGCTTCTTCATCTGCGGACAACTGAGATGGTTTCCTCAGTTTTTCCCGATCATTAATCAACGGCCAAAACAGAGCCTATCGGGAACCTTTTCCCCCTTCCTTTAAAACCAGAAGGTTTTTCTAAGCGTCCCCTGATCAAAAACCTCTATTTCTATTCAAGCCTTTCTTGGGTTTCCACATCCCGCCAATACACTATGACCCCGCTGAGAGGCGGTCGCCTGATTTTTTCTCCATTCAACACCATGTGTACCCGGTCTTCAATCCTGCCTCCTACAATTTGGCATTTGACACAACTGAAATATTCATGGATTTCAGCATTTTTTTGACTTTTTCTAAAATATCTTTCACTTGTGGAATAGACGCATCTTCCAAATCTGGGGGTAAAGGAATCGGACCTCCACACCGGCAGAGTCCTTTCTACAGGGGCAAATCCAGAGTCGAAAAAAGGCTTTTTCCATAATTCTGGAAAACTAACTTCTGAAGAAATGCTGAACCAGCGCAGGTCCATGCTATCTTCGAGAACAACTAAGGTCCCCCCAGATTGTAGCTGCGCTTTCCTTACAAGAAGTAAGGAAAAGTCTCCTCACCAAAGGTCCTCAACACTTCACCTGCCGCACACAAATCGATTACGCGCTATCCGACAATCTATTCTGTTCCATTTCCCACTACAAGGGCTCGGCGCAGCCTCCAAACATTCTGTAAACCCGAGCCGCTCAGATCCATAAGGTACAGTCAACCGCCGCAGCGGTAACTCGTCTTATTCCTTCCCCTGGGACAGGGACTTTGGGAGCCATTTTGCGGTCAATATTTCCAACCGCTCCTTAAGAATGCCTGCTGGGTGAATTCTCCTTCTCCAGACTTTACATGAAAGTATATTTCCGAAAATGATCTACCGGATCAAAGGAACTCTCCATCCGCGCGAAAATCAACATCCCTCGCGCCATCTTGATGCGTACCTGCTGATAGAACAATCAATGACGCATTGTAACATGTGCAAAGAATCAGGCTCCCAACTATGGAATGCTGCCCGCCAACTTTGGCCGACTGACTGCCACAACCCAATTCGGCATCACTACCGGAACATTGGACTGTCCGCACAGACATGGCTGAAGTGTCGCGCATTATTGAAATCGATCGCATTCGCCAAGAGACTGAAATTGACAGTCAATCACCTCTACATCGGCTTTCATCCCTGCAAGTGCTGCCTCCCGATTCCCTGCCTCCGGTAAATCCGGATTCCAGAGCGGGACATCCATGAACCATATGCTCCCAAATTCCCTTCAAAAAGACCTTATATCACTGCGAATGCTCCAACCATAAATTTTCCCACATCTTCGCCATCAGGAGAAACCGTTCATCCATTTTGCATGACAGAAATCTCAGAATAGCCTGTTTGATCAGCCCTCCCCGATAATTATTTTGATCATGATGGCGGTCATGGAGCGGATTCCGTTCAGAGTATACAAATCGCGTCAGTTTCCAATATCCTTCCCCAAGTTGCCATCTTCTGCAAAATGTGAATCCGCCCTCTTTGAATCTGGCATTCTACTGCCTTTTCGATTCGGTTAATCTTTTCTAGCCGGAGCGATGATTTTTCTTCAGTAAAAATCGCTGAAACTGGTTGGATTCGGTCTTCTTTCTTCCACTCCGTCAACTTCCGATTTATATAATCCTATACAATTCGGGCATCAAACAGGGAATGCCCCGGAAGCGATACGTAGCTAGGCAAAGCCAAGAAAACTAAGGGTGTTCCTTTTTTCTTTAATCGTTCTTATATGCTTTTTTGTTCATTTTCTTCCACTACACTGCCCAAACGATCCGATCCCATCTTACAGCCAGCAGACTCAATTCCCATGATGCCAGCCCCTTTCTCCATTCAGCATGGAAATGGGTTAATGTTGATAGCAGTAACCCATGCGGCATAAAGGGTTGTTTTCGCAAAGACAAAAAAGTGCTGGAACCTTGCCGATAGAAGCAAGATTCAATCGATTCATGAAACTCGCCCTTCTGCCCAGCTCCCTATCCAAAAAAAGCAGACAAGTCACATTAAATGTTTCTTTTGTTTCTTGGCTGCAAAGACGAGTATACGAACTAAGCAAAGGCAAATGCACAAAGACAAGACGATTTGAGCCAAATTTCCTACCACGAAAAAATATCTTCATGCATGCCTCAAAAAGATGCAATAGATCCTCCAGCGCCCTTTGCTGCACCCTCACTCCCCATACACTCCGGCACTGTATCTTGAGTTATGGATCCACACGCCTTCTTGGCGACGCATGACCATGCGACCAGGTCCGAGTAAAGCATACATAGAAATATCTATCTTCACCGCGAGTGCAAATAGCTTCGTATATAACAGCGCGGACACTGCTTACCTCGCATACCAACTCTGGCGCCCCGAGAGCAGACTGCAAGGAATCCACCGGAAATTTTTAAGACTTGGATAACTCCTTCCGCAAATTCTCTCAAACTTCGAATGAGTATCATCTGTTCGTACAGAAGCCCGACTGGCCTTCTTTTGAAATCAATTTTTTTCTTCCTTTTCCATAATCTTTAGCCCCTATTTCAAGTGTGGACAAATCCTCCTTCTGCGGGACATTTCCCAATTCCAACGAGCTATATTGAGCGAGCTCAGGGCTCTCTCACGGATTACCAGCCACTTTCTGGTTTTAGAGCAACGAGCTTCGAAAGAAAGATGTTTGGGAGTGCCAACTGAGACTCGGTCCCATCCGTTATTTTTTTCTCAACAATCACATTCCTGCGCACTCATCAGTAGGACTCGAAACCTCTTTCGGACAAAACCTTGACCAATTCGACGTGCTCAGGTTTTTCCAATACCGCAGCTTTCCACCCACCGACTGGATGTAAGAGAGAAGAGAAGGTGTTTCCACCCATCAAATGGACCCATGACCATAAGTGGCCTGAAAGTTTTCAATGAATGTCATCACAACGGAGAGAACAAACCAGCACATCCGACCACTGCTTAGCTAGGTCTCCGATGCAATACAAAGTCCCCCCTTTGAAGCCATTTCATTGGTAAGCGTTCTTACCTCGTAGATAAGTCTGATACAAGTGATGTAGAAACCGCCTATGTCACTTTCCAAAACCAAATTGACTGAGTTCCCATCTTTTTACCGATGAAATATCCGTAAAGCGCTACTCGGTACCATCTATATCTGGCAATAGCAGCGTTACTATTCCCCGGAAGAGGTTTTCCCAATGGATAACGGCTCGCCCCAAGTGTTTTACTTTCATCTGAACTTGGCGTACTATGTGCATATCCGATCCTCAGTATCCCGGTCCGATTCTTCGGCTTCGTGGCACACACCCAATTATCACCCTCCACGGATTGGACTCCAAACAAGCCATTTCCCTTGTCCGCCCCCAGCGTGGACCCTCCCAGCAAACTTCGAATCGACCGTCCCGGCGAGAAGCCCGGCTCGGCGGACCCTCCGCCCAGCAACCAATCTCTACGAATTAAGAAAGGTCATTTTTTCTTTGGGCAAACCAATCTCCATACGTCGGCATCAAAACGCTTCGGGATGCGGTCGGTGCCGGTGTACCGAACAGGGTTTGATCTTTTTGTGTTTTTTCCCAAAATGGAATACCACCGCCGCCTTCAATCCATCAAATTCGGTCTCACTACAATCAGGTGAACGTCCGGTGTAACTCACAAAAAGGGATGATACCATCCTATAGGTGGCCTGTAACGCCCACGACCGACTGTGCAGGCCTTTTTGAAGATAAGGATAGCTCGAGGGCCCAAAAAATCATCCGCCTCATAAATGCCAAAATACCTTTCCCGGTAGAATAATGGGATACGAACGGCCTTTGGTGGACATGCACAAGCCCCTTTGGGCATGACCCTGTTGTTCCGCTCGGGTAAATGCAACAAGCTGGATCCTCGGACTCTGTGGAGGAATGACAAATTCCTTCGGAAGAGCTCACCTCATTAATTTGCCTTAAGGAAAGGCTTTCTTATTACCAATGCGTCAGTTGAATCTGTCGTATATGATGAAATCTAGGAGAAGGAAGCTTATCGGAAAAGCCCCCCTTGAACTTTTCTCATAAAGTCTTTATATTGGTGACCAAAACTTTTGCGCACATCTCCCTTACTCAATCGCGTGAACAAATGGGTTCTGGGCCGAATAGAAACCATCGAAATAGTGGACAAAAAAACAGCTTTGATTTCAAGCGATCCCAAGCCGCGACAATAACAAGTCCCGGCACCACCGCCCCAGCAAAAGCGAAAAATACCGCGAGACTCTCCCTGTTTCAGATTTCTAAAACCCAGCCAAAAGATTGGCAAATTTGAATCCTGGATCTTTAAATCTCCCATAAGCTAAGTCATCTCAATAAACTATCCCCCTTTTCTAAGATAAAGCGAACGCATGCAAGAAAGGCCGATTTTTCAAATGGGCTGGAAAGCATACGACTGGCGTACCACCTGCTCGTGCGTGCGCGAGTGCTTTTACGCCCTTTCCCCCCTCTGAGAAGTAATCCTGCTCAATCATGGGGCTTCGCTCATCTATTCCACCAGTTGCAAAGAATGCTGATGATAATAGCGTCGATTAGACGCTAAATCGTTTGATCAATGTGGGCTTTCTGTATCTCATGCACGATGATAA
>Ga0163217_1084837_pt1 | contig 10072 bp, 9 predicted proteins | sample SynspAceP_FD_185933 | JGI IMG/M metagenome (GOLD analysis project Ga0163217, IMG submission 185933) | Saline lake microbial communities from Ace Lake in Antarctica - Synechococcus sp. Ace-P (PacBio error correction) | ecosystem: Environmental > Aquatic > Non-marine Saline and Alkaline > Saline ...
AGAAAAACAAAGAAGGAAAAAGAATTCCCCAATGGGGCTCCCTGTTTTAAATCCAAAATGGACTTTTTTTGCGACAAAATGCGGCAAATTTTGGGGGTCCATTGAAAGATTGGGGGGTTTGTTTTTTTTAGTTTCTTCGATTTGGATACTCCTTCCATCATCCGTTTTCGGTTCCTTCTTTTACTAGCTTTTTTTTTTCCTAAATCTTCCCTGTAAATGTTTTTATTTTTTGGTCGGCTAGTTTTCTTTCAGTGACAATCTTTTTCTAATCGCAGAAAGGATTAATTGCTCCCGCAGTTTTTTTTTTCCATTCACAATTTGCCGCGCATTCCATTTAAGCATGGTCCCGTTTGGCCCATCGAAGGAAATGTGAGTGTGATTTTCCAAAGTCCAGTGAGGCGTTCTTTTTATGGAAGAATTTTTCTCGAACAGTGGAGCCGCCATCAAGATGATCATCCCAATTGATGATTTTTTTGAATTTTTCGTAAAATAATACCCCTTCCGTATCCTCGTTTCTTCTACAACGAATTTTTTTGTAGAAAGACGCATTGGCAAAGTTTTGATGCTGAGTTTCCCATCAGTTGCCACCAGTGGTTTTCGCGATTGTCGTCACAATGCTTCGGCATAGAAGCGGGTGGCAATTAGTTTTGTTCCTGCCTTATTCAATAAGTTCCTGATTTTACAATGATGAGTTTCTTCGTTGGTTTGATTGGGAGTTCTTTTTCTCTTGAAAGTTTCTAACTTTTCGTTCAAGAACTTTGCATTCTCTTCATTGCTGCTTTCCAATTCTTCATTGGCATTTGCAGTTCTTCATTGGTGGCTTCCAAATGTCTCCGGTAATAGATTGCATATCTTCCGTGCTTGCGAAGCTCTTTCTCCTAATCGATCGTTTTTTCGTTCTTGTACAAGGAATCAGCTTTTTCCCGTAGAAGATGCTTTTCGGGTGATTTCGGACCAGAAAATTTTTATTTTTCAATTGGACTAAGAAAGTGAAAGGTCAACCGTATTGGTCAGCGGAGTTGATTTGAAATGTTACATCAAAGATTTCTCTCCCATTTGATTTGATTTGAATACCTTCTTTGAGGATTGATTCATTCTTGATTTTGCCTATAAAATTGCATTGCGCAATTTCAAATGCTAAGCCTTCCCTGGCCATTTTTAATAATATTGTGCGCTAGGCTTTCCTTTCGGCCTGTTGGAGAAAAAGGTGTGAATGTTCACGCCGGAATGTGGCGATGGTCCATCTGCTCATTCACCACCCCACACTGCAGGCGAATTTAGAAGCATTACCTGTTCTGCACTTTTTCGAAAATCAGTGATACTAAGCTTCCTGTCGGATTAGGTTTTTTCTCTTTGGGACAAATGGATTCCTTTCTTTTGCGCTCTGTGCTACATGCATGAACCTCCCAGGCACAGGCTTTGCGGGAATAAATTTTATCAACCTTCTTCACAAAATGTGAAACAAATCGGAGCAGGCGCCAATGGTTTCCCAAAGATTTCCCACAAAGAGAAATCCCTTTTCTTTTGAGCGCATAGTGAAAAGTGGTTAAGGCTTTTTTTTCTGCAAAAAAAGCATCCATGTAAATAAGCACATTGCCGGCAAACTGATTAATCCATTTTTGCAAATGGGGGTCCTTTTCAGAAAAATTGTGAGGAGCAAACACACACATATCCCGACATTTTTTTTTCAAGCCTCAATAGGTTATTGGTTTTTACAAAATATTTTTTAGCAGCTTCTAGGAACAATTTTCCCCTCTCCTTTAAGTATATATTGCTGCTAACGAGCTTTTCGGATAGCCCTTTTCGGAATATCACTTGAGAAAGATTTTGAATTTTCTCTTCGCTGCTTTTAATCTCCTAAAATTCGAGGAAGGGATATGGCAATGGAAATGAATTCCTCGCCTGTGGAGCATCCCGCATCCAAACGCGAGTAAGACTCGCCCCTCAACTTTACTTTTAAAGATGGCGGGAATAACTTTTTGTCGTTTAAATTCTGAAAAGTTTTTCGTCTCGGGAAAAATGAAGTGACAGGAATGAGCACATCCTGAAAAGAGCGCATCTTGTTCTGCATGAATTGGTACGTCAAAAATTTTAAGTATTCGCCAAGATTATCTTGTTGGAAATTGCCAATTTTCGGGTAAATACGCTGTGAAAGTCGGCCTGCTTGTAGAAAAGTTAAAATCAACTCCGGTTCGATGTTGAAGTATTGAAAAATTTGTTTTGAATTTATCTGGCTTCGCTTTTAGGAACTAGATCATCGGTCTTGTAAATGTGGAGTTGTCTTTGTATGCCGATTTGGGATTGTAGCAGCCTGCTCAGGGATTTTTAAGGGAGCTAAATAAAATCGACCATTCCTGAATTCACTGCATTTTGTGGCATCCCAGTAATATTCTGCAGTTTTCCTGGATCCTGAGCAATGTAATGCCTCCAATGATTCTTAATGTCTTTCATCCGAAGGGAGCCGTCAATTGCCTGTTCTGAAAGCACAATTCCCACAGCACATACTCTTTGTGAATTGTGGCTATTGGACGTGAAAAAATTTATCATAGTAAAATTGATGGCCTTTTTGTCTCGAGGAAGAAAGTTGAAGTCCCATCGTTTGAAGGTCAAGAGTTTTTTGCAGGGAATGAAATGTGATATTATCAGGAGCAAGATGATAATTTTCGATGAACTCATGGACCGGAATTTGGTAACACGCTGTTAGAATATCTGCCAAAAAACTTTGAGTGGTTGGGTCGAGATGCGCTGCACCAACACATAAGCCATTCCGGAATTTTCGGGTATCGCCGCCAACAGCGCTTGAATGCATCAAGTCCTCCTGCCTGATGCCCAATCCACAACAGGAAAGTTCTGGGCACGCTTGCAGGCGTTGAAATCTTCTTTTTTTTGATACAAAGTCATGGGTTGAAAAAATAATTATAATGTATGGTTTTATTTTTCCTTTGCCAATACTTAAATAAGTAGCTAAGGAAAGATTCGTTTAATATAATTTGGCTTGATGATAAATATACCGCATCAGATTTTGGGTATAAATACTATTCTTTCTATAAGTTTTTGATTATGGAGTAAGAAATTAGGTTTAATATTTTTTTAGGCATCAACTTTAATTTTTGCTTAAACAGTCTATTACGTTCGTCATTCGCACATTGGGACAGCAGTAAATCAGGTTGATTAACTTGTTTTTATTAATAGTTTTTGGACATATATTCTCCAATTTCTAGGTTAGAAACTCGTATAGTAATCTCACTTATCCTCCTCAATGACATTGCAAAAAATAATAGCCTTTCTGCTGAATCACTAAAATCAGTAAAATTTCGAGAGTCCGACATTATTTGATGAACCTTCTACTGAATATACTCAAATCCGCAGGAAAAAATTGATTCTATTGGCCATATTTGTTGCTTTTTATTTCCCACTGTTCAATTCTCAGGGATATATTCTCAAAAAGTAAGGCGAGACCTAATTCGCCATTCTATCGGCTGCTGAAATAGCGTAGCTATTTGACACGGACTTTTAGTTTTAAATTTTAGAGCGACAACAGCGTGGGTTAATCCCCCGCGTTTTCCCAGCTAACTCCTATTGAAGTGAGGCTGACGCAAATCGAGAAAGGTTCATTTCTATTGCCGAATCAACTCGTACCATCTTCCATCTTCAATAAATCCGGTCCTGTGCCTTCGGCAACTCGGTCGTGGGTGACGATAAGATCGTCTGGTGACATTCCGCAGTTAAATTCTTTAAAAATGTTTTGAATACGATATTTGCATTTTTCTTATCGAGATTTCCGGTAAGGCTTCATGCGCCATAATCAAGAACAGGGTCATTGATTAATCTCTGGCAATGGCTACACGTTGCTTTGACCTCCCAGAAAGCCTGGTTTGCCTTTTTCAGAGCATGGTCATGCATGTCGAAGATTTTTAGCTTTTCCATCGCGCGGTGGTTCAGTTCTTCCTCTGGAAAATTCACGCAAGCTTCAGCCTGGAATCAAGACATTTTCCAGCACTGAAACCTCAATTGAGTAAGTAGTGAAACTGAAATACGAAACCGATTTTTTCGTTCCGAAGCTTAGAAAGGTAAGTTGAACGATTTGGCGTGATGACCTCTGCATCGCTCAATTCCACCCTTAAATCAGTATCCATCGTCGAAAGAATATACAAGAAGCGTGGATTTGCCACAGCCGCTCTTTCAACTACGGATACGAATTCCTCCCTTGAGTTGAATGGTAAAAACATTCACGCTGCTCAAACTTACCTGCGTTTCTATGGGGTTGTAGAAAAACTTTCGATGTTTTTCGCCTCTAAGACCGGCTGATTTTGTTTTCGTCATTTCCCTCTGATTATATCCACTGGATCCAACTACTTGCTTTCTTGCTGAAAAAATCCAGCGAGGTAGGTGGTGACTAAAGCCTGAAAAATGCCTCCGATAATGTAGTATTTGATATGAAGTCAAACTGGGTAAGTCTTGACTGTGGGCAAGGCTTCGTTTCAAATGGAATCGCTCAATTCCTAAACAGGGCGAGGTAACCCATGAAAAGGCCGACAGCTCACCAATAGTCCAATGGAGAGCGCATGGTGATGAAAAATCCCGCTTCACATCCGAACTGTTAAATCCGATGGCTTTTAATATCGCAATCGTGTCTAGCTTTTCATAGATCATCATGTTTTAGAATACATTGTAGATCCCAAAGCCAGAGGCGACAGCCAAGGTTGATCCTACTGCGTAGCTATCGCGTTCGGATGCTGGAGCCAGTTTTTCAAATTGGGCATTGAAACCTCTGAATGTCATCAGCTTCAAATCCTCAAATATCTCGATATTCTCGGCAAAAGCGGAGCTCGCATTAAAGTCGTAGAGTTTTTACCTGAATTCTGAAGGTAGGAGAAAGGTTTTCGCCATCATTTTTCTGACGGTATTGATTGAAGGCATAACTATTTTCGATTGTCCAAATTCCGCCAATCCGGATTGGTAGTAAGCCACTACCTTAAGTTTGGGCCCTTATTACCTTGGCAGTAGTCCCTTGATCACATCGCCTATATCTGCCAGCATTCGGATCTGCTGCTCTTTGCCCAGAATAATACTGTGGTTTGGAAGCAGCTCTGCTGGATTTCTACAATGACAATAATCTTTGAAGCGAATAATTCAGTTTCCTTTTCTGGTCTAATTCATTTATCACTCCGGTCAAATCGATGCTCCCTACATTATAAAATACCTGTGAAGCGATTTTTGAAACTCACGCCCCTGACTCTCGGGTCTTCATAAGCGGTTTTTTAGAATCGGGTTTCAGAATTATAAATTTGCTAACCTGGGAATTGCTGGGTTTGATGGATCGGATCACATTGATGCCGACTGAATTCTGGCGAGAGCTCGATGGTTTTGAATTTCGGATTGGGTTTGATCTGAATTGTAAAACCGGACCTGAGGAGTTTCGATTTTGATTACCAATCCATCGAGAAGAGTATTGGAGTCCATTGCAGAATCCAAGAGGGAAATAAAACATGGTGATGCTAAAGGTGACTCCAATAGCTGCACAATGGTCCTGCTTGCCGCGGGCAAACATTAAGGCTCTGGCGAGTTCTAAAATCAGCGACCACTTCATAGGCCTGGTTGATGATTTTGGTGGAGGAACTGATTTCTTCCAAGATTTTCCCGCAGATTGGATAGTTTCGTATCCCAACTTTTGACGGAATACTGTCCCATGATCATTTAGACAAATTCCATCACGATGCAGGTAGCTTTCTGGGAATGATAATGCATTTCCCTTGAGTCCAAAATAATATTGGCCTCTAGCGTCCAAGTTTGGGATAGGTCGGGGCGGAGCCTTGGTGAACTTGGCTTCGATGGTAAAACTTTTGGTATTCGAATCCATGAATAGAAAGATTTTGGTCACTTGAGCTTCGAAAGGGTGCGCGGCCCTTTGTATGCTACCAATGGATACCGAATGAGCTGGCTCAATTTCACTTTTGAGATAATCATATTCATCGACCTTCAAATTCCAAGAGGATTCGCTAGTACTTCTAAAACTGCCAAGGCAATTTTGAAGGGGTGACCATTTCCCTTTTTCCTTGAGCAAGGCGTTATAGTGTTCCTTTGATTTTACTTTTTTAAAATGTAATCACTTTCCAGACCGACTAATAGCCAAGTTTTTTGAAAAGCATTTTTTTCGTTGAATTCGATCTCTTTTTTCAGGTCCCTGCGTAGCGCAATTGCGCAGCACCAAAAGCAGTAGTTGATTCTCATAAGCTAAAGAGCGCTGTTCCATTCTACTCAGTCGCGATTATTTTGCTTCCAAAGATGTTTTTGCCGCTCGTAGCGCAAGAGTCGTTCAGCATTTTGCTTTTGGCCCAGATCGATGGTGAGCTGTAGATCTCTGAGTTTACTTGTTTGGTTTTTAGGTCCCTGCAAAATTACGTGCGATTCTCGCACTTTCCCGGCTCAGTTTTTTCCGTTCGAGTAAAAGCGGCCAAGATTGGCGTGCCGACTTCTACGCTGTCCCCTTCGGTGACAAAGACTTTCCTGAATAGGTCCTGAGGCATTGTAAGGCATCGTACTGATCTACTGCCCAGGATTTGGCCAGAAGCATAAACAGATTCTGAGATTTTTTCCAGTTTCAGTGGAAAATTCGAATTTTCCATCTTCCTGCTACACGAAAAAAGTAGGAAAAAAAGGAAGAAGGGCACCAAAGAGATCGAGAAATTAATTCGGAGTATCGAGGGTAGTCTTTCATGGTTAGTTTTTTACAAATTAAATCATTTCATTTAAAAACATTTGATGACAATTGTCATATTGGCAGGGAAATAGCCTTTCCAGACCTTTTGATCAAGCTGATCAAAACAATTTCGTCTCTTTTTATTAATTTCTTCTCTTTGAAAAACATCAACCATGAAATTCAAATTTCCTTCTATCATATTCTTGATAGTCTTTAGTAGTTGCGCCTTCCAGCCTATTCAACGCTCCGCAAAAACATAGTACCTTTCGGGCTGATTCGCCAGCAGAATCTTCCAGAGAACAATTGAATTATTTTCCATCAGAAAGAGACAAAAGATCTTTCCAGTGATGATTTTTATCCATGGCGGAAGTTGGGTAAGGGAAAAAGGAAATTTAATAATTTTTCTAGGAAGTAGAATGGCTCGAAGAGATGTGTTCACGGTGATCATAGATTATCCTTTGGCCCCAGCATATCAGCTGCCTTCGATGGACTCGCATCAGTGAAAGCTGTAAAGTGGGTCTATGAAAACATCGAAAATTAGGTGGGGATAAGGATAAGATTCTTTTAATTTTTTCAGGACATTCCGCAGGAGGCCACCTTGCAGTTTGGGGCAAGCCTCAAAAAAGAGCTTATGAAAAGCTGAATTTCAAAAAAATCCATTAAAGGGAGCGATTCTCACGATCGCGGCAGCGATTAAGACCAGTAATTGTTTCTCAATGAGCGAAGATGCCCTGACGGAAAAGAGAAATTAACAAGCATTCACAGCTGATCCCGCCGTGTGGAAGGAAATATTCGCCGTCTATTTTTTGATGGAAATGAGATTCCAATTTAATTATGGAAGGGGAGCTGACCTATTTCCTGGAATTCGTTGACAATTTGAATCGTTTTCGGAAGCGTGCTGCGGACCTGGAACCGAACTGGAGGTTCATACTATGAGAAGAAGAAAACACAATCCCAATGATTACCGTTTTTTCTGGACTTGAGCAAAGGCTATGATGATGTGTTGGGGTTTATTGAGAAGAAATTGATTTTAAATCCAATTTTATGTTTGGTAAATACCACTTTTAAAAATAATTTGTTTCCTTGCGTTAGATGACCTATCCTTTATCTCACAAGATTAATTTCCATTTTCGAAAAAGCATTCTGATGCGGGTAACAGTTTATCGACATGGAGGCGATCGTTTGAAAGCAGTATTTGGAATCAGGAATCACAGGAGTTCTAGATAGCTTTCCTGCCGATAAGTTAATAAAGGGGAATAGGGCTAGATTCAAGATAGTAGGTAATAAGTTAATAGGTTAATGTATGAACGTTTGATTTTGAGGATCAAATCGTAGAAAATCAGATTTATTGGTACTCAATAGTGAGTATGAACGAGTAGATGAAAGCCACCAATTTAAACAGTCAAGACATGAATAGCGAAACGTTGAATACTTGGTTTTTACTTGATAACTCCGCTGATTATGATGGCTGCGGTGAAGCGGTATGAAGGACTCAAATATTTGCTTCAAAAGGCTCAAATAGCAACATAAGGAAAAGATGCTTTTGGTTCATATCATTGCTGATTATGAGCGTAAGCCAGTGGGATCTGCTGAAGTAGACCTGGTCGAAATGATAAAAATCAGGATGCAGGAATTTTGGTTTTTAATGCGACTACCTTGGCTAAAGAATATGTGACAAAGGGCACATATTTTTTTTTTTTTTAGGGAGCAGGTCTCAATTATAAAGCAATCGCTTCTTTGACTATGAATTAGAAAGTTTAGCGAACTATTTGAAAATCCCCAGCTTGGTTGATTAAGAATATCCTTGAAAAATATGGGGTGATTGGCTGATTTTAAAAAACGATAAGGAAGGTTTGGTATTCAAAACTCATTCGTTTTTTTCAACCTCTGGAGTGATAAACGGGGATAAATGCTTTTGCTAAGTTTCAGGAAATCTTTGTCAGAAAAGTGAGATAGCATCCATTTGATTTCTCAATGCGTGTGGTAGTGGATAGAATCTTCTATTCCGAATGAGAAGAATTCAAAGCACTTTAAGACATCTTCATACTTTCCTTCTATCAATATCGAATTTCTGATAAAATAACATGAAGAGATATCCGAGCAACGGTTCCTTTTTGCTTGAGTTAGGTAAAAAATGCAGGCCTGAATAACTGAAATACTCACGAATCCAGAAATTCCTGTCATTTATCTACGCTCGTCAAAAAATGGCATTTAATATGATTTTGCTTTGGGGCTTCTTTCTAAGGAAAAAATCAATGGACGTTGACGGGGTGGATCAAAAAAGATCTTCCACACCGTATTTTTTTGCTTTGTTAATACTCTTCTTTCCAATTGAAATCTTCTTGGCCACTCTAACTTAGATTTAGGAAGAGATTGCATATACTCCAACAAGTGACATTCCCCCAGGTACGCTTAGGTTTTCGTTTGACTAACGCTTCAAAATGCTTCCTTATCAAGACTTGGAAAGACTTGTTTATTCTGCGATTCTGCTACTTTTTTGATTTTTTTCAAGAACTTTTCCTCTAATGGTCAAAATCAGACGTTTTCCATGCATGCGCATAGTTTAGTGCTTTAATGCGTATGAATTACGAACTTGATTTTAAATAAGTTGGCTTTTTCAGTTGTGTGTGCCCATTTTAATGGGCTTTGTAAATTCCTTTGAAATCTCCGGAAAAGTCTCTTAACCCTTTCCACGGCAGCGGGATTTAAATCGAGCGCTAGCAAGAAGATTTTATCCAATTCCCCAATCCCCCCAATCTCCAATCTCCCAATCTCTCAATCTCCCAATCTCTCAATCTCCAATCTCCATCGCTCAATCTCTCAATCTCCCAATCTCTCAATCTCTCCATCTCTGCAATCTCCCATCTTCCCAATCTCCAATCTCCAATTCCCAATCTCTCAATCTCCCATCCTCTCAATTCTCCCAATCCGCCTCGGCGGAAAGTTTTTTTCAATTTAAGAGGAAGGAGTCACATCCACATAAATCGGGACCGGGAGGCGAAACTCTGGTCTTACGGGTAAGCTCTTCAAATATGGCCGCAAGTTGCTCTTTATCCGTGGGATTACCTGATTTCCTCTAATTTGAATCAGCTTTCAACTGATATTGATTTTTTGATTCGGGCGATAATTCCTTTCTCGGCCCTAAAACAATCTTTTTCACGCCTATTTTCAAGACATACATGTGGAGGTGAAGCGCGGCTTTTTCTGCTACCTTTGGCGTCCAGCATGCCGAGTGGTATCTTGATCAGACTTGACGTAGGTGAGGATAAATAGAATTTTCTTCGAATCGATTCATTTTCCTGCCGGAAAAACTCTTTATAATCCCCTTTGATTACTTGTCGTAAACGGTAAGTCCAGGATTCCAGAGTTTGA
>Ga0163217_1102443_pt1 | contig 10072 bp, 10 predicted proteins | sample SynspAceP_FD_185933 | JGI IMG/M metagenome (GOLD analysis project Ga0163217, IMG submission 185933) | Saline lake microbial communities from Ace Lake in Antarctica - Synechococcus sp. Ace-P (PacBio error correction) | ecosystem: Environmental > Aquatic > Non-marine Saline and Alkaline > Saline ...
GTTTGGGAAAAACCAAAAGGAAGAGGAATTAAAAAAATTAACCAGGGTCCCCCCTGCTCACCCAAATCGCCGATGCCCGGACCCTTTTTGAAAGGCCGTGGCTCCAGTCCCTTGCGACGCAAAGCGCCAACAAAAGGTGGTCTTAGGGCCCGCGCCAAGAGTTTCCAAAGAGCACGGTGAAAAATGCCCTGCACGGGCAAGGACAAAAGAAAAGACAAAAAAAAAAAAAAAATTCCGCCAACACCAAGTGGAACCCCAGGTCCCGCTGTAAATCGACCCTGAAATACTTGATCGCCTCATTCACGACAAAGCCAACCCCGCCGGCGTTCGCCCGTTTTTAAAAGGGCGAGCCACGAAATCAAGAACGGCAACGAGAAGATCGACCAATGAATGGCGGAAGCCGAGTGAGCCTGTGCATATTGCAGTTTTGGCATGGGAATTGGACGTAAAAGGTATATATTTCGTGTCGAAACAAGCGGGGGTTTTTTGGCCCGGCGATATTAGCCACCAATCATCAGCAGCCACACCAAACTCAAACCGACCGTATGGCGCAAAACTTAAAAATAGCCGCGTGATGATTCCCGGGTTTCACCCGCCATGGGCAGTGCGACACTCACAAAAGCGTCTAAGGGCCGTGCCCCTCAAGGGTGAGGGAAACTTCCAAAGGGGCGCTGGCTCGATGGATTCGAAGCGTGCTGTAATCGGGTTTTGCACGGCGAAATGGCAAAAGAAGAACACGATCGATCCAATCACCAGCGGTGAAAGGTAAAACGACAAACAGTCCCCCCAGCCCAGCGCCGATCGGTTAATTGACCAATGAAAGCCGCTCGGTCCCATCAAGAGAGAGAGAAAGCCACACCGTGGGCGGTAAAACCAAGGGTAGGGTTGACCAAGGCACTGACCGGCGCGGCGCCATCGAGAAACGTGTCTGAGACAGCCCATGCCAAGGGATGGAATTATCAGTAGGCGCAATGGTGGTGACAGCGGCCTAAACGCAAGTGTCAAAAGGCGATGGCATCGATCGCGCTGTAATTCAAGCAAGCTTCGAGTGTTGGACTAGAAAGACTCATTGCTGGATGAACCATAGCGAGTCATGATCGGCTAGCGCGCCCGGGGAACGTAAAAACCGCAGAAACGCCCGCCGGACTTTGCTCAGGGTTCTCGCCCTGTGTCCAGTCGTGCAGCGTCCTGTGTTAACGGTGATACCCACACGCGGGAGCCAAGCCGATGCCTGAAAACCTTGGGGATCAGGGCAGTTGATGAAATGATTTGTGGAAAAGGCAAACGAAGCGAGATCGCAATTACAGGAGGTGCACGATACAACGCTGGAATAAGTCTGTCCGAATGCTTTGGCCTTGAATTCGTTTTGGAGTCTGGCCCAGCCGATCGCAGTCTAGGTGCTTGGAGCACAGCTCTTGGGCGGGTCAGCACCAGTAGGGTTGCGCCCAATGGGTTGGCAGCGCAAGCCGGTTAAAGCGAGCCGTCTTGAGCACTGCAATGGCCGCTTGTTGGATTCAGCGAGTAATGCAGGGTCTGGGCTCCAAGCGCAATTTTGACCGACCGCGTAAGTGAAGGTGAAACGCAGAGATTCAGCCAAAACCTGATCGTATCAATGGCCGCGATACTTAAGCTGTTGCGCCAAAACACGTCCACAACGGCGCCGCCGTGCGGTTGGGCGTAAAACTTGCCGCTGTGAAGCCCGCTGCTGACATGAACTTCGAGCCAGTCCCCTGCCGGCCTCAAAGGCCCTCAGAATTTCAAGGGCGGGTGCAGAAAAATTGGCTGCTACCGCCGACGTTTAGCGCGTGGGTGGCCCCTCAGACGGCAAGGGCCTCAGAGGACAATCAAGCAAGTGGCAATGGCGCTAAGAGCAGGCGAGTCAGGGCTTCAAGTGGCGAGTGGGAATAAAGTGTCGAGTGGGGGAGGCATGCCTTGGTTATTTGAAATTGAACAGATGGTAAATCCGTTATGTTAGTTTAGAATAGCGCTCGCCTAAATCGATTTGACACCCAATGGAAAGTTTGGTTGAAATGCATTAGAAATAAAATGTATAAATAATAGATTGTACGTTGGAAATGAAGTTTATCTCAAGTGCGGTGATCCCTAAGTGCGCTGAATTGAACGGCACTGAATTGAAACCCGGCACGAATTGAACGCGCTGTGGCTTCCCTGTCACCTGGGTGAAGAATTTTTTGAGTAAGCGTTCCTGACTGACCCAAACGCGAATCTTCACCCTCCAGACCAACGCCCATCCACCGCGCACGGTGTGCCAATGTGGCCGCAAGCATTGACCGACAGCGTGACTAGGACAAACGCTTGTCTATTTTTGCGTGGGTGGCAGAAACGGGATCGATTTCTGAGGCGAGCTGGAAAGCGAAGGTGAGTTACATCCGCGTGGCAAGGCGATAGAGACCTTGACCCAATGGCGGGCGCGGTGCCTTGTAGAAAAAAATGGTGGTGCATGGGTGGCGGCGGGCGCTACGCCCTGACAACGGCAGGCGAGGGTCTACTTCAATCAAGAGCCACAATGGCAACAACCGCACAAATTGGTTCACAATCAACAAATGTGCCACACGGGACGATGGCATGGCGATGCAAACCAGCGAGTAAACCAATGGCCTGTGACGGTCAATAGCTTGTGTTCGCTAACCGAGGGGCGGGTGCGGGTTGCCCCTTATTTTGCGGATGAGCAATTTTTGTGGGCCGGAGATCACCCCTGAAAGTCCAGCGCAACTTGCCATTGAAACAGGCGCACACGTGATCGCAGAATGTTAAAGCCAATGCGTGGACAGGTGAGACGCCAATCAAAACAAACGGTTAGTTGCAAGTGGCGAGCCGCTCAGTACAGCGGCAAGTCAATTTTGAAGGACGCCAGTGGTCCTGGATGCAAAAGCGAGCGTGAGCACGGGTGATGCCGCTCACCGTGACGCTGGCAAGCGGTATTGTCTCTGATTGGCTATTGGCGGGAATGTTATCAGTTGGTTACTGGCCCAGTGCCATGATATCGATGAAAAGCGCAGTGTTATTGCGATTGCGCGTTAGTTTTTTTGTATCAACGTTAGAAAATACAAGGAGACGATGAATGGGGTACAGAGTGGACTGGGGCAACTTTCACCCCTTGGCCTATCATTTTTGGGGGGTGCTGATCCGGCTTGGCAAGACGTCATGTGATGGCTTACAAGGGCGTAATCGCTGGCCTCCGTGGGGTAGTTGGCGGTTTGGCTTCAGTTCTAATGTGCCAAGGACACTTTAAGTTGGCGTGTGGCGTTCGTGGCTGGTTTTGTTTTTGTTATCAAGTGCCTTTTTATGGCTTTATTTTGGGAGGTGCCCACTTCGGTGATGACGCCGGCTATCCGCTCTTAAATGTGGCAGGGGCTGCTTGGTGGCTTTGGCACAAGAAATGGGTTCGGGCCTGCACCAGTGGACACGCCAAGTCTGCGGGGTCGGTCGTTTGTCACCCCGATCGCATCGATGGCGACCTTGAGCTTATAATGTTTAGCGGGTTTGTTACCGCGCTATCTCGTATTTTCACGTGGTTTGGAAGGCTGAATCATGCAACGTTATTTGTTTTTATATGCCGAGGGGTTGGTGTTTGGCATTGGGCTGATCGTCCTCGGCATGAAGCAATCCTGGCAAAGTCATACATTTCCTGGATATTGCGGGCCAATGGGATCCGAGTTTGCTTTTGTCATGCTCGGGCAATTCCGGGTGCCTTTTGTTGGATTTCGGTTAATTGAAAAGCGCGGTGCAGACTGTCTACCAAGAACCCCTTCATTTAACGCGGCGTCCAGCGTGTTAGTCGGCCTTTGGTTTGGGTGGCTTTGTATTGGCGTCGGTTGGGCCATGGCGGGTTTTGGCCCAGGCCCTGCTTTGGTCGCGCTTCGGCGCGGGCTAAGGCAAGGCCCTGGTGTTTGTGGTGGCAATGAATCGCGGGCATGTTTGACTACCGATCATGCCTTTCAAGCGAGTCTGGCGCCGGGCTTAAGCGTCAGCTTGTGATCAGGTGTTATCTGATCACACAAAGCGATGGATTCCGCCGCGATAGCATAGAACTGCGCACCTGATTTGCTGACAAACCGTTAATGTCTCCGAGAAGGCTTGGACCGATACTTCAGGCGTGATCAAGGTCGGTGCCCAGCCAGAGAGAGCGCAGATAATCTCAGAAGAGACGTCCCCGGTTTGCAAGGCACACGACCAGCATTGGGTCGCTGCGTTGAGCTCAAATGGCCTGTCTTGTAAAAACATATTGACCGCTGTTTTACGCGGCCCGATAGCGTACCAACCGCCTTTTTGATTGTTCGCTGATGCTTCGCACACGGAGCGCTGACAGCCTTGCGTTAGATGGACGTTCATTGCCTCATCAAGGGTGAGAAGGTGTTGATCAAAAGGACATCCATGCATTTTTGATTTCGAAAAGATTCGTAGCCAACTGCTTGGCGTTTAGGGCCCGAGGTGCTGTTTCTGGGCCCTGGCCCATGCGATGGCTAACAGCCCCGTTTTGTGGCGGTCAATAATGAGATCAAAGCGGCTCCTCTCCTTGTAGCGTTCGAAGCGGCATCTGCCATGCTGCTTCTCGTCTTCTAAACAGAAACCAGGTGGTGGGCCACGTGAGAGCCCCCGTGACTGAATCCAATTCGCGTCCAGCAGTCAAGGCGGCCATGAGCGCGTGACCACCATTGGCGCACGTGCGGATCCAATTACAGTGCGTGATAGCCAGAACCAAAGGAATGCATCTGTGTTCCTTCGCAGAAGGGGGCGCCGACAGGTTGTCGAGTCGCTAGGGTGGCGTTGTGGCGTGTTTTTGGCGTAATTCACAACCGAATAATGGCACTCACAAAATCATGGCCGCTAATGAATCGTACGGCATGGTTGGTATTGTCTTGAACAAAAGCCATGCGGCCTAACAATGCAAAACCCGTCCAGGGCGTGATCGACCAATCCAAGCAACAATTGGGACCCCGCATAACGCGCCCAAACTGACACAAATAGAGGAGTGGATAGGCCCGGTACAAAAATACCGCCAGTAAGGCACCAAAACCCAGAAGCCGCACTCTAAACGCCCAAAGGCTCGGCAATGCCTCAGACCCCGAAGCAACAGCAAGACGAGTTTTTGATTGCGCGCCACCGAATCGGATTGACACCGACTAGAAGCGGCTATTGAATACCGCCATTGCGGCAAAAAGATAGGCTGAAGCAGAGACCCATCCGAACAGCGCGTAGGTGTTTCATCGGCCAAATTAAAGTCGGGATCATCACAACCAAGCCACACTGACCATAAGGGTCCCGTAGCCAATCGGCACGCGTGATTTGTTGCGGTGGTGAACATTCAATCAAAGTGATGAAAAGCGGCAAAGCTACTGAACCCCCAGTGTGGCTAAAGCCACACCGGCGGTTTGACAGAAACAAAGAAAGTCACCCAGTGAAGGCGAGCAAAAAGCCAAGAAATCAAGCAGCGCCACAGATATCTTTGGTGGACAGAGTTGGCCACCGCGGACATACTCATTGGGTGGGGTGGGGGATGTGTGGGATTTGGTGGAGAGGAGGTGCTTTGGAGGAAACCCGTCCAAAGCAGTCAAAAGCGGGGACAACACGATCACGGCAACACAGTCGCCGACCGAAGGGTGATGTAACGGGTGCTATCGGCGTCAATCAATGTGCTTAGAAATGCCGTCAGCCAAACAAAAACGGCGCCCAAAGTGTAATCGGAGAGTACGTTGCGGTTTTTCAAAGAGAGATCACTCAGGCGTTCATGAAAGGCGCTAGTCTAATCGCGAATGTGCACGAAGGGTTGGACAACTTGGGGTAGAAACGTTGGGGATGGTCGTCAATCACTGCGCCTGAAGTCTCAGCGCCAAGAAATCGTCGAGTGAGTCGCCTCGCGGCTGAATCGAGTGGATCACTTGTGCTTGGAGTAACTCGGCCCGTGGCTAAAGGAGTCATCTGTTTAGGCATGGTGGGGGTTTTGTAAAAGGGCAAACCCGTAACGCATCCGGCTGTCAGCGAGTCGAATAGAAATAACGCTTTTGTTGGTTTTTTTTTATGATAAAACGCGATCCACACCAAACTCCAAGGCGGGTTTGCTGCCGGTAACACCTGGCTCAAGCTCATGGTTGCAATCATGGGTGCATTTTCAATCGGGTTCGTTAATGAGCGCGCGTGAGCAGCGCGTTAACCCAAAAGAACGTTTCGGAATTGCTCGGCAATGCGACCACCAGCACGTGACCGGTGATGGCCGCAAGCAGTGGTTCTAGGAATGTAGATGAGCGGTGGGGCGTTTCCTCGATTTTGGAGTGGGTGATGCCATGGATCACGACGGACTCGTCAGCCAAGGGTACGTGTGGCTGCACAATCCAGGCCCGATTGGCTCGCCTTGATACAGTCCACCTCAAGGGCAAGATGCCGAGCTCACGATGCCTATCTTTGGCGGGGTTTAAGCGGTGTTTCGCACGTCCTTGCCATCAGGGGAGCTTCCCCCGATAGGGTGCTGCCAAGGGCCATGCCCTGCGGCGTAATAGGCCTTTAAGGCGCTCGCTTGGTTTGATGGGCGAGTGCTTGAAAGCGGCCCAGCCAGTCCATGGGCGTCCTGCCGCTGGATTTTTATATCACTAGGAAGGCTTAATAAGCTGCCATGCAAACAAAAACGGGTGACCTCATCGTTTGGGGTTGGTTGAATCAGTCAGGCCGACCGGGTTGATTAACGAAATGTTCAGTGTATTTTTTGTGGCGCTCGCCCAGAATCAAAAAAGAATCGCGTAAATTCCTACGTCAAATTCAGTCAGCATTCGGGTTCGCATACTGTTTGTCGGGTCAAGGCCCTCAACCCAAATCTTTTGCTTGGATTGCGTGAAACCTGACCAAAAGAAGATGAAATTCGGGCGGGCATCTTGTAAGTCCAGGGCCCGCGCCCAGGCGCAAACTTGCGCTCAATGATTCCTTGTAGTCGATCACATGAATTGCGGCTTTGTGATCCGACAGCCAAGGCGTGTACGCGAATTAATCGGTTACATGGGGCGGTTCCCGCGGGCGTTTTAGTGTTCAGGCATTGGTGTGCCGGCCATCGCGCCTCTGAACGCAACAAAGTCTTTAAAAAAACCAATGGGCGGCGTTCGGCCGCAAGTGGCGTTGCGCGCCATGCTCGCTTAAAACGCAGACGTTGGCCCTTTGGGCTTTTTTTTCTAATCAGCGCACGCGAATGTTTTTCGGCAAATTAAACGGTCCGACCTATAAACTCCATCAAGATCAAAGAAAATGCTCAGCGGTTAACAAAGATTCGGTGAGGGGGGTCAATCCATATTCGGTAAAGTATTCGTTGCCAAGACGCCGCAGGTTGACGCCATTTTGCTATTTGTCGCCATGATGTCGCCCGTGCAGTAGGTGTAGCCGCATGTGGCTAGGCCATCAACAGACAAAAACTGCGCAAGCTCTCGAAATAGGCATCATGCTTCTGAGGGTCAAACCGATTGTCCAATCACAATGGGCATTGTTTGGTCAAGTGGTGACGATCAGTTGTTCTTGGCGCGCCATGCTGCCAAGCGCTAAAAAGGCAAATAGGGCAATGGGCGGTGGTCCCAAATTCCGATCTCGCCGACTCCAGCAGCCGCTGTTTGTAGCTACGGCCAATGGCGCCCATGGCGTTACCGATCATGCGCGAATTGGCCCCGTCTGCACCGGTTTCATGCGGAATGAAGCTCGCCTTAACCTCCTCGTTAATCGGCAAGCTCCTGAACACTTTGTTGGTGAAAAATTCGCTCACCACAAAAGACTCGTACGCGATTCGTATCGAATAATGTCGTACAACGCCAGCACGCCGATGGGACGTAGAATTTTTTTTAACAGGTTAAAGTGATGGACGTTTGTAGCGAAGCATCAGCAGCAATTGCTTCGTAGGCAATTGGTCCATGTCGAATGGGCGTGTTAGTTCGGTCGTCGCAATTTTAAGAGATGGGGCTCGTCCATCGATAGCCTTGGGCAAACAGCACGGGTGCGCTATATCGGATCGGTGATGAGGCCAAGTAGAAACGTGTGAATCTAACAGTGAGGAAACACCCTCAATCGGTCCTGATCTTTGGCTGCTTCGGTGATGGTGGTCGTGCTTTGGGGGTGGTTACCGATTTCACGAATGAGTAAACTTTGACGTCAGCGGGACATAATTCGTTGGCTTGCATCTGTTCTTTGAGATGACCGTGCGAAGGCGCGTGCGATCCTCGTCTCGACGAAGTCGGCAAAGGACTCTTCGTTTTCGAAGAATCCAAAAAACCTCCGGGTGCGATCAAATAAAACGAAAAGTGGTCTTTCGAGCGCTGTCGCCGGGAACCTGACTTGTTGACGCTGCTGCATCAAACCTCGGCCTCCCAAAGTGGCCGCCCTCGGTCAGCCGATTGTAAAGCGGTGCCATCAGCGGCGAAAGATTTTCGACAGCAACCGCTGCGAACAATGAAGCCATGGCTTGGCGTTTCGCCCAAAGTGCAAGATTAGGTGTTCCCGCCTTTGAATACTGCAGCATCGACTTGATTGGCAACAGCCCGCAACTTCTCTGCGGGCAGATAGAGAATGGGGGGCAATATCTTTTGTAGAAAGTCCAGTATCCTCCTAGCTGTTCGGTTTCCGCAATCTCAAGCGTCGCTCTTGCCCATGTTTATTCCTTACATGTTTTGGGGGCGAGGTTCGCTCATCAAGCCTTTAACGAGCGACACGGTGGGCGACCAAATAGCAATCGTAAACGGAAAGCCAGTTGAGGACGTCCCATTGCCTGCAAAGCCACCAAATCCCCGCCCATAATCAGTGCGATGGCGAAACCAAGCCCTAAAGGTGCACCAACAAATGCGTTGTGGGGCGGGTGATTTCTAACTTTAAACCGCCAGAGGCGATCACGTCAATGACGCAATGAGCGCTGAGTCTGATGACGTCACAAAAAAGACCACCACGAGAATAATGGCAACAGGAAAGAGGTGATCTGGTGACCAAGGGTAGGTCCTGCCAACATCACGTAAAATTTGCAACGGCAATGGGCTGTCTGTACCGGCCATGTAGCCCCTTGAACCCTGACACTTGCTCAATTCGCCTGTGTTGCCAATCACCGTCATCCACACCCACACGCCAGTTGAAGGCACGAATGAGAACAGAAATCAATGAACTCAACGGCACACTGCGTTCCTTCGCGAAGACGCGAGCGATGAAACATAACCGACAAAAGGTGACCATGAATCCCAAGGCCCCAGTAAAGAGGCGGTCCAACCTTGAGAGAAAGTTAGCGTTCCTCATCGATTGATTGGGATTACCCAAAGCGGGTAATGTACTCGCAAGTAAGGCGCCCAAGTTAGAGAAAAGCCCCGTAAAAATGGCCAACGTAGGAACCCATCAACCAGCACAAAGGACCCAGCAAGGTAATTGCCAGCAGCAATTAGAAAAAATTAAATTGGATTTCAGACAGTCGTTTGACGCCAGCTTCGAGGCCGCTGTCCTGAACCAGTTGCAATCGCGGTGATACCAATGACCAAATAAGATTTGGATGGTGTTGCCAAAGCGGACATCAAACAAAAGTGCAAACCCGCAGCGGCCTGGAGAACCCAAGCCAAAGCGATGTGGCAGACCAAACGATCGTTGGCAAGCACCCGGCCAAGGTATCGACGTTACTCACGCGGCCAACCCCAAATACGCTCGCCAAGCAGCGGGGTAAAAAAATAGAGCGGATCGTCAGCGGCAACCCTTGTTGAAAGAAAAATGCCGATAGTCCCAAGGGCCAGCACGGCGTAAATCGCCAAGGAAAAATGTAGACCCCAAGTGGTAGAACTTGTGGGCTGCCACGTGTGCCAGTCGTTGCGCCGGCATGTCCGCTCAGTCTGCCCCCAGTGTGCGCCAGGTCGGTTCTGACGCGACCCTGTCTGTTCTGTTGCACCATGCCAGTGCGCTGTTGAAGTGGGGAAAGCGCTCGGAGACGCTCGTAAACATCAATCTCCTGCCCCAATGCCAAAGCCGGCAAACAAACATCGAATCGAAACCCAGGCCAGGTAGAATAATCAGGTGGCTTTCAGTGCCAGCCAGGATTCACGCAGCGCCCCCCGTCGAGCGGGTG
>Ga0163217_1033757_pt1 | contig 10071 bp, 6 predicted proteins | sample SynspAceP_FD_185933 | JGI IMG/M metagenome (GOLD analysis project Ga0163217, IMG submission 185933) | Saline lake microbial communities from Ace Lake in Antarctica - Synechococcus sp. Ace-P (PacBio error correction) | ecosystem: Environmental > Aquatic > Non-marine Saline and Alkaline > Saline ...
ACACAAGGGGGAGAGAGAAATGGGTGGGCCGAAGACGAGGTTTTTTCGATCTCGAATCCCGAGGGGCGGGGTGGGCCATCCGGGACTTCGCCGACCAACCAAATCGCACGACCTCCAAAAAGCCGCGGCCCATTCGCAAGAAAGCCGATCCCCGGTGAGCAAGGTGGTTTTTTTTGGCGGCCACTCCGATCCAAGAACGCTGATCGAGTTTTAAATGGAAAATCGCTGGTAACGAAAATTCTCAAAAATGAACCGAATGATCGGCCAACATGAATGCTTGATTCGCATCCGTTTGGCGGTGTGTTCAGTTCCTCGCACCGTTCCGAAAACTCCCAACGTTTTTGATTGGAATCAGGAATCTCAATGGGTTGTAGCGGCATGATATTTTTTAAGCAAGGCCGCTTTCATCGCTGAGACAGCTTCGTTTTTTTTCGGTTAGTGGATCTTGGTGAAAGGAATCCGGGCCTGGATGGTTTTCACAAGATCCACTACGATTTCCGGTTTTGGCGAACCAATGATTTCCCGGAGCCAATGATTTCGGAGCATGATTTCCGGAGCACTGGATTTCGGAGGCAATGATTTTCCGGAGCAATGATTTCCCGGAGCAATGATTTCCAGGAGCACTGGATTTCCCGGAGCAATGATCTTTTAAGAACATTTGGCTCGATGGTTTCGTCGTTATTTTCGTGCGGGACAATTGAGAAGGTCTACAAACAAACCGACTCGATTCTTGTCAAACCATTTCTTGATGCGTGCAAAGGTGGTAGCCGTCCCGGCTCGGGCGATGAGGTTGGTCAGTGGGATTTTTCTTTCGGACACACTGAGACGCAGTTATTTTGTGCGTTTGCCGCAGGTTCGGATTACTCCGGAGTCGCTGAAGCGGCTCGAGCCGTTTCGACGCGAGTGCTTTGGCCGGTCGGGTGTTGTTTGAACAAATTGCTAGGAGATCGCGTGGGGGCGATGACGCATCATCGATTCCGGCTTTTTCTTGCGTGTCCGAACGCTTCGTAGCCTAGCTTTGTTTTGCCGTCGCTCGATTTTGTTGTTATTGAGGACAGGCTCCAAGCAAGCAACCACAACTCATGCACTGACTCAGGGGTAGTTGCGTTCTTAGGTCATTCCGGAAATTCGTTGCGCGAACCAAGGTTGGTAATAGCTGTCGACGGGAACCAAGGCTTTTGATCCGTTTCGAGACAAGGACAGGCGTGCCCGGTCGAACCATCAAAATCGCGAACGACCGGGGATGGTCATCGGTTCGAGCACGATTTCATCGAGTGTTCGCGAGTTAAGCGATCGACCAACGCAACTGGCACTTTTGAGACGAACGCGTCGTTTGAATCACACTCGTGCACGACCACAGACCTCTTGAGCCACCGCAATCCGGCCCGGCGGAACCGTTTTGCCATCGGTCGTGGTCGTTGCGCAGGATCTTTGCAGCAAGCTGATCAAATTCCTCTCCGTTCGTACTTGATTTGTGCAGTTCCATACGATTTCTCGCCGGTTCCGTCCTTGACGACGGACACGGAGTTTTTGACTGAACGGGACGATTCTTAATCCGAAGGTTCCCAGGGCGTCATCGGTTTACAAGGCTTCGTTTAGAAGACGGCGGAATGGTGAAAACCTTGGGAAAATCAATAAGTTTGTTAGCGTCGGCGAAGAGAGTTACGGGTGGGAGTACGTGAAGCCTCGCTGACGCGTTGGGTTTTGAATTTTCGAAGGGGCAATGGCCATCCTAACGAAAAAAGTGAGCGGGGCCGAGTTCAGCGGACTTGGGTTTACCCGGCGGCGGCCGTTCGTCCATCTCTTCGATGACTTTCGGCACCGGAGTCGTACAAACGCGGGGGCGGGATCAAGTGAAGGTGTCGATGTCTTATAGAAGTCGACTTGATTGGTTTGAGGGTTCAAGTGCGATCGTGCTCTTGGATATTTTTCGCTTGTTGGCTTGAAATGCGTCGCAACAATCTTCGCTTGCTGACGCGTTCGCTGGGCGTCGGGACGTCAGGGCTGGTTTAATAACTCGGGTTTGAAGTGGGCACCGTATTCGATCACGCTGCAGCGCCCTGGAGCAACGCCTTGGCGATTGGTGGAACAATGTCTGGGCGATTGCGAAGATCACGTTTTTGGATTCGTCCAGACGGTTCTGGCGAGATTTGACTTTCATTGCTCGTTCGTGCAGTTTCGTTGACCTTGGCGATCGCTCGGTGAGTTTGCTCGTTCTTAGCGACGAACGTGGCGATAACGCGGGTCATCAGATGCCGATAGTTCCCTGGTGGATCAGGGGTCGGGTTTGTCGCTGTTCTTGGTTGCCGTTGAGAGGATGATATGACGATCCTGTTGCTTTCACCGCCGGCAGTCAAGCAACGACTCCGGCACGTCGTCGGCGCGGACGACTGCGCCGCGGCGTAGTTGACGATGAGGTGCCGGTGAAGATGCGGTGAGATGCACAGAGAGGAGTGAGTTCGCTCCACCGATTGCGCCGTGGTAGTGATAATCGCATTCGCAGATCGCGTCAAGCCTTGATGGCATCCGGTCATGTGGTTTTGAGGGCACCGGGTCGAGTCCGCGTTTCACTCTTACGTAATGGCCCACATCACCATGCGTAAGTGACGCCGGGAAGATTTCAATCGGCTCTCGCGCGGGTCAACGCTTGGAATTTCTCGTACTTTCGAGAATCCCTCAGCTTGCGAACATTCGGCCGCGAAGGGCATGTGGGGTCAAATAGAGGTAGACCGAATCCGGTCGTCTTCGACGCTGGAGCCCTTCGTTAAAACAGATATAAAAATTTCAGAGTTTGGCAATTGTTCACGCGACGAGGTTTGCCGTACTCGGGGTAGCGTTCTTCCCAGGAAATAGTACCGTTGCTCGGGGATATCCCGCGGAGCAGAGGGTTTGAGGTGTCCGAGGCCCGACGCGTCCGCTTCGCCGCGAGCGACTGCTCATAAGGCGTGTTTATTCGCGCGCGGGGATTGCTGTGGGTGGACTTGGAATGAACTCGCGTTGCCGTAATTTCGCGCCAGCTTGGAAGATCGGCTCGCGCACTGCCGGTAGAACGTCATCGTGGCGCGTCCCGTAGATCAACCGCAACCGCATGGCGACGAGACCGCGTCGGCGGGAAGGACGGATTTCCATCTTCGTCATGTTTTGAGCGCGACGCCACGGCAGCGACCGGTCTCGTCTTGGATCGGACGAGGAAATCCCGAACTCGAATTTGCGAACGCAGGCTTCGGATTCCTTGCGGGGACCTGCTTCGTCGAGGGCGTAGAGGCAGTTTGCTGTCCCGGTTTTTGTTCGCGCCATGCGAAGCGGTCCGTCTTGTAGAGCGTGCCACCGAAAGCGACGCGATAATGAAGCCTTCGCCGTTGCGGTTTGAACGGGACACCGAGACGGTCCATCAATTCGATACCTTGGGCGCCCACTACGCAATTCTCTTTGGACGGCGAGTTGGTGGCTGAGAAAGTCACTCCGTCGACGGTGGGTCGTCGAGGTGCTTCCACTCGTCGTCGCCGAAGGCTGTCGGTTTGATATTGCAACTATTTGAATGCGCCTTGCGAAACACACGCTATGCGATCGTTTGACCGGCGTGAGGCTGATCAGGTCGACCTTGAACCGAGTTCGGGCTAGCCTTATCGCGAGAACGGAGTCCGGCGAGTCCGCACGATGATGACGACGCGGGCGGGTTGATGAATCTGCCATGTTTTAATTACCTTCTTGATGCAGACCATTGTCCTCGGTTGGGTTTTCGGTACGACGTGGATGAATACTGCGCGGTTTTACGGATTCCGTTTCAGCTAGCGGACGGTTTTATCGATGATGATTTCCTCGATAACGATGTTTTTGACGTCGCCGTTTCGGCTTCGGTCGAGGGGAACTCACCGTTTGGAAACGTTTTCATTCTTCGCAATGTGTGCGCCAGCCCGGTTTGTACGCGGTTTCGAACATTTCAATCTTCGGTCCGCTCGCATCTCCGCATATCGACCCCGGCCGTCCCCGGCCACCGCCGCCACAGCCCGTCGTTTCCTATAACGCCAAAAGGACGCCGAAGACCAACAGCCGCTTTGGAAGCTCTTTTTTGAGCGGTCGGGTGAGATCCACACCCCAGGTATTCCAGCGTACAAACCGTTGGCGGAGGTTGAAACAACGTGGCCCAAACGCCGATTAAATAAAAGCAGGCCAAATCCAGACCAGCCACCGATACATCGCACCGCGAGTGAAGAGCCCGCATTGGGTACAGGGTAGAAATTTGCGAACACCGAGCGGTTTCATTCCGCGCCAGGGGCCGAAGTGGAACAACCGTGCAAGTGCAAACGGTGAACATCAGGAAACGAACGCGATCATCCGTCAACGACCTGCACATCGATAACGTTTTTTGTTCGTGTGAATGGTAGTTGCCGGATTGGATTTACCGGTTTTTGATGATCCACACACGAGGTCGCGTGGAACAACAAAGGGAAGAAAATGCGCCCATATCACGATTCGGCAAACGCCGGGCGGCGAAGTGAATGTACAGCACGCGAGTGTTGGACGTTGTCGGTCCTCGTCTGAGCATAACTAGCATTCGTGGTAAGTGGGATGCACATGTAAAGACAACGGCACGATGCCCAAGAGGCGAGTGCAACGCCGGATCAGCAACTTCGTGGGGGGACAAATTCGATTGCGAGCGAGTGAGTTTCGGAACAGACGTGAAGCGGGTTTGAGCGGAAGAGGCGTGCGGAACGTCATCGAGAACTTGTAGGGAGTTCGGCGAATTTCGCCTAGGGATTCTGCGCGATCGATTTTGTGATAGCGGGCTGTTTTTTTACATCGAGTGGACGAAACGCCGCAGGGTTTTATGCGTCTTCGTCTCTGGGTGGAGCAGAACCGGTAACCGGCATCCCGAGCGGTCACAATGAACGTGGCTCGGCGGGCGACGGGTTCAAAATGATTTTCCGCATCTCCCAATGAACTTGGTTCGACGGCCGCGTTTGGCAAGTTGCGGAACCTCCAAAGTGAAAGAGCAGTTCCGAACGAAGTGGATCACGCGCTCGGGGTTCTCGAAAAATACGTGCAAACAGCCGCAGCTCTTTCTGCGTCACCCGCACAGGCTTGCCCGAACACGGAACTGGTGCGTCGATAAAGTCCACTGGAAACTGACCTGGAATTCGAGATTCGACTCATTTTCGGCGAACGGAATTCGGATGGCGACGGCGGCGAGGCAGCGTGCCGCTGCGACTCCCGGCGAGGTGCTCGCGGTGATTGGAAATTTGGCAGCAGATTTTTAACAGCGACTGAGCAATTCAATTCGGTTTCCAACGGTTTTGCTCATGTACTTGGGTTCGCGCCAAGTCGAAACTCTCGCGTTGCGTCTCCGGAACGTCGTGCGACAGATCAGCCGGGCAACCAATCCCGCCTGCCGATCCCGCTGGATACGCGTGTATCCCGCTTCAATCTCCCGGCAGCATCAATGCGGATGAGTAGATCGAGGCCCCTGCGGATTAGGTGGTGAACCAATTTCAATGCGACTGGACGGTCCCTCGAGCCAGGGACTACACGATACCCTCGCTTTCTAAGTTTGTAACTTAATTCCGACGCCGAGGTGCTGTTCGTCCTCGACGACATGATTGTGTGCACGCACAAAAACTTCGCTCATTCTGCAAAATTCGGTAGGACGTTTTCCGAACGCCAAGTATAAGCGTAATGCAGCCGAACCGCGGCAGGGTGCAGAGATCCGTCGCATGCGGCACTGTCCCGAAACTGACGCGCTGATTGTCGTTGTACAGAACAGGGCTACACTATCGCATTGATCCGATCTCGCTTGCATTTTGCACTGTTCACGACCCCTTTGACTCCATTCAACGCTACTATTGAGCCCTCCGCTCAGTTTGGACACTCAAACAAATTGACAGGTCGCGTCAATGGGCGACTGAGTTGTGACTCCGGCTCATTGATGGACCGGAAGGCGAACGGGCCTTCGACATCAGTCGCTGCGGGCACCACCGGTGCGATCACGCTCGATCGAGGGATTCCGTCAACACCGGAGCACCCGCAGCGAGATACGTTCTCGACGCGAACTAAGGTATCCTCCGTTCGTGGCTACCGGAACAACTCGCCCGCATTGCGAATTCATCGAGACCGCGTTCCTGTTGATCTACGCGAATTGCAAGCTCCAGGAAATCGAAACTTTCGCGCTGCATCCGCGAACACACGATTGATTCCGAGGACTATGAAAATCGTTCCTACGACGGTTTCCCTGCGACGCCTATTAACATTACCGATGGCAATCCTCAGCAGCGTTGTCGGGCATGGCGACGTTCTTCGGATTCATCTCACGACGATCGAGACGCCAGTCGAAGTTTTCAATCTATGAGTTTGCTCGCCAATTGCCCACGATCGCGGCCTACGTTCAAAAAATCATCGGCAACGTTTCATGTACCAAGAGTCTCAGTTCACTGAGATTCTTGGCCATGATGTTCGCGACCGCATCGGATACTGCTCGACCCGGATTCGCCGAGCGCCCTCAACCTGTTTGCCTGATCGGTCCCAACGCTTTGATCACGAACAAACTGCAGCACTTCGACGGTTTCGATGGGTCGGCAGCAGCACGCGACCTGTTTTCGGCATCGATGTCGCGGCTCAGGCGCCTGTGGGGACCGTGCACGGGGGTGCCAACGAAGCCTGCGTGAACATGACTCGAACAGATCGCACTTCGATGGCGGGCAACGTGGCGAAGTATGTCGACATGGCCCAAAGACAAAGAAACACATTCCGCTGATGGGGATTCGGCCACCGGGTCTAACAAGACTTTCGACCGGGCCACGATCATCCGCGGATGTTGCGAAAATTGCTCGCAAACTCAATCTCGATGACCAGTGTTCGAGGTCGCCCAAAACTCGAAGAGGTTGCGCTCGAGACAGAGTACTTCATCGAGCGGAAACTGTCATCGGAACGGGTCGATTTCTACTCCGGCGTGATCTATCGGCCCTCCGGAATCCGCGGTGCAGATGTTTACCGTCTATTCGCGATCGCGCTTTACCGGCTTTGGATCGCCATGCGTGAAATGCTACAACACAGAGTTTCCCCGGATCAACGTCTACAGTCAAATCTACACCGGGTTGGCACCGACGTAACGTCACGCGCTGAATCGCTGAGTTTTTCGGGGAAATCAGGCCGCTCGGCGCGATGGAGGAGTGTGCATTTTTTCGTCGATCACGGCGCAGGACGTGTCGACGCGATGTGCTGCATGGCGGGTGTATCGGCGCTGCGGCGGTGGCGACGGCTTGCCCGCTTCATAACTCATTTGCAGTGGACTTGCTCTAAGGGCCGAATCCCAGGACGCGTCGGGCCGTTAAGTCGATCGTGGGCGAGTCCCCGACGGCGACGGCCATGATGCAGCGGACCCGTATCGCGCTGGGAACACTCGCCGTCTCAATCGAGGGAGCGAGGGGTGTTTAGGAAAGTGTCCGGTGCAAGTGTCGCGGTTCCGCTCGGATAATTCGACAATTTTTTTCGGCCATACCTTTCCTCGAGTCCGCAACACGAGGCTGTGATACGTAGCGATCGGCGAGATAGGGCGGTCGAGGCGAACGATCGGCTCCATAATTTCGAAGGCCAGCTTTCGCGGGGTTTAAATGCCCAGGAGCGGCCGCACACTAGCGCGGTATTCGTTTGCACCATCTTCGGTCATCTTCGGCGAGCGGGCTCAAATCAAACGCGGAACTCCGGGTGATGAATTCGCCAACGAGGCTTTTAGCATTCGGCGAGCCGGTCACAGGTGGTGAACACGGGACGTCACCTTACTCATCTTATTGAAAAACGGCTGAATCGATCGCGTGTTGCTCGGAACCCGATCCGGGTGGATGCTCCGCGCGAGTTTGCCGGCGAGAGAGGATTTTGTGTTCCCCACTGGCCAATCATGCCAGGTCGACGGTGTTAATCAATGCGCCCGGGGCCCGCAATCCGCTCCGGCCGAGGTATACCGCCTGCTCCAGCTACGAATCACCGCAATCGAGTTGCTTGTGGGCCTCGACCAGGGTTGCCGCTTGCGATTCGACAACCAGCCGAGATAAGGAACATCCGAAAATGGTTCGGCAGACAGCACCCACCGGAGTGTCCGGGATCGCGTCCCCAGATCGCCACGCATGCGTGAAATCAGGATCGAGGCGACGCGGGAAGGGTAAAAGGCAGATCGGGTAAGCTGGCAGGGCTGAGAATGGGATTTGGCTTTTCGGTCGCGAGAGGCATCGAAGAATTCGTTGTAGTACGAGACGACCCTACCCAAGGCGATAAAAGGATACCAGAGCATTTTTTGATGTCCGGCCGACCGAAAAGTTATCGAGTGGTTTATCAAGCGGCTTTAGAAGAACTACTAGAAACAGCAGTTTTTTTGCGTAAATACCCCCCCAGGCTGGGTTGCCTTTTCGAACCAACTGTACTATTGAAATGATCGTTGATCACGAAGTTTAATGATACGCGGTAAGCTCCTTGTTTCGATTGCCGCTTCCCACTTCGTTTTCCGTTTCACCCGTCTCCGGAGGAGACTTTGATGTCTCCGCTTTAAGTTTCGCTGATTTGCATCGGATGCTCGTCAGTGTTCGGCCGCACCCTCCGATCGAAATCGCCAACTACGCGAACTTTATGCTGACTGGACGAACAATGTTTTTTTCAGATCAGACTGTCATGATTTCGGAACTGTCGCGGTGGCATCGAAGACGCGAGTTCGAGTTCCCGATTTCACAAGCTGTGGTGGAGATGCACATTCGGAGGTCCGCGAGGCTTGCGGGATGCCGGACTTGCGATTCTGAAATCGAACACGATGGAGTGGCACGAGAAAGGGATTCTGACCGCTCGATTTAACACTTTCCACATTCAAAGGAAAGAAAGGGCGAACGTTGACGGTCGTAGGATCGACGTCTTTCTTTCAGGCGAAGTCATGCTGAAAGTGGACGGCTATAATCCGGCGACATGGTTTTCATACGGCCAGTGTCGAGTAGGGACGATCACAAGCGAAGCGAAATCGGGGAAGACGAAGATTTACTATGCCGGACGCAGGTGATTGGCAGGTCGTTGAAATTCTGCACAACCGTGGTTATCCCGTGTTCAGAACAAGTCGACGGGGACCGGGCAAGCGCGTAGCGAGTTGAACGTTGAGGTGGTCCGACGTCCCGCGGATTTTTCAAGACGAAGTGTCGTGACAACCAACGACGGCAGATGCCGAACGTGCCGCTGCGGTTGTCCGGGAATGTGGTCACCGCATTGAAACGGTCTCCTCAATGCTCGGCCTTCGCGCATCTCAAACCGGGGCAAGGAACGGTTCGGCAACGTCTCGTGTAAGGGACGCGTAGCCGTTCGTGGTGGCATCGATCGAGTGGCCAGGTTGGGCGTGAAGTTTGAAAAACGGACAAGCCAGACGGTGCATTTGATGCAACCCTCAAAATGTCCACGCTAGGCACGCGGCCGCAAAGGCCTCAGCTGACGATCAAACCGCGGGAGTTCGTCCGTGACACACGGGCAACGTGACCGGAGTGCAGAGTGAACGGTCGTGACAACGTCCAGTAATGCTCGGCGAGCCTCGAACATTTCACCAACGCCCGGCTTCGCGGGCGTTTTTTCGTTGGATGCATGGTCGACCGGCGCTAGTCGCCGGGAGATCCGCTCGATGTTGCATTCGAACGAGTCGGCCAATACCCCGTCAAAGAGATGTGCCATCTTTCGAATGATCACGCTGCACGGGTTCCTACACTCGAGCGAAGCTGGGCAGCGAACGAGTCCAAGGCAAAGAGCCTCGAAAAAGCGGCTCATCCGAGGAGTGTACTCGATACAGGCCGAGGTTTTCGAAGGCATGGGCTTTCTTGTGTCCAAGCAACGGTATTCATAGAATCAGCCCCCGACGAAAGGGTTCGCCGGGGACGGAAGCCACCATGCCGCACGTCTTTTTGCACGGAAAGCGCAGGAGCGACGGGATATTTCTTGTCAAGTTGACTCTGCGAAGCTGGCTGGCGTTTCCGGCATTCCATGGTGGCGGTTGCAACCGGCGACCAAACATGATTGGCACTGAAGCATGCCTGGAAAACCTCCACGCACGCTTCGGCCGAACTA
>Ga0163217_1071480_pt1 | contig 10071 bp, 11 predicted proteins | sample SynspAceP_FD_185933 | JGI IMG/M metagenome (GOLD analysis project Ga0163217, IMG submission 185933) | Saline lake microbial communities from Ace Lake in Antarctica - Synechococcus sp. Ace-P (PacBio error correction) | ecosystem: Environmental > Aquatic > Non-marine Saline and Alkaline > Saline ...
ATTTCTGACGCTTTTGGGCGATTGGCGCTGAGTTGAGCCATCCCACGCGCCACTTTGCTATGGGGGTAGGCAATGGGTCTGCCGCTGTCCCTCTTTTCCTGCGTCCGCCGCCTTTTAAATATCGCCGGCAGCTTTCGGCGGAAACAGCTTAGGAGCCCCCCCACGAAAACATGGATCATTTTCCTGTACCGTGATGGCGCGCTGAGCCGTAGATGGTCCGCCGTAATCGAAATCAGCACGCAGCCGCTCGCACACTTTTTACGTCTATTCAGAACCGCCACGGCTTTTGCGCCACTTCAAGGCGTTTTGATGAAGTGCGCTCGACGGGAATGGACCATTTGGTTGGCTACGTCGATGAACGCGAATCAAACCAGTGCCGGTTCTGAAAACGAGCTGGGCACAGGCCGGTGGCGGGCATGATGTGGTTTGGTCGCGGCGAATATCTGCGTGCAGCAAGGACGAGCCGCGTCACCAGGTGACCAAGATCGTCCTTTTCAGGCGTAGGCAAAACAGTGTCGGAAATCCGGCTCGCCCTCGAAGGCGTGCATCCGGCAGTTCAACGTCGAATCCGAACCCGAGATGGCGTGCTGGACGCCGTCGCAGACGCTCTATGAACAAGGTCGCGCCGTTCAACGATCCGGTGACCCCGATGTCGACTAAAACGCAACGCCATAGATTGCCACAGGCAGTCCGAGAGACAAAGTTCCGACATCCCATATCGCCCGCGCGAGAAGCGAAGATCCCTTAGCCCCGCATGGCCGCGCGCATAGACCACCAGGATGAGCGGAGGAGTCAGAGTGGGTACATCACGATGATGTTCACCATAGGCAGCCATGTTGAAACTTCGAGTTATGACTGCCATTGGCGATCGGCGTACCAGAAGCGGTGCACAGCGCTCGACAGAACAGCTGGCGTGCCGACGGCATAACCGATGGCGCCGAGTACTGGATATTAAGAGGTGCCGGGGGTCTGTGAGCTCACATACCGTAGTGAATCAGTAGCAGAATAATGCCGCAAGAACACCAATCACTTGAACCTCGCCCACAGACTATGGTGCGATGGGTTGACAAAAAGACGCTTGCCATCTGCGCTGCGAAATCGAGAATCGAACCGCCGGCCGCCTGATCGCGGCACGCGGGCCTGATTGGTGAGCGCAGGTGGATCTATGTCAATCTGGCGAGCGGCCGCGATTTCCTGATGCATGCGACGCGCGCGATGAACGACCTGATCCGCCCCGCCCATGTACGATCGCCTACCAACGGACATCGTGCCGTCGTCGAAGCCAGAGGCGGGGGCCGAGCACACCTCCTACTCGACATCGTCGGACCATGCGCCAGACGAACAAGATACCGGCTGAATAAAACCTTTGGCCAAACAGCCGCCATGATGCCAAGCTGGCTTGCAAGGCGATCTGGTGGCGTTTCCGTTCAGCGAGCTGAGTAGCCTGATCAGGCCGGTGATGGGCCCAGCGATATAGCAGATCATTCGCCGCGCGCTGATCCCGAGGATCTTTGTCCATGGCGAATCAAAATTTGCGGTTATCCGCCGACGCCCGACTTGAACGAATGAATAAATCGCGATACATTCCTGAATTGGCTTGTGACCGCGCTTTGCGGTGTCGGCTTTTAGAGGGCAGGGCCCGCATGACGCCTTTCACCGCCAAGGATCACGACAACCACGCCGAGCAGGGCTCTCAAGGCGATCCGCTGGCCCTTCGTCTTGACGGTGGGCCGGTATTCTGGCAAGAGGTTATGTGGTGCAAGGGCGTTCTGGCCGCTGGATGGCATTGTGCTGGCAGTGCCTGGCTGTGCTGATGCTGGGTTTGCTCGATACGCGTTTCCGATTTCCGTGGTGAGTGGCGCTGTCGTCGTTTTTGTGGGGCGCTCACGGGGGTGGGGGGCTGGTTTAATGCACTGCGCCACCTGCGGTTTTCCTCCGCGATAGATGCGCTGACAACCCGTTGCACGCAATTCACTGCCAGGACGTCCTATTCCCATATTGCCCTGAGAATGGAGACTGTGCAAGGCGTGATAGGATATCTTCTAAGAGATGACGCCTCTGCCAAGCGGTGTGGCAGCAAACTAGCTTAGAGCACAGGTATTATGAAGGCCGCCCGTGCAGCGACCGCGCAGGCGTGCCTGCAGATTTGCGCGTCTGCAGAGAGGAGACGTGTACCCTCGTGGTGACGATTGCGCTATTGGCACTGACTGAGTTGGCTTTTTGAGTGAACCGGCGGTGGTTTTCGGAATCGGTGCTGCGCATGTAGGATCGGTGACGGGATTGACCGACGGAGTGCGTGCGGGACTTTGGCCTTCTTGGGTTCCGTGTCGGAAGTCTTGAGGCTAGCGGCAGAGATGACACGTCCGCGCAGAGGCGAGTCTATATTCGGGTAAGCCGACGCGCTCTACTATTGTCAGACCTTGCCGAAGGAGAGGCCGCTGATAGCGTTGACCTGCGGGGCACGCACTGATTTGTTGTCACACCTGCCGATCGAGTATGGGCGAAGTCGTGGCGTTTTCCTGTTTCCCGAGACCTGTGAGTGGTGTGCGGGCAATGCTATACAAGGGCGCCCGCCAATCTGTGCAGATTTCATGGTCATCGCAATTAGCGGCACACCACATCGCCGATCGAGGCAGGCCGACACCGGGACGAGGCTGGTTTGATTATATAGTATGGACGTAATTGCTTCCCACGATGCCAACGCGCATAATTGAATTAACTCCATGGCCGCCGGATTGACGGGATTGCTGCCCTCTTTGAGGCGAGACGCACTGCACGCCTGACCCGTATTCGTAGGATTGAAGACAGGACGCCCGCAGGGATGATTATGGCGAGTAGAGGCCGTGGCCGAGCGCGATAGAGATTTATCTGAGGAATCTGACGGAGACGCTGATTCTCGCTGTGCGCTAAATGTGCATAACATCGCCCTTGACCCGCGTGCAAAGCTGATCGTACCACTGTCGCTGCCCATTGCGGGGGATCGCCGCGATTTTCGAAGAAACCTGATCGACCGATTTTTCGAAACAACACCCTGGGCAACAATGCAAGTCGAGGTGTACGTCAGCGTGCGTGAGGACGCATCAGTATTTGCACAATGCGACACTCGCCAACCCCAGAATTCGCCAATATTGATCCTGCCCAGGGTCGCGCGCTTTTCCGACGCTCACGCTGGCGTGACGGCGGATGTAATCGAACCAGCGTTACAGCGACGATCCTGCTTGTGGTCCAAAGGCAATGCGACAGTCTCGCGCAGGTCGTTTGCGGGCGGTGTCCTATCGCCCTGCGGCTGTGTTTCCGCTCTGACAACGGCAAGCGCTGCGTCTGCGGCTTTCCTGATTTTGAAGAATTTTTCCCCGGCAGGAATTCTGCGCCCAGAACTATGGATTTCCCCGATAAAGATTGTCAGACCGACACTCTGCTTGGATGATTCTGTTTGGATTTGCGCGATTGAACATGAGGAATAGAGGCGTGCATAGGTCGATGCCGCTCATGACATTCGGCACTCCGCCGGGCAGCAAGAACTGCCAAAGAAGCGATCTCGATGACGAAAGAACGGTAGCCATCGGATGCCGAGATCGCAGGCTGATGCGATAGCGAGCGCGGCCCGCCGCCACTGTGACGACAAAGGTGCGTCAAACTGACTAACGCACGGCACAGGGCGCAAGAAGGGCAAAGAAACGGCGACAGCAGCAGGGGCGAGACAAATGCATATTATTGACGCAGGTATCGAGCGCTGAGCAACGCATGATCGGACCCCGCATTCAGGGGAACTGATCGAAACATGGGCCGGTATGCGGGGCCCATGAACCGTGCGCTGCACGCGAGCTGCAAGGACGATTGATGGGAGACATGCGCGCGGTCACTCACAAGGATACATGGTTCAGCTCTTGTGAATGCTTGGCAAATCTCCGGTGAGCAGGCGATGGAGGTTAAGCTCGCCTGACACGTCTGCGGCGAACAGTCAAGAGCTGAGCGATACAGGCGTCTAGTCCGCGATTTGCCCAGGATCGTTCCAATCAAACTCTCGCGCCGAATATGCGATGACATGGTCGAGGGACAGCAGGTGGCCAGGAACAGGGGAATACACAGTCCGGATACCCGCGTAGGATCGGTAACTCCAGCCGGGGCCAAAACGGGCCGCAACCGTCAGAACAGACGACAAGGCGAACCCGGGAGCGGGGCAAGGATCAATTGCGGGACCGCCAGCAGCGACTGCGCGCATGAACTGGGGCGCCGCCAAGGAGGGCGTCTGCCCCGGTGACGCACCCTCAACGCCCCGAGGGCACTGACGCTGCAGTGATGCCACGTGACGCGCCGGTCGTGCGACATTGGACGTGCCTGATGATTGCAGGGCGCTGCGCCGCCGATATGATAGCTTGGCCCGCAAAGCGATCGACAACAGTCGCTTAGGCAATGGAGGAAGCGCTGCCCGCGAGGGGATGCGCGCCTTGGGCGAGTTTGCGATGGGAAATCCAGACAGCGTACGGCGTGGCAGATGAGAGATGGACAGACAGCCCAAGGCAACCGCTGCCGGTGCCCGAGAACTCAGGATCTCTCTGGGCCGTGATACAGGTGCCCAATGGGCTGCAGCAAGGGGCAGAGGGCGCAACTTCGCGCTTGAATAATGAACGGCCTATGCCGTCTAAGCTGCTGGGAGGGCGAGATCCGCGTCGCTCGGCGGGCGAGGCGGACACGCGCGCCAGAGTCTGAAACGCTCGATTACTGCGCCGTCTGCTTGAGCCGGGTTCTGATACGCTTGTAGGGCAGCTAACTACGGCGCTCATGGCGGCGAGGCTGCCCTGCAGCCCGGCCCTACTGCTTGCCTCGTATCATCGGTGCCTCGGCGCCACTATTTCGAAGCCAGTGTGCACCTGGGGCGTAACACCTGTGGCAAATTGCAGTAACCCGTCGAGCCCATTGCCGTCTCGGCGCACAGTATTCTTGAGTCTGCGCGCCTCTACTCTGGCGAGCACCATAGCTGCAGAGATAAGGAGGTTTGACAAACGTCACAAAGCCTCTGAGCTCGCTGAACTGCGTGCGAAGAAACGACATTAACGGAGCAGCACCAAGGAGAGCCGCCACCCGATCGATTAGTTCACGAGAAGATCACGGACAACCGCCGGGCTAACCCGGACTGCGCTTTTTGCGGCTCAGGCTGTGCGGGCGTCGCCAACCGCATTGGGAAGATTAGTGCGTCGCCTCTGATCCCGTTGCGCAGGGTCGAATTGATTTCTTCGATGTCGGCCAGCAATTTCACGGCGGCGACTCCGACAGCCGGCCGCGCATTGGTTATATCGAGGCCAATGCGGTTCTGCTCGCGCGCAGACGCGACATGCGGACCTTGGCCTGATCCTCCGCCCGGCACGGTCGCAATATAGATCTTGTGATCCGCCTCTTTGCAGATCCTCGCTCGGCTGTTTGCCAGCGGCTCTGCTGACGGCGACGTGCGGGCTTCCTTGTTCGGACATCGGCTCTTCGGCCAAATATCCAGCTAACCGAGGAGTACAGAGCTGTTTCGGGGGCGCGCGGCAAGGAGGCATCAGGGGCTGGCTGTGCCGGTTCCGGCTCTGAGTCGAGGCGGTTTCAGCGGGAGCAGATATCGTGGTTTACTCTATGGGGGTTATCCCTCAACTCGGGGCTGCGACCATCGGCAGCGGTGACAGTGCATAAGCCGGCCGCCCATCTCTCTTTCAGTCAAAGCAGGGCTGAATCGGGGGTGGAATGGCTCGCACATTTCGGGGCAAAAACCGGATCTGCTCAAGGGCGCGTTTTGGTCTATCGAACATAGGGGGGGGGGGGTTTTTTTTTCCCCCCTGGCCGCAGTGTGGAGCGATGCACATGTCACCTCCCGGACAAGGCCATCACCTCGTCCGGCACTTTCGTAACTCCAAGAGAGCGCATTCAACGCATGGAGAACAGATAGTCGCTCATTATGTTTGCGCACCCGAGGACCCATTGGTATACAGTCTCTCTTATTATTGTTTTCTACGTCTAATCACAATTTATTAATCCCTAGAAAACCGTAGGAAAAGTGCAAGTCTTCATGCAATTAGCCATTTACCGGGGTTGCATTGGAAAACGCAACGGTGCTGCGTGTGCAGCGAGAGCTAGTTCACAAGCGGGATATGCGTGCGTGACATGCAGAGTGTTTGAAAATCGTTTACTATGCTAGGCAGAGGTGTGCGTACGGCTTTCGTACCGATATCTCGGTCAAGCTGGCACCATTGAGGATCGTTTCCATTTCTGACGGGTCCGTCGGCTCTGGCAAAACCACCTTGATGAAGAGTTGTGCTACGTGCGACTGCTTGAGCCCTTCCGAACGGGGGGTACCTGTTCTCGCTTTGTTTGAAAACAAAGAGGAGTGCAGTTGCGCATGACAAGTAACAAGACGTGAGCGTAGCATTGGATGCATATCTCCGCGCAATTGCACGTGTTTGCGTGTGCCAAATCATAGAACGTCGTATCAGTTTCCTGAACCATCTGCCGGCGCGAAGCCTAAAATACCAACGGGCTGCCGCTGACCGTTTCGGGCCACCGCTATCGGCACAACACCGTGCGTGTGATTTAGATATCATAAGTAGTCATGATGTCCTGGGTGGAATTTTTGGATCGAGAAACTAAGATTTCGTATAGTCCCGTATGCACGCATACGGACACACAAACTGTACGGGCGGTGAGAACGCCAGCGGGCCGCATTGCCCGTGCGGTGATCATGTCGCCGGATGTGGTTGCTTGCGGATGAACCCACAGGGCAACGTCGACTGGAGATGTCGCGAGCGGTTGTATGCGCCTGCTGGTCCGAGGCCTCGAGAGAACGCTAGTCCAATGACGTGGCTAAAGGAACGGAATATGTCACTGATACTGCGACCCATGATCTAGGGAACTTATCGCGCGGCCACCAAGGCACAGGTGCCAAGGCCGCGGGTGCAAAAGTCGAGCCTCGCGAAACCGCCGCTATTCTCGAACCACACCTGCGGGGGCGGATCTATGAAGATAATTGCGCATTCATGCGCGTCGTGTCTAGTGGAGGAGAGATACACAGACGAGCGGGACCACCGTCAAGCGGACCCGATATAGTGTGGTGGAGCACTCAGCAACGGTCAGTGTAAATTTACCCCGAGCGCAGAGTGACCTCTGTTTGCTGCCGCAACAAATGGCGTCTTTTGCTGAGGCTGGATTTTGCATGGGGCCTGTCGCTCGCGTTTCCGAGGCGGTTGGGGCCGCATATCTGGAGGGCAAGAAAGCTGGCGTACACGCACGCGCATCCCGCGTCGTAGCGCCCATTGACTCATCGCTAGTGCCCCAGACCGAGCGCTTCCCGCGCTGCGCGAGTGCTCAAGAGACCACCAAAGGCGTCGCCACGGCGCGTGCCAATGAAACCGAAAAGAACAAGCACCAATCACTGCAGAAGAAACCAATAATGGTTCGGACCACGAGCTGGCGATTGACGCACTGCCGGTTAAAACCAAAACAAAAGAAAAAAAAAATGCGCCTGCAGTGCGATTATCGACATGAAGACGACGGCATGGACGGCCGACGGTCTGCGCTTGCCGCCTTGGCGGCAGAGTACCCGGGGCGGTGCTGACAACCACAGCCGCTGGCCTGCGCAAGCCGCTGGTCAAAGCGGCCATCGCGGCTGAAGCCTTCTGGGCTGGGTGTCCAGTGACGCTGATCATGCGCGCCCACTTGCCGCGATGGTGACACCTTGCCGCCAACTGCGAGCGCTGTCGGCAACGCTCAGTCATCGCCGTGCCTGGCGTCTGCGTGGGCCGCGACCGACAAGCTATATCGGCTACAGGCTTTCATCCGGCTTCACTCTGCGCTGCGCTATCGGCGGCTGCGGCGGGACGTGGGCTGGGGCTGTTGCATTCTGCTGCTGCCCAACACCGCTGGACGCAGGGGGCTTTTTGACGGCCTTGGCCTTTCAGGGCTGGCAATGGGATTGTGCCGTTGTGATCCGTTCTCTGCTGGTGGGGTGGCGTTTGCCGCGACAGGGCCGCGGAGCGCGCTCGTAAACTGAAGGACTCTTGCATAGATTGTTGCAGTGGTACGATCGATCACCTTCATCGTGCTGGCCACCGTCTATATGCCCATGCTCGGCGTGTTTTACGCACCTTTGGGCCATGTCTCGCGGCGGGGGCCTATGCCGCGTCAAGGCCTATGCGGCCAGGGACAGTGGCATGTCCAAGGGTCTCGTGGGGCTGGGGTGCGACAGGTCCGCCGGCGGACGTTGCCGGACGGGGCTGTGCTGGTTGCCGCTAACACACAGATCATTTCTTGAGTATCCTGATGATCTTCCATGCCTGCCCGGCGCATAATCATCATGAAGCGTGAAATTTTGTTCACGCGGTCGAATTGGCAATAGCTAAACCATGCAGATGAAATCGCGTAAATCCGGGCAAACGCGGTGCGGGCGACTTTCCAAGATTGCTTGGCCGATGTTAAAGCGGGCGAAGCGAGAACCGGGCCAGCTCGTTATCTTTATTCGCAGGCACACCGGTCCGCCCTCGCGGCCTGTCCCCGTGCCCTATCAGGCGGGCACTGCGCGCTGTACGAGCAGATGAACCAGCTGCATCCCCGTTGCTACCAACGCCGGGATACTTCTGGCCCAGGGCGCGGCTGTACCGGCGACCGGGTATTGCTGTGGTCGAATTGCTGATCCCCGATTGCGCCGGGGCTGGGAGCGGGGCAACGTTCATCGGAAAGTTACTCGAAAAAACGGTCGAGACACGGTCAGCACGCGCTGCTGTCAGAGGGCGGGCTTCAAGGCATTTCAGCCGACATAGGCGCTGCCACACGGATCGACGCCACTACAATTAGAACCATAAAAAGGGTGGGCCCTATCGCCAACCTTTGGTCGTTTTCACTGCAGGCCGGCTGCCTTACATGTGGATGCACCGTCCCCATGCCAGGCCAGTGCGGCTTTCGGCGACCGCTTCGGATAGGTCCGCGTGCGCGTGGGCAGGTCATTGCCAGATCTTCGGCAGAGGCCCGAATTCCATCGGCGAACGCAGACCTCGTGTGAATCAGATCGCCCGGCACCAGGGGCCGATGAATGTTGCGCGCAAGGATTATCGGTTCGTGGTTTTCCTTGTCGGGATTAGCTTGACGAAGCCTTCGCCCGCGCAGACGGCCTTGGCTCGGGCGTTGCCCATAAAGCTGAACTTGCCGACTTATAGGCCGCGCTTCTTCTTTAGTTCTCTTCTGGTGGCAAGCCGGACATTGGCCACTTCTGGGTGGGTGTAATCACTGCCGGGGATACGCCCATCAGTTCAAGTGACCATGCTTGCCCGCACGACGCTCTGCGGCGGCCATTGGCCTTTCGTCTTCGCTTGTGGGGCCAGCATCGGGCCTTCGATCACATCGGCCGATGGCGTAGATGCCCTTGACAGAGTTTCCCACCGTGTCCGTTCCACCGGCGATCGGTGGCCGCCGTTTGTAAGCGCGACGCCCAGACTTTCAGGCCCAGCCGTCGTGGAACGGCTTGCGGCCTGTCGACCCAGAACAACGTCGGCGTCCAGCGTGTGTTGCGCTCATCCTTGCGCGTTTTGTAGGTCACTTTTGGCTTTGGTTTTGCTCGCTTCTGTGCCCTGCACGCGCGCCCCTGACAGAAGTTGACACCTTGCTTTTTTGAAGATGCGCATGAAGTTCTTTTTGCACTTCGCCGTCCATCGCCGGGTTGATCGGCGTCAGATATTCAACGACGGTCATTCGTCCGAGCGCGCGTAACGACCCAAGCTCGCGCCCGATCACCCTGCGCCGATCAACGACGAGTTTCTTGGGGACCTTGTTCAGCCGACAGCGAGCACCGGTGGCAGGTCCCAGACATCCTCGTCGACCTCGACGCGGGGAGGGAGGCCAGGCTCGGAGCCCGTGGCGATGATATGTTCTTGGCCTCGGTGGGACCTCGTCCACCGACTTTCGACCTTGCCGGCATCGGGGATGGTGGCTCCAGCCTTGATCAGTCGATCTTGGTTCTTCTTGAACCAGGACTCGATCCCTTGGTGTTTGTGTCGATCGTGTCTGCTTGTAGGTCTGTGCATCTGCGCCAGTTCGACGCGACGGGCTTTG
>Ga0163217_1110900_pt1 | contig 10071 bp, 12 predicted proteins | sample SynspAceP_FD_185933 | JGI IMG/M metagenome (GOLD analysis project Ga0163217, IMG submission 185933) | Saline lake microbial communities from Ace Lake in Antarctica - Synechococcus sp. Ace-P (PacBio error correction) | ecosystem: Environmental > Aquatic > Non-marine Saline and Alkaline > Saline ...
AAAAAAAAAGAAAAGGAGAAGGGAAAAAAATAAACCAAAAGGGGAACTTTTTTTGAAAAAAAAAGACCTTTTTTGGTTATTCCCCCTTGCGGGATTTCTGCATACTTTTTTTGGATTTTTTTTTCCCCCAAAGAAGCTTTTTCCTCTTATGGGTCCAAATTCCCAGAACGCCTTTTTTTTTCCATAGCATGGGGCGCCCAAATGTTTTTTAGTGCTTTAAATGCGTAATGATTTAACGAAAACTTTTTGGAATTTTTTAAAAAATAAGTTTCAGCTTTTTCAAAGTTGTGGTGTGGGCCCATTTAATGGCTTTGGGTAAAATTTTTTCCTTTGAAAAATACTCCGGAAAAGTCCTCTTTAAACCCTTTCCCACGCAGCGGGGATTTTAAAATTCAAGCGGCCTAGCAAAGAAAGATTTTTTCCCAATCTCCAATCCCCAATCTCCCAAATTCTCCCCAATCTTCCTCAATCTCCAATCTCTCAATCCTCCCAATCTTCTCAAATCCCTCAAGTCTCTCAATCTCAAATCTCTCAAATCTCTTTCAATCTCTCAATTCTCCCAATCTCCCAATCTCCCCAATCCTCCAATCTCCCAAATCTCTCAATCTCCCAATCTCCTCAATCTCCCAATCCGCCTCGGCGGACGAATTTTTTTTCAATTTTAAGAGGATTCCACATCCACAATAAATGGACCGAGCGAACCTTCTGGTTCTAGCGTAAAGCTCTTCAAATATGGCCGCAAGTTTGCTCTTTTAAATACCGCTTGGAATTTAAACCTGATTTCCTAATTTGAATCAAAGCTTTCAAACTGATATTGATTTTTGATTCGGGCGATAATTTCCTTCTCAGGCCCTAAAAACAATCTTTTCACGCCTATTTCAGACCATACCATTGGTGGGAGGTGAAGCGCGCTTTTTTTCTGCTACTTTGGCGTCCACAATGCCGAGTGGTGATCTTTGATCACTTGACCGTAGGGAGGAAATAAATAGAATTTCTCTTCCGATCGATGCATTTCCTGCGGAAAAACTCTTATAATCCCTTGATTACTTTGCTCGTAAAGGTAAGTCTCAAGGATTCCGAGTTTGAATTGATGACCTTTGACCATTGCTTCTCTTCTCGACCTGCTTCGGCCTGCAACTTGAGTGATTTTTGCTGATAAGCTCGTTCGCCCAGCTCGGAAGTCAGGAAATTCAGAATCCGAATCTCACATCCAAATCCCTAACTACAGTCCCACCCTTCCTCCAAAGTCCAAGCCTTTTGTATCATCTGTGGTAACCGACGCAAAATATCGAGATTTTCCAGCGCCAAATTCAATCCAATAGTCGTTGTAGCCATATTTTAATTTCGAAGTAGTAAATCCAATTCCATTCCTTCCCCCATTCTTGCCCTCAGGGAAGAAGAAGCAAAACTCAATGACTCTTTCAATTCGCTCAGTTCCCATTCCCAAATGGTTAGTGAGTTGGGTAGACCCACAGGCCGGGCAGGAGCTCGGACTTCTCCTTGTAGGCCACATAATGCAAAAGCGTAGCCCTCTGAAATACTGATGATAACGTAAGGGCTGACATCACATTGAACGCATTACCAGTCCAGCCGCAATCCTCACATTGTATATAAGGAAGAATAGGCCCGCGGCGATTTTGGAAAATCAACCACTTGCTCTTGCTTGTCCAATGCTTCTTGAATTCGCTCACGCATCATTCGAGTGGGAAGTTCAAGCTTGGAGGGAGGGTTTTTCCGCTTGTTCAACACCCAAGTCCTGCAAATGATACATCGGCATGCTCGCGTCACCAAATCGATGAGTCAAATTCTACATAGCCGTATTTTCCTGCTGGGCATTATAATAGGATTAAATGATGGAAGTCGCTGATCCAGAAGTGGTTTTTTGCCTGATGAAAATAGCGAGCAATAATAGCCGCATCGCGGGCCTGAAATCGGGAGCGATCAAATTGCTTGTAACTGGACTCAAATGCTCCCCATCAATGAAAATCAGTCCCAAGCCTGTCAAAAGAAAAAAAATCGAGGAGCGAACGCCGGACTACAAATGCAAAATCGACCGCGTTAAGATCCCATTCCAAACTTCTACTCGCTCATTATCCGAATACTTCGAAATGATACACTCCCATCTGACTTCCCAAATACTTATCTTAGTCGGCTGACGAATCTGAGTGGTCCAAAGCGATTTTTCCGGTAAAAAGCAAAGGAACCCTGTTGAGCCAGAGCCAACACTCTTGAAATCAACTGGATGTACGATTTCCGTTTTTGGCCGAACCCTGCTGACCCCCATGTAGAAGGACGTCTGCTTCTCTCAAAACTGAGTTTTTTCCAAATCTAGAAAGGCGGCTTTCCTGAGAGTGGGAGTTGGCGGCTTCTTCTCAGGCTCTTCCCTCAGGAATCCGATGAACAATAACCTTGAAGGATTCGAAGATCCGTTTTTGATCAGGGTTTTTTCCAAGGAGATTCTGAATCTCCCTCCCTCCAAACGTGGTTTTTATCTACCCTTTTTCATTGAGGTAAAAGTTTTTTGGAATACTGGCACATCCCGCAAGTATTTTCATCAGGAGGATTCCTGCTTCGTTGAAGCAAAGCTTGGAAGATCTCTTTCAATTGCCAGGTTATAACTTTCAGCATTTCTTTGACCAGCCGGATTCGTGGTTTCCACTTTTGGCGAATATTTCTCCTGCAACTTTTTTTCAAAAAATCAGAATGGCCTCTTTCGTCACCAACTCTTTAAGATCGATGAAATCGTTTTTTATTCAAGTATTTTTCGCAGTCGCCATAGCTCAGTTTTCTGTACTATTTTCCAGTGCTTCCAGAATCTTTATATTTTCTCCGGTCATCTAAGGGGTATTTTTACTCGTTACCGCATCAAAAATTCGGGTTGAGCTGCAACCTTACTGTCCACTGCAAGTCTCATCCTGCTGGCCAAAGCTGCATGCATCACTTCTCCAATAATGGCAGCAATAATAGTCTGCCATCCAACCCAAACCGGATTGAATGGGATTCACGCTTGGCTGGATGTCCCAACACCTCCCAAAATAGGTTTTGGCCTCGAAGCCTGTGGCCTTAATTATGTTACTTTTCCGATGCTTCCCAGTCAGGACTTTCGCTTGCAAACTGCACGATGACTCGTGATCCGAGATTGATTTCTGGTCTTTATTCTATGGAGAATTCTTTAGGTGAACATCCGCGGAATCGGTACCGGCAAGATGATGTCGGCGAAATATTTCCGCTTTTCTTCAGGGAATAAATCTTGATCTCCCAAAAAGGCCTTTCCAAGGATTAGGCTAAATAGGGAAGTTGTGAAATAGCAAAAATCTTCGATCGAACTTACCGTCTTCGGCAATATGATCGAAACAGACATAAATTAAAGGCATTTCCCTGAACAATCTGGTTTTCCCTGAAAGTTAATTCGGGGCAGTTTCTGTCACTTCTTCGGAGAAAGCGATCAGGGAATTTGGGAGATAGCCTTTTTGCAAGCCATGCTTTTTCTGGTGCACCTTTCCCACGATCGCAATTTCGCAGTTGGGATCAGGGATTCTAGAAATAAATTTGCCCATTGCAAAGGAATCCCAGGTCTTTCAGAAAATCAAGTTCTTTCATTCCTCGAGCATTTTGGAGGCGATTTCTTGGTACTTTTTCATAGGTAAATAGCGAAAGCCGGTGGGAGATTCGAGCCATTCGAGTTGGAACTGAATCAACATTGGTCGAAAGCTCCTTTTTGTTGGGCGATGAGTTTCTTTTCTGCTTTTGGATTATTGAAAAAGAGAAGCCACTGAATTACGTAGAATTCCTCAAAGACAAATCATTGAGCTGCTGCGCAAAGTTCAGCCATCTGAATTTCCCGATGCCTGCAAACCCATCAGACTAAGCTTCGGATAACCTGCGCATAGTCTTTCAAAAATCCGGGAGTATAGGCTTTTCCATTTTTATAAGCGCGATGCAAGACTCCATCGGATAAAAGCTTTGTTTTAAAAATTAAGATTGTCCAAAGCGAGCTCTAGCGTGCGTTTTTCAACCAAGTTGCAAAATAAGCCTGAACAATCCTGCACTGAGTAATCCATTCCAACCGCCTGAGATTTATCATCCTTTCCGGGGAAAGATCCGTTGAATTTAATGATTTCAACAGATTAGCTTTTTACTTCGTTTAGCTTGGCGAAAATTCTGATTCCGACTATGCCAAACTCAGTAGCAATCGCTGAATAGGACTTGGTTGGAATAGGAAATATTGACCTGATCTTCCCAGTTTTCCATTAGGCTTGAAGGTTATAGAGTTTACTAAACCAAGGCATGTCCGTCTGGAAGTATTTCAGCAAGCTCGGCATAGGTCCACGTGTAAAATTTCCCTTCCACACCTTCAGAATCTGCATCTTGGGCGGAGTGAAAAACCACCTTCCTCTGAAGCATTTCGATCTTTGATCCAGCAACTGTTTCGCTTACTTCTCTAAGAAAAATGGGGTCCTGACTGGAATCGAACGCCTTTGAAAACTAATTCTACTAAGTTTGTCCATTGTCCCAATACCCATCTATTTCGGAAGTGGGGAGCAAAAACCATTCTCCATCCGACGGAAAACGCGAAAAGCCACCTCTTAACTGAATCGTAAATTCCACCATTCTTCCCATCTTCGACAGGTTAAAAAAAAACTTTCCCTTGAAGGTTCCTTCATTCTTGGCTAAAAGTGGCAATAGTCTAGGACAAAAGCCCAGATGGCAGGCATCGGAAATTTTGGGGATTCGATTCATTCCTCCCCATTCCGGATCAAAATTGTGCGCTGAGCTTTGCGATCACTTCGGCAAGTTCACGGATCTAAATCCTGAGCTCCAGCAGCAATTCCATATTTTTTCAGTCTCGGCTGCGATTCAATGAGTTGCCAAAGCCCTTCGGGCGCTTTCGCCAACTGATCTTCGTGCTTCTTCCAAAATTGCGTCGGCAAATATTGGGCGAGCAGATTTCCATTGGGTATTGGGGAAATAGGTGCCGCCATAAAAGGGTTATTTGATTTGGCTCAGAAAGACATTTTAGTGGCCAGCCACCCTCAATCCCATCGCTTGCACTGCATCCATATAGATTATTGTCAAGGTCTGGTCGCTCTTCTCTGATCGATTTTGATACAGAACAAATGTTCATTCCATCAAATTCTGCGTTACTGTGAATCCTCGAAACTCTCATGCTCCATTACATGACACCAATGCAGGCAGAGTAGCCGATCGAACGATCATTGGCTTATTTTTCTACTTCAGCTTTTCTCAGCGCTTTTCCGTCCCCAAGGATTACCAATCAACCGGATTTTGGGCGGTTGGAGAGGTAAGGGGATTGGAGGATTGCAGACGATTAGGATTTCATTAATTGTTTTTTAAAAATTTAAAGGACCTTGGTCCGCAGAGGCGATTTTAAAATGGAAGATTTGAAGAACTTGTCCGCCGAGGCAAGATTGAAAATTAAACTTTTAACTGGTCAAACTTATCTAGTTGAAGCCCTAATTTCCTTTTGAATTTCACTTGAAAAAATCAAAATTCGGAGTTCAATCGTTATTTCCAGTTTTGGAGAAGATTTTCTTGGAATTTGGAAGGTGGGCTGGGAACTGTTGGCCGTTTGAGGAGTCGGTGTCAAGTCAAGTTGACTTTCGTTAATTTCCTTCTACTTTAGGCTGTGTTTCCGCTGAAAAATGTGAGATTGCCAATTTTTTGCCAAATGGTACTCTTCGCCTCGGCTGTTGGGTGAATTAGAATCTGGACTTATAGAATCTATTTTAATCACGTAATTCATCCATCATATCTCGTAAGCAAGGGAATAGCTTGACTGATGAAAATCGTCTTTCCAGATATGGGCCACAAAGCACCCGCAGTTTGGCTTTGCTGAGTTGGTTTTCTGCAACTCCATCTTTGATATGCCGACAGGGCTGATTGTGAAGTATGATTTTAAAGATTAGGAATAGACGCGAGAGAAGTTGTCAAAGAAGAATTCCAAAGCTTTGATTTCCAATTTCCTTCCAGCGTTAGCCAGGCGTTTGGAGAATAGACCTGAATGCTGCTTTATGCAATTGGCGACCGTCCAATTCTTCTAATTTCCATACCGCCAGGCAGTCCCCAGGTTAATAATGAGGGTTGAAGGTTCCTTGTTTAAATAACCCTTTTTGTTTCTTCACACGTTTTGCATTAGCTTCGTGATTTAATTCGGTTTGCTAGCTTGCGGTGATATCCTGAAATGTAATATTAATGAAAGAAAAGACCATCACGCTCGCAGATCAGGTTTTCTTGCAAATTGAATCATTGAAGAGGCTGCCTCCAATAAAATCTCCAGGGAGTGGTGGATTGAAAATTGTCCCAGGGTTGAACCATAACAGTCAAACTTGGCATCGATCATTTTTTGAACCAATGTATTGAGCAAACAAGAACCCAAACTCAAGCTTTTTACTTTGATGAGAATCGGAAAGATAGGAACGGTAATTGGGAAATCTTATAGACCATTTCATTCCGAAAATAAGGATTGATAATGAATTTTGAAGCTTTTTTTTCCAGATCAGAAAGGTCCTTTATTTTTCCTTTTTTTATCTCTCCCAAAAGTCGTTTGTGATCAATTTCCATAGCCATAAATAAGGCAATCGATGGGGGGGCGCTGAAATTCACGAAGATATATTTGAATTCCAAGTTTTTATTTCCTAGAAATAGCCAACAACTCGGCTTTGGCTTCCAGGATAATCTCCATGAGAGATGGAAATCATTCCCAAGCATTGATCATCCAGGCATCAAAAACGGGAAGATTGGTCTCCAAGGTCCAAGCAAGGCTTTGGCCTCTTTCGATTTATTTTTTTGGAATAAAAGCCATAGTCGGCCTAAGATGCTGCGTCATTTTTTTGCTCACTACTCGTGGGTTCCGCTAGGCTTCGCAAAAGTTCCTTGTCATTTAAATCTGCGAACCCATTTTGGAAGGGTCATTTCCGGTAAGACCAAAAAACAATTTCTCCTTCATGGTCACTGAGTAAAAAAATTGATACCAAAGAGGTTTACTTGGCAGAATAAAATCGGCTTCAACCAGCAGTAAATTCGATTCGAAGTCCGGAGCTGGTCAATGGATTTTTTTCAAGTTCCAGCTGAGACCATGCGGGAATATAGGTTCTTCTTGAAGATCGCAGGGTGGTTTCAGCTAGTACTTATTCTGCCTAGATCAAAGCTTCAAACGGTCAAAATCAACAAGGCCACATCGACCAAAGCATTCTCTACAAAAAAAATTATTTTTTTTTTCTCACCGTTATTGAGCTTGGAATTTAGACAAAAGAGCGGTCTCCGTTTTAAAATGTGCGTGTTTTTTCAATAGGGGTATTTTATGTTGGGATTAATTAGTTTTCCTGTTCCGTTAAGCCGAATCCTGTACCTGTTACGTACTAATTTGCGAATTTTTTATTAAAAGCTGAAAAGTTTCCCGAATCATGTTTCCCGAAGGATTTTCGCAACCTATAGCTATCCGTTTATTGATGTGAATGTAACTTTACCCTGTTTAATGCTTTTCAGAATTGATTTGAGATCGAAAGCTATGCATGGAAGACTTTTGTATCAAATAAATGGAGAGGGCTTGCTTGCTAGGAAGAAAAAGCCAACAGGGACAACCACTCCCATCGTTTTTTCCAGATGGATTGGAGTACAATGCCTACCAAATCCGATGATGCCTGGGCCCAAAGTATTGCTTTTCTTTGTTTCCCCCTAAAAAAAGTCACTAATTTTTTTGTCTTATCCTTCTTTCCTGTTTGCTGGGGATAACTGTGCTTAGAAAACGCTGAACAGAATTTGTTATTTTGGAATTAGTTTTTATGGGTTGCATCGGGAGTTTGTGATTTAGAATATTATATATGTAAAATAAGATTTTATACAAATATTCTATAATTTTTTTAATTAAATCGATTTTATGTTTATTAAAAATGAGATAAAAACATAGAATAAGGTTGGTAATCATTTTTTTCCAATTAAAATGAAAAAATACTGTGATAAATGGGAGGACAATTAATTTATTTTTAATTCAGATTGAACTTTTAACAGCTTTAATTTTTCTTGTTGAAGGCAAATTGGCTTTTGATCGATTTAAAACAAATGAAAGATTTGTCCGATTTAAGAACATTGATATGAGTCAATTCGTGAAACAAGATAATTTTTCCTTTTATATAGATTTTAAGAAATATTAAGTAAAAAAAAATGTCTTGTAAGATTTTTTCATACTAATTAGAATCAAATAGTTAATGTTTAGAATCTTTTTATTGAAAAATTTAATAGAACATTCATTTCAATTAACCAACAAATTTATGAAGAAAAGCCTTACTAAGCTTAACCTACTCGTCCGGATTAAATGGTGACTGCCGCAGCGTCGCCACAAAACCGAACGGTCACAGGCAGAATCACTTTCCAGACGAACCAGAAGACTATTTGGAAGTCAAACAGTCTGATTCAAAGGAACTACCGTAGGAGTAGTGACTGATTTAGATGGGAATTATTCTTTGCAGATTTGCCTGCAAATGCCAACAACTTTGGTAATTAGCTATATCGGGTAATTAAGCAAAAGAGGAAGTGGATGGAAATAGATCGGTTTATCCGAATGTTTTCATGAATCCCGATACACAGACCTAGAGGAAGTTATTATTAACAGCTTATGGTACTGCAAGCAAAGTAATTTTACCGGAGCAGCAGTGCTATTAAGGCTGAATCAAATAGCGACCCGTCCGATCAACAATGTGGCAAAATGCCCTGAAGACAGGCTGCAGGTGTGATCAACGCACTCTGCAAGTGGACAGCCAGGATCAACTCCAGCTGTAAGGGATTAGAGGTATTGGTTTTTCAGTAAAAACTCTTCCAGCTCTCCGCTTTTAATGTGGTAATGGAGTGCCTTATGATGCAGAGATTTGGAACTTGAATGCCGATGATATCGAAGACTCACGATTTTTGAAAGATGCTCTTCTGCGGCACTTTACGGAATCAGAGCTGCTAATCGGTGTGATCATGGAATCACCACAAAAAAAGGTAGAAAAAACAAGCCTACTTTTCAACTTGAAAGTGCAAGCAGGGACAGCCATCCAAGAGCACTTCCCTGAGTATAAGCGGGTAACTGGCAGAGCAGTATTAATCCATTGGACTTGGGAATCAACTAGACAATGGTAGGTTGACTCAAGGAGCCCTGAACCAAGTGTTGCCAAATCATTTTTGCAAGCACAAACTTGAATTCCTACGCTTGGATATATGTAATAATGTGCCAAATACTCAGGTAAGTAGGTACAGATGGATTATTGAATCCAAATGCTGTTAGCAATTTCCGTGGAACTGATTGGTTTGAACGAGTTGCAGCGACACTGGAAATAGATCAGAATATAATTGACTTATTCTGGGCAAATGAAAACTACAGACTATTATGCTGTCAGTTTGTTATTTGGAATGAAAAGGATTTTTAATCCTTAATTACCAGATTTTGAAAAAAGATTCGCAGGTCGATTGAATATGAATTCCTCCTCCAACCAAATGGTGTTGAAAATGGATTTAATCTTTCTGCACACTATCAGAAGGAAATAATGCTCGAGACGGTGGAAGTAACAGCTTTGTGAACCCATTTCTTTACGGCAAGAATCTGTAAGGGCTATTTTATCTGTGTTTGGCTAAAATATGGCAGACTGGAAGGATTCATTCTTGACGAATTTGGAAATCAAATCTACGAATATCTGGTGACTTGTAAACTTAGTCTTCCTTTTAGAGGAAGCTGGCTCCTTCCCAGCGTCATGTTGTTCAGGAAACGTCCTAAATTGTTGAATTCTTTTGACCGAGAGTTAATCAGTGGCTAGAGCCATATGCTGAAGTTGTCTTTTTTGAAAGCATTCACAGCAAGAACAAACATCGCAACAGGAATATGACTTCGCTGTTTAAACCTTGCTATATAATACAATCGTAGGTGATGGTGCACCAGCTTGGTCCGATCTAGAAGCAGAATTATCAGAATCAACAGTTTGACTTTCAATCAGATTGTCTCTTACACTATACGGTAAGAGAGAAGCATTTTTATAGATGGCTTTGGTTGGTCATGAAGAATTATGATTTCACCAGACG
>Ga0163217_1005882_pt1 | contig 10070 bp, 5 predicted proteins | sample SynspAceP_FD_185933 | JGI IMG/M metagenome (GOLD analysis project Ga0163217, IMG submission 185933) | Saline lake microbial communities from Ace Lake in Antarctica - Synechococcus sp. Ace-P (PacBio error correction) | ecosystem: Environmental > Aquatic > Non-marine Saline and Alkaline > Saline ...
CTCACACACACAGACGCACGTGGCGTTTCGAGCGAATGTGTGGGGAGAGGAATTAAATTCCCCGGTAAAAAATTAATGCCGGCCCGAGCAAGAGAAAAAATTTCCCCCTAAAACCCGACAATCGGATCTCCTTGAATCCATGAAAAGATTGCTTTGATTGAAAAATATGAAACCAACCGATGCAAATTGGGCCCAGATTTTTCCAAGAATTTAAAATGGCACCGTCGAGATGCTTTTCGTTCCCCCGCCCATGAATTTGGGGGGTTAAGGAAATATGAAAAAGAATAACGACAGTAGTAAGCAACCAGGCTGGTGCCCCTGTTTGCTGATTGGTTGGAGAAGAAAGCCAGAAAACCATCACACAGCCCCATGCTGCCAACCTGGTGAATGCAAAACAAAGTTAAAATCAGGCTTTAACTGGACTAAAAAAACGCTTTGTTGGCATGTCTCCAAAGCCGTTTTTGTTATGGAAAAATATTAAAAGATTTAACTCAGCCTAAAAACGGAATAACTAATTGAATGCAGTTTAAAGATAATTTGTTGAATTTATCTAAGCCCAAAAAGTCATTGGCATACCTAAGCGTCCCCAACACCAGAATTCATTTTCTGACGGCGGTATTATTATCCAAACCGAAGCACCGGCTTTCCTCAGGTCCAACAAATGGTTTGACGGGGGAGCAAAGCTTTATTGATGAGGTGGTGAATCTACACGACCAGGTGCCAAAAGCGGTTTCTTGTGCAACAAGAAACTCGAACGGGGTTCACCCTATTAAATTGAAGCTATTTACAGGCGCTTGAATTGTGTTATTTCCATTTGAATACCAGCAAAGCCAGTAAGTCTGAAGCTGTGGCTGCGGTGGCCTAGTTTAATCAATGATGTGCGTGCTTTGCAGAAGAAGGGGCTTTTAAATCGCCGCGTCAAATAGCGCAAAGACCTGTTTTGTTTAACTGCTCAATATGCAAGGACCATAACCTCGTACAATGCAATCTCGCTCCCGAATATCAATGATGGTGGTAAGCGAATTTAAATTGAATCTAAACTACGCATCGACGCTTGGTTTTTAAAGGCAGATATAAAAACACAAACAATATTATAATCGACCCTGGCTTCGGTTTGGGTAAAAGTTTAGTGCACAATTATTCAGCTTGCTCGCTAATCTAAATAATTAAAAGCAGCTTGATGCCTCCATTTGGTTGGTTTAATCAAAGAAGTCGATGATTGGCCATGTTGTGAATAAAGAAGTAGACGAGCGTTAGCCGCATAATCTAGTGGCGCAAACTTTAGCTTGTTCAACAAGCGCTCAAGATCGCCGAGGTCCATGATGTAAAGAAACCGTGGACGCCATATGAATATAAACATGATAGAATCAGTAAAAAGGAAACCGTGATGAGCGATAGAAAGTATTTTGGGCACTGAGGTATTCGCGGGCAAGTAGGTGAAAGTTTTAATTAACCCTGATTTGTTTTAATGATAAAAATTTTGGGGGGTTTTTTTTGGGGGGGGGGGCCCCCTGCCGGTAAGTGCTGGCAAGGAAGGGCAACAAACAAAGTATTAATGTGGTAAAGATACTCGTATATCTGGGTTATGATGTTGGAATCCCGCCTTAGAAGCAGGCTTAATCTGCTGCGGCATAGTATTGGTTAACTCGGGCCTATGCCAACTGCCAGGCTATTGCTTATTTTAACTAAAAACATTCACATGCGAAGCCGGTATTGTTATTAGTGGCCTCTCATAATCCTTATTACGACAATGGTATTAAGTTTTTTCTGCCGAATGGATGAAACTAATGAGATATTGAACTTCGCTATTGAAAGCTCAAGATGGAAAAGCCCATGGATGTGTGGCTTGCTGACAAATTAGGTTAAAGCCAGTCGAATAAACGATGCAGCTGGTCGTTATATTTGAATTCGCAAAGGTAACTTTCCTCTGAATTAATCGCTCAACAGGACTTAAAAATAGTGGTGGATTGTGCCACGGCGCACGTAATGCACATAGCTCCAAATGTACTCACTGAGCTGGGTGCTGAAAGTGATTGGAAATTGGGACTGAACCAACGGTTAAACTCAATACGAAAAGTGGGGGAAACGTCAAAATGAAAGCCGTCCCCCACTGAAAGTGTATTAGGACAATCACGCCGACCTTGTTTTGCTTTAGATGGGATGGCGATCGTTTAATGGTTGGTTGATTCACAAAGGTAATGTGATGGACGTGAATCAAATTGTTTATATATTGCTAGAGGACGTACTTAATTCTGGACAGCTTAAAGGCGGTGTTGTGGCACTAAGGTAAATGAGTAACCTAGGTTGGAAAGTTTGCGTTAATGCCGCCTTAGCGTGCCGTTTGTTCGCAGTAAAGTGGGCCGACCGTTACGTATGAGCTGTTGCAACAAAAAGGCTGGTCCAATCGTTGGCGAAAGTTTCAGGCACCGTACGTGAAGTCTTGCTTGCGGCCTCTCAAGGTGAGGCATATGGCGGCCTGCAAGTGTTGGCAAAGCCATGTTGCGTGCTCAATGACCCTTAATGAGGCTGGGCGACGAGGAATGGAAAAGTATCCTCAAACCCTACTCAATATTAGATTCACGAAGGGCAAAAACCTTTAGAACAAGTATCTGTGGCAACAAGCTGTGGCTTCGAAGGCAGAGAAAATCTCGGTGACAAAAGGGCGAGTTTTAACTGAGAAAAAGTGGAACTGAACCCTTGATTTCGTGTCATTGGTTGAAGCCCCATGATGCTACAGTGCTTCTAGCCATTTGGGCTGAATATATCGCCTGAACTGTACGTAAACGTATAGTCGAATAAGCAACTAAGGACTTATAATATGAAGCATGGTGCTGTAAATTAAGTCCGGTTGGTTATATCCTCGCGCGCTTTTTCATAAGCGGCCTAAGGAAAAAAGTGCCAAATATCATCTCGGTCGACCGTAGTTCCGCTGGTAATTGGAAATGGAACGGTATACAAATCATTAGTCCGCTTACTTGAAGAAGAAAGTTTAGCTCTTGGAAGATTTGTCTCATCTTGATGTAGTAGTTGTTCCGCCATTCCCCTACTTGGGTTTTGTTGGAAGACCCGGTTCTCTTAAGGTGCGCAAAATATAGTTGCATGACTCTGGTGCTCATGACTGGCGAAGTTTCAGCCGACATGTTGAAAAAGAAAATGGCTTGTCCGCTATGTGATACTCGGACACTCTGAAGGACGTGCGAACAATGCAGAAACTATGAATTTGTCGGCTAAAAGGTAAAAAAAGCTTAGGTGCTGGTTGACCCCCCATTTTATGTTGTGGGAGAAACGGAAGAAGATTCGCGATGGTGGCAATTGTTTGCGTTTTAGCAGAGCAAATTGACGCAGTTGGAAACAGCAAATTGGTATGTGCAGTTTGCACATATGTTTTTTGGCTATGAGCCAATCTGGGCAATAGTACGGGAAAACCGCCAGTCCAGAGCAGCACAAGAAGTTCACAGTTTTTACGTGAACATCTAAGGCAAAAAAAAAAAAAAAAAAAAACATAAGGTGATATTGCGCCAAATTAATATTTTATTGGCGGCAGGTTAAAGGCAGCAATGCCAAAGAGTAATTAGTCAAAAAGACGTAGATGGTGGTTAATTGGGGGTGCAGTTTTAAATCCAGAAGATTTTTTAAGCTATTTGCTTAGCAGCAAAGCAATAGAGGCAAGTGATGGATTTTTTAACGAGATTTTTAATTTTTGTGGTAATGTATGTAGGCTCTTATGTTAATCGGTTTTGTATTGATTCAAACAAGGTAAGGGCGCAAGTATGGTGCATCTTTTGGTAAGTCGGTGGTTCCAAATACAAGTATTTTTGGCTCTACCGGTTTCGGGCAATTTTTCTAAACGCGCACTACAGCCATACTAGCCAACTTTTGTTTTTTGTTATTAGTTTAGTACTAGGTACGCAAACAATAAAAAAGAAAAGGCCTTGGATGATTGGCAAAAATATTGAAGTCCCGGTTACTTTGAGGCAAGCCGTTGATTCCGATGTGCCTGCAGCGGCTGTTGTAAAAGATAGTGAGCTGCCGGCTACTACAGGTGCCTAAAGAAGAGTCAGATAGTACCTAACTAAGTTTAAAAACGTCGGATGTGGTGGAAATTGGTAGAACACGCCATACTTGGAGGGGTGGTGAGTCATAGCCTTGGGAAGGGTTCGAGTCCCTCCAATCCGCGACCATAATAAAAACAAAGGTTAGTCAGGTTAATACTGCTAACCCTTTTTTTTGTTCCAATCCATATACATATGATTCTCGAACAAGAACTTTCTTCGCAATGAAATGGCGGGCGCCAATTGCCTGGTCAAAAATACAATTTAGCGTATGCTTGGATCGGCCTTACCCGATGTTGATTATCTTCCATGCGTTATCTACTGCTACTAAATTCCCTGACTTTTCAGAGTTTGATTTAAAATGCCGTTTAAAAGCAGGTTTGCTCCCATATAAACGTGCTGGCGAAGTCCCTGACAACTACACATATTTGGAAGGCCCTTATTTCGGACTTTAAAACACTCCCTAATCGCTAAAGTGTAGTTTGCTGCATACTCGAAACTTATTCACAACCCGCAAAGTAATTTGAAGCCCCTCTAAAATCACGGCAATCGATACAAACGCCGAAAATTAAAATTATCCCAAAAATCCATCAAACAAAATTGAAAAATCGCGAGGTTCAAGGCAAAGTAACAAAGTTAAAATTCAGAAGAGCGTAAGCGAAAATGTCAAAACTTGACTTTTTCTAAACAGACTCGTTATGTACACTAAAGGAGCTACATGTTGTTAAACGGCATTTCCGATTGTCAATATTGAGACTTACCTGTTGGCCCAGTTCTTAGTCTTGGGGGGGGATCAGAGTGCTTCGCGCATTAAATAAACTCGACCGCATAGGATGAAGAACTTCGTAAGATGGGCATTTTCCCAGGGGTCGCACTGGCCGTTATGCGCAAGGGAAAACTTTCAATCTCGGTACTTATGGACTTGCTGATATAAGAACGATGTTCCAGTTACCGCACGTCAAAAGCGGTATTTGAACGGCTTCTTTAAACTAAACAGATGACCTGACGGCTTGCCGTCCATGACACTTGTTTATCAAAAGGGCAATAAAGCCTTGAAGCTAAGCTAGTCGATTATACTTGAGAACTCCTAAGCTTGGGCCCACATATTACTATTGATCAACTCTCTCCAATAAAGGTGGACCTAGCGCATCGCTTGAGCAGACTGTTTTGTTGATGTAATTACTGCTTGATTACAACGCGTGAGGCCATCGATACTCAGCTAAAAAAACGCCGATGATCGCAAGAAATCCGGGCATGATTTGGAATTACTCGGATAAGGGTACTTCTATTAGGAAGTATTAGTGAAAACAGTGACCAAACCAAACCTACGCAGAATATATTTGTTCAGTCGAACATTTTTCAATACCATTAGGTATGGAACAAAACACATCGTACTTGATTCAGAGAAAGATAGTGCCATTCTTTCACAGGGTTACGCATTCGGAAGGAAGGCAAGCCTTCAACGCAATCGACGAATCTGGCAGTTTTGCCATTGGCATCGCAAACTTGGGGAATCAAATGTTTCAAATACATGACATGATGCTTGGGAAGCTGGAACTCGCAGATCGAAAGTCATCAATCCTGAGCGCTGAGGGCAAGATGGCTATTCAGCGTGTATTCGATACAGGCAAATCGTCGTGACATGGGGATAGGCACGTGGGTGCAGGTCAAGTTGTGAATAAGCGTCCGCATTCTCACTCATGGGTGGATACGCAGGTACTGCGTATATTTCGAGCGATTGATGATGACCTTTCTGTGCTTTGTGGCTGACGAATCGGTGAAAGATGCATCAGGCGCGGCCACCATTTCCCTTGGATGGGCTGCTGCTCATGCCGCTGAAAAGACAATCCTTGCCCAATGGTTATAGTTTGTTGGGAGTAGAGGAATCACATACAAAATTTAAACAGGGACAATAATTTGTAGTGTTCAATTAGTATATGATTTCTGGCTGGTTTTTCAAGTGGCTGATAGGGAATTCAAACTGTTATCATTTGTTTTCTGGTCTTGTATTACAGCGCTTTCACCGAATGTATTATCAAACTTACTAGGGGCTCTGAATTTCATCCCTCCTTTATCTGATGGTGTCAGTAATAGCCACTAAATGTGTTAACGATGTTTATCACACGATTGTTTTTCAATTGCAATTTCAGTACAAACAATCTCTTTTGATTGGCGAATAACTCTAATAGGCATCTTCGATCTGATCAAGGGAATAAGTATGGGTAATTAAGGGTTTCAAACAATTCGCTTCAGACTCAAGCACATTCATTAATCTGCGCATGCCCGTTCTTTTCTCCAGGGCACAAAGAAGTGATGAATTTATGTCGCCAAGTCCAGAATGGAAAACATCAAAAGGAAATAGTTAGAATCTTTGCGCAATAAAGCCAAGACAGATAAAGTGCCACCCAGGCTTATGTACTCTTAAACCACTTTTCAAAAGTTAATTGAGTCCCCAATGCTTCAAATGGCGGGACGTCAACGCCTCGCCCTTGCGTAATGCGCAATTATTCTTTAACAGGATTCCATTTTTTCGATAATGCAATTACAAAGTTTGCCCTAATTGTTTTTAGCCTTTCCATTCGCCTTGGCACTGTTTCTACTGCAATAATTGTGTTGCACCTCGCAAACTGTAGCGCCCGCCAGTAGCGCAAAAAACCAATCGGCCTTGGGCGAATAATGGCCACACTGTCTGCCAATCTGATGTTTTCCCGATCCCAGCACCGAGCAAAAACGGTAGACCATAATTCCGGCAACATCAGAACTTGTTCATCGGTCAGGTTATCTGGTACTGGCGCGAGATTTGCCATCGCAAATCCGAACCAGTAAGAAATTCCACTTGTGCACCGTCAAATCGTATGCCAAAGCGCCAGCCTCCAATTGCCTTGAGACCATGTCTGCAAGCTTCCACATCTTGCGAGAAGCCCATTCCAAGGCAGGCATTCGAATAGCGCTAGGCGACCAATTGCACCAGCAATAACTCGCTGGCCTTCCCTTATAACGACTACGTTAGCTCTAATTTTTCTTTATTACTGATCCTACTGGCTCTCGTCCTATTGTCAAGGCCTTACAACTGGCATACTCGTTTTAGTATATTGAACGGTCCGTACCCATATTGTTTGTTGTTGTTACCCTTATCACGCAATCGGTGGGCCCAACTAGGGATCGGTTTTATCAATCAAAGAACTATGTTCGTCCAAGGTTCGAACAAACAATATCAGCAAGCTTTCACCCCCTCCTCAGTCATTAAGCCATTTACTCCAAAAAAACTAAGTTTGAAAAAAATTATCATAGATGCAAAAGATAAAATGATCCATTGTCATAAAACTGTTGCAGAGAATTTATATGGCTAGATTTGGTTGCTAGCTAGTCGTAAAGCGAACTTAATTAATAATTTTATACCTTACTTGCAACCGCTAATGCAGCGGAAGAATAATAGCTCCGGTTAGCTGCACATGTTTGAAGCACATTACAGTGATACCAAGTTAGCCCTACTAAAGAAATTGAAACAGTCTTCGAGTTCTCGACACACATCTAGGCGGGCTATCCGATAGACGAGGCGACCAAGACCACTAAATAATGGCCCGAATAAACTATCCGAACTAAAGGGGGGAGGGTCGAGTTAGTACGTTTTTCTAACTAATCAAATAATCTTTCATCTATTGTTAATAGCAAGCTAAGCTGCTGTTACCGCAAATGCGGGACATTGGATTAGATGGCCGATGTGTGATCTTAGGTGTTGTTATCGTAAGCTGGATTGGTTTTGTACAGGAGGGTAAAGCCGAGATGCTTTTGAATTCTCTGAGTAGTGACCTAACCGCCGGTCGTCATGCAAGTGGTGGTAAGGGATGGCGCCGGGCTGCAATACGGTTCACGTTGCTCGAAGGCTCTCGTCAAGCTTAGCATCATCAAACTACCACTTCTATCTCCGAGAATGAAACCTTTAGAGATAGTTGCTTGGTAAGCTCCTATAGGGAAATACTCAGTGCCAATGCCACTGCGTGGAATGGCATAAGTTCACTTAGTAGGCAGGGCTTTATTGATTTATACGGCCTAACTTTAGCAAAATGTCAAATTTGTTAGATAATACGTTTAATCAAGCTCTTTAAATTGCCAACCCGTACGCCCTGAGTTGCTGACGTTTAATCCTTCAACATTTACGTTGGCATCGAAGGCCAAGGCGAGGTTACCCCATAAAGCGACCAGCAACAAAAATCGGCGTTCTATTTCGGCAAATTCTCTCCGGTGTCGCGAATGTAAAGTATGAAGCAAGAAAACGCTCGCAATTTTTAGCCGCGCGCAGACCTGTAGCGTCAGAAATAAGCGCTTGTCAGGCTCGATAAGCAAATCGGACAGCCCGCACCGCTTGTGTTTTGGATACACCAACTATTAATAAACCGAACAAGTATCACCTTGGTTATCGACGATAAACGCTAAACCTTCCTCTAGTTACTTTAACAATCAAGGTGGTCGCACCACCCTGAACCATTGTCGCATTTTCAGTGTAAGAGGTAAGAATCCTGGCTAGGAAATCTGTGCCTGCAATCGGCGCGATAGTGATTGTATTCCATGATGCAACGCCTTGGTGCTGGTAACGTCTCTAACGACCTGTAATCTTAGCCTAAACAAGTGACGTGCAACGAGTAATCGATGCATGTAGTTCGCATGACCTAGCACAAATACTGCCGATAATACCCTGAACCTTTTCGGCTACCCGCCCGTTAGGTCATGGGTGCTTTAGTGAGCTTGCATATTAGTAATTTCGTTAATTGACTCGCCTCATGAATCTGAGTCATCGGCCGCCCCCCCCTCGTTTTTATGCTGACATGTATCTGGTCCCGCAACATCTCACATGCTGGCAATATACAAGACTGTTGGTGGTATTCTCAAAGTCCGGTTACCAGTAGCGCAAAGTTATCTGAGGCTTGAGCACTAAACAATCTCTGGTACTTTTGGCACTTCTGACTGAACCGTGGGTTTGTTCATGGATCACTTACTTTGTTTGCCATACAATGCTCAATATTTTTTGGAAATATCCTCAGGCGCTGATGGAAATTGTCTGTGCCAATTTTTACGCCTTCGTCGGCCGACGCAGCAAAAGGCTCTGCCACCTTTTCACCAGCGCGCGCGGCTCAACGTCAGCATTAACGTGCGTAGTAAAGTTAGTTTGCGCGCAGAATGCTCTGAATAATGCTGACAACGCCTTAGCTAGCCGATCGTGTCATGTTCAGTCCCGCCACACAGTATTACTAAACTCTCCCAACGGTCTGTAATCGTACTGATTTTATGGCTAACGTCTCAGTTCACCCGAAGGTAACCCGGGCCATAATTTAGGATTAGCTGATGGTAACTGAAAGGCATGAGTCTGCTAAGACCGTCGTAATTCCGTATGACCGAAACACTTCTTTGATTTACATAACCCCTTGCAACATGGACTGCTCTCGAGTACTGGCACTGGGAGCTATTTGAATACTTCTCAGCGATTTAGCTGACTCCAGCGCATCCCCTCGGTTAGCGAACTGACATTAGCAAAGTAATGCGCTCTTTGGCCTGAGACAAAAAACGATTGTAAGTATGTGCAGTCACCAATCTCATCACTGAGTGAGAATAGGCATGTCCTTTGTAAAGAATCACCCTCGCCTCGGGCGACTTCAGATAGATAGTCTACCATCGCTGAGAGGACGTGCCAATTACAAAGCGAAATACCTACACAATAATAACTGACAAACACCAAGCATATGTAAGGGTGATAAAAACTGGGTATTGCGTAGGGCTAGCCATCGCTTGAGTCGACCATCGCAAATACGCGTCTTGAGCAACACCTAGCAGTTACCAGAGTGCTTGTAATGAAAGCTGGGCTTGAGATGGTGGCACGTAAACGGAGCGCGACGGCAAATTAGAGACTAAAATAAATAAGCTAGCATAAGCCTTCGGGGGTAGAACCATGACAAAAATGAATTGGTTCATATGAATTGGTGTAATTTTGCAAACCCAAGGCATACAGAAAAAGGCCTCCATTGA
>Ga0163217_1011674_pt1 | contig 10070 bp, 3 predicted proteins | sample SynspAceP_FD_185933 | JGI IMG/M metagenome (GOLD analysis project Ga0163217, IMG submission 185933) | Saline lake microbial communities from Ace Lake in Antarctica - Synechococcus sp. Ace-P (PacBio error correction) | ecosystem: Environmental > Aquatic > Non-marine Saline and Alkaline > Saline ...
AAGAGAGAGATGTTGTATCCGATTATTATTGGTTCCCCCCCCCGCCCCCACAAAAAGCCCCCACATGCTTTTTTTTTTTTTCTTGCCCTTTACAGGGAGGAGCAAAAAACAGCTTAAGCATGGGGTTTTTTTTTTTCCCATTTGGTTGCAAGTGGTGATTTTAAGAAACTTTTTGTTGTTTTCCCCTCAAAGGGAAGTATTTGCTTCCAAGACGGTCGTGGCTAGAAACTAAAAACCGCTATGTTTTTGCTAGACAAAGCCCAAGGGTTGGAAAAGAGTGCATTTTGCTAATGTCCCTGAATTTAGCCAGTGGCTCGATACCCTTATGGGAGGCGGTAGTTTTTGATTGCCTGCGCCGAATTTTATTTTAATGGACACGTTAAATAAAATTCATTGATGCGCCGGATAGTCTGTTTCTGAGCCATTAGAATTACAAATTATCATTAAGATTGTTTTTTACAATTTAATTTCTTTTCGTATAGGTATTTTTTTTCAATATTTCCCCGTTAGTTTGTTGTGCCGATTTTGGTTTTGTTTTTTAAGGTTTTATTAAATGTTTTTTTATGAAAAAAACTCTAATAGAATTAAAGTGTGTTTTATATCGAATTTACGTGTTCGTATTTGAAATTATATTTTTGTAAACGCTAGCGGTTTGATACGAGTTTAGTTTTTTTTTAGTAGTTTGAAGGCATTACTGTAATGCCTTCTTCCTTAATAATTAAATGTAAAAAGGCAATGTTAAGAATTGAAATAATTAAGGTACTTTGTTAGTGTCCATGTAGGTTTTTGGGGCTGAGCTTGCTTTCTGGGCACTGTTATGGCACAAGAGCGGAGTGTTTTTCGTATTGAACAGGCGGTACTCGGAACGGAACGTATTTAAAAATCCTCTGGTGGATGCTAGCGCCAGGTTTATTTCTATAATTTCCGATCTGGGCGATAAAAAAATATCTGCTACGCGCCCGAAACCGGTAACGGCTTCTGTTTCGAATGCTGACCGTTTGCTGGGACGTGGCGCGATTGAGTCCTGCTTTTTTGTTGCGCTGATGTATTCGGATGCGCTTTATAATGGTAAAACCAAGTTTTGATGGTAAGGCTATCAAAAAACTTTCGTGCGCTTAGGAGCTTTGGTATCCAGAAAACTGTACAGTTGGTCTCACAACCAAGGCATTGGAGCTTTCTGCTGATTTGCAAAAGGAAAAACGATTAGTTCTGGATCACCAGATAGGACGTGGCAATTGTTGGGCGATTTTACTTGCCGCGTATGGTATGAACGTTAGCGATGTAAAGAAGATTATTCTTCATTCTCTCATCAGCTGAGAAAATTAAGATGCAACCTAAGTGCTCTTGATTCAGCGGGTTCTCCTACGTCGTTTTGTTGAGTTTATCTAATAGCCCCATGATGTGAAATACTTTATTCCGTTATCAGGTACTGCTATACGGACAGTTGCGTGAAGTCGCTTACTAATCGCAAAAACTATTTTTACCAGCGGTTACTTATAAAGGCATAGATTAAAGACATTGAAAGATTGCTGTTCGCGCTATTTTTGGGCTTTCTCATGCTGAGTTAATTCAGATGAATTGCTTATGCTGGTACTAAAAGGCGTTGTACGCAAATACTGATACCATGGCGGAAAGTACATCGTTAAAGGTAAAGAAATAACCCTCCAAACCGCTTTTAGAGTCTATCTCTATTCCTTTAACATGCCAGGTGCTGAGCGTTATTTACCGTGAAAAAGGCCTTATTAAGTTAAGATTTCTTTGCTTGGTATGGGGTCGCAATATTTTGCCGGCCTCTTATCCTTTATTTGGTGCGGGCATTAAATTTAGCCAAACAAGAAAGTGAGAATTTTTTAGGGGTGTGTTGAAATTACGTTTTTGATGATAAGCTTTTGATTTAACATCTTTAATCCCATCAGTTCTCTTACCCCTGGTTATCGATCAATATATGTCATCACTAAAGAGGGGAAACTGTCATTCTAAAACAGACTGCGGAGCCATTTTTTTTGCTCATGGCAGGGATACCATCGTTTTTGGTAAACGAGCCAGACGCTTATGCTTTTGAGTCTAACAATGCGATTTATTTTAAAGCTAATAGAGAAATACGCTGATCTTAATTGTTCGAACTGATAGTCGATTAATTACATAGACTTCATACTAGTGATATTAACGGTTGAATCTTTAACCATGGTCTGATATTGGCCTAAACATATAGTCCAATACAAGCCCTGTAAGCCTGACGTGACAGCGGTTGATAAAAACATGATAAAATTCATCAAAAACCAAAATGAAAATGAAGCCGTGCTTGCAGTCAAGAAGAATCCTCGATAGCCTGGTTAAAAATACGATAGTGAAAGTAAATTTTCGTAATTCAAGGAGGATTATTCGAATTTAATAAACGGTAACCTGGTTGTACTGAGCCTTGTTTCATGTTTATACATCAGGCTTGGGTTTATTAATGAAATTTTCACACAGAGCAACCCATCTTACTTTTATCATGGACTCTTGTTTCTTGTTTTTCCACGCAAGGAACCAAAAAATAAACCACTGAGCATGATGTTAGGTTTTTCTGGCTTAATGGTGTAATTTTATTTGTTTATGGTAATCCACTGGCAACGGCTTCTTTCAGGGCAAATTCCTGGCTTGGCAGGTCTTTTCGGTATCTACTTATTTAATCCTTAATTTTCTGTATCTGCTCTTGCCATTCCTTTTTGAAAGGCAAAGTGACAATGTTGGAGTGTTGGATGGTGCCTCGCCATTCTTGGGGCAAGCTTCTCAGGTATTTGGTCTTTTTTTTTTTACCAAGATATTTTGTAATTAATACGGATTCCACAAACCTGAAGAGTACATTAGGGTGGTATGGGCCATCTTATTAGTACTGGAGGGAGCCGAGACGTACCATGGGTGAATCGTTGTCTCTCAATTGGTGTCGTGTCATTGCTTTATGCTATTTTTTGGCAATCTCTACCCTGGAATGATTGCCCATCGGGCTATGACATTATTCGTTTGGTTGAACACCTTTAAAATTTAGGCACGAAGGTATTTACGGTATCGCTATCGGTGTTTTTGGTTGGCAACCTTAATGTGTTTTCACTTCGTTTTTTTGGTGTTTTAGCTCAGGCATCAGGTTTGGAAAGTTGTTTAATCGATCTAGCCGTCTGTTTTATCCGGACGTTATGTGGGTGGGCCAGCCTAGGTATCCGTCGTTTCATCAGGTTTTTTCGGTAATGATATCGCTTCTCCTGGTCGCAATAGGTACAACGGGTTGCTTTTACTATCCCGATGATGAAAAATATGGATTTAGTGGTCGGTTTTTGCTGCAGCGAACGGAAGCGGCCTTCCTCCTGTGGTGGGCAAATTACGCCTCCGATTATGGGTGCTTCAGCATTGTTTATGTTCAGAAATGCTTTGGCGTTCCGTATAACGAGTTAATACTTGTTGCTCATTATTCGGCGGCATTTCATACCTACAGCCCTTGTGCATGTCCCTTTTTGAAAGCAAGGCGTTTTGGGTTTGAAGGGCATACCCAGCGCAGACATTCCACGCCTTTCAAATGTTACTTGCTCGTCATTGGCATCAAATGATACCTCTTATCGTCAGGTATCTATGTTGCCTGATGGCAATTCACAGCCATTTTCTAAGCCGCTTCTGGGGATTATATTAAGGTTCTCTGTCATATATTCTTGATCTTAAAGCCTCTGGGATTCAGTCGGTTAGATGCAGAAAGCGTGTTAACGCCTAAAAAATTAAATACATGGATTGGAAGAGGGGGGGCAAAAAGCATCATTGCAATTACGGGCTGCTGTGCTTGTGTTGGTTTCTTATTAGGAGTGACCAACGCCTTATACGGTTTTAGGCTTTAACTTTCTGGAGCGATCGTAGGATTAGCGACAGATTTAGGAACTTGGTTCACAGCATTGGTTTCCTTTTGGTCTACTTGATCAATCTGGGGTTATTTTTTGTTTTTTCGCCTATGTTTGGTGCTATTGCTGTCATTTTGATGGGTGCGGGTATTCGACTACGCCTACGTTATCATTCTTGCTTCAATTGTAGCTCAGTTTAAGATGATTTTGTGTTGCTTATATTGGCCTCTCATTTCTTCATCTTTTACTATGGTGTTTTGGCTGATGCACGTCGCCGTTGCGCCTGGCGCTATGCGGAGCGGGGCATTGCTGGTTCTGAACCAATGAGGACAGGCGTTTTACTCGCATTTAGATTATCTAATGGGTAAGGCCTTGGTGCTTCATGTTTGTCTATGCTCCAAGTCTACTTTTTCTAACTTTAATGCGGTTGAATTTACGCTAGCTATGTTCCAGCTGGTATTTTTTTGTGTATGGTCGCTTTTCTGCTGGCTTACATTGGATTTTTTAATGCTGAAATTAAGTAAGAAAATGCAAAAACGACTTCTTACCATCGCTGTTTAGTGCTTGTGGGTAATAATCTTGGTTAATTGCGGTATCGGCTGCAGTCGTATTAACGATATTTGTATCGTAAGCATATTGCTGGAAACCGTCGATTGCTTTAAATTCTTACGCAATTAATTTCTTAATCATCCTAATAACGCTCATGACGGTTTCCTGATTACTATGTATTAGGATAAATGTTTGAATTGTTAAGTTATAGCTAACCAATCTAAGTGGCTTCAAAAATAAACGCTTTATTTTTTCCACACCGCCATTTTTTCTTTATTTTTTAAATGGTTTTTTTGATATGTATCGCTTAAGCTGTGTTAAATTAATGGTAACGGCTGCTTGCTATTGAATAAATATTCTTTAAAAGCCTATTTAAAAAGGACATTGTTTGGGTAGTTGCAGGATATATCTCAGGATATTTTTGTTGAACGAGCTTTTATTATAATGGCTGGGCGGACAATGTACGCTTTTAAACTGTCCCGAGTTTATCAATACGATTGTTCCGTAGCAAAAAAAATATGAAGATACTTATAGTCCGGTCCCAGTGCCTGCCAACGATAAGCAAATTGCATTCTCATCGCCTTTCAACGGGTAAATGGCAGGCGTAGCTGAGGTCAGTCTAGACCCCACGACAGTTTTTTGGAGCTGGCGGTGACTTATGTATACAGGTTGTGCAAAAACTCACACCTAATGATGCTCTCGGTTATTGCAACGTATCTTTTATTGAGATGTTAAAAGCGGGTTTATTCAAGTCGGAGAATTTCATTATTTGATCAATCACAAGGAGGGCAGGCCTTACGATCAGCCCGCTGAATGGCAATGCAGTTGCTACAAGCTGCAGATGTTTCAGGCTCGGGCTTACCTTATTGCTGTACTGTATTCCCATTCAGGCTTGGTGCACCAGATGCCAAATGCGGGTCAAACACGTTTTATTAATACCAGTGACTCCTATCTAAACCTTCATGAGCTTGTGAGAAGGCCATATTAAATTATGTTCAAAATGAATACAAAATTGGTATTCTGTTCTTCATTCCCTGCGAGCAGTAACAAAAAACCAGAATTGAGACTCGTTTCTACGAAAGCTCAGTGCGACGATACCGATTCATATACACCTTGCTGAACAGCAAAAGAAGTACAGGATTGGCTAATTGGAGTGGTTTACGTCCGGTTCAGTGGGTTGCATAATGAAATAAGGTTTAAAACGAGCGTTGGTGTTTTTAGTGGCATGCAACACAACCTTGAATGCAGCATGAACTAACTCCATTGCCAGTATCAAGCGGTGGCAGATTGTGGCCCTACCACGGAAGCTAATCTCGGCGGATGGGATTTCCTGCTGTTGCGTATGAAAAAGCAAAGGTAGGTGGGGTATTCGGCTCAAGAATAGTCATGTTAGTTTTGTCGATTGTTTGAAAGAGCTGCGTACCTTTAGAATACAGTCAACTGCTTGCGTGAATCAGCAAGAGAAATCGCTTATAACCAGGCAACCAAACCATGTTTGGTGATCATCTTTTTCAAACAGCGTTGTTAGGTGGTAATCAAGCTTTGTGATGTAGTGCTTGGTTAGCGGTAGGGCAATCGTGCACGATTTTATGGTGCTAGATAGCAAGCATCCCTTTTATTGGTGCAAGCGAAAATAAAGACTTACTGAATCGTTGGGATTTTTTTCGTGTAATGACCATCTTAATAAAGATGTCTTTCGTAGCTGGGCGGCAGATTATTCAACTTCCAATCATGAAGCATTGAGCGAAAGTAGTCGAGAGGACGTTTATGCGGTTATTAAAAAAGTAAAGTATATGCATTAAGTAAGTTGCTTGCATCAAATATGCACTGACTGTTTAATGAAGATGTTTAATTGGGTTTTATAAAGTTCAGTTATCTCAATGATTAATATTTTCTTTAAATGAATCTCCACATCTTGGTCGGCAGCAAGTTGTGCGCAATGTAAGCCAATTCAACTGTTGATGTAAGTTGGCGCGCTCGCCTATATCTGGTTGAGGGAAAACATGAATGCGAAAGGCATGAGAGCTTAAAAGGCCAGACGGCTGAAAAATGTTTAAGTAGAAAGTAAGCCTGTTTATTTGTTTTTTTACGATAAAGTCGTTCGGGAATTAGATTGACAAATCCCTTGGTAATCACCTAATACGCTTTAGCCCCGCATATATCGCGATGGAATCTTTGCCGCAATGTTGAAGGGATTGTATTCCTTTGGCTCTGCTGTTTTTCATCTTTCAACTTGGGGTTAGGCCCAACAATGCCAGTGCCCCAATAAGTTATTCTTTTGTTAGACCCTAATACGGAAACGGCTAAACGACGTTACCCCTTTTTCAAATTCCGTTTCTGACTATGGCAATAGCCTTGACTTACGATAGTTTTTTAATTTCTTGCTTCAAAGGAGTCCCCCCCCCCGATGTCGGTGAGCGTTTCTTCTGTATATTGGAATGCGAATAACATATCAAAAAATATGCTCTTTTCTGCGCTGTGAGTTGAAAATGCAATCAAAACTCGACTACTGCGGTCGCTTGAAGTGGTAAAACAACTACCACCAGTAAAACCTTGGTAATCATTGCAGAGTCGCCTGGTGACATGGCGCTACATAATGCCGCTTTTGATCAATATCCAGCTGGCAAATGGAGATGCTTCTTTAAGCTTTTCAGGAAAAAGGTTCTAAGATAGGTGTTACCTGCTTACCAAAATCACGACAGACCTTGGAGAAATCCACTAGCAAGACTCAATACTGAGGCGTAAGACGATAGGTATGATTACGACACTCTGAAGTAGCCCAAGGTGTTGAAGGTTTAATAATCAGTCGTCGCGAACGTTTATTGATGTTGGTTTTTTTTGCAATCATAGGAAACGGTCAATAATCTGATCATTTGCATCAAAAGCAGAGAGTAACCTGTAAGACCTTTGAAAAGTTAAAGAGAATGCTCTTTTTCGTTAAATTCTTTATGCAACTTTGCTTCTAATCCTAATTTTTAACTAACAATAAAAAAGCTTATACAGAAGGTTTTATGCTGGGGTGAAATCAGGTTGAGAGATTAATCAGATTCTCTTATCTCAGGTTATATTGTAACCGACAGTTACCTTCATATCTAGAACATAGGTTATGTTTTCTATAGTTCTATTCTCGTTAGTATTAATTTCTCATTTAATAGTCGTTCTCAATTAATATTTATTATATCATTAAGCACCGATTTAAAAGTCGGTATGGAATAATTTATTTTTCATCCATTGTTTAATGATTCTCAATTTCTGCCAATATAACGCATTATTTTTTATTAATTGGTACTGGACGATTTAACACTTTCAATCAAATTAATTGTTGAATTTATGTCCTTTTTAATGTGTAAAAAAAGACACTAAGTTCGTAATAACATCAACTTGATCTATTATCGCTCCAAAGTAAGATATAAAACTAAGCATAAACATAAAAAAATAAAGCATGCAAAGGAACATTAGAAGGCAACAAAGTGTGTTATTAACGCTCTGGTTACTTATTGCTCTCTTGTAGGGGTAATCTCAAGCTGCGAAGTTAAATATCGATGGCTCATTTATGCCACAGAATAGCTGCAGAGTGAGAAAATGTTCAATGCTTGGAAAGAAGCGTTGAAAGAGCAGTCTGATAATCGGATTGCGGTGACTGTTTTTTCCTGCCGCAAACCTTAGGCAAAGCCCTGCAGGTTTATGATAATGCAGTGATGGGATAGCGGATATCGCTTGGACAGTTCGGGCTATACGCGGGTTCGTTTTCTTTAAGCAAATATTAGAGCTACCAGGATTGTTTGAAACTGGGTGCGGTGGGCTCTTGTGCTTTCCAAAAGCTGTTATAACAGCGGAGCACTGATAAGGAATACGAAGAAGTTTAAAAGTTTTATATGTACATAAACCACAGTCAGGGCATTTGCATACTAAAGAATAAGAAAAGCTCACTTCATTAGAACGGATATGAAGGGCTGAAATTCGTCGCCCTACTGATGTGTTTGGTGGTCTGATTTCTGAAATTGGGTGCTGAAACCCATGGTATGCCAGGCCAACAAATTTATCAAAAGTCCAACGAGGTGTTTATTGATGGATATATGCTTCCTTGGTTGCATGTAATAGTTTTAGAACTTATGAAGTCGTCGAAACAGCATCTTGAATTTCCTTTCTAATTCTCTTCTGTTTGTTACTGCAATGAATAAAAATACCTATAACACCTATAGATGATCTTAAAAAAGTAATCGATGCTACTCAGGTATGAAAGGGGCTGTTAATGCAGGTCAGGGCTACGACGATGGCGGATATTGTGGATTAGAGAAAATTAGTCAACAGGCGGTTGTCATCAACACATGTCAGATCGTTTGAAGAAAGGAAATGGTCTGTTATTCGACGAAGGTGAAGTCCAATGCCTATATAGCCAAAGCTCGGACGGCATGGGGCTGGCCTGTTCAAAGACGTTTTCTGATTGTTCACCTACCGTTTCAGGGATGTAAGCTCGAACTTTAATTACAAAACAAAGGGAGAGCCTATGTGGAAGCGTAATTATCAATGTATTTGAACAGGGTCGCATATTTTTTCGCTGACTGGCTGGGTACTGATTGTTGTTGCCAGTGTTTTCGGGACGTATTGTTTTTGATATTACAGGAGGAAGGGGCTAAATTTGGTCCCTCCAGTTCTAATTTTGAACTTGTCAGTTATGCCTTTTGGTTATCATGGTTTTTTCATCACTGCCTGCGGCAGTGGGTGAATGGACTTGTTAGCGTGGACCTTTTATTAGCAAAGCTGCCCAGAAAGCACGTCAATGTTACGAACGGTTATGGGATCTTTTTGTTGGCAGCATTCACCATCGTTATTGGAACGGTATTTTCACAAAATGATGTCATGTTTGAACGTGGTGATGTTTCACAAGATTTGGGAATTCCCTCCTTATTATTACGGAATATTTAACCCTATGTTGGTGTCTGCATTACCGCAACATGTGTATGGCTTGCATTTAGTTTCACAACGTCCAGAAACTTCCGATTTTTAAGTATAAGGACTCAATGTACTTCAGTAACAATTGCTTTGCGGGTTTGGCTGGAGTGCTTATACTTATTGGCCTAGATGCCCCGTTGTCTTGCAATGATACTGGTGGTTGTCGTTGGCATTTGCGGTAATTATAGGCATCGATCCAAGCGCTAAATATGTTAGAGAGCGTCTGCCTTTTGAGGTGCGTCTAATTAGCTCTTTTAGTCTAATTCCACCTGTTTTTATTAATGGGTAGTTTGGCGCTCGTTCTGGCTTTTCGAAAGACTGTTTGATTCTGTCAAATTTTTCTCAAGAAGGGTGGAATGGTAGTTTAGCGCTGGGCAAGCGGTTTGCGTAGTTGCGGCATTTTCAACAATTTCGGATCTTCTTTGGCGACGCTTTCAACCATGACAGCGTGTTGCTTACCCTGAATGATGAGGCAGGGTTTTATCACCCTCGCTTAGCGGCTGGTTTCTTTGGCTGCGGTGGACTTATAGGGAATCATGATTCTCCCTTCTGTGCCTTATGTTGTATGCCCTTAATTTACTGAGCAGTCCTGTAGGAGATATGTTTCTAGCAGGTTTCGCTTCCTGGGTTGCCTTGCCGTAACTCTCTTGTATCTCTTACCGTCATATCAATGGTTAGAAAATGGCGGGGGCCCTCGTAAAACAACAC
>Ga0163217_1043523_pt1 | contig 10070 bp, 9 predicted proteins | sample SynspAceP_FD_185933 | JGI IMG/M metagenome (GOLD analysis project Ga0163217, IMG submission 185933) | Saline lake microbial communities from Ace Lake in Antarctica - Synechococcus sp. Ace-P (PacBio error correction) | ecosystem: Environmental > Aquatic > Non-marine Saline and Alkaline > Saline ...
CAAGAGAGAAATGGCTTTTTCCGGTCCAAAAAGCCAAAAAATTTTGGGGGGGGCCGGGGAGGGCCCAAAAAAACACAAAGGGGTCCCGCCGGGGGGGGGCCCCAAACCCAACGATTCAAGGCGGACAGGGGCGCCGGGAAAAAGGGGCCCGCCGGGTCCAGAAAACTTCAGAGCCCCATTGCCCCGGCAAGGTTTTTGCCCTGGCCGGAAATAATCGCTTTACGGATGGTCGGGGCGTCAAAATCATAGGCCCAAAAGGAAAAATGGCGGTCCCCAGACGTGGGCTGAAATCCGTCTCTAACACACGCCGAAGGCGAACGGAAAAATGCGCCGTTCGAGCAGGCCGCGCACCACCTGCCGTTTCAGTCTTTGTCCCATTCAACCGACAGCCAGCGTGCCCCCGAAACGACCCAACCCCTCAAAACGCGTGGGTCAAAGTTCAAAGGTTGGCGCCTTGTGGGCGGGCGTCGAAAATCTGCACGCCTGCGTGCCCTCTGCTTCTTTTTTGCGGCGGGCGGAGCAGGGGCAGTTTGCCTTTTTTGCGTGATCTCAAGGTAGTCGAATGATCCGCGCCCCATGGCGGAAGAAATATTCGGCGCGGTTCAAAAGCTGCCGAAACGCATCCAGAAGACCCGATACCCGAAGCAGGTCGCAGACCCGTTTTTTCGGCCCGCTGCTATCAAAAAGGCGGAAAACGGGCGATTGGGGTCAGTGCGATATCAAAATCAGACAACGTAAATCGCCGCAAAATCGGCCTCTTTCGCCTCTGACACGATCAGCTCTGAACGGGGCCAGACTTTGCCAGTTCGGGGCCCGAGGACGCGACAGGGTCCAGGGGCATCACGTGAAACGCACGGTAGAGATATCAACCCACGCCAACGCAATGGCCCGTCGCGCACCCTGCAAAAGGCTGCAAGATAGTTTTGTGCGCGCGCTTCGAAGCAGGGATTCTTCGGCCAAAAGTTACCGGGGGTGACCAGCCGCACGACATCCGCGTTTGACCACCGAACTTATAGCCCGCGTTTTTTTCGCCTCTGCCGGGCTTTCCATCTGTTTCGCAGACCGCGACGCGAAACCCCTTGCGGATCAAGCGTTAAGCAATATCCTTCGCGGCATGTACGGGAAAAACGCCACACATGGGGATGTCTTCGCCGCCGTGCTTGCCGCGGTTTGTTCCAGGGCAATGTCCAGCGCCTCTGCTGCCGCGAAACGGCATCGTCAAAAGAAACATCTTCGTAGAAGTCCCGCCCATAAACGGTAGAAACAGCAGCGCTTTCGCGTACTGGGGATTTGAGCTCTAGATATTGCGCCATCATTGGCGTGATTTTTCTTCGTCACTCTGCGGCCCACCGGTTCGAGTTAACGCTGTGTACAAAACCGCGCCCCCAGACGAAAGGCGGACGAAAAACCACTGCGCGCACGGGTCGCCGCGAACGTCGCCCAAAAGCGTGAAGCGCCATCATGATTCGGTAAAGGGGGCGAATCGGCGATATCAAGCGAGAAACCAAGAGGAAAGCGTTTCCAGTGAACAAAAACCGTATTCGTCAGAAGAAGGCGCTGCCTTTCACCTGAACCCACACCCGGCAAGTTCCGAGATCTCAGCGACCGTCCTAATGACGACCCAGCGAGATCTGAGCCTTGCCCTATTCCCCGGTGTCCCGCCGTCCCATGCGAGGCCATCGCCGAGAACACCCGACCTGGGCGTATACCTATACCAACAAGGGCAATTTTGGTCGCGGTGATTTCTAAACGGGAACGGCGGTTTTCTGGGGTTGGGTAACCTTGGTGCGCTGGCGTCAAAAGCCGGTGGAATGAAGGCAAATCGGTGCTGTTTTCAAACGCTTCCGCCGACGTGACTCCATCGACATTGAACTGATACCGAGACCCCGAAGCGTTCATCAATGCGGTCAAGCTGATGGGCCGCCGAGTTCGGCGGGATAAACCTTGAAGATATCAAAGCGCCTGAGTGTTTTCAATCATCGAACAGCGCCTGAAAGAAGAGATGGACATTCCCCCGTCTTTCATGATGAACCAAACACGTGAACGGCGGTGATCTGTGCCGCGGGCTGCTGAACGCCTTGCGCATTTCGGGCAAAAAGATCGAAGCGTGCAGATCGTTTGAAGGCGCCGGCGCGGCGGGGATCGCCTGTCTGAGCTTTCTCAAGGCGATGGGGGCCAAGCCATAAACCACTGCATTATGTTGCGAACACTAAAGGCGTGATCTATCAAGGTCGTACCGAAGGCATGACCAGTGGAAATCGGCCCACGCCGCGCAGACTGATCTGCGACCCTGGAAGAGGCGATAAGAAACGCCGAATGTGTTCCTTGCGTGTCGGTCAAAGGGCGCTGTGACGCCCCGCGATGTCGCCAAGCATGGCGATAATCCGGATCTTGCGATAGGCAAACCCCGTCCCGAAATCACCCCGAAGAAGCACACGAAGTCGCGCGACGCGATTGTCGCCAACAGGCGCGCAGTGACTACCACAATCAGGTGAAAAATAAGTGTTTTGGGCTTTTCCCTATCTGTTCCGCGGGCGCTCGATATTCACTGCCCGCGCCCATCAACGACGAGAATGAAGATCGCCCTGCGCCCACGCGCTGGCCGATCTTGCGCGCGAGGATGTGCCGGACGAAGTGGCGCTCGCCTATGGCAAGAACCTCACCTTTGGTCGCGATTACAATTATCCCGACCGACGCCGTTTGACCCGCGATTGATCCACCGTATTCCGCCGGCCCGTTGCACGTGCAAGGGATTGAATATCCGGTGCCTGCGCGGCGCCCGATCAATCGATTATGGAACGCCTACGAGCTGAGGCCTGAAATTTTCGCGCTGGACCCGAACGGTCGAAATATCCTGCGGGGGACAATGGCCCGTGCCCGCGCCAATCAGGCGCGGATTGATCTTTTGCCGAGGGGCGATGAACCCCAAGGTCTTGGCGCGCGCGGTCATGTACCAACGCTCCCGGTCTGGGCAAGGCAACTGGGTGGTCGGGCGGCTTGACGACGTCAAGGCAGCTGACCCGCCAGCAGGAATGGAGGATGCACACCGCGAGCTCGAGATCGTGAACGCGGCCAATACCCAGTACTTGGATACGTATAAGTCATATCTTTACAACAGGTTGCAGCGCAAAGGGTCGGACAGCAAAGACTACACCGTCTTGCAGCACGAGATCGTCAACGTGTTCGCCGCCATTGATGCTGGCAAATGGGCATGGGCGACGGTCTGGTGACCGGTGCGACCGTAAATCTGCCGCATTGTGCTTGAACGGCTGAACCACGTGGTTCGAACGCCAACGCCCAAACATGGTGCCGTCGGCATTACCGCGTTGCTGCACAAGGGGCGGATCGTATTTATCCGGCGGATAACGCTGGTGCACGAATGGCCAAACGAAGAAGGAATTCCTGGCCAACATTGCCCGAAAAAAGGGCTTAAGGTCCGCGCGTCCACATGGGGCTTGTAAGCCTCGGGTGCTTTTCGTCAGCTTCTCTACCTTCCGGCTATCCGGTTTTCGCGAGCGGGCGGAAAAGATGCAGCGCGCCCACCCGATTGCTGGACGCCCGCGGCGTTGATTTCGACATACGAAGGCGAGATGACCGTTGAATGTCGCGCTGAAGCCGGAGCCAAAACAAAAAAAAAGAAGAAACTATCCGTTTCTCGCGTTGACCGGGCCTGCGAATATTCCCTGGTGGTCCCGCGCGCCGACATTCCGCGAGCATTTTGTGAAACTGATGCAGGAAATGGCGGGCGCCACTGTGATCGGGCCGATTTTGACCGGTTTGGACAATCGTCCATATTTTTGTTCGACGACATCCACGGGCGAACGAACAATTTTGAAACATGGCCATTCTAAGCCAAGCCCCCCTGTAAGGTCCCGGCGGAAATGACTGGAAAACCTCGGCTCTATCAATTCGCAGAATAACTTCTACTATCTGCGGCATTTTTGCCTGCGGCCGGGGATAAACAATTGCCGCGCATGATTTCCGGCAGGGTTTGGGCGGAAGGGGGCCAAATATGTCGGTTCGCCCCCGCCCGCGCCGGGCACGCGCGTCACGCATATCGGCGCCGTGGGGCCGGATGGCAATGGGGCCGTGGAACGACTGCTGAATAAGGTGTTCGAGACGCAAGCATATCAGCGTGATCGATACGGCCAACCGGCCATGCGAAATATCCTGTGTTGCTGATGATGGTTGAAAACGCTATCGTTTTGTTTTCAGGGGCCAATCACGATAATCACCAACCCAGATGAATCGTGCCGCTTTGTCCGAGGCGTCCGCCGGGTGATTTTTCTTCTCATGCAAAACGAACATTGGGCCAACGCCTTTTTGCCGCGCGCACTGCGCATACGCTGGGATTGCGCGTGGCCTATGCGGCCCGCAACCCTTACGATGCGGAAATCGTGGCGGAGGTATTGCCCCGACATCGATCTGCTTGTGCTTAAACGAAAGTCGAAGCTGCCGCGCTTGAGAAAGCCGTTGGCACCACATCGACGCCCTGCGAATCGACGATATTACTCGTAACCTTGGCCCGAGGGCTGCAAATGGGTCTCTAAACAAGGCAAAACAGTGATGAATTTCCCTGCCTAATCCTGTGAATTGCCGTCGATAACGACGGGCGCAGGGCCCGGGAAACACGTTTACCCGGTTTCTCATAGCCGCATTGGATCGCAAAACTTCAAATGCAAGATGCGATATAATCTGGCGATGCAGGCGGTGCCTTGATGGTGACGCGTCAGGGAACGGCCGAGTGATTCCCGGACCTCAAAAGACATCCCAGGACCACGGTTCGACGGTGAATTGAACCCAACGATTAACGCTGGGTTAATACTTATTTTACGAAACGGAAGCAGCACTACCCAAAGCTGTTTCAACGCGCTGGTCGCGCCCGCTAGCCGTTTACGATAGCGTTTAAAATATGCGAACGGACCTTTTTCAACACCCAACCCCGACGCCTGGTAAAGGCAAGGCGGTTCATCGCTTTTGGTTAAATAGTCCTGATGATAGGCATCGGCGGATAAGAACGCAAGTTTCCCAAGATCGGGTGACCACGGTTTTTTCCTAAAGCGGCTTGAGCCTGTGATTTTTGCGTTCCTCTGCAGCGGCTTTCTGCCGGCACCATCCGCAAAGATCGCAGTGCGATAAACGTCGCCGCCGTCGCAGAACTGCCCACCCGGCAAATCCGGTTGGATCGACCGAGCGGAAGAACATCGCCAGCAATTGTCGGGCAGAAACAACGCGCAGGATCAATACTGTCTGCGGCCCGCTTCTAATGGCCGTTCCGCCGCGCGACCTGCTTGTACCCGTCGGTTCTTCCACCATTTCCGCCGCGAAAACCGGAATACAACTTCGTTGACGCCCTTTCACGGCTTCGAATCGGATTCGACGCACCAAAAGCAGCTCCAGCAGACCAAAAGCGTCCTCTGTCCGTGCGGCCTTTTGCGGTTGTCGCCTGTGCCGCGAGGCCCAGAACCGATGGCGGCGCCTCAGCACGATCAGGCGCATATTTGTGGGCAATACTGCATGAATACTCTCCATCATTTTTTTCAAACCGTGACGCCAAATAGCGCCGCGAGGCAACTCAGGTGCCCGTGATGTCACGCCCTAGTGATAGTAGGTTCCACCCTTGCCCCGTGGCGTGAAGTTCTTAGGCGTCAACCGCAAGAAAGGAGCAATTTTTGATGCAAGATCAACGTCACCAACAACACCAAAGCCAAGAAGATGCCCGTAACGAAGACATCTTGATCTATTTAAAACGCCGATTGTCCCCAGGCGCAGGCCGGTTGTCAGCGTCTATGACAGCGGTTTCATGTTGGGTGACGGAATCTGGGAAGGGCCTGAGGCTTTATGATGGTACATGGCCTTCCTAAGCGATCAATTTCGACGCCTGCTCGAAGCCGCAAAAGCCATTGACCTGGACAATCGGATGACACGTGAGCAGCTCGTTTCCGCAATTGTTAGAAGACCCAAATGCCAATGGAATGACCACAGACGCCCACCGCGCGATTTGATGATCAACCCGTGGCCCAAAACGCGGCCCGTTCCAGCCACCCCGTCGCTGGTCGCAATCCGGCCCGCACAATCGGCCGATTCATAAAGGAGGCATTCCGCCCAATATGCGCGCCCCGATCCGGCTTGCTACCGTGCCCATATTGCGGGGGCTGCCGATGACCCAGGACCCGAAAACTAATAGTCATTCAAAAGTTGAATTGTATCTTGCTTGGTATTTGCGCGGAAAAAGCCGGGGCCGACCGAGGGTTTGATGCTGGAATATTCACGGTTCGTGAATACAACAAACGCCCTGTAAATTTTTTTTTCATACGTCCGCAAGGGGGAGGTTTGGACAGCACTGGCGACCCTACTGCATGAATGGGATCACCCGTCAGAAGAGTGGATCAATCTTGTGTCCGCGCCAACGACATCCCCTGTTTCGAGCCGAACTATTCGCCTGGTCGAACACCTATGGTGCCGACGAGGCATTCCTTGACGGGCAAACCTTCGGCGCGCAAACCCCGTGCGATGATCGATGGTCGCCAGATCGTGCGACGGCGAAAATGGGGCCTGTGACCAAAAACTAACGCAATTGTACAAGGCCCTTATCGTAAAGGAATGTTTGCCTGAATGCGTATCGGCAAATGTGGGTCCGGCCCGCGTTAATCTAAGCACGGCGATGGATGTTAGTTCGGCAATCGCGCTGATTTTACCGCGATGGATGAGCCGTTCTATGCACCCTATCTCAAACAAAACCCGGCATTAACCAATTCCGATGTACCAAGAAATCATCGGCGCACCATGAATGTGACCCTCCAAAAGTCCGCGGCGCAGTGCGGCCGCTCGCCGGCACCCCACACGCTAATAGAAGCATATGCCGATCACATGATTGACGGCTTTTCCGATGGATTGGGCCAAAGGCTGGTCCCATGTCCATCTGGATACGCCATCCCTGCGCAAGTAATTGCCAGCTATACTGCAAAAGCGAGAAGCACCGAATTTTAAAAAACGATATCGCCTATGGTCAAACAAACCCGCGCTTTTCCGATCAAATTGGCGGAATGGTGATTGATTCAGACAGATTCAGGGCGAAATCCGGACAGATGCTGCGCAAAACTTTGGCAGCGCAATCGACCTGCGTTTCGATCCCGCTATGGCTGTCTTGGGCCGCCGGTCCCCCGCGCAGAAGAACGGGATTCTGGGCAGCGCATTGGGTACGGTGCCGTTCATAAAGCGCCGGGTTCGCCGGGGCCGAAGGGCCCTCTGTCTACGCTCACCGGTGAGCCGAAACGCTTGTGCGCGCAGGCAAATGGCCCCCATTACCAAAAGTTTAATGATCAAAGACTTAGGTTGAGTAAATGGCTAGAAAAAGGCGGAGTATCGAAACTAAAATCTCGGTGGTTGGCGTGTCTATCAAACAAGTCAACACAAACCAGGAGATTTACATGAAGATGTTTGCAAGCACCGCACTGTCCCTCACGCTCATCGCGGCACGGGCTTTCGCCGCAACCCACAGCAACGCTATGGTAGAAGCGATGATCAAGATGTGTCCACAGGCGTCGTCAGCGCCGATAAAGTGATGGCATCGGAAAACGGTTGGAATGGTCGTGCACCGCAACCGGATGCAGAGATGAAGCCCGGGCCCGGTCGTCGCTTTTTACGCACTCCTTGCGTGCCGGTGAGAACATCGACGTCAGCGCCATTCTGCAAGAAAGAACGTTATAATCCGCGATATGCTGATGCTTATGGTCCACTCAGAAAGAGGGCGGCATGAAAAATCCGGTGGCCTTCGAATACACTTTGGGCGCAAAAGGAAGACGGCCCCTGTCAAGCCTGATTGGAAATTGGTGAAAATGAACGGTCATCAACGGCCGATAAACCGTTTTAAATTAAAGAAAAGGCCCCGGAGAGATTATGCGCTGTCCGGGCCTTTTTTATCTTAAACCTTTGAGGCGTTTGTCACGTGGCCCGCCAAAAGCTTGAGTCGAAGCGCGTTCACTGAATGAAGCCCGCCAGCGGTCTTTTTGAATCATAGGCACCAGCGGTCCATCTTCGAAGGTGACATGCCGCTTCGAAATATAGCGAATGCTTCCGACCAGTGCCAACCGTGGGCGGACAATGGCCTTTGTACAATTTCAAATCCTAACTTACCGGTCACATGTGTCTGGGGAAGGCATCAATCGCGGCTTGCAGCATGGTGCGTTCGGGCTGTACCAAAAAACCATTAATAGATCAACTCTTGCATAACGCGGCATCAGCTCGTCTTTTAGGTGCCATCGCGCCGCGGTCGAGGGTAATCGATTCGATGCCGCGGTGTGGCTTAGAGCAGCAATGTCCCGCCGGGTGGTCTCAATAGATCCCACGGGAACTTCATACGGACAAAGCGCCCCTCAACAAGATCAAGGCGGCGCAGCCGTGCTTTTGCCGCCAAGTTCGTTCAAATTTAGCACAAAAGTGTCGCTGGCGACATGGTTTTCGCCATTGGATTGCCTGACCGCATCGCCACCTTCCCCCTTCGACATAATTCGGAGCGTGTCGGGTGCCTGCTCTGGCGAAACCGTACGCTTGATAAACATATTCGGGTGCGTCACGGCCGGATCTTCCGCACTTTTCCTTCGGAGGACGTGGTGAAAGGAGATTCGACCATCTTTATGGGAACCAAATCCACAACTAAAGGGTGCTTCGCCACGTTTGTCTTTTGCCACGGGATCTGATGTTTTTCAGCAAATTTCCGATCAAATTTCGTCCGCTGGTCAGATCCCACTCACTAGCCAGGCGCGATCTTTGATGTCAAGGGTTCAAGGCATAGGCAGCCAATTCGAAACGGACCTGAAATTCATTGCCACTTGCCCGTGCGCACCATTCGCAACCGCAAATCGCTCCGGTTTCGGCGCATTTCAACTCAGCGTTTTAGAAATCACGGCCGAGCGTCGAGGTGCCCACAGTAAGCCTTCGTAGACGGCATTGGCGCGAAACATCGGGAAGACGAAATCGCCACGAATTCTTCGCGGACATCTTCGGACATAGAATTTCGCGACGCGCCCATCATTTCGGCCTTGGCGCGGGCAGGCTCAGTTCTTCGCCTTGGCCGAGAATCAGCGTAAAAGAGTCACCAAACTTCGCAGCCGTAATCGGTTTGCAGCCATTTTTAGGATAATCGAGGTATCAAGCCCACCAGAATAGGCGAGCACACTTTTTGGGCGCGGAATGAATGTTTTTCCTTTTCGTTTTGCACAGCGAAGTATCCCTTGTTTTCATGGTATGAGCAAGATTGAAGGCTTGCGTTGACCGCACCGGCGCGGATCGTATCGAAAGCGTATCCAACGCAAGGTCAATGAATGAACGATCTGTTCAAACTGGGCGGCTCGCAGCGCTACGCTATCGAATGCGCGAGGTGTTTCCCGCCACCCCCATGATGCGCAACGACATTTGTCCGAAATATGACGCGGATATTTGTTGAAGCGAGAAGAACCTAAGCCCGGTCCCGTCATAATAAGCTGGCGGCGGTTCACGCGATGCCGCAGGTGATCCCCGAACAGTCGGTTTTTTGTTTGTGGCAAAGCGCAGGAATCATGCCCAAGGTGTTGCATTTAATGTGGCAGTCATTTTGTGTGAAGGCGTTATATTTTTAATGCCGTAACGACCCTCGCAGGCCGACAAAATCTTTGCGGGCTCAGGTGGAGGTGCGGCCTGTTTTGGGACTATTTTGATAAAACCCTGCAAGCGGCGCCAGCAATATTGCACGGAAGAGGGCGCTCATTTTCTGTCTCCTTTCGATGATGAAGATGTCATCGAGGGGCAGCCTTCTGTTGCGGTTGAAATAGAAAAAGGCAAGTTGGGCCCGTGTTCCGGACCCATCATGCTGCCCGTTGGCGGCGGGGATTGGTCGTCGGGGATCTAACAGCTATTTTCAAGATACATGTCGACTGATAGCTTTTCGTTGAACCTAAAGGTGCGCCAAGTTTTAGCTCGGATTGGTGGCTGGAGCTCCTGTTGATGTATTCCTATCCAATAGTTTTGGTTGACGGTGCCGCTGTGGCAAAGATTGGTGAGCGTAATTTTAAGCGATTGCGCCACTTGCGGTT
>Ga0163217_1069193_pt1 | contig 10070 bp, 14 predicted proteins | sample SynspAceP_FD_185933 | JGI IMG/M metagenome (GOLD analysis project Ga0163217, IMG submission 185933) | Saline lake microbial communities from Ace Lake in Antarctica - Synechococcus sp. Ace-P (PacBio error correction) | ecosystem: Environmental > Aquatic > Non-marine Saline and Alkaline > Saline ...
AATGGAGGGGAAGAAAAAAGAATCCATCCCCAACGGGGCTGTCCGAAAATGATCCAGCCCGTAAAAACCAAAAAATCAAGCCCGCCAAACGCTTGCGGGGCCCCAGTAGCCGGATCGCCGTTTCCCAACCATAATGTAGCTGGCAGAAGGTAGAGCCAAAACAAAAGCCGCACATGATGCAACCTCGTAAAAAAAGGCCATCCCAAGCTTTGGAGCGGGTTCCCTCATAACGACTGCTTCCCACTCTGTTTGCGGCGCCCGGGGTGTCCTCTGTCTCGAGCCCCATGGCTGATGATGCGTGCCCTGGGCTAAGAAATGCCTGTGAGGTCGGGGATCAGGCCCTTGATGCACCCGGGCATGGGTGGGCGGCAGCGGATAGAATTTTTTGACCACACACACTTTTGGACCTCTGGCCAAGTGCCCTAAAAGGTAAGAAGGCAGGCCCAGCGGTGTTGATCCCGTCGATGTTCAATTCCGCGCAGGAACCACAGATGCCCTCCCGCGCAGAGAGCGGCGGAAGGTCCAGGGTCGGTCAATCTCGTTCTGTGATTCTTGAATGATCGCGTCCCAGAACCATCGGCGCCGCAGCTGTCCATTATCGCGAAATAGGTATCGACGGACGGGTTTTTGCCATCATCGGTTTCCAGCGGTAGATTGTGGAATTCCCTTGAGGTTTTGGCGTTTTCGCAGGCCTTTTGGCCAAGTCTGCCGCTTGGTCATGCGGGAGTTTCGCTTGGGAGCGTTCAGTTGTAACCATGGATGCTTGTTTCCTTCGGTCAGTTCGGGCGCGGGGCCGAAAAATTTGTAAAAACTGTCTATGCGCACATGCAGCTTAGAGATATAATTTGTCGCACGGTGCGCAGGCAATTTTGGCGTTCTCGGGGCGCGCGAGAATGCTGCGCACCACGGCAAACGGTTTGCTCATCACACCAACCCACTGAAGTCCTTAGCAAGCTTCGCGGACTTCGACCGCTTGGGCATGCGATTCACTGCAACCGTAAAGGCCTCGATGAGCGGTTTTGGGCATGTGGAAAGGTTGATCGCGTCACTTCGGTCCACTGCAGAATGTTGCGTGGCGTTGCGGCCCTGTTCTGTCCGCCGCGTTTTTTGCATATCGGGCCGCAGGCCGACAGCGCAGAATGCTGGTCAATAACAACCTATTCCGGATTCATGATGTTGCCTCTTTGCGGAAGTTTCAGAGCAGTTTAGCAGTTCGGAAGAGACGCCAAACGCTCTGCATATGTCGAAATGGGGGATCAGAACGCTCCATAACAGGCAGATCATGGGCAGCAATCCAGAGCAACACCTTGTATTCCAAATCATCGGCCATCGGCTGCATCACGGTCGAGCCCGATAGGTCAAGCTTGTCAACGTCGGTCAGTTCTTCTGGATAGGACGATCCGCCGCGCTACCGCTGTCCCTTTGGCCCCGGTCCAAGACGCGCTTGCGCAGGCCGAGTGATGCCAGTATGCCAGCGCGTAACCTTGCGACGTCCATCCTAGTCCCGTCATAACAATCGCGAAAGAAACCTTGCGCTTGCGCTACACGGTCCAGACCCTGAACATAACGTAGCGAAAGCCAACATAAAGAATGCGCATTCCGTCTTGTCCTCGTCGGCCGAACCCGCCTGTGTCTTTTGAATCTTGGCCCAGCAAAGACGCCGAACCAGGTTCAGAATGCTGCGGTAGATGATCACCTGATGTATGGAAATCGGTATCCGCCATTGCCGTGGCTGGCCTTTTGCAACTGCCCCGCAGTCTGCCTGCGGCATCGGTCTTCGTAAAGAACATCGCCTCGGGCGGCACCGGCTTGGGCAATGCGTGCTACGTCGCCGAATATCCTTGTGCGGCATCACTTCGCGCGCGTGTCCGTAGATATCGAGCTAGAGCCATAAGCCCGCTGCGGTTCTGGCCAAATTTGCAAGTTATGAAAAACAACGCCACCTGTTCCGCTCGCCTCTTGGCGCAAATTGGCGCATGAGCCAGTCAATGATTGCGTTGGGTTGCCAGAGCGGGAGCGCAATGCCGAACACACTTGAAAAGCGCAGACGGGTGTAAATCCGCCTGCGTAACCAAGGGGCCATGTCTGCGCCGCAGCAACTCAGCTTAAGTACACCCCGTGCTTTGGGGCGATTTTGTCTTCATGCGATCCCACCTTCGATTCCTTTCGTCCACGGCTCAAGTGCAAGGGCGGAAATCAAGTTTCACCTTGTCTCCGTCAAAGCGGATCACAGGTTGGCTTGCGCAGTTCTTATCACGCGGTCGGTAAATCTCTCAATGGGCATGGCGCGCCACGGCCTTTTCCTTGCGGGCGGCAGCGGCGGGTGTATGGTGGCCCCCGCGTTTGGGCATCTAGGTTGGTCAGCTCCATGCGTTCCATCACAGTCAGATTCCAGACCAGCGAAGTGTCTGTCACTTTCAAGGTCAGCCATATTCTGGCAAGAGCACGGCTGTCATCTTCTCCCTCGCCCTTGCCGCCAGCGTTTTTTGTCGGTGCGGAACACGCGCTGCGCTCGCCTGCATGTCTTGCTGCATCTCAAGGCGCAGCCTCATGCGTGGGGTCTGACCTGGCATTAGCGCAGCGCAATCAAAAGTGCGGTTAAATGCCGCCTCGATGATTTCTGTTGGTCGTGGGGCAGCCGGGCTGTCTCGGTCCACAATCTGCGCCGCGCGGATGGTCAGCTGGCGCGGCCAAAACCACCACAAGTCGATCAGCGAGTTAGGCACGAGACGGTTGGCAGCCGTGTTACCGAAGCGCACCCTGCTTCACCCACAGCCATCAGGCCAGGGGAAAAACTGCATCGGGCTTGCCGGCTGTCGGCGCCAGTACTTCACCCAATGTTGTCGGAAATGCCGCCATGTTATAGGTGCAGCAGTCGGAAAACGGGATCGGGCTCTTTGGTCGGTCATACGGCCTGCCAAAGATCGCCGCATCTCGAAGATACCTGGCAGACGGCAGGTCCATAGTCGTTCGGGTGGCAAAGTGGTTTAAGGTGCAAGTGAATGTGTCTTGTCTTGGGCCTCACACCGCGGCCTTCGCGAATTTCCATGGTCCAAATGCAGAGGCTGACCGACGTCACGCGACGCGGATCTTTATAGGTCCGGCGCATAACGCTCCAATAAGACCGCTTCTGCCCTCGGAGTTGGTAAGATAGCCACTTCCCGCGCGCGCCTTCGTGATCAGGCAACCCGCCGTAAATGCCGTGGTGGAACGTGCACAAACTCCATATCTTGGCAAAAGCAAGACCGGCAGCGTGCGGCAATACCGCGCCGTCCACCGTGCAGGTATGTGCAGACTGCGCTTGAGAGTAAGCCACGGGCCTAGCCGCTGTCGCCAGCAACAACCATGTTTCCGCGCTGAAGCATAGTGCATTGTGCCAATCGTCCAAGCTCCCAGCAGAGCAGCCTGTACAGACGCCATCAATCGGCTCATCACCAGAATCAATGGCCGAAATACTGCAATGTAGAATTCCGCGTATGCTTCAGTCGATTGTCCGTAAGAGCGTGTGCAGGTATCGGCGTGACCCGTCCGGTCGGCCGCGGCACAGGTGGCGCTGTAACGGGGGGGGCTTCACACGAAATTCGGTGTGTGGCCCGCCAAACGGGCGCTGGTAATTTTGCTTCTCGGTGCCGAAAACGGCACGCCGTAAATGCTCCAACTCGTACACCGCCTTGGGAGCCTCACGCGCCAGATATTCCATCGCGTCCCGTATCCGCCCAGCCAGTCAGCATCCCTTTGACCGTGTCATACATGTGCCTAGCTGGCCAGTTGTCGGGCTCCCATGGTTGCTGAGTGGACGCCGCATGCACTTCTCTGCGCCGCAACAGTGTGTGGAACTGCTGTCTCGGGGAAAACCCGTTGGTCACACAGGCCGTGCGTAGCCCTCTGCTCTGCATGCCGCAGTGTGGGCCACGCAAATCGGCACCAACCAGCCCCCGAGCAACAAACACATCATATTTCCTCCGTTGGTCGCGTATTTTATGAAGCAGCCATATTGTGCCCTCCTTTCAATAGCTTGGGTCCTGTCCGTGGTCATCGCACGTGCCACCCTGTCTATATCTGCGGCGGCCCCGTGCCGCGCTGAAATGTCTGTTTTGCTCCTAGTGGGGCATGCGGTCTGACCGATACACTCTTCATGAGGACGTGGCAGCCGTCTTGCAACAAGGCAAATTCCGCCAACCCCTTTGTCACATTGCTACCTAGGAGCGGCCAAGACGCGTCGATCTGAGAAGATGCCTAACGGCGCGCCGCACGCTATTATGCTGATGAGGGTCATCATAAACCAAATAGCGATCTTTTTGCGCCATTGCCGTTGCACATAATCTCTCGATCAGGTGTTCTGAACCCCCCGTTGAGAAATGTGAACGTCCACCGGCAATCGTCAGCGCCGCATACAATTGCGGGTAACGGACGGAGGAATAATATGGGCGATGATTTCCTTCGTGAAGTGCCGCCTCAGCGGTCTACATCCAAAGTTGAAACACAAACAGCGGAATTCAGCACCCCTCTAAAGGCGGACCGAGCCTAGGATCATCGGACCAGTGAATGTGCCGGAGCCTGACTGGCCGAGGCCGAGGCCCAATGAGCGTTTGCGGTTCTGTCCCATATAGACATCCAATGCTCTCCTTAAACCACGAAGTACGTGTGATTCAGCGTCAGCAGCACAGAAGCCACCCGAGTGCAGACCAGCCCAGTTGTTTCCGCAGTGGGGAAATAATCCATCATCACCGCGGTTATCCCAGATCAGGTGCCGGATGCCCGCCAGCGTGTGATACCATAGCTCCCACACCGGACAAGACATGGATCAGATCGCCAAAGACCAATCTGGTGAGGAAACCGTTTTTACGATGGCAAAATTATTCGGGCCCGCTTGCAGCGGCAGAACCACGCAGAACAATCAGCAGGGCAGAACAGCAAAACATCGCGTTGCCGGTGATACCGCGTCCAAGATTCGAGGGTCATGATGTCACTTGCGGACGGTAAATCACAGTGCGGCGAGAGGGGCGTTGCCCCGGTTCACATCGGCCATATCAGGCCTGCCTTTGTGGCTAGTTGTGTTACGTTCTAGCGTATTTTTCGGCGCTGTCAACGGGCACGTCAAGGGATTTAGCACAGCTGTTTGCGCTAATTATCGATAAAGCAGGCGATAGTAATGATTTGTGATCACGCTTCAAATCTCGTGATAAAAAAATTTTAATTGCACATATTTAAAGTGAGAAAATCGGATGCGGTCTTTCAGCGGATTTCCACAGGATAGAGCGGGTTTCTTCTTTTTGCGGGCCTTCTCGTCCTTTTTTGCGGTCGGCGTCAGCCCGCCAATGTGCCGCACATCGCCACCGCACAGCGAGACAAGCGAAAAGCCCTGCATTTTGTGGTGAATAACTTGAAATGTCCACGCTCTTTGGTCCGATTGCGGCAAAGGTGCGCAAAGCAAGGTAATCGGGACAGTCGCCGCAAGCCGGGTTTGAAAGAAAAGCTACCCCCACCGGCCGCTATCGACCTTGAGGGTCGGCATGGACATAGGCGGACGCCGTCAGATCGACGCCGTGTGGCATCGGTAAAAAACGAATCCATTCGGAGACATCGCGCAGCCATGACAGACATGCACATCAGGGAAGCGCATCCAGAAAATGCGGGGACTCGTTCGAAACAGACCTGGTCGGAAAAGACCCAATCTTCTCGCATGGAAAATATAGGGGTTTCTACATGCCATAGCCCGATCAACCGATGCATCTGACCGATTATTCTGCGGGTTTTGCCAAATAGAGCATGGGAAGGTCTGCCAGAAGGCGCGCCGCACGATTTGGGCACTTTCGGTACAGGCCGAAAATCCTCGATAATCACAAATTTTCGGATGCCGGTCGGTCGCAAGCCAACAATCGACACAATGTCTGCTCCAGCCTTCGCCGGCCGGTTGCAGCAGAGTAATAACCACTGAGTCGCAAAAACCGCTGCGCGTTGCGCTGCCTACCTGCCTGCACCCTAGTCATACAGCTCAGCGCAGCCGTCGATCGCTTTGGCACGCATCTACAAGCCTTGACCGCATAACAGGAACTGTCGAACATCGCCTGGCCCTCGTCTTTGTTCATGGAAATCTCTAACTACCTTCTCTATGCCGGCCAGCGGCCGATCACTGTGGAACACCTAAGCATAGACCCGTTGAAGGCCATAGGCACCTGTCCACATATGCCGCACAGGCGGTTCAACCGCTTTTTTGACTTTCAAGATACGACTCGCCATCAATGGCGGAAGTTTTGCGTGGGGGCAGAGAAGGCAGAACCGGTCCCTTCCAACAGGCCGACAATCTCGGCACCCGCCATCCACGGGTTTGGTGTGCTGGAAAACGATTGGCGTCCAGTTTTTTCCTGCGTGGTCCAGCCCATTTTAACGATGTCGGCAGCGGGATGCCCGCAACAGTGGAATACCGCACCAGCGGCACCATCGTGTCACCGATGGCCTTCCCAGCACAAAAGCCGTCACATCGCGCATGGGAAACATTGAATTCTTCGCAAGGAAGTGACGGAATGCGCGCGGAAGTCGAGCCACACGCCGCCATGTGCCGCAGACCATGTTATGGGGCAGGCCGGAGAAAAAGTCGGCGCAGCGCCCAGACCATATCCGCACCAACGGGTGGTAAATGCAAGATTACAAAGGGCGTTGGTGCATGCTTGGCAAGCCTTCGCCAACAGCATTTCAATAAACTTGAAGGTTGATGCCAAGCAGGTTCATCACGGCCTCAAATTCCGGGCCTGCGCGCACAACGCCTGCCGTCACACAATGCAAGACGTTCCCGCACCGGCGATATCGGCTAATCCTGCGTGCCGGAACAATGGCACATCAAATGCCCTCGGAAGGGGCCCAGATTACGGCGATGTCGAGGGCTTTACCCTGTGGCAGCCTTCGGCGAGTCGAACATCACCACGTCAAACCCAGTTCTTTTTACAGCGCGAGGTGGGCAAAGCGTGCCACCGAATGTACCCCGCCGATCAGTGCAATCTTGGCTCTAGCCATTGTGCCGTACTCCATAAGGTTTGCGTTTGTGGAGGAGGGAATAAACCCATCGGAGGCACCTGCAAGACGGGCGGGAAAAAATTAGCAAGCGCCCGCCGAGAACGGCGGCCCTTTGCAAGCAGTACACAAGAGCAATGCCCGCTCTCCGGACGGAAAGCGGGCATGTGTATATGTACATTTTGTTCGCGGCTTAAATTCGCTAGTGCCTTCAACTGCTCTTCGACGTTTCACCAACCAGAAACCGGTCTCGCTATCGGCCTTCCTCTGCCAAACAACGGTGATGGCGCCCATGTTTACGGCTACTCCCGCCGCCAAGGCGCAGTAAATCCGCCGACAAAACGACCCGAGAATAACAGCTGATACATTGCCATCGGCAGTGAAACCAAATGATCATTGATCGTCGCCCAATGTTTCGTCCCATTCGGTCTCTGCACGGCTACGATCCCCATGGTTGTGCATAATCAGCTCGACATTATAAATGCGCATCCGATCAGGTCGGGGCGTAAGAAAATCTGTTTCATAACCTGCCCGGAGGCACCAATTCCTATGGTTGCCATTGCGTCGCATCTGTCTGCGGTTTGGGCCATTGCGGCACCCGGACAAGGACATAAGAACTTGCGTTGTTGCGAGAGACGGTGGTCATATATATACTTCCTAAGAGGTTTTCGTTGGTTTGTTAAGAACTATCTACAGCTCAAACGCATGTTCGCCATAACGGTTCCCATTGATCCGAATTTTTTTTCGCGCGCGGCGCGCGGCCCGATACCTGCGATGCATGAAAACGAAATTCTAAAGCAGCTCCAAAGCGAAATCGCGGGTTGGTGCGGCGCGAAGTTACGAATAGCTGACAATACCCAGCGCAGCGCAAAACGAGGCGGATATGCTCACTCTGATCTTTGTCTTTATGGGTTGCGGGTCCTGCGGTGCTGTTTGCGGCATGCTCCAAGGCGATTTCGGGTCATGGTGCTCCTTTGGCCGCGTCCTCGGTGCTGTGCTTGGTGGTTGATCCGGGCTTGCACTGGGGGTGAATGCTGCACTGTGATGCTGGGTGGATGCGGCCACGCTGGCGCCGCTATGTGGGGCCGCTGGCATCTGCGCGAGGCGGTTTGACATTCGCGGAGTGCCTTGCGGGGGTTGTGCTGGGGCTGCACTCTACCGTGTTGCCTCGCCTGATCGTGCGCCTGTTGATCGGCAGCAGTAGCGGTAAGATTTGTGATCTGCAAATCAGCTGTTACGGTGCGCGGCTGGTCTTGCGGATCGGCGCGCGCCACCATGCCCGAATGGGGCAGTCTGGTGGCGGGGACTGGCCCGTTGGCTCACCAGCTTTGTCAGCCACGCCAGGCGGGCGCGTCCCGCTGGCTATATTCCTGCTGTCGCGAGCCTGGCAATGACGGGCTATCAGGCCACGTCAGTTCTGATTTGTTCTGGGTCGTAACATTGCCCAATTCATGCCTTATGCGTTTTCTGGGGATGTTTCACGCTGGAGACGGCCAAAGCCAATCTGCTGCTCCGCCCTTTGCGCTGGCCGTTGCGTGATCGGGGTGCGCGCGCACAGGCTGTTCCCGAGCGCGCGTTTTTCGCGCTTACCTAATGTGGGCTGCTCACCGTGACCGGCGTAAAGCTGATCTGGGCTGGGACGGGCCCTGACTGAATCAGGCATCCTTGCCTTGGCGGCAGCGCCTCTGCACTTCCTCAAAGGACTGGCCCGATGCCACAAGGAGGCAATGTCAAGGCCTGACGCCGTGTCACAAAGGATTGTCCCAGCTGCCCTTGTGTCGCGCTGGCGAAAACCTCGGACCAACAGCAATTGTTCGAACGCGATGCCGATGGATTGCCGCGTCTCGCCGTAGGTCCTCTGCCAGCTGCTGTACCACCATTCACGCGGGGCCACAGTTTGGGGTGCGTTTTGCTGGCCCAACCTGTGTGTGTGAACGCGATGACCACGTATGGCCTGCAAATCGTGTAGGCCGCGAGGGTGAAGAAGTTTGTGCCGTGCGTGTCATATCAGTGGCCCTATCCTGAGGAGCCGCCGTCGTTTGTGGGCACAGGATTCATGCCTGCAAAACACCGCCTGCCCCGTTTCATCCGTGACGCTGCCCTGCCCCTTGTGCGCAGTCCGGCCACCGTGGCTACATCCTGCCTGCTCAGCCCCGAAAACCAGCGTTAATTGCAGCGTCCCTCCTCTCTTGTGCCGGTGCGATTATCGCTGCGCTGCGGCGTGTTTGGGCTTTGAAGTTTAACCGCCAAAATGCGCCTGTGGCGCGCACATTATTAACGCCCACAGATCTCCCAAGGAGCTACTGTCCATGTCCTCCATCGCGCCGCCCCTTGCGTTCCGTCTTGTAATATCCCGCTCAAAAACCCCGTGCGCTGGTACAAAGGCCGCGCCTGCCCGCCGCATGCAATTATTTTCGATCTCGAAGACGCCGTGATCCCCGAAGAGAATGGAAGCCGCGCGCGCAGCGCTGGGCCGAGGCGCTGGCGTCAGGCGGCTATGGCAGCCGTATGAAAATCATCCGCATCTAACGGCTTGGACAACCGCATATGGGGTCCCGAATGATCCTCGCGCCGCTGCCGCCATGGGGGCCGAGTGCAATTCTGCTGGCCCAAAGTCAAGCAGCCCTGCAGACTGGTGCGCTGGCCGCGCTTCACTCGGCCGATATCCCGCCTCTGGCGGATGAATGGAGAACGCCGCTGGCAGCCTGAACCGGCTGCAGTTGCCGGCGCATCCTGAAACTGCAAGGCCATGGTCCATGGCAACCAATGAATCTGGCCAAAGACTCTGCAAACCCGGCTTTCCGCGCAGACCGTCTGCCGAATGAGGCTGCTTGGGCCTGTGTGTGGCTGGCGGGCAAAGCCCTATGGCATCGCCCTTGAATGCGACGTGTGTATAAGCGCCTACAGACGATGACGGACTGAAACTGGAAAGCACCAAGGCCGCGATATGGGTTGTTGACGGCAAGGACCCCTGATCCACCCGCGCAACTGGACGTGGCCAATACTGCCTTCAACCGTCACAGCCGAGGCCGATCTGGCGCGCCGCCAGATTGCCCGGTTCG
>Ga0163217_1101852_pt1 | contig 10070 bp, 3 predicted proteins | sample SynspAceP_FD_185933 | JGI IMG/M metagenome (GOLD analysis project Ga0163217, IMG submission 185933) | Saline lake microbial communities from Ace Lake in Antarctica - Synechococcus sp. Ace-P (PacBio error correction) | ecosystem: Environmental > Aquatic > Non-marine Saline and Alkaline > Saline ...
GATCTGAATAAATAAAGTTTTTACCCCGTGTAGTAGCCAGGCCGCTCAACATTAAGTTTGATAGTAGATAGCTAAGATGCAATGAGCCCGAGTACGCACAAGTTCAAGACAACTACTAATCAGCAATTTCGGCTAAACGGCATAGTACCTGATATGTTGCCGTTATAATTCTAAGCTGAAGCAGAAATACTTTTGGTTACCGCGCCAAACATTCGAGCGATAGCTACTTGTTGCTAGCAGCATTGACCAGTTCAGAACCTGACAACCAAGTTCTAAGCTTATCGTTTAGTACGATCAAATTTAGCCAGAGGCATCGATGTTAAATAATATGATGATTTAAAGAAGTCCTGATTCAGCTACTGCTTTTCATGTGTCTACTACTTAACATTGAATTAACCATACGCTTCGTTCTATTCCTCAAATTTAACTATAACTATTCAGCAACTTCAAGCAACCATTATCCACCTTTACCTGGTCCTGGATGCTTTTCGACACCTGATTAGTATATACACTTTATACTTGATAGCTCTAAATCCACGCCCAAAATTTCGGGGATGCACGCTCTTACACATCAATAGGCTTTCACCCTTGCTTTCCAGTAATATTCGGTAAATGGAATGAATCATACGCTGGCTCATTAACCAAGTCCCGTAGTCCCAGACAGCAGGTAAACTTAACCTCCTGACGTATGTAAAACCACACAGACATCTTCACGGGTATACTCTGCGAACCTATACCGATATGCTTCACAACTTAACTTCATGAACCCACGCAAAGGTAACTTTGGCAAATCCTGGTTATCACGCAAGCAAGCATTTGGCACTGTGTGGTTTATTTGCACCTTCAATCAATTTTGATGTTTACCGAGTAATGAAAAGCGAAGTCAGGAGCTTTCCATGCCAACTGAGTTGTTCAACCACATTCTAAATGTACGTGCGAGGTAACTTAGCAATTTTTAACGGAAATCAAGTAGCCCTCAAACGTGTAATCTTATTCGCAGACCACAACTAGTCGGCACCACTGAGAAGCGACAGAATGACGAGTACGAAATTTAGTTTTCTCTATGCCAGGATAACTCACTCCTGATAAGACTACCTAACCACTATTTAATTGATCTGTTATCATATACCTCACCTTCCTCTTCTATAAACTGCACGAACAGCTTCTTCACTGCAATTTCACAGAAATGCAATTGAGCTTGGTATCTATTTTCGGCGTCTAATTAAATCGCGCCGAGTGGTCGGCGTTCAACACTAACGTTAGACTCGCGAGTATAATCAAACTATAAGCCCATCCGATTATGGCGGTTTCACTCATTATATAGAATGACAATATATATTTAGAACCAGATCCAGAATCTACGCTATCTATAATCGAGCGTGGAATTAACCAAGCAATTATTAATGCTACATTTCAGAATGTACCTGACAGAAGTTTTATCAGCAAAGTAAACCGTGTTAACCGAGGAAACGTCAACTTACCATGTCTTTGCCACGAAACGGCTTTAAAGCTGTTTATGTAGGTAACTGTTAACATTATTCACGAATTCGTTCCGCCAATACTCGGCAAGTATGTATATAATTATGGGAATCTAGTGGAAAAAGAAGAGTCTCAGAAGAACTGTACCCATTAGCGCACATATAGTTTATGTCAAAAACACGAATAAGTACAGCTCACTTACGATAACTATCCTGATATTATCACACGGTGGTTTTCGTCTTCTTCTTATTGGCTAGCTGTACGCCGTCATAATTGAGCAATTTATTGTCAGCGATGTCAGGGGTATAGACCAAGGCCAGTCGTGTATCTACAACAAATCAACGATAGAAGTAATTAATAGACAAACGCACATTTAAATAAATAATCGAAACGAGAGAGAGATCACGCAGACTATTTGCGTCTGGTATCCATTTGAGTACTCACAGTTGATCAGAGTATTCTTTTGAATGAAGTAGCAATAATGCTAATAAAAAATATAACGTGAGAAGGTAATTCTAGCATGTGAGAGCGAGAACGATGAGGCATGTGTGGGATCAGTCAGAGTAAAAGTCGTTGCCAGTTGCCAGTCGGCGTTTATACATCTGCTCCTCTTTCAAATCGTTATTGAGTGCGAAATTACGTCTAAGACATAGCATGACAAAAAGCAGCTACGTTTGTTGATTGAAAGTGCTCACGTGTGTTTGGGCCTAATTATCGGCCGCGTGTTAAACAAATAGCCCTAGACTTGAATTTATGTATGCTCTGATTTGCTACAACATGCGGAGTGGCGCACAGAGCTGCACGGACCACAAATGGTAACACGGAAGACCTGATCGATATAGTTCTAAAGAATGAAAGTAAACGCAGCCCCTAACAGACGGTGCTCTCAATGCTCTAAATCAGTGTCCGGCAAAAGCCGATGCAACAATCGATATTCTGTAACTTAATCCATTTCGTCCCTAGCATGGGTAACGGTTGTATACGTCTTGAAGCGAATATGCGGTCATCACCAACAAGAAGAGTCAAGAGTGGAACGATCGTTATATTAACACATATACACACTAGTCTATGTGCTTTGAATGGGATCGCCAGAGTCATAATAGTGCACTATAGGTATAACTCCAAGCATACTTAGACAAGTCTTATTGTCTATGTTTGATTGTGACATTCGCGAGATAATCACAATAATAATTGTTTAGCTATATCGCCTGAGGTTATTGTATGTTCCTAGACTGTCTCTCACGACGCAATAACTTCATGAAAAGCATCAAAAATTGGGAATGGAAATGGAAACTCGGTGGTCTGATGCGTATAGAGCACACGCAAAAAAAGTTCAAGGTATTTTGGCCTTGAACTTTTTTGTCTGATGAAGTTCGAGAACTTGTCGTAACGTGGTTGGGATGCATAATCCAGACATAGGTTGTTGACTGATACTAGTAGGGCTATGGGTCAAAAAGATCGCCTTATTTAAAATTTTCTCCTTCATAGTTTTTCTTGCTCCGCGCGCGAGAAATTTCGTAGTACACTGACTGATTGCTAAAGTAGCGAGCCTACGACATGTGGCTATCTCCTTTTACGCGAGAGATCGAGAGTTGTGTGCGAGATATTGTCGTCCAGTAGAGCTGGATCATCTTGAAAATTATGATTAAACGATGAATTCTTGGAAAAAAACCAAAATCGAATTACGACGAGAGAGAACAGTGACGTCCTCGTCTCGACTAAAACACTAAGATGGTTTGCGACAGATTGACTTTAGGAAGCAAATTTGGTGGCTATATTTGGAGCCCCATTGAGCAAAACAACCAAGAAGGGAATAAGTTCGGGATCACCACCGACGGTGAGCCACATAGTCGAATGACTGCGAAACAGCCTGCGGTGCTACTACTGTATCTAAGCACGAAAAATAAATTCAAAAGTTATTAGAGTATGAACTGAGGAGATTAGATTCATAAGTCAAGTTCATAACCAAACTCACAAACCGAGATCCCCGTTTTTTTCACGTGTTATGTATCGTCTGAAGAACACATTACCTCCGCACATACCTCCTGAGTGCTGTCCGGGTATACAAATATAAGCGTGTGCGCTAGCGCGCGATAAATATGATAAAATCATCCGCTCGCATATTAGATTCGTATAGAGGCAAGAGTCGTTACGTTTACACATGTGTGAGAGGGGATTTGAGACCCTCGCTAACTATCAACAAAAATGACTTTGTCTCTTCGTTTTGTGACTAGGGTCCAGCATGTGCCTATTGCAATGTTTATCAAACCATACTATAGAGAATCTACAAGTTGGCGCATTTCTTTAATAAATACGAGAAAAGGGTGAAATCATCTACATGCTTCGCCAGAAGGATGCGCTTACTGGCTGCTGAACAACACACATTGTTTAATGTATTTGAATCCAAGCACCTTGAGCTTATATGGCACTCCATGACAGAAAAAATATGAGAGACCGAGAGAGTGTTCACACACGAGTTTAGATTTAATACTGTACTTTATTGAGCTAGAGCGAGAACTAAAGCTCAGCAATCCTATCATTTTAAAAACACAGAAATAAATGTTTAGTCCTAAGTATTTTCGTGCGTTTAAAGTTGTGGCCACTCGCGTCAATCAGAAACACATTAAATCTATAGTATACTACAGTCAATAAAAGAAAGCCCGTGGAAAACAAGTGAATCTTTGTCACATGGTTATATTTATCACACATAAGAATAAGCCAAAGATACCTCGACGTCTAAAAAACATGCTTAAGAATATGTGCTAACACCCCAAGTTTTCTGAGATAGACTATTTAGCGAGTAAGCTATGCCTATATAACAAATGTATACACGATTTACCAAGTGCCGAGCATTGAAATTAATTGGACAATAATCCATGAGAGCGATGCGCTGAGTCAAATAAAGCCGGATCAAGAGGAATGCCTGATCCAATTTGGAAGGATATTAGAGATTCTTCCACGTATATGAGGTCAGAAAATAGTATTTATAGCATATCGGACTAGAAAACCCTACTAGACAAGAGCAATGAACCTTGGGACTCGCGTTTGTATGCTTTAATAAAATCCAGTATCGTAATTCTTCTAATTGCTAGAAAAATATTAACACTATCTTTACTATTATAAGCGATGTTAATTTTGTTAGACTACACCAAAAGGAGAAGAGATGGACTAAATCCTAGTCGTGAATCGATCCACCTTGAATTTGATCTTCAAGGTGTACAACCTAAATATAAGGTACTTATGAATAATGTAGTGTACGATACATTAAAGCTAGAACGAAGGACGTATGTAAAAAAAGGTAATTGATAACGAAAGTATCAAAAAATGTTCCGAAACAGAAAACAGTACCACAGTAAGTTTGTGACTTACATAAGTTGGTCAAAAACCCTGCCGCAAGTTAAATTTCACAACAACAACAAGAACTGCACGAGCAAATAATACGATTAAAAGAGAAATTTGGTGGTTTATGCGCGCTTTTATCCCGAGAGTAGGTGTAGATCTACTATATCACCAGATTAGTGCTACGCTATATAGTATAATTACATTGCCTTTAATAGAACCAATAACTAGATATAAAGTCGAAGAAAAGTCGAGGCTATTTTAATATAGCTATCACCATATTGTGAAGGAGTGTCACCACGCTTAGTACTATCATGCAATCAGCAATATTTGAGGATTAACAAAAGGTTAATATACAGCTATAAAATATAAAAGAATGAGTTAATAGCGAAATAACGATGTCGACTGAGTTCTAGTATTAGAGAAAAAAGCATAGGCACTCGTACGTTCAAAAAACACTAAAAGGCGTGAGGCTTGAAGGAGAGCCATAGCGAGAGAGATGTATCACCTGAATCATAGAAATACCATGCCCACCAGGTCATCAATTTGCGCTTATATTATTACTGCACAGTAGAGATAATATCAAAAACAGCACAAGCTATGAACAACAACACACGAATTACAGAATCTACTCGTCCCATCCAAAACTATACAGTCACATGATAATATAGAAGGCACTCTTTCGCTATATCGCGAAACACTAACACTAGCAAAAATTTGACATAATCCTCACAGATAAAAAGACCCAAATCCATTAAAGCCGTAATTATTTGCTAAGATGCAGGGCTATGTGATGTGGATATTGGATAGATCCGACAACCAAGATTAAGCTCACTCGCAAAAACTAACCAGCTGGCCATAACCCCAGCAAAAACGTACCCTCGTTTAATATTTACTAGTCTAATTTATAACGGGTATGTGAAAACGGCGAACAAACTTCCTTATAAAAATGAATGACCCAAATAATCTATTACCAAGGCCATCTGCCATGGATAAAAAATTAAGTGATTTTTTACTGAGTTTATTAAAAACTCTTTATTCGATAAAATAAAAATTTGCGCTTGCCATATAATTATCCTTTCAATATTTTAATACACTTATTTTAAATCAAGGTAAACTTACTTTGTCACAGATCCATTATCTAAAATTTACTAAGGCTAACTATCACGCAAAGAATCAACGAGCCTATGAGGTGAGATCATCACTTACAATAGGAGTTTAGTGTTAGGTTAACATAATTGGATATCTGTCAGGATTAAAGACGAGGCCCTAGAAGAACAGACTATAAATGTGCTGTCCAGATAGATTTGCCCAGATTCTACGGAAAATTTCGATTTTCAAGCAACATAAATCAGCACACCACCACACTACTCCTATTAATCCATATGATTTAATAAAAGCACTAAGAAATCGAATTAACAAAATTAGTATTTCAGAGCAGCCACCTCTTTGGTGTCTCAAAAAAATAGTGCGTATAGAAAAATAAAGCAACATCAATGCATTTCCGCAAATGGACATATGTTTAGTGTAATAAGTATATTCTTAAGAAAATACACTGACTGTATACCACGCTAGCGACTTAACCAATTTAACCACATTTCACAAAAGTTTAATCATAAGACAAACTGACAGCTAACATCTATTCTTGATCGTTACTGTGAATGGATCTTATAATCCAGTGAGGTTCGACTCCACAGATATAGATCGAGTTCTTCCTGCCGTCAAGATGCCTGATTGTTTTTTTAAAAGCACGAAGAATCGAGGAAACCGCCTCCACAAGCCAACCGCTTCTAATTTATTTATTATAAGAGACTTTATCATAACGATATATGTTGCGTCACTAGTCGTTATATATTTAGAGCACTTTAACGCACGTGATACTTTCTAGAAGAAAGATGCCTAAGAACACTCGACTACATCATTAATCCAAGAAAATAATGCAGAGACATCAGACCTCATTAGTTTAACACTCCACATATATTAAATTTTCGAACTATTTTTGAAGGTGCGTCTTATTATCTTATATTCAATTACGTTCTCTTATATATAGATTCCACTCTTGTTTCAGGAGCGTATTACTGTATTTTAGACTAGAGATTAATCTGTATTCTTTTATTCTTGCGCGTTTATAGGAACAGCTCCAACTCAAAAATTAATATTGTGCGGTACACTGGCACTCGTTACAATGTCGAAAAGCCCAGTTTTGGCTATAAAATGAATTAAATCTGTATTTTCACAATAACAATGTCGTGTCATTAGCTAATGAGTCAATTTAATTTAACGCTGTAAACCCCAGACTCTGGCGTCTTAATATATGAAAATATGTCCACGATCTCAGAGAAGTAATGACCTTAACCAAGATTGTTACTTGACACTTATTAGTAATTTAATGGATATTTAATCGTTTGAGTGCCCACAAATAAACTGTGGCAGCAATTGTTCTTACCAATTATGAAACCGTATATAACAGTAAAAGTAGAACATTGAAGCACATGAATCTCTCCTCGAAATAATATTCTCAAACTATCATAGAAAGCGGATACCATTAATATCGCGTTTTGGGAGAAACCACTGCGTAATATTTATAAAAACTTAGCCCAGCTAATTTGGTTATCTGGAGCGTCAGTAACTTGAGCCATCTCTCAAGATTTAGTCTATTACAGAGGCGGAAAGCCACCTACTCGTTTTTGGCGAATCAACTCACCCTGTACTCGTGGTTTTCGTTGCGCACACCCCAGACTTTACGTGCCTATCAAGACGAAATTGTATTGACGATAAAACGGGTACTGATATTAGCAATCTTAACCAAAAGGGCGCTATATTTTATCTATGACTCTTGAATAAACTCAAACGAAGCAGCATGAATTATACATCTGTCAATAGGCCCCATACAAAAATTAAAATCAGTTTCGAGCAGTCTCTTCTATAAATCGTCTAGACAAGCCAGTCTTTGTTTATATAAAGGAAGTCGGCAGCAACCCGGAATTGAGGTCGGGTAATTTTTACGCTAGCACCCAGTGTTAGACGCGTGTAAAGTATACACACAAGACAAGGAACAAAGATCAGCCACACAAAGAGATTCGGTGCTTTAAACACAAAAAGCTATTTATACAGCAACGGTGAAGAGTTAATTTGACAGTCATAACAATCTCTTATCCGGCACGGATACAAACAGAAACACATTTATTCCATCTCGCGTAGAGAATTACGCGGCTCAAATTCTCGCAATATGGAATCGTAGAGGGATAATATTTACTCCTCCAGAACCTTTAAAACCCCTTCAACTAATCCTATCGACAACACACGATGTTTTAAACAACAATCGATTCGTTTTCCTCAGAACTATTTCAGAAAATCTACGAGTTGACCTCTAGGTACGAAGTGACACACATACTACCAAAGCATCATGTAAATAGGTAGCGAATAAATTACTGGCTTGAGATAAAAGATTAGCCTGCGCGAGATTATTCAGTCATGAGTTTATCATGCACAATAATTACAGACATAGCATACTCTCATGCAAGATTATTAAAGAGCAAATTACACTATGACGAGTACAGTCCGACTATAAACATGACACACCGACATATATGTATATAGCACATCTATCTACGATTTTTTTAAGGCCAGAATTAAATTTGATAGACATCAAAACACAACGCCCCCAAGATTCATTCATTCAAATTATGAAAAACTCAGGCTTGAAAAGGCTGTGACCTTCGACCTTGTAAAAAAACATCTTTGAATGTACTGGAATATGCAATGCATCTAAGACTTAATTATTCGACTTTTCTAAAATAATGACACTAATTTATAAAGCGATTAACATTAAAATGCCCAAAATGTATTTCTGCGAGAACTCCAACTTCAGACAAAAACAGTATCGAAAGGGTGAGCAAAAATACCGTTGAAGCTTTAATACTTATGTAATGCTGTGATGCTATTAAGCACAGACACCAACACATAGAAATGAACTCACACCAATTTTTCACATGCATCGCAATTTTGAATAGCATTTTCATGAAATAGTTATTTAACTGCCGCTCGAGAATTATGTGTTTAATCTAATTATATGGGTCCTTATGGTGCTAGCTAAAAATGTTCATAGAATTGTCCTTGTTATACTAGAGAATAAAATATAAAATATTCACCACACAAAAAGAACTTAAGTAGCACTATATTGTGCACCGTTACGTTTGCACATTAAGTTCCGTCACCCTTCAGCCAGATATGTTCCCTATTTAGTGTAATAGTTTGCAAATGGTGCGCTTCCTGAATTCGCGTAGAGATATCGAGTAATCGTACCGAGGACATCGCCGAACTGAACGCATAGCTCTATGTCCAGTCCAACTGTGAGAGGCACAATAAGCCGTGAAGCCAGCAGTCAACACAAACGAATGTCTTCGCTCACTAGCCTAGTAGGAAAATACAGAAATGCACCATGGACGATAATATATCCTATGACTAGTGAGTAGAGGTTTTAGTCCTTACATAAGAGGCTATTTAACGACCACCGAGAATCAGAGTCTGGGGTCCGTAACTTTTTCCGGCAGCAGGCATCTATTCATCACAATAGCGGGCAACTACGAGCATAGTAACTATATGCATTCTCCAGAGAGCGATTGCAATAAAGACACGAGATTTATGTTAAATCATCCTAGTTAGTATTGTGGTCTATTATCAACTCTTCTTTGTGAATAAACACGGCTCTCAGCTCAGCACAAGCGAGACACTTAGAAATACGAAGCTTACGGAGCGAGACTTTCGTTTGAGAATATTTTCGGTTATAGATGTTGTCTTCTTGCCCACATTCAAACCAATCTAGCGTATTGTAAGAAAAGCCGAAGCTCCTGTCGAAGCACACCAATGTACCGATTGGGAATTCTGACTTCTGTTATACCAGAACTTGGAAGCAAATCGACTTTAACTGTATTAAAGATTGGTCTGCTATCTTTTCGAGTTTGTGAAGAACAACGAAAACTCTATATACAAAGCAAATACTGGTGATATTCTTGGAATGCAGACCTGCCGGTGCCATTGTGCTGCGAGAAAGAAGACCATCCGTGAGAACTCAATAATCGACAATGGCATGCACATCGTTGCGAATCCTTCAGACTATTTTGCCGTTCAATAAAGTAATATTGATTGGGTACGACGATAGCGATGCGAAAGTGGACGGCGCGTATATCCAGCATTGAAGGCTTCATTAAAGGCTAGACATACATTAGATCGTGATTAAGTGGCAAATAAGA
>Ga0163217_1007525_pt1 | contig 10069 bp, 15 predicted proteins | sample SynspAceP_FD_185933 | JGI IMG/M metagenome (GOLD analysis project Ga0163217, IMG submission 185933) | Saline lake microbial communities from Ace Lake in Antarctica - Synechococcus sp. Ace-P (PacBio error correction) | ecosystem: Environmental > Aquatic > Non-marine Saline and Alkaline > Saline ...
TGACCGGGGCCCCGCTCCTCCCCCGCCTGCTGCCGTGGGTTTCTAGGCGCCGCCCGGCCGGGCCCGGGCGCACGGCCTGCACCCGCGCGCTGTGGGCGCGCTTCCTCTCCCGGGCCGCCGTTCGCGCCGGCCTGTGAGCTGCTGGCGGCGGCCGGTCACCCTTCCTGTGTTTGTCACTCCTCGGCGGTTCACGGCGGTGTCTTTGCGGACCGGGCGCTGGTGTACAGGTGTTCGTAGCCGCGTTTTCCCCGGCCAGGGCCGTGGGTCCTCGAGCTGGCTGCCCTCCAGTTGCACATCGCTGCCGCTTCTCGCCGCTCAGGCCGTGCACCCGGGCCCGCAGCCCGGGTGGCGGGGTTCCCCCGCCCGCCGAAATCTTGGGAGCGGCGCGGTTTTTTGCACGGTTGGCCTGCCCTGGCCGTCGGGTGGCTGCGTCGCTGCGGCGCAGCCGCCCTTCGGGTGCCGGCGCCCCACCTCGGCCTGGCCGGCTCCCTCCGGGCCCTCTTCGACCCGGGCACTCCCCTTCACTGCGGCGCTGGGCGCGCTGGTGCGGTGCCGCTCGGGTCTCAAGCGGCATCGCCTTAGCGCCGGGCGGCTCGCTCGGTGCCACAGCGGCTGCGGTTCGGAACCGTCGCTCCCCGGCTTCCAAGCCATTGGCTAGCGGGTTTGACGGTGGCGGCCCGTTGTCGCCGGCCTTCTCCGTCGGCGGCGGTCGTAGTAAGCGGGGCTGGGGTGTTGGTGCGACGACGCCCCCCCGGAGCTGGCGCGCCGGGGCGGCCGGGCGCCCTGCCCTGGTTCCTCCTGCGGTGACGCGGGTGGTGCGCGGGCCGGCGGGCGCCCTTGATCGCCCTCACGGGGAATGCCTCGGCAATGGGCTCCGCTTTGGGGGCGGGGTTCTCGGGCTTCTGCGGCGGGAATCGCCGCTGGTGCGCTGTGGCCCCCGGGCGGCGCGTCTCGGCTCGGCCCGCCCCTCCCGTGGGTGGTTTGGCCCCACATTCGGCCTTGGCCTTAGCGGCCCCTCGCCAGCTCCGCGCTTCCTCCATAGGCTGCGCCCACGATCGCATTCCCCCCCGCATCTTGGCCAAACCGACCAGCTTGGCGCTGGGGGACCTGCCTCGGGGCATGGGATGCTGTTGGTGCCCCCCACTTCTTCCGCCACCAGGCCGGTTTCGGCGCGCGCTGCACTGGCGGCGGTGAACCACCAAGGGGTGGGTGGCGCAGGCCCAGCCCTGTGGGCCCCGTTCCCGCCCCACTGGCCCTGGGGATCGTGCCGCCGGTGTCGATCTGTCTCGCTCCCCTTGCGGTTTTTTGCCGCCATCCCGCTCACGTCAGGCTTCTCGCACGTTGTGACCGACGCGTCGTTTGTCGCTGACTGCCCACGTGGCGCCTCGTGCCTGCGCTTGGCGCGGCCCGGGCTCGGCGACGCCACGCCTCCGGGCGCCCACCCCCCTCCCGCTCCCGGGCGGACGAGATCATCACCCACGCACCGGTGCTCGTAGATGTGAAAAACTCAACGGGCAAATTCGAAAATAGCCCTGGATCTGGGAGGCAATTGCAAGGGGGGTGTCCTGGCAGCACCCGGTCCCCCCCGAAGGTCAACCGCCGCTGGCCAAAAATTTGGCTGATCGCTTCGCGGCCAAAGCGTTTGCGGGTCGGCGCGGGCATAGCGTAATAGGGGATTCACGGCGTGATCTTGCGGGCGGAGGCGCGGCGGCAGGCGTCCACCATGAAGCAGCTCCATCAGGTGATCGTTCACGGAGCGCAGGTTGGGGCTGATAGGAAGACATCAAACGCGTACTCGATTTCCTGGATTGGGATATAAAGTTCGCCATCGGCGAACGTTATTTGATACCTCGGGCCATCCGGAACTTCCCAGGTAGCGCCGATTTCTGGGCCAAATCTGGATTGGATGTTCACTGAACGCCTCAGCCGCCTGGTGTCCCGTGGGCTGTCGCGCCTGCTTCACCTGCTCAGCGGTCAAGAATGGCTCACGGCGGCGGCGATGAAACGCATGGCTTAGTCCCGATGGTAGAAGCCTGTCGCCGTTGAACTGAAAAAATGGCAGACAGGGGCGTAACGTCGCAGCCTGGGCCAATCCGCACCGAGCAAACGCCTGATGCTGTCCCGGTGCTGGCTGTGACCGCCGCGACCACCCTGAAACGTGCGGCCAGCGCCTGGCGGACGCTGGCCTTGCCGCTGGCCCGGCTGGCCCGCCCAGGCTCAGGCCCCAGCACGGCTCGTCTGGCCTCCTTGGCTGAGCGCCAGTGGCCCCTGGCTGGCGCCCGTTGCCGCTGGATCCGGGGCAGTGGATAGAGCGGATGGGCCCTCGCTGGGCCGATTCCCTGGGTTCATGGCGGGCAAACCCACGCTGCTTCTGATCACGAGCCGCTGCCGGGGTGGCATCCCGGGGCTAAGCGCGCTTCTGCCATGGCCTGCGGGGTGCCCTGTGGGCCTGATTAGTGGGGCGGCCCCTGGGAGGGGCCAATGCGGCCGCCGCGAAGGTCTGGCCGGCTTGGCTGTTGGAGAGGAGAACCCTGCTTTCCGGCTCGACCAAGACGCCGAGGAGCTGGCCTTGGCCGCAGCACGGTCTGCAGCTGGGGCTGGCAGCGCTTGGCGCTGGGCTTGATCGCCTGGGCCCAGAGCGGCACGGCCGCACCTCTTCTGGAGCTGCGCACGGGTTGGTCGGCTTGCTGGGGCCGCGCAGTGGCAGTTGGTCAAGCGATCAGGGGGGGGGGGGGGGGGGGTGTTTTGGGATTGCGTTGCCGCACTGAGCAGGCTGAGGGCTTCACCGGTGGAGAGGTGGGTCGAACATGCGGAGCCAGTTGGGTCAGCAGCTCTGGCAGCCGAAGATCCTGTTCAGGGCGGGACAGCTGTTGAAGACGGCTTCAAGCACCAGCGGCTGGCGGATCCGGCGACTGTGCCAGGGATGGTGTTCAGGAGGACCATCTGCTCCACCGATTGCCCTGAAATTCTGGCAGGCCGCCTGCAGATCACCTCGAATTTCTGGTTTTGTCTTGGTCGTGGGATGCGCAACGTTGCTCCAGATTCATCTCCACGGCCGCCCAGACCCATCAAACCAGGCTGGCAGGGGGCCCGGGGCACGCACCCAATAGCGCTGGGGTTGACGGGATTCAGCCCCAGCGGGCTGTGCACGGAGCTGCTGGCAGGGCTGGCCCCGCCCTCTCGATACAACGAACCGAGCGACTGCGGGGGCTTCTCGGCCGGTAGCTGAACGGCAAGGGTTCGGCGGGAAGGATCAGCAGCCGCAGGGCCCCGGCGGGATCCACCCGTTGGCAGCAAGGCGTGCTGTTGGCGGGCCCTGAAGGGGGGCGCATTCCTGGCCTGCCGAGCAGATCGGCGTCGCGCCGATCAACAGCACCGTGATCGGGCGAGTTTGGGCGAGGGCTCGCTGCGCGCTCTCCTGCTGGTGGGCGCCGGTTCGCATCAGGAATCGGCTTGGGCCCCAAACCAGATTGAGCGCGCCGATGCCGCCTCGCCAGGCCCAAGTCGCTGTGGCAGGACCAGTAGATACGTGCGACTCGGCGCTTGCGAGCCGGTTCCCCAAGCTCGTTGACTGCTTGCTCAGGCTGGAGCTGCATTGTGATTCTCTGGCCGACGCCATGGCGTCCGGTCCCTGGATCGATTTGTCCCACTCTCGCCCCAGCCGTGCAGGCCAGCCCAACGACCGATAGGTTGTGAGCTCGCTATGCCGCCTCAACGCCAGGATTGACTGACGACAGCTCTCTCCCCCACGAACGGGCCAGGCCATTTGGCGCAAGGGAGCCCCAAAAGCCACAAGGATCTGTATGCGTGACTGCGGCCTTTGCGACAGCCGATGGGTGGCGTATGTCCGTAACGCTGTGCTTCTCAACCAGCAGTTCGAGCGTCTCGAGGAGAAAGCCATGGCCGCAGCTCGTGACCTCACAAACGGAAGACGAGCTGTATTTCGGGGTCAACCAGGCATGAGTCAGCGCCAAGGCTGGGTCCACGATCGCGGTGGCCAGTGGACAGGCATCGTCAGCCGGATCGGGTGGCGGGCGTGGAGCGGGCTGGTGATGCGGTGCTTGCGTGCAGCAGAGCCGGACGATGCTTCAACGCGGTGCCGGTGCTGGCCGCACCCCGGAGAGGTTCTGGCGCACGGGGTGAACAAGCCACCCTCTCCCCAAACCTGAGGTGCTGGCAGCATGCGGGAAGCGGCACTTCGCAAGGCTGCTGGCATCGGGCGTGGGCTGCCGATCAGGCCCTGCGAAGCCGTCCAGGAACCCTCCACTCGAGCGCTCTTATCGTGCTGGCCATGCCTGTGTTGACAATGTCAGCCGCGCCTGGCCACTGCAATTTCTGGAGAGCGCCAGCAGCTCGCCGGCACCGTGGGCACTACGAGTTCAATGGCAGGACTTCGCTTCATTTCCGCCATAGCGGATGGCGCCAGGAAAACGGTGCCGTTCTTTCGGCTCGACACGACCCATCTCAAGGATGTTTTTTCGCGCCCAGTTGCCTGCAGCTGTTTCGATACGTTCAAATGCGGGAGCCGATCTTGGTCGTGGAGTACTGGGTGCCACTTTTCGGCCGCCAATGGTGGTGGGGTACGGCAACCGTTCGGCCAGCTGCCTGCTGGATTGGGTCGAGCCTGAACTGGAGCATTTGCGCCAGGTGACCAGACGGTGAATCGGCGCGCGCCGTGCAACAGGGCATCGCGCCTATGAAAGGCGGGTGAGCTGCCGGTGGCTGGCTGGAGGTGGTGGCTGGTGGTGCAGCGGGTGGGTCCAAAGGTCTGGAATACGGTCGCTTCTCGATCGGATCTCCATTTCACCCGCAACGCCTTTTGGGTGCGCAGCACCACCGGAGAAGGCGGACAGCACATACGCTCGCAAGAAATCATCAAGGCTACCGCTTCCCAGCGCGTGAGCAGAAGATCTGAGAAGCAGGCCGCGCGGCGCTGCGGGCGTCCTGCTCCTCACGCCTGCCGGCAGTCTGGCGTGGGCAGTTTTTCCGGGGCGGCGGGCCTGGATGGTGGAGTTTGCTGAGCCGAGCAGGGCATCGGGCCTGGCGTTTGCTGCCCCTGGCCCCACCGATGCACCGGCTCTCCTCAGCTCTCCCAGTTGGCTTCGCCTCAACCCCTGGTTGCTTGATGGCTCGAAGTATGGTGGCTGGGGGGTTCTGGTGCTTGGATCTGAGGAACTGCCGGCCAGCGCGACGACCAGCCTGGACCTACGCCGTGCCCGCTGAGGGCTGGGGCTTCGGGCGGTTGGTTGCTGGGCGCTGAGCGGCCAACCGTCCGAGCAGTCCAGTGCTTCAAACTGGAGGACAGCAGGCGGCTGCTGCAGGATCATTGTCGCTTATGTGCTTGCGCCGATCGCCAGGCAGCAGCCCGGTTGGTCTGGCCCACCCTGGCCCGCATGGCGTCACGCTTTTGCGGAGCTCGATGCAGGAGGCTGGACGGCTTGCTTCAAGAGCGCTGCTGCAATGGGCACTTGCGCAGCCGTGGCAACGACTCGCTGACATGCCGGCGCTTTGGGCGTGCCAAGATACGGCGATCTGTCTTCTACGTGCCCATGACAGTGGCCGATGTCTGGGCGAATCGTCAGCTTGTTTAGGCTGCGTTTGATGGCTCGCTGTTTCAGCCAAAGTCGGTGTTCACCGAGCTACTTGCTCGACAGCGGCCAGCTCTGGGGCACGTGTGACCGGTGTATCGTGGTGGGGCAATCGGTGGGCGGCTTTCGCTGGTGAGACGGCGCCTGGCGCGCCAACTCCAGCTCTTTGATCTGCTGGCGCTCGACCATTTCCTCCGGCGCCCATTGAGGCCTACTAGGGACGTGCCGGCGACGCGACACGGCCCAGGCGGGCGGTGGAAAGACGTTCGTTCCGGCCATGCCTGTTGGGGCCAGCTGCTGGGGCTGGGCGATGGCCCTGCGCCTGATCGCGAAGACTGGGCGTGATACGCCGGAGGTGGAGGCGTTTGCGCGATCGCTTGCCCTGCCAGGCAGTAGAAGATCTCCAGTTCGCCTTCGACGGCAACGCCGACAGAACGCCTATCTCCCGCCAAACTATCGGGGTGATCGCTGGGTGGTTTAATACGGCCACCCACGACACGGGCCTCTGCCTGGTGGTGGGCAGGACCTTTCAGCGAGACGGCGTCACAGGTCGGCGAGTTATCGGTCCAGCACATCGACGCGCCGGCTGCGTTGCTGGACTGCCGCTGGGCTCTTTTCCGCCGAACTGGCATTGTTCCCCTCCAGGATTTTGCTCTCACTCGATGCCGTCGCCCTGCTTCAACACGCCTGGCACCAGCACGGGCAACTGGTGTTGGCGGCTGGGCAGCCCATCGATGCGCTGCGCGACCCTTGCAGGGTCTCGGCGAGCTGGCCCGTCGCTACGGCGTGAGCGCACCGGGGAGGCAACGTGGTCTCAGCCGCGGAGGAATGGCGGGAAGCGGCCGTTGAGTCGCCTCGCGCTTACTGCCTGACCATCCGAGAACACGGCGGCTCGACTGGGAGCGGGGTTTTGAGCTGCAGCTGGATCTGGAGGTGCATCTAGCAGCACAGTTCGCTCTCGGGCCGCTGCAATTGCGTGCGCTGGGCCGCTTTCACTGCTCAGGTCGATCCTTGGTCGGTTCGGACCAGCTGCAGCCGAGCACCCCCGCCGAGGCATTGGCGTTGGCCGCTCTCCAACCCCGCAGCCGTTGCTGCAGGCCCGTTCGGCCAGCGCAGCGGCCGAGTTTTCGGATAGGCCTTGAAGCAGCTTGTCATTGGCCTCGCCGGGCCTCCTGCATGGCAGCGGGCAGGGGGACACCGGCCGCAGGGTCAGTTGTGGTTGGCCGCCGCAAGCCGTGTTTGCTGATGTTCAGCCGAGAGAAGACGAGACTGATCAGGGCCATAAGAGCAGGCCGACTGCAGGTGGTGAAGACATCGATGGAGGCCGGCGTGAATAGGGAGAGGAAAGGGCTGCCGGCTGGAATCCCAGCGTCGTGAACTGGAGGCGCTTGTTTGCGGCAGGGCCGTTCGGCGAATGGACCTGGCCGCATGGCCAGGGCTGTTCAGCGGGGCAGCATCGTTGCGCAGGTAGCCGTTTCGGCAGTTCCGTCGCGCACCGCTCGCAGGCTCCAGCACCGGCGTGCTGATCGGGTCTCGTTGGCCAATTGGCGAGGTCAGGCCCGCGCTTCCGATGCGCCGCAGCATCGACCGTTCAGCAAGGGATCGGCTGGGGGTTCTGCCGCGGCCGCGCACGGCTGAGCCCGCCGCAGCCCGCGCCCAAGGGGGCCAGGGAATGAGGAAACGGAACAGGAAGGGGGCCATGGAAAGCGGTGGGAAGGGCGAGGTCAGCGTGATCCGCCATTCTTGGCGAAAGGGTGCCGCACGGCTTCGGGCGAATTCAGTGTAAGGGCCCCGATGGCCACTCGATGCAGGTCAGGACTGGAAAACCCAACAGGGCCCGCGTGCGCCGAATCTGGCGGTTGCGACTTTCGCGCATCGCAGCTCGAGCAGGTGTGGCGCTGCGTTTGCCGGGGTTGTTCAAGAGCAGCGAACCTGCGACGGTGCGACGGCTGCATCAATGGGACCTTGGCGCTCAACGATGCAGGGCAGGCCGGTCGGATAGGCCACGCGGCAGAGGTGGTAAGGTCTTGCTTGTGGGATAACGGGGATGGTGGCTGGAGTGTGAGCGCCCGTCTTGGTGAGCGCAGGGCGCCGCGGCTTGTGGGCATCAAGCGCCCGATCGGGTGGAGTCGGTCTGCTCTGTGTTCCCTGGCAGAGTCCAGAACGGTTTGGTGCGGGCTTCAGGGGTCATGCAAGCTGCACAACACCCGGCGGGCTTGTTGAGCAGAACGGTGAGGCCCCTTTGGGCCCCCCCCCCCCCCCCCAAGGCCCCCCCACGGGGGATTTTTTGGGGGCCCAAAAAAGGGGGGGGTTTTTTTTTGGTTGTCGACCTTCGACGCGATCGCGCGGGAATCGCCCGATCGCCTAGCTGGGCCACAACGCGTTGAACCGGACCGCCCTCGCGCATCGTGCTTCGGCATGTCGTCTGGAGCAGAGTCCGGCCGCCGGCCAGCAGCTTTTCTGAAATCCGTTTTCTTTCTGTTCCGCTGCATCGCTGTTTGCCCGGATTGCTGTGCGCCAGGAGAGCAGTCTGCCGGAGCCAGGAGCAGCGGCGTGGAGACAGAGGGGAAGCGCGCAGAGCTGCGTGCGGGAGATGGTAAAATTCGAAATCGGGTTTCTAACTCGCGTACCGGCCCGATGGCTCTCTTCCATGGCCGCAGCGATTCCTCACGGGGCGATCATTCCAGGGCCGCCTGGTTGGTCCTACCTGCGCGACCATCGCCGGGTGCCACTGCTCAGCATGAGCAGGAGATCACCCTCGGCGCCAGGTTAAGATCTTGATACGCGCTGAGAGGTGGAGATTGAAGCTGAAGGATGCGTGCGGAGGCCAGGCCCAGCAGGCGCAGTGGGCCCAGCCTGGGCCTGAGCCAGGCCGTGTCAAGCGCAAGCTGGCTGCGGGCGCCGCGCAGAGGAGGCGGATGGTGGCGCCACCTGCGCTGGTGGTTGAGCGTGGCGAAGAATACACCAAGGGAACATGGAGGGCTGCTCGATCCTGATCCAGAGGGACGATCGGTCATGGTGCGCGGCGTTGAGAAGTTGGACGCGGCACCCGCGGCTATCAGTTTCCACCTACGCCTACTGGTGGATTTCGCAGGGGATACCGGGGCGATTGCCGAAAGCGCCGCAACGATCCGGCTGCCGATCCACATCACGACGCTCAACAAGCGTTCAAGAAAGGTAGCGTGAGCTGAGCCAGGAATGGGCGTACGCCCGGCCTGAGCGAGCTGGCGGTGGCGGTGGAGCTGCCGGAAGGGGAAGTGAAGGACCTTCTCTGACGGGGCGCGGCACCGTGAGCCGGAAACCAAGGTGGGCGGAGGCGAGGACACGAGTTTGCCTCGAACTTATGCAGGGCGGATGACCCTGCCCGAGGCAGACGTCCGATAGAGTGCTGCGGCGGTGAACATGCGGGCGCTGTGGGAGCACTGCCGGAGCTGCAGCGCGGATTGTGCTGAAGATGCGCTATGGCAATGGACGTCGCAGAGCCGATGGCTCATCAATCGCCGGGAGCTGCATGAGCCGCGACAAGAACGTAACTGGAGCGCCGCGCCCTCGAAGGCATCCGTCTCCCCAGTCCGTCGCCTGGAGGGCTTCTGGTGGCCTGATCGCCTCAGAAAATGGTCGAAGTTGTCGAAGTCCACGGCCTTGAAACTGCGTCCTGCACCTGAGCCCATCGAACGCTCCAGCCTGGAATCCAGAGGCCACCGGCGGTGAGCAGAGAGGAAAGGCCACAAAGGGCGGTTGCCGCACGAAGCCGAAACACCTGCAAGTGCGCCATGACAAGGCTGACTCAGGTGATTTCCGTGTAGGAGGCCACGTTGGCGTGCCCAGGGGCAACAGGCAGGCGATCCTGTTTCCAGCCATCCAGCGGTTCTGCACAGCTTGGAAAAGGTGATGCCAGCAGAGCAGGCTGATACGAGGCACACGCCGGCCGAGGAAAAAAAGGCGGTTGGCCGATCGGCAACGTACTGGCAAACAGATCTCCTGGGCGTCGAGATAGTGAGCCCCACCGGAGGGCAGCGCGGTGGCTTCGCTCAGATCGATGGCTCGGAGATCACGGTGAAAGCAGGTGGGTCGATAGCGACCTGCGATCCCTGCCGTTGTCATGCGGCTCAGGCGGCCGGGGCAGGGGGTTGAGCCGTTGCGATTCGCCGGCCAGCTTGAGCGGGGAAACGTGCGAGCAAACAGATCGAGCGCGATTTGAGATCGTCGGTGTTGAAGCGGTTTGTCGCGTACGCAAGCATCAGCAGCAGCCGTTGGCGCAGGCTTGGTTCGCCACGGGGACCCCAGCAAGCAAGGCGGCAGTCCGGCTCGACCACCGGCAGCAGGTCGGCCGTTGGTCATCCTGTTTCGACGAACGGCCAGGAGGCTTTCGAGCCGCTGCGCGTTGCAGGCGCCCCTGGTTGTCGAAGAGCACTCCGCAAGCTTTTGCGCAGCTCGGGGTGTCCCCTGCCAGCCAGCGGCGGGCACGTAGGGATAGGCAC
>Ga0163217_1056581_pt1 | contig 10069 bp, 6 predicted proteins | sample SynspAceP_FD_185933 | JGI IMG/M metagenome (GOLD analysis project Ga0163217, IMG submission 185933) | Saline lake microbial communities from Ace Lake in Antarctica - Synechococcus sp. Ace-P (PacBio error correction) | ecosystem: Environmental > Aquatic > Non-marine Saline and Alkaline > Saline ...
TCTTGGCGAAGGCTTTATCAGGTAAGGGAATTTTGGGGTTAAGCGGTCGAACTTTTGCTCGGAAAGGTGCTTTCCTTTATTGGAATGAAGCCCCGCAGTTTCAGGAGTTCAAGGATTTTGCACCAGAATATCCTGATCATCATGCTCGGCAGCCAACGACTCGAAACCGCAAACTGAAAATTTGCCTCGGATTCTTCTCCTGACAAGACTACTTGGGATTATTGATTCACGAATTCAAGAAAACGATGCCCGGAGACCGTGTCATAAAGTCTTTGATCCTTACCAGTCGCCAGTCCACCCGTATAAAATTATATAGGAATACTCGACACACAGAACATAATGAATAACGGAGCAGCAGGCACTTATGGCTAATTGATAATTGCAACTCATTGAAAGCGGATCCGAGCTTATAGATTTATAGCACACGTGTTTTATGGAAAAAGAGCTCTATTTACCAGATGGTGTGCACCTGCCAAATTAGACCTGGAAGGCTTTGGGAATCATGGCGCAAGTGATTGCTAGGAGGTTGTGAATCGACTTGCGAGGATTAGCGAAACTATCTGTTACGACGATTTATTCAATAACTCTCCATAGTTTTGGAAAACCTTTGGAGGTTGTTTTATATTAAAGAAAAATAACTAGAGGTATTGACATTCAAATTTGATTTCGAACTCTCTGGCAAAAAAGCACTCCAATCGCTTGTTCATATTTGACTACGCGCCTTAGAAGCGTCATCTGCGACTCTACTCCACTGTAGAAACAACTTCATCCTGCTTTCATCAACCACGTCGTGCTTCACTCTCCTTCAAATTGCCTCATTAGCTTGGCTCTGTTGAAAGTTCCAGCGTGTAACATGCGTACGCCGGATCTTTGTGATGTATTTCTCCAAAAGCTGCGCAGTTCTCGGCTTTTTTCAGGCTTTCCAAGGTAGCGATCTTTTGGTCCGCTAGGACAGTTTTTAAGAACTTATTAAAGGTTGCATAGAATCAGAAAGATTCACTTCCGTCAGGGTCGCGAGTCGGATGAGGCTAGTGAAAACTCAGTCCTGCCGTGAGCGCTTTGGCAGTGTTAGCTTGATCCAATGTTCTTTACGGAAGTGGCAAATTGTTCCATTCCCGATGATCGGTCCTTCAGAATTTGGTCCATTCTTTAATCTCCTTTCGAAAAGGCTCACCAAACTATAACGTGTCCTCTCTCATGTTTACGCTGAGCTTTATATTCCCAACCGAATATCTGCCGAAGGAGTAGGTAGGATAGAAGTCCGTTTTGGGAGATGGGTGGCGATTGACTAGTTCTCTGCTTTAGAATTTTCTGACGCGGCCATGTTTAATAATCATAGGGCCACACACAGAGATGTCCACCTTTTCGATAAAATATCTTGCTTTATGTCCCCGTAATACCTCTGGACGCTTGGACCATGATTGTCCCATATTTCCACGAGTTTATCAAACCTGCAGCGGTTGAAATCAGTCGTGTTCACTCCTGTTGTAAACAAGGCAGTGTATTTCCCATCTATGCTGGAGCTTTATAGCTGGTTCAGTTTTTCGCGATTGTAATGCATCGAATCATCATGCAGATGATGGTCCAGCAGATAAGGAAGCAATGCCAACTTTTTTCCTGCAAAGTCTTTTGTGTTGCAAAATAGGCGATGTGCGGTGATGGTAAGGCCAATATACAAGAGAAAGTTTTTCCTGAGTTTGCCTTCTGATTGATGAATTCTATACTCTTCTCAAAAATAAAGGGGTTGTCTGATCGTGGAATAAAATCCATTCCCTGGTCCGGTTCCTATTCGCCGCCACCAGATATCTCCGGCCAATCAATCGGCGGGCACTTTGGTGGGAATACTAGTGATTTTATTATTTTCCACATAGACATAAGGGTGCAAATATTCTAATGAAAGCGCTGGTAGGCAATGAATAATCAAAGCCTCACCTAGGTGTGGCGGGTGCTTAGCAATTGGTTTGCCAAATCCAACTGATCAATGATCCTCTGGATTCACCGCCCTCATCGAACGTTTTCGCCTCATCCTTCAAACCCAATATAACGAGATGCCACTCTTCTATACAGGCTGGTCCTCAATAGCCAGATCGCTTGCTAACATGGAACCAAGAGTTGTTCGTCCTTCTGGAATTATAATGCGCACGGGATTTGTAGTTTAGCACACCCTTCTTTAATCGGGTAGTCCAGCCATTTATACTCCTTGCAACAGTCAATAAAGCATAGCGTGGGTTGGCTGTGCTAAACGATAAGTGGTATGTCAGTCCAGATAACACAATATTCCCCTTCAGGAAGAAATAGTTGATCGAGGTAAGGAGTTTTAATTCTACTCGCGATTAAATGCTCCTAATCCCCGTAGCTAGATCATGCGGCAAGAATAAATAATGTTTTGGTGTTTTACTTCTTTAGGATTTTTGAGCACAAGAGCCAAAAATCAGGACGAACCCTGTGAATAAGTAGAATTGAAATAGATTTTCATTGAGTTGCTTTTTGATTTCAATCAAATTAGCGATTTATTAGGGAAGATTTTTATTTTCTTGAAAAAAGCAAAAGAATCTATTCTACCCTAGATTTTGTCCCCACTGACTTCATTAAAAAATCCCAGTCCGAAGATTGGCTAGCTTTATTAATATTAACCCTTTGAACAACCTCCGCGTCAATTTGATTTAAAATAGCATTCCAACGTTGGTGAACCCTAATCTGCTGGATTGAGATGATTTTGACATCTACCTACACAATTACAAGTGACTTATCATGCCGCCTGAGCTTCTTTTTTCCATTGGCTAAATTATATTTTCGCGATTTCCCGCACGTCTACTTTCTTAGGATGAAGGGATTTTTCAGTCAAACTCAAAATATCTTTGGGGACCGCTTGTGCGGAAATCCCCGTACCCTTGGCGGTAAAGCGAATGCCATTGCCCATTTTGGGAACTCTAATTTCGCTCTCTGAAAACCTCTGATTCACTACGCTTTTGCAGGCGAGGAAACAACTAAAAGATCAAACCCAAAAACAAAAACCACAATCCTTTCGAATTGTGGTTTAGAAATTTAGGGGCTATTGTAATTTTTTTAGCCTAAAGTGCTTCAGCACCTGCTAGCAATCTTTACTAAAATTTGCGTGTTTGTCAATAGCTAGCCACCTGACGACTTCCTGTGTAAAAGCAATCGACAGCCTCCTTAGAAGGATTCAGCATTTTTCAGTGGCTTTAAATCATCGCAGTCATTCGGTTAGCGCCATGCTCAGAAGCATTGCTTTTCAATAGCGGCCTTTGTAAAACTGAATCTTAAGTGATGATTGGCACTAACTCTTCGATGGATGTAGCTTCTTGAAAGTTCCAAGATGTAATCAGTTTTCTGGGCAGTTTTTTCTTCTTCAGTAATCACCCATTTGACTTGGGAAGAACTGCTCACGTTTTGAACAAACTGAGTGCTACATGTTGTTAAATTCATTGAAAACCAAAACAACCTGATCATATTGCTCCCTCCAAAAATGAGTTCCGATCGCGCATAACTCTGCAGCTAGACTTACATTGTCAAAGGTAAGAGTCATCCCAAAACCTGAGTAAGAATCAGGAATCAACTGCAAAATCACGCTTTTTGAAGGGCTCGTAAGCTCTTTATCCCAGAGGTTAGAAATGGTTATTTCTTTTCTGGCAAATTGACAAGAATGGAAGCCGTTACAAAGCTTTTTATATAACATTTGAAATTGATAAGCTTCCACAATGTCCTTTATCCGAAGTGAACTGGTGACGATAAGGTAACCTTATTTACTTGACGCTTTTGAGCATACACGAATTTCGCTGCTCCTTCAGAAGCTCTCGAACATCTATTTAGGATTTTGAGTCAACGTCTGAGAGTATGAAGAGCACATCTGGGTGATTCTTAGTCCTGCGCTCTTACTGAGTTTGGCTGCGGATACCATGTTTTCATGCCTTAAAGATAATCTGGCTGAAGTAGAGACTACTGGAGGTCGATGGACCGGTTTCTTTACTGTCTTAGGTTTAGCATCAGTGGTTGTTTGGGTCTTGGTATAGAAAAAACCGGAAAGTTTGACCCTCCCGGATCTCGTTTCGATTTATTTGCGTATTTGGAGCTATTCTGCGCAGCAAGCAGTACCAAAATCTTCCTGCTTCCATCTTATCTCCCTTAAGAATAAAGGTTAGTGGCTTCAGGATAAGTTGATTCCAAAAGTGTACTCGGCAATCTTTTTTCAATATCTATGCTGATCTACAGGTAAGGAATCATCAAGCTTTTGTAGAAGCATAGATGATTCGCACTTGATTAGCTACAGAAACTTGGGAATACTCGTGGTTCTTCAAGATTATCCTGATTTCTTCTACCCCAATTCGCTCATTGTACAGCTTATGTAGTAGCAAATACATAAGAGTCAGAACCAAATAACTGCTCCTAGAGAAAGCTTCTAACTCACGGAACTGAGCTTGGAATGCATAAGCTTCAATGTACCTAGTTACTGTGTCTTCATTGCTTTGATCTGAGCATTACAACCTACCATCTAGATACAGAAATACCCTACGTTGATCGCAGGAGACTACTGCGTTACCATAGGTTTTGTCTTGTAGGAAGATACTGAACGCACTGTAATGAAATTACGTTAGTCGGGATATAGGCAGATAACGTCACCAGCTTAGTTTTGCGATGATCAGGAAGCTGCCGTCAAAGACCTCCACTTTTACCAAATGCTTTAATTTGGAATCTGGCAAATCATTCATTTGCTGCGCAATGGTAATTGCAGCTTATTGATTTTTCGCAGCTTTTTCCAAGCAATCTAGAGTGGAAGGTAAAAATCGTCTCCTGGATAAGCTTCACGTCCGGAGGTCTTTCGCAAAAGCAAGGAACTTCACGGTATGGCAACAGCTTGTTTGGAAGATATCATAAACAACTAGCGCAGGACGAACCAGTTAATCACGGAAAAATTCACGCATAGATCTGCACACCTGCCATGGTGCAAAAACTGGCCTTGGAGGCACGGATCTGCCGCAGAAGCGCTACACTATCTGTATATGAGGAAGATGCTCAACAATTGTCTAATGCCGCTACTAGTTTTGCCACGGTAGAGGGTACTCTGTCGAATCGCTACATAGATACAGAATACCAGGTTCGCCTCTATACTATCGTAAAATTCCTTTGGTTGATTATAAGATCAATAACTACAGCAAGTCTTACCTTGTCTGACGATACGATTACTGACGCTGAACGAACACGACGTTGGGATTCATTGCATCAATTAGATTTGAATACCAAGTCTGAAGAGTGCCTTCTGACCGGCCTGTCGGTAGATCACAGAACCAGGTGTCTTTTTTCGCTCAAGGTGGCATGCTCGTAACAACTCACACAGTGGATAGGACCTTTTACCATCTCGATAGGAATACCTAACGTATCGACCACATACGGCCAAGCATTCCTTCGCAAACCATTAGTAGAACGCGAATTGTTCTTGGTTCTTTTTACCGTATACCTTCCTTTGACACTCTTATAAGAGTCCCAAAAAGTACCGGCTCCACAATTGTCTTTTTCCAGGTTTAAGCACCATTGATTTTCAGGCTCATGTGTCCGAATTTCGATATCATTCAGCTACGCCGCTGACCTTGGAAGTCATAGATACGGTGCTACACCATCCCCACTTGAAGAGACTGTTGCCCCACCTTCTTAGTTCGCTGCTGTTCTTGTTCCGAGAGTTTGCTCTCTCTAAAATTTGCCGCGAAGTCCTTCGAATCTGGTCTTACTTCTGCCATGATATCGTAGATTAATGCTTTTTAATTAGATTTTTGTACTTTCGTAATGATTCTCACTGAAACTCCGTTGTGTTCTCAAATTCTTTAGAGGCTTCGAGCTAAGTGATTCACTGAAGTTTGATCGGTCATTTACTTGAGATATAACCACAAATCAAAGGATTGAATTGTTCTCTCAACGAGTTGGACCGTCCTCAACCACCAGAAATTCTATTTACACTTCGATAAACTGGATTGCGCAATTTTTTTCATCTATGGCATAGAGATTGTACTCAAATCAGCTGACTTGACTTGATTTGATGAATATTGTATTGGGTTTTTTTTGTCAAATCTTCCTATAGCTACAGGATACGTCCACCAAGACATTTTCCTCATAACCATTTTTATGAAGACTATTTCAATAACAAAGTAAGTGTCATCTTTTGAGCATCTGTAGCATAAAGGATTCTAGAACTTTCAATTTTTCTCGGAAGAATAGTCGGTTATTTAGCATGAGAGCCAAATCCCTATTTTCCTTTACATGGTCGGAAAGCTTGACAAATCAGCATGCCTTCTCAAGGATATCTTTTCAAGGGAATGGGTTCCATTAAATGGCGAGCTTTGGCATCCGGGTGTGTCTTAACTCTTGATTTGCATGGACAGAGTTAATTAATTTAAGCTTAAGTTCGTTTTAAAACCCATCAACAAGCTCTTTTTGAGCTTATCATCAACAAGATAGATTCTTTCTCAATATTTCTCTGTTATTTTCAAGGGAAAGCGAAGCCTTGAAGTTTTTTAATGTCTGGCTAAAGAGCTTTCTTACTCTGTTCAATTACTTGCTTTTGCAATTAGCAATCATTTGAAGGCTTCCAGCTTTATAGCATCCTTTTTTTGCTTCAAATGCTAATCATTTTAAACTGAAGCCTCTTGCGCTTTTTTCAAGAATGATATCTCGCTCCAATCTGCTTCAGTTAGGCAACTTCTCATTTTTCAGCTTGAGGTTTGCCATTTTATTCTAGCTGTTTCAGCTGACTTCAAATGCATTCTCAATGCTACTTTCTCTATCGTCAAGCAGGCTGCCAAGCATTTGGCTTCAGCAAAAACTTGAAGTTACAATGAAGAAGGCCAAAAAGCAAATATATTGCCAGAAAATAAGAACCGGTAACCGGGTGTGATTAATCCATTTTTTTGCACTTTTATTCAATTGGTTCAATAAAATAAAGAAAAGGGAAAGGCTAGCGCCAATCCCTTTCCCAATCTAATTATGCGATACCCGCATGTTTAGGCGCGACAATCAAACAGATAACTGCCTTGCAAATAGAGAAACTACCTTCGATCAAGGCAGCAAATGATCAACATTGCACCCTGGATCTTTCCAGCAGCTTCAGGCTGGGCGAGCAAATCGCTTTCGCATAGCCTGTCCACCAATACGACCGATACCTAGTGGCATGCCAGCACAACCGCAACAATACTGCACTCGATTCAAGCTCCCATTAGAGCATAACCAGCAGTTACACAAGATAATAGTTAACATAAGATTTAATTTATATAATTGAACAAAAGAATTGCCTAATTTTATTGATGATCATCATGCTGCGTGCTCCTGCTACCCGTCGGACGCAATGTAGCATGCGCAGAGAAACAGCGTAATATAACAATAAGCCTGATAGTCGCTACTCAACAATTCGATAATTTATATAAGTCACCATCCAACGTACTTGCTATATGCGATTTAGTGATGATTTCAAAGATAAATGCCCAAGGCAATGAAGCGAGAATTAACAATGTGGCTGGCGGTGATCCGCTGACGAAAAGTCGAACCTATCAGGCACAATGGCTTAGTGAATAAGCGCTATGATTTCGTACCCTGGGTAAACAATAATACAATAGCATCAGAGGGAGGCCGGAACCAGGAGTCCCCATAAAAATCATGCTTCCTAGTAAGCCTTATTTCAGTTTACGTTGGTAATAATGAATTGTCAACACACGGGCCAGAACTAAGTGACGGCAGTAATATTCCAGTCATGGTTGGCAGCACTGGGATAAGCCAAGTCAAGTTACCATAAAACCACAGCAAAAAGGAAAGCGTAATCTAAATAAGGGGAACGAATCGTTTTGGTATTGTGGACCGATGATTTTTTGGCAATGTCGTTCTCTCACGGAAGCCGATAACAATTGTTCAATAATCGCGGAGCACTTTCGGAGCTACAGCCATTTTTCTTATAGAATGACGCGGCAGAAAGCAGCATTGCACCAACAACGATTAATACTATATAAATAGCATAATTAGATGTCTTGGTTATAGGAAAACTTCTACAAAGCTTTGCATCTATGTGACTCTATGTCCGCAGAGTGATCGTGCTCATCGATAAAATACCCTTCATGGGCATTAGTTCTTCCGTCCGAAGGTGGTTTCATGATTTTGAAAATTTGTAGAGCTGAAGAATATAAAGCCTTCTGTCTTCCTCTGAATACACGATTACAGGTAGTGCGTAAAGTTTTTACGTAAGTGTGCCCAAAAGTCGCAAATGCACTCATGCAGAAGTCCTTTGGTGATGCATGATGAAGCCTCGTCTTATCTTCTTCTCTCCACCAGCAGCATAAGTATTGCCGCAAAACCTAGCAAAAATTGTGCAATTAAAAGACTTAGTACCAGTATTTTACGCGTCAATCACTCTATTTTTTTTGAAGGGGCTACTTCGAAATCGGTGGCGCAACACGTTAGCAGAAAATGTTGTAGATATCAAAAACGAAGTAGCAACAAAAAAATGATGAAGAAGTGTCTGCTATAAACAAGAATATAATTTTGTCCATACTAGGGTGTCAAACGGAATTCCAACTAAACACTAGAGAGAAGCTGCGATATAAATTTAAATTCATTGCTAAACATGAGATTTGGAAGAATTTTTATCAACATGAGAAGGATTTAAGAGAAATGCCACTGAGTACACACTGATCAAAAAGGAAAATACATAAAGGAAAAAGTGATATTCTGATTTTTTTCATGGAATTCAAAAAGGGAAAACCAACTACAATACGACCTATTAGAAACTGCAATAGCCAAAGAAAACAAGAGGAATCCGGATATGAGTTAATTTTATGTAGAAGTGCCCATGAGATGCAAGTGGATAAGATAGCATAAAATAGCCATATTTTAGAAATGCATTATTACCTTGCCTGTCGCTGACATCTCAGAAGTTGGTAAAAATGGCAATTTCTCTTACAGACAAAAAGAAAATAGTAAAGCCGAATGTGGGATTTCTTTCGCTCTCTTTTGTTGAATCATCCACCCAAACCATAGTACCAGAGCGCTAAATCACTCAAGAGTTGAAATGATAAACCATGTATTTAAACATAGGTTGGGGGTACTACGGCTTTCTCTCAGGAATCACCAGTCTTTCATTAATCAGACGGTTTAAATTTATAAAATCAATACGCAAATATAGGCTCATATGCGCGCCCTTAGAATAATGAGCTCTATAAATTTCGTTCTTGTAAGAAGGTAAAATCCTATTTTGGTACTTTAATTGGAAGAAATCCACATGTCAAAATTATCTAGGTGTATTTATTTGTGTTGCTTTTTTGCCATGGCTTTGCTCCTCGAGCGCATATCATTCACTAATCGAAATAACTTTTCGACAAATCTTCACTTGCACATTTATATTGCAACGCTATCATCTGGCGGATGTCAAGCTGAGGAAGTGGAGCGGGAAATTTAACAAAAATTACAAGGAGGATTATACCCAAAGTCTCCCGTCTTCATTACCGATTGATTCTGCAACCGTCTAGGCAATCGCTGAAATACTTAAATCCGCGGTAGAACTGGCTTCAAAGCAAATTGAATGGCATAAATAAGCCATGTGGGCATCAGATGATACGTTATATACATATTTGGCAAATTGACTATTAACCGAATCTCACTTTGATGATTCCCAAAATAGCCTTCAAATATCATTCATATGTAACATTCACTAAGGGAATGATCTTCGTCATAAAACGATCATTACCCTACTTAGACTATAAGGTGGATTTAGGGAGAAATAGAAAAGGAAATTTCACTCATTGACTACCTCTCCAAATGAATCCAAAATCTCGGAAGGAAGATAGATACGAGCTTTTCACGATCATCGCTTAATTATTAATGAATCGAGATCGAGAATAAAAACGCGCGTAATTGGGAGCAGGACAAGTCATTTGATCATGGTGGCTAGACAGAAGAAGAAATTCCCGAATCATTTCATTTTGGGCAACGCTATTATCCGTGAGGCTTGGATGGCCCTTAGCTTATGACTATTACAGAGAAAGCCCTGTTGGCAACCCTATCATCCGGCGGAGTTTTTTAC
>Ga0163217_1100219_pt1 | contig 10069 bp, 10 predicted proteins | sample SynspAceP_FD_185933 | JGI IMG/M metagenome (GOLD analysis project Ga0163217, IMG submission 185933) | Saline lake microbial communities from Ace Lake in Antarctica - Synechococcus sp. Ace-P (PacBio error correction) | ecosystem: Environmental > Aquatic > Non-marine Saline and Alkaline > Saline ...
ACCACAAAAACACCCACCCACCCAGGGAGGGGGGGGGGAAAGAAAAAAGTGGCCCCGGTTTTTTTTTTTTTTAAAAACACTAAATGTGAGGAGTAACGCCGGATTTTGGCGGATTCATGCAGCTACGCGCAGGAATTTTGGGACGCCCGCCAAGCCGCCCGCGCGCCTTGCGTTTTACAAGGTTTTTTTTCGTCGGCCATGAAAGTTTTTTTTCAGCCAGTCTAATGAACCAGCGTCCGGTGGAAGGTAAAAGCTCCTGTTTCGCAACCATCAGCGAATGTCCAGCGGATCGAGGCGCCGTTTTTGCATCAGGCCTGGGGTCCCCTTGGCATCGAATGCATTTCCGTCCCCCAATGGTAGAAAAATTTCAACGATAATCATCTCCCGCGCAGGCCCCGCAAAGCCTTTGCTATTCCCTTCGAGGCCTCGCATCGCGGCATGTCCTTTGATGACAGCGGTGAATTGTTTGCTGGCGAGAACCAGCGGGAATGACCTTGATATATGTCACGGTTTGACCGCGCCGGTGCCTGCCTGCAAAATGCGCCTGGCGGAGCTGATCGGTCTGGCCTCGGTAATACCGCTCCTTCGCTGAGCATGCGCGGGTGGTTTCTGGATGGCGTGCAATTATAACCTGCACACCCGGCAGCCGATGCTGAATGGCGGGAAAGAATAATCAATGCGTGATTTCCTTGACGTTTTTCCATGCGGCCCTTCGTCCTATTTCGTGCAGTCACTCAAAGGTCGGGGCCATTGCGAACGCTGCCGCCGGCCGTAGTTCACGCGCTGCCAGAGCGGGCCGTGAGGATTTTCCCTTGCCGCACGCGCGATGATAGTTTTTTCCCTCCGTTGCGCGAGAATGTGACGGTGCGAAAAAGCTTGCCCTCCCTGTTGAAGCGCGGGGGGATGAGCCCGGGTGGAGCAGCCTTGCTCGATACCACCGACCACGACCCATTGCTGCTGCCGGTTGGCTGGATCGGGCATTCGCGAGCGATGACTGCGATGGGCGCAGTTCTTTGCCGGCTGAGGCACCGGAGCTGATGGATTGTCGATTGTCTCTGGCCGAGGTGCGCAGCTGCGCGACCTTTGTCGGTCCGCATGTTCCAAAGTATTCTGCAAGCATGCGACCGGTAGCGATGCGGGCATCGTGCGGCCCTAATGACGGTGCCGCGGGTTGCTGGCCCGTTTCCATGCGGATCTGGCGCAGGAGGATTTGGAGCGCTTGGGCGGAGAAAAACCCACTACGCTCCAGTCTGGGAGTGAATGTGTCGCTGCCCAGCAAAAGATGCCCGCGCAAGGCTCAAGGTCGGGAAACTGCCCGTGGCGCTGTCGTTGTTCGACGGCGGGGCAAATGGAATTCGAAGCCGCCTGGCCGTTGCTGCGCGCAAGCTATCCGCATAATGAGTGGATCACCAATAGCGATGTGCAGCGCGATTGGCATGCAACCTTGCCCGCCGAACTTAATTCATAAAGGCTGGGGTCGACCGACGCACCCGATCTATTATTTGCGGCGGCGGATCTGGTGATTCATCGACCGGCAACACACTTGCGGTCTCAAGTGCTTACCGCCGCGAAGCCTTGGATCGTCCGTGCAGAATGGCGCTATTTCGACGAAGCCAACTCGAGAAAGGCACGCGCTTTGGCTAGCGGTGCCGCGTTCACCTGCCGCCATATGCCCAATCTCTGCCCATCCTTGGCGTGCGGCGAATTGACAGGCGCAAGAGCCAACATAATCGAACGCGGCAACGAGCTTTGGCAAGGGGCGCCGATGCGGCGACCGTACCCGCGCATTGGCTTCTAGTAAGTTGTTGGCCGATTCGGCTCTGGTAAATCGCTTCCGAATTTCAACAATCTTTAAAGGAGGTCATCCAAGGCTGAGCGTATCCCGTTCTGACCATGCATGCGGCCGCGAGTCAACATTTACACAACGTATCCGCGGCCTTTGGGCCGCGCAACCCGTGCTCCCGCGCGAAGCTGGTGATCGCGCCCATGCCAAAAACGAGCTATACGAGAGCTGCCGACGCTCCCTTTCCCTATCCGCACCAACCAGTCACCCGCACCCGATGGGAGCTTCACCTTGCCTGCGCGCGCAAATGCCGTGGCGGCCAAGGCAAGCGCGCCGTTCTGGCCTTTGTCGACGTGGACTCATCCCGCACCCCGAAGCTTGTCTGCGATTAGCCGAGCATGCCACGATGGGTCCGCGGCTGGTGATGGGCGAGGTCGCGTACCTCCCCAAAGGGCGACGGAGGGGGGCCTCAATTTCGACCACTTCGAACAAGATCGCGTTAACACTCCGACCGCAGGGTTCCCGCCCCGGCAGAAGACTGCGCTATTGCGAGAATTACCGTTGTCTGGTCCTCAACTTCGCCATGCACCGCCGAAGATTGGCGCGCAGCGGCGGTTTTGGACGAAGCTAATTTCGGCTATGGTGGCGAGGAATACAGACTTGGCCGTGTGGCTTCGACGCGCGCGGGATCGACCATCTGGTGGAATTGAAAGGGCGAAAGTCTATCACCAATATACCCCACTGCATGCCGCCGGATCCACCAATGTCGACGCCGTGGTTGCGCAACGCCGAATATTTCCCGCCCGTGGGGCACCGCCCATGGGCATTGGCTGCACGCCTTCACCTGAATTGGGGGCTGAATCGACAATAGGAAGAGGCACTGACTATCCTGCGCGCGCCTGAGAGCGGATTTCCCGAACTGTGGTCCGCCAGACCGGCGATATGCCCTACCAAACACCCCGTGTGTTGGACAGCTCAGGGCGAATCTGGACACTCGAGGAAAGAGCCGCCGCAGCGCGCCGCCCAAGCGGGCGACGACCGTAATCTCTGCCATCGCTGCGTGAGTGACGCCATGAAGATCGCCGCCATCAGCTGACATTCTTTCCCCATCGCGCGCCCCTTCATGGCGGGATGGAGGCGCATTGCTGGCACCTCTGCCGCGGTCTGGCGGCTCGGCATGTATGTACCTGTTTTGCGCCGTGATAGTTGATTGGGGCGGCAAGGTCGAGCCGGCGTGACATCCACTATGATCGCGGAGTTCCCTTGCAACAAAATGGCATGCACACCGACTGACGGGGCATTTGATCGGCCGTCCGAAGCGTAATGCTGCCGCGCCCTTGCCGAGTGGTGATTCGACGTGGGTGCATAACAATCACGTGCACCGCTTCCCCCCGCGCCTTCGCCGCCGGCATCGATCCCGATGGTGAACCTCCTACATTTGCCGCCGTTCGAGGTCCTCAAACGCGCCGTCGCCGATGTGGGCACCGTGGTCTCTGTTTAAACCTGCTCGCAGCGGCAATTGCGCGGCATGGTTTGAAGAAGGAGACTCCCCTTCACCCGCGTTGTGCCCAATGGCATCCACCTGGCCCGATTGCCGTTTCCGCTCTCGAGGCGACGGCACTGCCGGTCTGGATGGCCTATCACGCCGACCAATGGGCCGCATCTTTGGCTCACACAGTCCTTCGCAGCTCGCTGGCATCCCGCTCAAAGCTTTACAGGTACCAAATCAGTCAGCACGTAATTTCGACAAAGAAAAATCGTGCGCTTTAGGGGCGAACGTTCCCAATACGGAGGTCTGCTGTCAAGTGCTAGACCATGACCAACGCCACGCCCGCGCTTCTGTCCTACTGTTCACGCCCGCTTTTGGGACGAACCCTTCGGCTCGCCGCGATTGAGGCCAATGGCGTGTGGGGTCTGTGCCGATCATGCTGTTGAGAAGGCGCGAATCCGTGAGTGCGGGGGACGTGGCGCGTTAATGCTGTGTGAACGCTGAAGTTGCGAGTGCGTTGAAGGAAGCGATCGCAATCCCGCGCAGATCCGCGCGCGAGAGGGTTGAGCGGTTTGTTTAACGTTGAGCGGATTGCTTGTGGCGTATGAGGGGTTGTAATGGCCGAGCAGTTGAAAGTGTAGGTCAACGGAATAAATGTTTACTCCCTACCCCCTCGTTCTGAGCCCCTTTGAACGCCCTTATAAACCGAAGTACGCTTGCCAACAAGATAATAAGCCTACAAACTCGGCCAAGGGTTCCGCCAAGAAATGGCCCGCAAGCAATTATCTAAAACATTCGAATTGGCCGCCGCTGGCAAAGCGTGCGGATCGACCTACAACGAAATTTTGAGAGTTGTGGTGTAAAAATCATCTAAGCAGTTTGCGAAATAGTGGGATCAAGAACAAGCGCAGATATCCCCGGGGCCAAATAAAAGGCCATCACACGCCCCTGCACCGCCGGAGCTTCTTGACCGCGTCAAGATACAACGCCAGAGGCAAAATTCGCCCGGATCTGGACGCCCGTGCCTGCTGTCAAAATAGTTGCTTACCTAATGCCCCTGCTTAACTGATTGAAATCCGTCTTGGTGAAACGCTTGTGAAAATCTAGTAAGCCGCTGGCGCTCCATTCGTGCCTTAAAGCAATCCGCGATGTGGACCAAAGATATGTATGGCAGTATGGATGCCTCGGTGTACAATCAAGCCAGAACTTCAAGAGAGTCATGTATCGAGGAAGAATAAACTTTGAAATTGCCGTCAACTTAAATTGAACAACCCTAATTATAAGGTCTTTCGTTTTTGTCCCCTTTTACTATTGACAAAAACCTCTCTCCCCGGCGTCCTCGTTAATAGACCCCCGCCCGCTTTGGAGATCCAATCGCGTTTCTTCTCTTAAAGCCACAGCCGTCAGGCTCTCGCCGACACGGGATTAACCCACGCAATTCGTGCAGGACAATCACTCCCTATCAAATGACCAAGCACCATTCGGGGTTGCAATTTCGGCTCCGCCCTGTGCGCAGGACAAGCTGGTGCCGCTGTCGGCGGGCGTCTCTGACGTGGCGGTTTGATATTTCGCAAGGTCGCCGACGCTACGGCTAGTGTACGGGGTCGAGCTAAGTTTTCGAGAATGGTAAGCAACTGCTGGTCCGCGCGGCTTTGCACATGGGTTTTGTGACACGCGCGGCCCGAAAGACTGAAATTATCTACAATGCTCGGATTATTAACGCGCAGGACACCGAAGGTTGCCGTCGCTTGACGATCCTCAGTCGGTGACCTGGTTGGGTATATAACGCCGGTTTGTCGACAAAGACGCAAACGCGCCCTCTTTGCTGAATCTAACAGTCCATCAGTTTGGAGGTATAGTGAACTATTGTGACAGGCGGGCGCGGTTTATCGCCTCGTCATGGACTGGCCATCGCTTCGGGGTATAGCGTGTGAACCTAACGGCGCTGACCTAGGCAGCGTTCTTGCGATGTGGCCGAGCGTGGCGGACAACCCGCCTTAAATGCTCGGCAGGCGGATATTTGTGATCGGAGGCGGGATAGGATTTTCGAAAGCACATCAGCCCATGCGGTGATTGCATCTCGCGGCCGAGAGCCATGGTCGATCGCTCGATCGACGCCGGGGCATTTAATTCGACCAAGTTCAACCGCGCTCTTACTACGCTTCTGGAGGCCGCAACGTGCCCTATTGGCAAGGCGGGCAGGCCCGATTGGTTTTCGCTTTCAACATATTTCTAACCGATGAGGTTTATGGCTCCCTTCGGCCCACGGGGCATTCACCGACAGATACGTCTTATGACCGCCACGCATGCCCCTACTCCGCCTCGAAAGCCGCCAGCACCATCTGTGCGCGCTTGGGTGAGACCTATCCTCCTCATATGTTGACAAATGCAGCAATAACTACGGGTTTTTTCACTCCCCGAAAAACTAGTACCGTATGTTATCCTCAATAGCCTAGCCGAAGAGCCCATTCCAGTCTACGGCGATGGCGCGAATGGCGTGATCCTGCTGTTTTTTGTCCGAAGACCACGCGAGCGCTGCAACCTCTAAAGAAGGGCAATTGGGCGCAGCTACAAATCGGGGTGAAAATGAGGTGAGAAATCTTGAACTGGTCAAGAGATCTGCGCCCTACTCGAGTGTCGCCACCCCAGGGCCGCCCCATGCCGAATCTGATCAACCTCATACCGACCGCCGGGCATGATCAACGCTTATGCCATCGACCCGACACGTATCCGAACAAGTGGCTGGCGGCCTCGTCAACGGTCGAAAAAGACGGCGCGCACTGGTGGATTGTACCTGAGAATAAAACTGGGGCGCGCGCTGCAAAAACCGCCAAGGCTTGCGAGCATTGGGCAAGCATGAAGATCCTCCTCGGCCACAAGCGGTCAGGTCGCCACGAAACTGCCGCGCACGGAAAACGCGATACGTCCAGATCACGCCCTCGCCCGCTGCCGAGCGGACCTAAACCGACCCCCGTCGCCTGCACGCGGTGATCAATCCACGTCGCCTGAAATGCCGTAATTCATGCCGCCGCCTATACCTGCCGTGGATAAGCTGAAAAGCGATTGGAAGGGCGCGATAATCAACACCGATGCCCCGTCCGCCAGGCGCAAGCCGCGCCGCGCGCGATCATTCCTTTCGTCCCATCCTCGACCGATATGTGTTTTTCCGGCTCTAAGGCGACACTCCTTGGGCCAACCGCCGAACGACTGATCCGCAAAGCGCTATGGCCACCAAAACGTGACGGGAGAGATCACTTGGATAGGCGCTGGGCGCTACGCCGTTTGCACCTCTTGGTCGTGGTCGGCCCATGTCAATAACTTCGTCAAAACTATGTTGCGTCTCGGAGCCGAAGCGCGAAAGCATAACTCCGACCAGTATCGCGCCCTACCGCTCTGCTTTGAATTGCACAAGCCTGTGAAAGATCGCCAAAAACCCTTGTATCAAAGCCCAAAAAAACCCTCCGTATTAACATTTCTCGCGCGCAACGACAACGAGCTGGGCGGATTCGCCCGCGTTATTTCGACGCCGCCAATATCCCCTGCGCTGTCACCGATATCCGTGTCCCGACTACCCCTACCCCCGCGAAACGCCCCGCTAAACTCGCGAATGGACCTGCAGCGTGGACCGAGTGCCGCCTTTGGCATTCCCGCCCCATGGCGCCAGACCTCACCATATTTAACAGCCAACTTGATTTTACCAAGACTGATTCCATGACCGCAGAACCGCCCAAAACGCAAAGTATACCTCGCGGCGCTTCCGCAACGGCGTTTATCCGATCACGATCGCCGTTCGAAACAGCTGTTGCCGATCTATGACAAAACCGATATTACTATCCGTAAGCGGCTGATGCTGGGCGGTATCCGCGACATCCTTATCTCACTACGCCTCAGGACGCAGACCAGTTCAAGCGCGCGCTTGGTGACGGCGGCCAGTGGGTATTTCGGCTGAGCTAAGTCTACGCAGCGCCAGCCCCGATGGACTGCTTCAGCCTACAATCTTGGCGAAGAATTCCTCACGAGCGCCCTCTGCGATGGTGCTTGTGATAACACTTCCTTCGGCCACGGTCTGCCTAGATCCTCGGCTCAAGCCGACGCCCCAACCACCGGGGGCACTGTCTTGGCTACCCTCTCGGACCCTGCAGCGCTTATGGCGTGTGGATTCGACGTGACTGCCAAGCGCGCCAATCGTTGAAAAAGCCCGGAAGTGCCCCGTCGAATTATGCTGTAAACGGGGCTGTATTTTTGGATTATACACGCGCAGCCGAGCGCGCTAAAGACGGTCAGCATCGCCCGAAGACGAGTTGGAGATCAAACGACGCTTGCTTGAATAACGTTTCTGCATGATGATTGCGAACGTCCAACGTATGGGGCGTGTACGCTGGCTGGATACATCGGACGCCATGGGAGCCTTTTGACTGCGGGTAACTTTGTGCGGACCCTGACACACGACAGGGCTCAAACTGACCCTAAGAAATCGCAATTGTTCCAGGTGATCGAACGCCACGTGCATTGAAGAGCAGGCCAATGTTGAAAAACGAATATGGTGTCTATTTAGGTAATCTAAAATCGTTCGATGAGATAGCCATTCACCCCCAGAAGTTTCGCGCGCGAAACAAACCCTGTATCCTTTTCGTCGGTCTCCGCCGTAATGAAGTCTTCAATCAGCAGAAGCACCAGCCTAATTGATATTCAACTAGCACAACTTTCGCTAATTTAGGGGGAGTAATCCGAAACTTGTTATGAGCGACCTGCTCCCCGATGGTCTCATTCATAACAGAGTCTGCGGGATCTGGTTTTCCATATTCCTTGGTTCGGTTTGGGCAGCGCGCCGGCACAGCGCCCTCAAATGGCTCTAGCGTCCGGCCCGCTCTGCCGGCGTTTTGGTTTCCGAGCGACGAGTGCGGCGCTTGACGTGTTGAGTTGTAACGCCAGAAGAGCAAGCTTTCGTCTTGCGCCCGTTCCAGGCTGTCGAACATCTCCTCGTTCAGGAAGCTCGTCGCGCAAAAGCTGCCGTTGAATGAACTCAGGAAAGCATTTTGTTGGGTTTGCCCGGATCGATATCAGTGCCAGTCGATCCCATTTTCGTTCGCTCTATTCAGATCGCCCGACTGTGACTCTGTTCCATTAATCACTGAAAAATACCTGGCGGGCCTGCCGTAGACCCCGGTACAAGCGCATCCAGTTCCCCGCGGACACTGCGCCGGATATGGACATGTCAGCCATCAGCAGAGGTTTCTCAACGAACAGTCGTAATTCACAGCCAAGACGCAAACCTTTCGGGATCCTCCGAACGTGTCGGGCAGGAAGTTCCTGGGAACGCAGATCACCGGGGCTCACGCCCTCCGACATTGGCTCCCTAGCCACGAAGCCCGTTCGCCCCGTCGTCCGCCTAAAGCCCCCAGCTTCTCCTCTGTTATAAAAGCCGTAGATTTTCTTGTGCTTCATGTCATTCCCTTGCGCTCCGCATCACGCCGAATCGCCGATAGCCAAACCGTCGCCCCTTGGCGGCGTACTAGCCTTCATCCTCCTGCTCTGATCTCTGAATTGTCAGGCGCCGTCGCGCGGGACAGTTCTTCGATCAACACCGACAAGGCAGCCCGACTCTGCGAGAACATCAATGGTCCCGCATCGCTATGACGCTGCCTCTCGCCGCTCATTCGGCGGTCGTCAGCCTCCTTTCCCCAACAGGTCTTCCAGAACCAACATTGTCCAGCATCGTAAATCCGCCGCAGCCGTTTGAAGCCTAAAGCTTTTTGTCATCCAGCGCTCTCAGCTGGCCGCGTCCTGAACACCTCCAATGCCGCCATACTTCGGTTGAAACTTGTAAAAGTGCCTTGGCTAAGGCCATGGCTTGCGGCACAACTCTGCTGTCGGCATCCCGGCTTCTTGTTCTTTGATCATCCAATGATTTGGGCATCCATGAAGTCGGCTCTTCCGCATTTGCTTGCTCCTTCGAAGTTAGCAAACTCTACATAACTAGGGACGTTTCGGGAGGGCAGTCACCAGGCGGGGTTCCTTCGGGCCAAACATAAAACCGCAGAATTGCTTGGGCTCAGAATTTCCTTGGGCTTTTCCGAAAAGTTGTTTAGGGAAATTGAACTCTCATGAAAAAATTGCAATAAGTACCGCATGTCGTTTGGTGTCGGTCTGTTCTTTCTCGATTCGCGGCCGACGTGGTCTGCGGACAAAACTTTGAGAAATCGCCACTTAAGAAAGGATCCACCGATCTAACAGCCCCGGCCTAGAAAGAACTGATGGCCAAGATGTCCGCGGCGGAAACGGCTTACGCTTTTCCGGTAAGATCTGGCGCGGGCTGTGGTGGTGCCAGATGCGTCTTTATCGCGGTTGGCACGCCGACGCGCGGGGTTGAACGGTCCCATGCGGACTGACATATGTAATGGAACTGCCTGAAGAGATCGCAAATGCCCTAAACGGTACGCGGTGGGTAGTAACACCAATCCCGACCGTGCCTGTTGAACACCGACAGTCAAGCAGGTAAATCGAAGCGGCCAATCGCGGAGTCCGCGTTTTGACGTCGCCTCGAACCCCCGAGTTCTTCGCGAAGGGCGCCATCGATGATCATGCGCCCCCGACCGCGTTCGTGGCCTTCGAAAGCGACCGTGCACAAAGTGATGAAACGACTATCTATCCGACCGCTTTAACCTGCGTGATTTTCCGATCATTTCGACTGATCTGAAAGTGCGAAAATGATCAAGTACGCGCCCGAACGCATTTTGGCGACCAAATTACCTTTCATCAACGAAACGCCTGCGTTTGTGCGAAACGGGTCGGAGGAC
>Ga0163217_1113786_pt1 | contig 10069 bp, 13 predicted proteins | sample SynspAceP_FD_185933 | JGI IMG/M metagenome (GOLD analysis project Ga0163217, IMG submission 185933) | Saline lake microbial communities from Ace Lake in Antarctica - Synechococcus sp. Ace-P (PacBio error correction) | ecosystem: Environmental > Aquatic > Non-marine Saline and Alkaline > Saline ...
CAACCAAAGGAAGGGAAGAGATCCCACCCGGTCCTGGAACACACCGCTAAGGCGCGGAAAGCGTCCAAACGAAAGGACCCACCAGGTCCCCGGGGCCCGTTAATCAAAAACCCCATTGCGGGCGTGATCCACGCCAAATTCGCCGTGGTGCGGCGGAACAAAAGTGACACCGCGCCACACACCTGTCCCTGCCCCAACCATAATCGGGGCCCAAAATGCCGCCGGCATCCAAGCTGACCCCGTGGTCATAGCCGTTAAAGTTCCCCCAGTATCTCGCGGGCCCCCCCCCGCCGCCGATCCCGGTCTGCGCCGCCCCGTGGCACTGCGGTTCAAAGATCCCAAGCCGAAGGTCCTCCAGCCGGTTCCGACCACCGCGGTTGCGGGAAACCCTTTCGTCCGACCCAAAGCACCCAGAAAGCCCACGCGGTGGGCCGTCAGGAAAGGGACAGCGCATACCGCCCGCCTGCCCTAAGTATTGCTGGCCGCCATGCCAAAGGGGTGCCCCAATTCACTGTCATACCCCTGGTTCTTGCCGCGCACAGGTTGGAAACGGCCAGGCGCCGCTTTGTTTTTCGGACGCAAGGCGACCTGCGCGATCATCCGTCGCCAGACGCCGTATCGCCAACCAACCAAGCCCCCGCGTGTGAAACGGGCCGCAATTCATAGCGCTGTGGCCCCGATCAGCGCCTTGGTTGTCGCGCAGACCTTCGCCGTTTCGGGCGCAGGAAGCAGAGCACCCGGCAAGCAGGGCCAACGTCTTTGCGCGCAAAAACGCCCCCGCTTCAATAGTAGCGGTTGCCTTTGTCGGTCCGGGCCCGAGGTCTTTCGAAGCCCGACCAAACAGACCGCCCCCAGACCCTGGACGTGCATACGCTCCACACGGGATGAATACGTCCCTTGTTCAATGGTAAGGCGGCGGCGAATCGAAATCTCCTTGGTATCGGGGCTGGGCTGGCGTTGGTTCAGGAAGGCATCGGATGGGCTTTGGTTGGGCGGCAATCCAGATCGGCCATCAGCCTCGCATCAGATGCAAGTCCGATGGCCCCAGAATAACTTTCTAGCTGGTCAAGCGACGTCCGCGGCAAAGATCAACGCGAAGCCATGAAGGGCCGTTGTCCGCGCGAAAACAGCCATGCGACATTTGAAACCGGGTCCCAGCCCGTTTTTCTGCGCCAATCTGGCAAATAATCCCTCTTACGGCAACAAACACCCGGTCTGTCCCTGCGCCCGTCCCCAAACCCCGTGATCGCAATCCGGAACCCTTCGAATCGCGCCGTTCTGGGACTTGACCGGTCAACAGACCTGCCTGCCCAGTGGAGAGTAGGACAGCAAAGCCAATTCTTTCGTTTGTGGCAATGTCTCTGCCACGTCGCTATCGCAATGCGGTTCAACAGCGAATATTTCAAATTCTGCATCAGAGACCGGACGCGGGGCCGCTGTCCGCTCGGGCATTGCGTCACCTCATTGCGTTCATGACCCCAAGCGGTTCGTTGCGTTGGGCAGGGCCCGAAGGCGTCGGGATGGTGGCGCTTGCGGGTGTTCACTTCATCTTGCCAGCGCGCCCATGCAGTCCTTCCATATGGGCATCGTCCCTCTGCGCGCGGTCGGGTTCTGCGACTTGAGGGGTCATAGTCCCAGTTCTTGCGGTAAACATAATAGCTGCAACGGTTGGGCCAGTGAGAGATTGATAAAGGTCGACGTAATCGGTGTTCATATCCCGCGTCAATGAACGCCCCCTCAAGCGTGCTGCGGATCGTGTCGGATGAAATCCCCCAGGCGCCGTCGCGCACCGGTGACCTCCCTCGCGCGGCCAGTTGAGTGTTTCGCTCGCCAGCAACAAAAATCGCGACGCCGGTCCGTTTTAGCGATCCACTCGCCGATGATCATCTTCGGTTGCGGCCAAATGGTTTCGGCTTTTGACCGGATTGACCGGGTACATCTCGGCGGTGTCAATAAAGTTGATCTCCCCGGCATCAAGCCGCGCGTTCGATCTGGGCATGAACCTTCGCAGAGGTGTTGCTCTGCGCCCCCAAGTCATTGAGCCCAGACAGGAAACTGGTCACTTCTATACCAGGTGTGGCCAAGTGGCTGTGGTCTTTTTGCATTTTCGGAATTCCTTCTGTTTAGTTTGCGCCTAACACTTAGGGTCTGTTCCGCACTGCCACCGCAAAGCGCATTTAGAAGGCCACCGGGAGCCGGTCGCAATGCCTCGATGGCGAAAATTTGTCGCACAGACGTTCGCTTTGGCCGTTGGGTCGCCCGAAAAAAGGAGGGCAGCGAGTATCCAGCGATATGACGCCTGCTCATTCTTCGCCGCTCTCTTTTTTATCTGTCTTTTGCTACTATTGTTGGGTCGTCGGGTTTGGTTGGGCGGGTTGTGGGGCCATTGGACGTGCCTGTCGGGCATCCAGTGGGGCTTTACCAACCCAGCAGATCGCCTGTTGGGGTCCGGCGCATTTCGTGGGGTTCTTTCTGGCCCTGCTGGGGCGCGCCGCGTCTTTGGGCAGCCGTGCACAAGCCGCCGCCTTGCAGCCTTACTGGCGACAGGGGCGATTGGGGCTGCTGGTGCGCCTATGATGGGGCTGGAACCCCAATGCTCTTCGCAACTGATGCGGGGGTCGCGGGTCGGGGTTCTGCGTTTGCAGGTGTTTACACGGTCGTAGAAGGCATGGTGTTGCAGCCAAAGTTAACCAACGAGCACGCCGGCGTACCATGGGGGCAGTACCGCGTTGTCGACAGACCAGCGGGTCGTTGCGGCACAGATGATCATCGGCGTGCTTCGCAATCCCTGCATCCTAATGGTGTTCTTACAACCTGTTGGCGAATCTTGTGTTGCGTCCGCGCTGATCCCGCTGGTGCTTGGACTACCGCCTGCCAGCCCGAAACGGCCCTGAAAAGGGACGGTTGCGCCCACCGCTGGCCATTCAAGCGGTCCCCCTTGGGCGGTGCTTGCGGTGGCGTCGCGCCTTGTCGAAGCCGCAATCCCTCCGGAGGTCGGGCCGGAGGTCTTAACGGGCAAGAGGTCGGCTTTACCGCCAGGTTCAGGATCGCGTGGTTTCTGTTCCGGCTTGCCGTGCTCGGGGGCGCGATGGCGCATTCCCAGTTGGCTGGCTAGCCGATAAGAATTCGACCTTGCCGCTGGGTGCGGATCTGGCTGTCCGGCGGCGTCGGATGGTTTAGTTGGCGCGTGAACGGTTATGTCGGCCTGCATGGGGCAACGCAGGCGGTGTTCCTCGCGGCGGAGCTTCTTTGGCCTCCACGACCCTTTCCGATCTACTTCCGTCGCGGCGTCCAACGCCCCATTTGACTTTGCCAACAGCTCCGAACGGGTAGAGCTGTCAGCAGCCTTGGATGTTTTCTGGTTATGGCCGTGGGGCGATCTTTGCACCTACGCTGGCATCTTGTGTTGATCCGAAGGCCGGTTTGGTCCACGCGGCGCTGTTCACCATGAATTCTCGTCGGCGCATGGGGGGCTGGTTCTGTTCGGGCTGACTTGCCGCATGCGGCGCGCGCCCACAGCGACAAAACGCCACTCCCTATGTCTATGCGCCGCCCGCACGTCTTTCACCCCTTGCCGCGCTGATGCGCCCGCCAGTCGCGAACGCGACGCTCCCCTACCGCCCTTTGCCACCGGCCGCTGCGCTATGAGAGGCCGTGCAAAAGGCAGTTTCCGGGGGTCGCAAGTCATGACGCGCCACCTGTGATCACCTATCCGCCATTCCGATATCACGGGAATCAAACATTTGGGTAAATCTTGTGGCCAGCCCCCACTGCCTGCGGACGCTCTATGGCCCGCGATCTGCGCGGGCGCGCCACGAAGTTCTGTGCCTGTGCGGCACAACGATGAACACGGCACGCCCGCTAGAACTGCGCGCGCCAAGGCCGGGACTGTTGCTGAGGAATATTGCGCGGGAAATGCCACGAGGTGCAGGCCCGGCCATCGCCCGGACGGGTTCGGGCCTTGTCATTCGAATCACTTTGGACGTTCGTCCCAGGCACGCAAACAAGGTGCTCGACCCACGCATTTTTCAGCGCAGCCCTGTATGAAACCAAGGCCTGATCGAAGAAGTCGATACAGCGGCAGATCTATTCCGAAACAGACGGGCGTTTCCCCTGCCCGACCGCTATGTCGAAGGCACCTGCCCACTGCCGGCTTTGACATACGCGCGCGGCCGACCAGTGTGAAACAACTGCAGCAACAGCTCGACCCCGAAAGACTGAGTCAAGGCCCGCGTTCCACCGGTCCGGGTGCCACTGGCGACCCGAGATGCGCGCGAACAAGCATCTTGTTTCCTGCGCGGCAGTCTGCAGAAATGAAGACAAGTTGAATAACATGTATCAACAGCAAGGCCGATGGCCCGTGCTGACCCAGCGGCTCTATTGCGCAAAGAAATGGCTCCGCATGATGGCGACGGTTTCTCAGGAACGTGGCAATCACGCCGCGACCTGACTGGGTGTGCCCGTCAAACGCGGCGAATACCGGATTGGCCGGTTGCATGGGACAGGGCAGGTGCTTCTATTTCGTCTGGTTCGACGCGCCATTCGAATATTCAGTCGCCTGCGCGCAGGAACTTCTTAAGGGTCGACGCTGGAAAAAGGGCACCGATTGGGAAACACGGCTGTTTGTGCGTACCGACAAGGGCGCGGACGACGTGCGCTATACCCAGTTCATGGGCAAAGGGACAACGTCCCCCCTTCACAGTGTGAACGCTCGGCTTTTCCGGCGACGAGTTATTGGGGTCGCAAAGAGCCGTGGAAGCTTGTGGATTACATCAAGTCCTTCCACTACCTCAATTATGACGGTGGCCAGTTCTCCTACCTCGCGCGGGCGCGGTGTTGTTCATGGACCAAGGCGCCTTGAAAAATTCCCTGCCGGCGGAATCTACTGGCGCGGGGCTGCGTCCACGCGCCCGAAACCTCGGACGCCGATTCAACATGGAGAATTTCCAGTCTTACGTGACAATGGATCTGGCGGATGTATTGAGGCAACTTTATCAAGGTTCGCACAACCAATTCTGTTCCGCTCGGAAGTTCAGAACCGAAAGACGTCCCCCATCAGCCGGGGCGAGTACGGCCCTCCGAAAGAACATGGCGCTGAGGTCGTCGGATCTGACCGAACGTGTTGCCCGCTATCAAACTGCGATGGAGGACGATGGAGTCGCAAATCCCGCCGGCCGAATTGCGAGCGCGATCTGGGCCCGCGTGGCCCACGGAAATACCTGCAGGCGCAGGCCCCTTGGACGACCTTTAAGACGGAACCCTGAACAAAGCAGCCGCGCAGGTAACGTCTGGCGGCTGAATTTCTGATCCCGCTTTATGCCGTTTCCTCCTCTGCCCCCTTATCCCACCGCCGCGGCGAGCATGCTAGAGAGCATGAAGGTGAAAACGCAGCTTGGCCCGACGATGTGCCGCCCGCAATTGGCACAGTTTGGCCCCCGTCACGCCTTTGAAGTGCCAGAAGTCCTTCGCAAAATCACGGACGAACAGCGCGATGAATGGGCGGAAAAATTCGCCGGTGTGCCGAGCTGAGCCCTACGCACCAACGCTTTGAAAATGACAAAGGCCAGCGCAGTGCGCGCTGGCCCTTTTTTTCGTATGTCCCCAAGCGGCCCCGACCCGCGCCCTATTTAAGCGGCGGCAAACGGCAGGCGAAAAATATAATGTCGTGACGCCATTTTCACAGTGGACCGGAATCAAATTTTTTTTCCTTTATTGGGACGGATCGTCCGCTTACGTTTTAAACGATCCGCTTGGATTGTGCATCTATTTAGTTTGGTTTTTCGGTAATCGATTCCGTTGAAAAGCCGCCGCCGTCGATCATGTGCCGCGCAGCTTCTTGAATCGAGCCATATTGCCAGCCACTCCATTTTCGGAAAACCAACGCGACGTATCTGACTCCAGAAGATGACGAGCGGGATACACGCTTGCATAAGTGGTTAAGGCTCAGCTAGAGGGTGGTGATTCGCCGCGCTTCAATTCGGTGAGTTTTGGCCTTGGCCGCGCCCTTCTGCGCTCTATTGAGTGCTGTGGGGCGTGGCGCAGCTTCTGACGGCGCGTCCCTCGCCGACCGGCCGTCACTGTCTCTTTTCTTCGCCCTGTCGCCCTCATTGTGCAGTGGCCTCTACTGAATCTGGGGGAAATTCGCCGCGCGGTTTGGCAAATTTTCATCGACGGCAGGAACAGCTTGCCGGATTTGGTGATCGTTGGTGCGGGATCAATCGGAATCGGCCGCTGGCCGTAGTGCTTTCGCCTTGAGATGACAGTAAGGGCCTCGCCTTTGAACCGGTGGCGGGTGGCATCATGAATCGTTTGAACCTATATTCGGTCAGAAATGGATAATCTGCTCGTCGGCTTCTCTAGTCCTGATCGAGGTGCTCATAGACGAATGGGCTTGAAGGGCGGGCCTCGGAAGTTTTGGCTTCTAGGCTGTGCTCTTAATCCGCAATGCCTTAACGATAATCTCCTCAATGGCTCTTTCAAGTCTCCAGGATTAACGAGTTTTTCTGCTCCTTGATCGGCCCCACCAAGGTTCACGCCTTTGCCTCGGATAGATATACCCGATCCGGTGGCAGCCCCTTCGCTCCGACTCTCATCAGCGGGATAGTGCCCATAGGGGGCTAGGAAGGTCTCCTTATAGGCCCATAACAGACGAACTCAAACGGGCATCCGCGCAGGCAGCTCGACTTTGCATTATCGACGGTCCATCAGCGTGATCATCGCACCGTGTCGGGACTTGTAAACGGCCTTCATCGGACCGTAGGTTTTTCTAAGAGGTCGATCCTTGAGTCTGGCTGAGGTGATGGGTGTCACACATCTGCGATAACTTTGAAATCTGGGTCATGCGATCAAGTCCCAAAGCCCGAAATTGGTGGGGCGGTGGTCCTAGAGCACCTGTTGGCGGCGACAGGGATAGTGTGGATGAGCAGCCCAGACGGCATCGGACCTGGGGCCATGGGTAGCAAGCGGGAAATTGGCGTCGAGGACGGTCCTCGACGCCGGTATGGTGGGCATTTCGCCGTCAATGCTTGGCGCACACATGGTCGGCAACGGTCTGTATATGATTGTGGCTTTTTTGTGTGTCTTCGCCGTCTTTGGGTGCGGAATAGATCATACCAGCCTCCGCCAAAGGGGTGGAAAGCGCCCGCGCGACAGCTGAGACCGGGGAACGCCACCCGAAACCGCCTTGGTCTCCACCATACTCCTTTAATGTGATGGAAAACGAGATCTACGTGCGACCCGCGCCGTTTGGCCTCAACTCGGTGGCCGGTTTCCTCGACTCTTAGAGGATCAACCGGCAATCTCGCCAAGGACATAACCACCCGCCCCTCCCAGTAAGCGATCATCGCCTACCCCGTTCCGGCTTGGCGCGCAATAAGGTCAAGTTGGTGATTACCGCCTCTTCCAATTGGGCAGAAATTTCACCTTGGAGGTAGGATCGGATTCGGCCCCCTGGGCCGAACATACTGGCTGAGCCGGTGCTTGGTCGGCCAATGCGGTCGCGTTCGGCCCAGCGATAGGTCGCCCGAACCCGCTTGATCTTTGATAGCTGCGGTGTCCAGCATAATGGGTAAGGCCGCCAATCATCATCATCACTTTTTAAACTGTCATGCAAAACACTCCTCATTGCGACCTGCGAACGCTGCCTCGGCATCCCACATCTCGGGGCCCGCCCACGGTCCGCTGCGCACCTCGGCCATAAATCAACGACCAGGCGCAAGCTGAGCGGCACTGTTGAACTGAGTGCGCAAACTGATCGCCTGACCGCCGCGACCCCTTTTGCGCACCCTGCGGATGCGACGTTTTGCCATGACGGGCCACAAGGTTGCGGCGTCTAAAGCCGCCGCCAGAAGCCGATATCTTGCGCCAGCTCACGCGCAACGGCTCGCCAGCGCGAAGACATGCCCTTTAAGCGCACGCAATTGTGTGCGATAAAGCGCCCTCGTTTTCGAATACTCAGCTCAAGGGCCTTCTCGCCGGTCAACAGCCCAACACGGCCAAAAAGCGCCGCCCTGCGGCGCGGCGCTTGGACTTGGCAGCGTTTGGCACTGCGCGCCAGGCGGCGACAATTGACCCGCTGGCGTTGCCGGGCGAGTTTGCGTTTGCGATGGTCCGCGTCTGATCTGGGTTGGCAGCGGCGGGCGCGAGCACTCGCGACCTGTGACGGAGCATCCCGTTCGCAATTGACTGTGTGATGCGCGCGCCTTCGGCGCTCATAACCTCGACCGAAGCGGAATCGCGTCCCATCATACCCCGGAGAATCACTGTCGGAAGCACTGCTAGGTGCCTCGGCGGCGGCTGCAAACTAATTGCAGGCAGCTGCGTTCCAGCTGGTTTGCGGCCTGAAGCGCTCAAGTATGGCATTTCCGGGTTCTCCGATACGTTCAGGGCGCATGATGCCGGTGCCTTGCGCATTTGATCTGCTCCAGCAACGCAGAAGCATCCAGCTGCGCGCTCGACGTCGTTTAGAGAGCCAAATTCCATTGCCCCTCCTCGTGGCAACTTTGGCTGCCCAGCTCTCGGCTTGGAACGCTCGCCTAAGATCGGACGAAGGCCCTGGGGTATTCATCGACAGCGCGAGGCCGCAGATCCCACCACCAATCCAAGCAGTTGCCATCGCTTTCCGAGGCGCACATCTGATAGTCTCACCAGCATCGGAAAAAGAGTGATTTTAGGTCTGGCAGGTTCCGTGGATAACGCTCGACGCGAAAATGCCAAGCGGGCAGCACATCAGCCGCATGAGAATTGCAGACCATTTGCGATGGCGCAGGGTAGCCCAGGATCAACGTCAGACCACGAGAAAATCTACATCCATGTCGCTAGATCAAGACGAATCTGCCACCACCTTCACGCACCCCAAGCGAATGGAGACGCGATGAACGCGGGCCGCAATGGGGCACTCCTTCTATGTCCGGCCACGGATGCAGATCAAAGGGCGATCCGAAACCCCATGCTGCCGCCAAGCGGAACGGTGTGCGATGAACGCGGACCATTAACAAATCCCTCGACCCATGATGCCAAGATCAAAATGCGATCCGACACCCGCCTACGTGCACCCCAAGCGAAAGGCTTTTGCGATGAACGCAAGAACCAGGGCAATATCCCCATCTCCACCCACGAATGCCAGATCAATGCGATCCGAACACCCATACACTTGCACGCCCAACGAATGGCGCGATGACGTCAGACCAGGCAATCCTTCCCACCCATGGACCGCAGAATCAAGTCCGATCCGAGACCTTCCATTGCACCCAACCGACGGATCGATGAGGGTCCGTTCCAAAGCAAATCCATCACCCAAAGCCTTTAGATCAAGCTTTTCGCTCACCCAGCTTGCCCCACGACAAATGGATTGATAAATGCGTTTGTTGCCCATGAGAATCCCGCGGAGCAAAGCCCAGTTACAGTGGCCCAAGCACCGGCCAAAGTCTAGATTTGTTATGATGCCTACCAAAGACAACGGGCTGAGCGCATTCAGAGTGCTGAGACCGGCAAACCTCTGCCGAGAAAATCCTGGGGTGACGGCAGCCCAAGGCGGCGGAAGGCCGAGCGCATCCAACGCAGGTATTGTTCCGACCACTCGGAACGACCAATGGATGGCGCAATCCCAGGATGCGCGCGCCCGCATCGGCTACGAACCTGACGATGCCTCGCTTCCATGCGGCGCGCAGTCCGTCTAAATGTCAGCAGCTCCGACGCAGTCGAATGAAAGTGATGCGCCGCGAAAAACCATATCATCGATCTTGCAAACCAATATCGCCCACCGACGCGGCCTAGCGGTTCGTCGCCCCAATGCCTGCACTGCGCAGCATCTGGCAATCGAGTGGGCCGAACAGGTTACGATCCAGCTGATTTCAGGATCCCCGATTGCACTGAACGCGTGTGTGGAATGACCCGACCGACTGGCCCAAGTGCTGCCATGAAATGCCTTAACAAAACCTTTTTTGGAAAAAGCCTTAGAGGCCACCCGACCAATCTCTTATCAAATCCATGCACCAGCCATTAGCGTTATGCCCACGACGATTGCAATCCCAATCCCCGTGAGATTAACGCGGAACCGCAAGCAAAAAGC